>OBEQ011546417.1_pt1 | contig 19563 bp, 23 predicted proteins | sample 1670901 | NCBI WGS metagenome assembly OBEQ01 (sample SAMEA104232315, study PRJEB22302) | groundwater metagenome | biome: forest; feature: aquifer; material: groundwater | place: USA | collected 2011-08-07 | depth 5.4 m
TTTGAATGGATCGAAACCTGGTACAATAGAAACAGAAGACATTCTGCACTTGGGAATCTAACAATATGTGAATTTGAAAAATTAACACCGTTTACAAATGTTGCTTAACTTTTTGTCCACTTTTTTGTTGCAAGTCCAAAGAACACACCTATACATTTTTAAATATATCAAGAATTATTATTTATATGCTTATTGTCGAATACTGTACGTATTTTCAAATTGCAAAAGAAGAGTTTTTAAAACTTCCAAAAATTGATCAACTTCTAATTTATTTTGATAATAAGACTTACCGTGCAGAAAATAATTTCTCTATTGAAGCATGGAAGGATTTAGAAATTGAATTAGCAAAAATATTTGATTTCAATAAGTGATTTTTTTCTTTTTAACAAATACCCACTTCCAAGAATTAACTAAAACCAAACTTTCAAGTTTTGTTTCGACTGAATCTTCCAATAAAGGAAAGAAATCAATCCCGGTCAAAACTTCAACACTATCCACAGAAACAACAAATGATCCCAAAGAATTAGACGAACTTTCATTTCTCAACACAAACCCAATCATCTTCTCTTTTCCTTTGTGATTATCCAAAATCACTTTGTAATAAACATTCGGAACAGCCACCTTATGAGAGCCAATTGTTTTCATACTATCAGAAAACACAGGACCAACAACAATATATAAAGAATCATATTCAATCGCCCAATTCCGAGTTTGCTCTTCCAATTCCTTCCAAATCCCACGATTAAAACCAGGTACTTGCGGGGCATATTTGAATAATAAAAAGATTCCAACATTGTGATTTCAGAAAAGCTCATATCTGCTGCAGGCGCAAGATGCCCTCGATCATATCCCGATTTTTCATAATCGTTTGCATTGTCAGTTCCTTTAATCAAAGGATCATACTTAAACTTATCAGCTCGTTCAAATAGTTTTGTTGTCTCTAATTTCGTTAATTGATAAGCAACCCAATTTGCTTGTCGGTATTTGTGATTGTATGAAACTGAATATCCAATATGATTGATGATTGTATCATTTACACCTAGAGTTGGAATTTCTAACTTGATAGGTGTTTGTCCAAACAAACTGAAAATAGAAAAAAGGAGAATAAAAGATAGATTGAATTTCATTTTTAAAATTTAAGTTCATAAAAAAAAGTCAGCTTGAAAATAAATAGAAATATTAAAGCTAAAAAAGAGAGAAAACGGGCGTTTCCTCTCTTTCTTTTAATCAACCTAACCTAACCACCTAAATCAGAACAAAGATAGAATCGATAAATACATAATCAAACTTTTTTAACATTTACTTTCATATCATTTCGACTATGACATACAATTATTCTACTATTTTAATTTTGAGTAATTATTTAATATTAAATTCAACCTTATTAATTATATCTGAATAAACTTGATTGTCAGCAATTGAAAACAATAACATTTCAGTATAATAAAGTTCTTTCGGATGATCATTTCCCCATAAAAGTAAATGGACATCTTTTATCAAATTATTAAGTATTTGATATGCTTTATTTTTTTTGTAATAAACTTCCTTGTCAAATTTGCTAATCATTAACTTGCTTTCTATTGTGTTTTCATCAGTCGGTTTGTACTTTTCTCGTAATTTTAATCGAATCAAAACATTCATATCAAATGCCATCATTTTAGAATTCCTTCCTTCAGGAATTGGAAAAAAATCTTTCTCTTCACCTGATGAAAGTAAAATCCAGTTAAGTGTATATGCAACTCGTGAGTCATAAATAATTAAATCTTTTGGAAACATAAATGCTCCAACTTTCGAAGAACTGGCAATACGGTCAAAATACATTTCCCCTGGTTCCTTTCGGATATCTTTAATTAATTTAGTGTTATCATTTTTACTGTTAATACCTCCCCAGTCTTGAATAATCCAATTTGCAAGTATTTCAAACTTATCATTATCACCGTTCTTTTCAAAAGTCGTTAAATGTGAATGAATTATTTCCTTCAATAGGATTTCTCTTGAATAGTTGACAGAATTACTTTCATTCTTAACTCCAGTCAATTGTTCAATTTCCTTCTTACTTAATATTCCTTTAGAAAACAAATTATCCAATTTAGGATTCCATGGATAAATCGAAGGTAAATCATTTTTAAATTGTTTAAGATATTCTGCAATTTTTTCAGCTCTGGTCATACTTTTATTTTTTTTCAAACTTATACTTCAATACCGCCATAAAGTGTCGGATGATTTAATAATTTTCTAATGCTGTGATAAGTCTATTTTTAATTGTCGTTTTCAATTCTTCTGGTTCAATCACTCTAACCTTTTCCCCTTGCTTTAAAATCTGTTCTTCCAATTCATAATTAATTCTTACTCTCAAACTGATTCTAAATTCTTCCTCATTATCAATCAGTATTTTTTGAGATGTATGCAATGGTTGAGTTTTGATATAATTTCCTTGGTGTGCTGAAAAAGATAAAACAACATCATTCACGTCACTAGTTGAATAAATCATTCCAATTACATCGTCGAAAAACAGTTTTGGTTTAGTTGAAATTGACTTGAACTTTTCATTAGTGTTTTTTAAGAAAAACATTCTGTCGAGAGCAAAAGTTCTAAATTCATCTTTATTAATTGTGCCGAAAACATACCAACGGTTTTGATATTGTTTTAATAAATATGGTTGAAAAAAGTAGTTTGCTGTTTCATTTTTCCTAAAATTATGATATTCAAAGTTAACTGATTTTCTTTCAACTGTAGAGTTTAAAATACCTGACAATAATTGCTCTTGAATAATCTGTTTATTTCTATCAAAATCAATATATTCAATATTCTCAGCACTTTTTAATAACGTTTGATTTATTACTTTCGCTGTCTGAAATAATTCAAAAAAAGAAAGCCATTCTTCTGTTTCCTTTTTGGATTCATCATCTATAAAATATCCTTTTTTGTTTCTATCATATTCGATATCAATCAAACAAGTTTCTCGAATTGATTTAAAATCTCGTTGAACAGTTCTTTCACTACATGTTTCATAACCTTCATCAATTAGCTTTTCAATAATCTTATTCAGCGAAGGATAATTCGTATTATTCACTAAATATAATATCGTTTTTAATCTATCTATCGATTTACTCATGTTGATTTTTTTTCGAAAGTAATCATTTACAGTGACAAGAATTGGCGGAATAAGAAAGTATGTTTGTCAAAGTTTAAAAAAATAGATTATGGAAATAAACTCAAAATCGCTTTATAGCCTAAATAATTCAAAAAATGAATTGATAGAAAAAACAAAATTGAATACTAATTTTTCAAACTTTGATGAAAAATCAGGAGGAATTTTCACCGGTGAATTAATCGTTATTGGTGCACGAGAAAATAATGGGTTAGATGAAACCATTGCCATAATGTTCTCAAATATTGCAAAAGAAAATTCTGTTCTTTTTATTTCGCTTTATAGATCATCAAATGATTTTAAAATTCTGTTCCAAAATCATATTTTAGATTCAAACACAGAAAAAAACATGTTATTCTATCATGCTGAAGAAAATGATTATACTGAATTTCAAGTCACTTTGATTAATTTGATAAAAGAAAATAATGCAAAATTAATTGTAATTGAAGGTCTCGAATACTTATATTCCTTTCGTAATAGTGGATTAAAAGATGATATGTACTTTTTGTTTCAATTGAAAAAATATGCAATTCAATTTAATGTTGCCATACTTCTAAATGTTCCAATGAATAGGGAATTAGAATTAAGAGATGGTGAAAAAAAACCAAGAAGTTGTGACATTATTTTCTTTGATGGTATTGAAAAGATAGCCGACAAAATAATCTTTCCGTACAAATATGAAAACTACGGATTTACATGTGACGCAGATGGTAATTCAATTATTAATAGAATTGACCTAATAATTGCTAAGAATAATTTAAAGGGCACAGATACGGTGGTTTATCAATTATGAGTGGATTAATGAAATAAAAAACTTTAACTCAAAACAAGAAAAAACTTGATTATGTTCCTTTTATCATAAATTGAAAGTTTAAAAAACAAATAAGGAAAGAAAATATGGTGTTCCTCTTTTTCGTCCTTTTACAAAAATAGCTTATCTGCAAGGGTATATAAACGTTCCTATCGTCGCGCCCTTGCATATATCATTCCAAGGCTATTCGTCGAAACTCCTCATTTACGCCTTTCCATTAGCTATTTTTGTATCGTCCTCATACATCGTCACCCGCAACTACTTCACCCCCCTTGCAATCCCTCAAAGGTAGCCACCCAAAAGTGGCTGGGTAAAATTTACAAGGGGTATGCCGTTGCTTGAGTTAGGCTCGCCTGCAAAATCGGTCAGGCTTCAGGTTTGTCACATTTTTTTGATCAATTTATCGGTAGCAGTTATTTGTGCCTTTCTCTATCCCGAAGAAAAATCGAGCCGTTCAAGTCACAAACCACTTATCAAGTATCAATCTGTCATCATTCATCGCAACAAGAGTATTCGCATTTTCCGTTACCCTCCAAATACTCACACACTTGAATTTTGCTTCGAAAGTCAAAAAATCCGCCAAACCTTCGTGCATACTGCATAGGTCGTTCCCATCCTCCTTAGGTCGGCTTCTCCACTCACACCTTCCCTCAACTCGCAGACGGCTCTCGCACGTTCCATATATGCGTTTTTATATTTTGCTTTAAGTTTTCAGTAAATCAACTATTTACCATTTTTTTTCGGTTATATAAAAACGCATATATTCCACTTCATTCACACGCTGAAGGCTCCATTTTCCTTTTCCGTTATCATTTATCGAAGTTTTAATTCTCATTCCAATCCCATTTATCGGTTGACTAAAAGTTGATCACTTCGATTATAAAAAAAAAATTAACTAGCAGTCACTTTTGCTTTTATTCCGTTTCTCCATAAAATCAAAAAAGACTATCCATTTATCACTTCGCTTATCATTCATCCCTGCAAGAGTATACAAATTTTCCGTGAAAAACTCCAAATTCGCATACCCTTGCCAAATCTTGCTTTAGATTATCACAAAACTATCAATCTCACTTCGAAAGAAGAAAAAAGATCACCCTTCGACTTCAATTTCACGGTTCGACTATCATTCATGCTTCGGGTATCAAAAATAAAAAATGAATGCAAAGATAGGTCGTTCAATCATACAGTCAAGCTCAAGCCCTACGGGTTTTGATAAAATAATCTCCATACCGAGCAACTTTCTTTATTGATTTTCACTTTAAAATTATCATTCATTATTCTGCTTTAAATTATCCCAACTCGGTATAGTATTTTTTTATCAAAAAGCTTGTCTTCCTTCATTCTCTCCCAAAAAGTAAGGCATTCTTTTTTCTTTTTTTTCGGTTTTTTCTCTTTTTCTTCAAAAGTGATTGGGCGGAGCGAAGCGACAAAAGAACATAAATTTTAAACAGATAATTATGTACAGTCGAACTAATCCAGCAGTAATTAAAAGCATTCTTTTTATGCTTCCCAAAAGTGAATTAATCAAACAGATTGAATTTATGAAAACTCAAATTCGAGAGTTAGAACCAGGAAACAAAAGAAGTATGTTTTTGAATTTATACATCTATTCAAATCAGCTTGAAATTATGAATCAAGTTGTTTTAAACCCTAAATCAAAATAGTATGTTTCAATTTAAAATAACAACATTCAATCCGGATAAAGAATATTCTGGATTTCATTTCTACATTCTAAATAAAGGATTGAACAGCGGAAAACCAATGATTAATCCTTGTCCGAATTGTTTTGTGTTGAATTGCGAATCTGATGAGGTTAAACAAGATTTGTATTGGCTGATTTATGGATTATGGCAAGGAAAAGCTTTTCGTTCAAATTTACTTGGATCCGTTATTCTCTATATTCGAAAATATGAATTAGAAAACGTAATCAATATTGGAATTGAGAAACTGGAAAAGAATCCAGTTAAAGTAAAACAGAATATTTCTGCAGTTGTGAAAATTGAACAACAAAGAATAAATGTTCTAAAACAATTGGATTTGATGAAGCAATTGAAAATGGCTTTAATGTTTGATATTTTGAAATAAAAGCATTTTAATCAAACAGAAATTTAATTCGTTTCTGTTTGATTATATTTGTTGAAATCAAAAGTGCTTTTAAATAAACAAACCAAAAACAGTTCGCTTAAAACTCACAAATTTCAAAATGAAAAAATCAAATCGAGAAAAAATAAAGAAATCACTTTTGCTTATTATTTTCGGAACATTGTTACAACCTTATTTTGATGTATTCTTATTGATTCAGTATGGACCTGCAAATAGTTGTATGGATTGCTTTATAATTCAACAAACTTTCTTTATTTCTTTGTTATATATAGCTTTTCCGTTATCCTTATTTTACCTGATATTAAATAGATCAAATCTTAATTCATGGATTTCGAGTTCTATAATTGGAATTTTCTTTGGAGTAATTTCTTTTTATAAAATAACATTGTTCCTTTTTGACGATAGAATTGCAGCATGGAGTACATTTTCACATGACGAAATAGTATTAAACTCATTAATGTTTGCTTCACCGACATTGTTTATTGAAATGATAACATTAACAATATTACTTCGAAGAATTAATACAACGAAAAAATTGTAACTAACAAACCTACTAAAATCATAAATCAATGAAAAATATATTCAAAATATTTACTCTTTTACTAATGTTCTCCTGTTCGAATAATTCAAATACAAAAGAGCAAATTTCTAAAATTGAAGATAAAACTGAAGTATCAAATAATATCAAAAAATTAGATGATGAATTAATAATAGGTGAAAGAATTGATGGACCTGCAAATATAAGAGATTCAATAAATGGGGAAATTATTTTGTCTCTAAATGATAATGTGTTGATTGAAACAACACCAACCCTTAATAACTGGCTAGGAATAGGTATTGATGTAAAACTCAATAAACAACAACTAAATGATTTTAAGATTTTTCCAAATGAAAATTTAATAACATCAAATGGCGAAATAATTGGACAAACAATTGATACGGTTGATATTTATATGACCAATGAAGAAGACGGTTATGGAAGTATTGGAGGTTATACACATTCAGAAAATATTAAATCTAATACTTTTCCCGAAAACATTTTAAATCAACTTCTAAAACAAGGGAAGACAAAAATGATTGATTACAAATCATTTATAAGAAGCTTTAAATTTCAAAATGATATTTTTGAAGATTTACCAAATTTAACTCAATATTATATTTATGAAAGTTCAGTAGTTGATTTATCTCCTCAAGATAGAATTACTTTACTTTTTAATAAAAATGATGAATTAGTAGGTATTATTCACAGTAGAAATATTAATACTGAAAATTATAAAACTTATCCATTAATTCTAGGTCATAAATTAACCATTACATCAGACATTAATAGTAATGAAGTTAAGAGATTGATTAAAAGAAGAATAAAATTTTATAATTCAGTTGATTGAACCAAATATAGCTTTAAAACATGAAAACATTTATACTGACATTCGTTTTTACAATTATAAATCTAATAGCTCAATGTCAAAATTTAGAATCAATAGAATGGAATTGTGACACAATGACCACTCAAACAGAAATGAATATTTGTAGTTATCAAACAATGTTAAAAGCTGATAGTTTGATAAAACAAAAATATGCTAGTTTCATTTCTGTTTTAAAAACCAATATCGAATCTAGTAGTAATTTTAAAGGAAAGAGAGAATCTAAAAATGACTTACGAAAAGTACAGAAATCACAATTAGAATTCGAAAAATATTTAATAAAAACTCTGAATACGATACGTTGTGAAAAAGATTGTGGAACAATTTATCCGCTTTTAATAAATTCTTTGAAATACAATTTAATTGTATCAAGAATCCAAATTTTAGATGAAATAAGAAGTGATTTATTAGGTGATTTTGAATAAAAAAAACCGTCCGAGAATATCGGACGGCTGACTATCAAAATATGTTTTTCAAAATAACCTACTTCTTGACTTTTTTCATAACCCATTTAAAAATCAAAGAGATCACAAAACTTACAGTTGCTCCAACGATTGCCAGGATAACAGTTTTCAAATAATCTTGCGCATCAATTGTCGCAAATACGGTTAAGACCGTTCCTGAAGCTGTTCCTAGTGCTGTGCTATGTTCGTGATGTGTATACATTTTTCTTTGTTTTAAAAAATTTGAAGTTTGTTAGTTAATTGCTTCTTCATTTATAACCGCTGTTTGTGCAACTGCAGAGGCAACAGAACCAGCAACAATTAAATATTGCCCGATTGTAATTGCAATTACAGGTAAAGCAATTGTAGAAGAAACCAATACGCCACCAACTGCAATCAAGCCTAATCCGATGTTTCTCATCACTTGAAAGAATTTCGGAGTTGGTGCTTTTATTCTTTGAATAATTTTCATATTCCTAAAGTTTTAATGAACAACAATTACGCTACATCAATGATTCTAAGAGCATTGTAAGCACCATTTTTCAATGAGTACTGAACCCCGTTAATCATTTGGAAGAACTCAACTTTCAATAAGTAAACTTTTGTTCCAGTTCCAACAGGTAAAGCAGTTGGAGTTAAAGTGATTGCAGATGAAGCAGCTGCTATTGCTAAATTTGAAACGTTGGTTAATTTTAAATCAGTAATTCCAGACACGTAGTTGATATTTGCATATCCACCAGTTAAACTAACATGAGTTGCGCCTTGTGGCCATTGAAAATCATTCGCTGGAACAAGTCCTGCAATTGTGATAACTCCAGTTGCTGGCACTAATACAAAAGGCTTGTATAAAACACTTCCTAAAAGTGCATCCTTATTGAATTCAAAACCTTTCATTAATGCTTTTGCAGGAGCACCAACTATCGCAACTCCAACATTTCTAGCACCACGAATGGAAGTTAAATCCAAGTTTTTGATTTTAGTCATCAATTGCGTAACTCGAGCGACTAATCTATTATCAGCGGAATTGACTGAAATATTTCTTAGTGTATCACGCATTAATTTCCCAGAAGTTGCTGAACTTTCGAATTCTGCTCCGTTCTCACGAGTTCGAGCGAATGATGGATCGGTTGCTATTCTAGCACCGTCAAGGCTCGTTTTCATTTTCGCTAAACTACCATCTTTGGTTTTGTAAAATGTAACGTTGTCTAACGTCCCTTTAATTTTGAAAAGACCTGTTTGCTTTGCCATTTTTTCTAATTTTTAGAATTTAATAGATTGAGTCTTTCTCAATCTAAAAACAGCTTTCATATCGCGAATAGAATTTCTGTTTCTGTATCTAAATTATATGGCAATTAGAAGCTTTCCAAAATGCTACTTCCGATAAATAAACTTTGTGTCACTTTATGCTGATTTGGTAGTTTTATCCTGTGTAAAAATGGTTTATTTTTGCGTTATAGTGATTCAAATATGTATTTTATTTACCTCAATTCATACTCAAAAGTATATCATCAGTATAGTTAAAGTATAACATCAATTAAGTCGAATTAAAAAGCACTAAAACAAATAATAGTATTTCAATTTTATTAAATGATAAATCATGAAAAGAGTTGTAATTTATCCCAAGGACATCATGATTATTACTGGTAAAAGTGAAAGGTATTCAAGAGAGGTTTTAAAGAAGATTAAAGCTCATCTTAAGAAAGAAGATTATCAATGTATTTCGATTAAAGAGTTTTGTCTTTACATGGGATTAGACGAATCGTTAATTCAGAATCTTATTCAATAATTTGCATGTACTTCATTGTATCTTCTAATTATAACAATTAAAACGGATCTTGTTTGTCAAGTATTCTGTTCAGTTTACTTGACATTTAAAAACATTTTGTATATTTGCGATATGCTTAAAGTGTTCAAAATGAAAACATCTCAAAAGATAGAAGAGAAAATAGATAAATTAAAAGTAGGAACTACTTTTAATTACAAAAGTCTTTCCATTGAAATTGACGAATATAGTGCAGCAGCCAAAACATTAGAACGACTTATTAAAAAAGGGAAAATAAAAAGAATTTCTTCTGGTATTTTTTACAAGCCAAAACAAACTGTTTTCGGGGAGATTATGCCAAAAGAAGAAGAAATATTAAACGTTTTTTTATTCGAAAACGGCAAAAGAATAGCATATATAACAGGGTTAAGTTTATACAATAGACTAGGTTTAACAACTCAAGTTCCGAAAACCATTAAAATAGCATGTAGGGACAAAAGAATATCAGCATCTATCGGAAATATTCAAGGAAAGCCTGTTAAAAGCTATATTGATGTTACCGATAGTAACTATTATTTATTAGAGATATTGGATTCTTTAAAAGATTTTAAGTTTATTCCAGATTTAGATTTAAAGTCAGGAATTGAAATAGAAAAAGAATTATTAAGAAAAATAGAAATCAAAGAGCTAAACAAACTTATTAATTATGCTCTAAAATATCCACCACGAGTTAGGGCATTCTTAGGCGCTTTGATAGAAACAATTTCAGAAAATGCAGACTTAAGTGATTTAAAGAAAAGTTTAAATCCATTTTCTCAATTTGATTATAATATATCAAGTGAAATTTTACCAAACTCATTAAACTGGAATATCAGATGAAATTACACGAAAACTTAGAACTTTTTAGAGATGCTGTAACAGTTACAGCACAAGAAAAAGGTATTCCGGAAATTTACATTGAGAAAGACTATTGGGTTACTTTGGCGTTGTACACGATTTTTAAATCTGAAGTTGGAAGTCAAGTTGTTTTTAAAGGTGGGACAGCGTTAGCGAAATGCTATGATGTAATAAAACGATTTTCAGAGGATATTGATTTAGTAGTTTTGAAAAGTGAATTAGAGTCGGGCACAAAACTGAAAAACAAAATCAAATTAATTTCAGAATCGTTGAAAGAAATAATGCCTGAAGTTGAAGCAAAAGGAATTACCAATAAAATGGGAATGATAAGAAAAACAGCCCATAGTTATCCTAAAACCTTTGAAGGAAAATTTGGACAGGTTAGAGACACTATTATCCTTGAATCAACATGGTTAGGAAGTTTCGAACCATATACGTCAGCATTCGCAGAATCATTTATCTCAGAAATGATGAGAAGTAAAAATCAATTGAATTTAATCGAAGAATATAATCTACAGCCATTCCAAGTGCAAGTTTTAAGAAAAGAGAGAACGCTTTGTGAAAAAATAATGAGTTTAATGCGTTTTTCTTTTACCGAAAATCCAATCAAAGATCTGAATAATAAAATAAGACATATCTACGACATGCATCAAATGCTTTTAGAGGAAGAAATATCGAAGTTCTTTGATTCAAACGAGTTTGATATTTTTTTGATTAATGTTGCCAAAGATGATCTAGTAAGCTTTAAAAATAATAATGGTTGGTTATCAAATCATCCATCAAAAGCGATTGTCTATTCTGATGTAAATAGCACTTGGAATAAATTGAATAACACGTATAAAACAATTTTCAACGAACTTGTATATGGTGAACTTCCAAGTGAAGAAGAAGTACTAAAAACACTGTTCAGAATAAGTAAAAGATTGGAGAAAATTAAATGGGAAATAGGTAACTAAAACAAAATCCTCCATTTAATTTAATGGGATTTACTTGTATTTAGTTAAAAAATTTGTAACTTTGTGATAATTAGTGCTTTTACAGAAAACAATAAAAGAAAACAAATTTCAAGTGACCTTTTCGGTTACTTATTAGGTTGAAAAATTATCGTTTCGTGAGGTTTTACGGGACTTTAGCTTACTCATAATTGTCCCAGCGGGATCACAAAAACAAAAACTAAAGCCTTGAAAACACTAAGTTTTCAAGGCTTTTTTCTTTTCGGATGCAGAATAAGGAGTATTATTATCTTTTTTGTACTTTTGGTTTTTTATGAGAAAAATTAATTTCCCTGGATTCCATTTGATATTACTTCATTTATCTGCTCTTTTGTTTGGAGGAACTGCTTTGTTTTCTAAATTACTTCCTTTTACGGCAAATGATATAATTTTATCAAGAAGTCTATTTTCGATGATCATTCTCGGATTATTTTTGTTGTTCTCTTCTCCTTCTAAATTAAAGATTAATTCTTTGAAAGACCTATTTTGGATTATTTTATCGGGACTATTTTTCGGGATTCATTTGGTTACTTATTTCCAATCTATCCAAGTTTCGTCTATAGGAATTGGGGTGATTTCTTTGTTTACTTTTCCTATGATTACAACTATGTTAGAACCTTTAATATTGAATAAAATGCCTAAGTTGAAAGATGTTCTTTTAGGAGTATTGGTTTTATTAGGTGTGTTTTTTATCGTTTCAGATGCTGCTGTTAATTCAAATTCACTTTATGGTGTTGGTTTGGGAATTATTTCAGCATTTACTTATTCATTAAGAAATTTAATTCAAAAATACAGGTTAATAAATTACTCATCTTTATCTATGTTCTTTTACCAAATGGTGGTTACATTTTTATTATCGATTCCATTTTCAGTTGTAAATTATACAGAGGTGAATTCTCATAATTTGATTTTAATTCTTGTTTTATCTGTTGTATTTACAATAATTCCTCATTTAGCTGTAATTGAAAGTTTAAAGAAATATGATGCTAGATCTATCAGTGTTATTTTGACTTTGCAAGTTATTTATGCTATTGTATTTGCTTATGTTGTTTTTAAAGAAGAATTGAAGCTGTCAATTGTTTTGGGAGGAATAATTGTTGTTGTCGTTGTGTTTTATGAATCTTTTAGAATTTGGATTAAAGCAAAATTAAAAATTAAAGCAAAATTAAAAAAAGCTAAATCGATTTAAAAATAATTATTTTAAAAGGGTAACAAATTGAAGATGTATTCCGTTATAGTTGAAAATGCCACAGTATAGTATAATAAGAATGAAAAAAAATAAATTGATCCTTTTGTTTATTTTGCCTTTTTTGTCAATAATGACATTTGCATGTAATTGTAATCCAGGAGGTACAATTGAAGCGAATGTTGTAGCGGCAAATGCGATTCTAAGAGTTAGAGTTCTTTCAATTAATTATTCGAATAAATTAGACTCTTTAAACGTTGTTGTAGAAGGGGATCCTAAAAATACATTTGCAAAATATTGGAATTTTTATGTGAAAATTTATACTGTAATCGTTGAAGAGACATATAAGGGGAAAATGAGTTCAGATACTGTTCGAGTTATTACAGGGATGAATGGTGCTTCATGCGGTTTGGTAATGCAAATTGGAGATATATTTTTGTTGTATGGAACGACAAAAGATTATCAAGGTTTTTCGAGTGTTCAGCGGAAAGCAACTGATGGGAAAGTAGTATGGGCAAATAATTGTTCAAGATCGATGAAGTTTTTTGAAGGGGAAGATGAACCGGAAATTTTTCTAGAATTAAAAGCTGTTCAAGAAGTAATTGAAAAAATGTCTTATAGGGAATGAAATCTTGATTTTTAATCTTCATTTCAATAATTGCGCCCATTCTTCTGTAGAAATAATGTTTATTAAAGCTTCAAATCCGTCATTACCATCAAATCCAGAATTGCCTTTATGACCAGTTGTACCACTATTTGCATTGAATATCATACCGATTAACGAGGAACTTGTACCGTTACCTCCATTGCCACCATTACCTCCATTACCTCCATTTCCACCATTATTTTGAATTGATAAGTGAGTTTGTAATATTTCAGAACCATTTTCTATGTATATTTTAACATTGCCTCCATTACCACCATTACCTCCATTACCACCGTTCCCTCCATTACCACCACGTGCAGACTCTGTTGAACTATCGCCACCTTTACCACCAGATCCACCATTTCCGCCAGATCCACCAATGGATTCAATAGAAATAAGTGTTGAGTCATTATATATTAACCAATCTTGTTTTATTTTCATTCCGTGTGATTCATATAGTATGAATACGATTTTTTTCATTTCATAAACACCTATTTTTAAAAAGACTATTAAATCATCAGCATCCGTCCCATCACTACCACTATTTCCAGTTTCACCACTTCCTGAAGGAATATTGCTAGAAACACCGCTAATACCATTGTTTCCATCTCTACCTTTACAGGAATAAGTACTTTTATTTCTATAATTAATTTTGATGAATTTTGAAGCTAATATCTTGTTAGTAAGTTCGTTGATGAATATTAATTCTAGTGAATCTAAGTTGAGAGGTTTTTCAGATTTTATTAATATCTCGCCATCATTGTATTTAAGGTAATTTAATCTAGAGCTATTTCTGATGTTTTTCGAACTAAATAAATTCTCATTTTGTAAAGCTTTACTGCCATTATTAAAAAGGAGATGGTAATTTAAAGCAGTTTCGGAATTTAATTCAATATCTTTATTTTCAATTAATATTGATTTAACATACGGTAGATTTATTTGTTTTATAGTGAAAAGCGAGTCGTTATAGTATATTTCAAATGATGTTTGATAATTTAATTCAGATACCATCTTTTGGTTAAATTCTATAATTCCATTTTTAAAATTTAGGATATGATTTCCTTTAATTTTTATTTTTTTCCAATGATAATCTTCGAAAGCTTTTGTTAACAATAAGGTTGAACCATGTTTTCCAATTAAATTAACTTCAATTGAAAAGGTATTTGACTTTCTAAAACTTGAAGAATCTATTTTTACAGTTAGATCGACTACATTAATTGCTATTGCTGAATTCGATATTAATATTAAAAAACTTAGGAGGTATATCACTCTCATATTGTAAATTTAGTTAAAAATTAAAATTCAATTTTGTAAATATAAAAGTTTAAACATTAAAAAATGTTAAAGAAATGTTAAAACTAAATATTAAAACTAAATATTAAAATAGATAGTTTGAATCACTTATGTCTTGTTTATATAAAATTAGATAGTGGCTTCGCGGTGCGGTACTTCCGTGTAAATCTGTGGTTAAAAAATCAAAGTGCGTTTATCCTTCTTTAATTGTAACAAAAATAATTAGTAATCGTATTTTAAGTTAATTTTAAAATTTAGTGCTATGAAATTATATCTATTTATTTTTTGCAGTTATAATACATTTTTAGTAGCAGCTTTAAATGTTAAAAAAATATCAAAAGAAGAATATGTGAATTCATGGAAACAAACAGCAATTGAACAGATGATGACGTCAAAAATCCCTGCAAGTATCACATTAGCTCAAGGGATTTTAGAAAGTGCAAATGGGAACTCGGATTTAGCTGTTAATGGTAAAAATCATTTTGGTATTAAATGCTCAGATTGGAAAGGGGAGAAGATGTTTCTAAATGACGATGCCGAAAATGAATGTTTCCGTGTCTATGCAAATGCAGAGGATTCTTATTTTGATCACAGTAAATTTATAACTAGTAAAACAAGGTATTCAAAACTATTTCTTTTGGATCAAATGGATTACAAAGGGTGGGCAAAAGAACTTAAAAATGCTGGCTATGCCACAAATCCAAAATACCCAGAATTATTAATTGAAATAATAGAAGATTTAAAATTAAATGAATTAGATCAAAAAGGGAATTCAATGCCTAAAATGAATGTGGACTTAACAGTTTCTTTCAATTCTCATACTGTATTAATTCATCAAAATAAAGTAAAATACATATTAGCCAAAAAAGGGGATACATTTTATAAAATATCAAAAGAATTTGACTTAGGTTTATGGCAATTGTATAAATACAATGATTTTGATTCAAAAAAAGATATGCTTGAAGCAGGAGATATTATTTACTTGCAACCAAAAAGAAAACATTCAAAATCAGAACAAAAAACAATTAAAATAACCGACTCTATTTCTTTAAGACAAATTTCTCAGAAAGAAGCAATTCAATTAGAAAAGTTAATGAAAGTAAACAATAATTTACTACCTGATGAGTTGATAAAAAAAGGAGAATTAATCACTTTGAAATGAATTAAAAATAACAATTTTAACGAAATATGTTTTATTTATAAATAAAGGAAAGTTGTTTTTAGGAATACTAGTTAAAAATTGATTTAACCGTTAAATCATTAGATTAGACACTTAAAAAAAAACTTTAGCATTTAAATAGTATTATTAAGTATTTTAATATATATTTGATTTTAGCTATAAAACTATAAATATGAAACCTTCAACGGAACTTTTTAAATTGATCAAATCACTTACTAAATCCGAAAAAAGATTTTTTAAACTTTCATCTTCACTTCAATCAGGGGATAAAAATTACCTTAAAATATTTGATCATATTGAAAAGCAAACTGAATATGACGAAGATGAGATGAAAGAAGTTTTCTCTAAAGAAACTTTTATTAAACATTTACCTTCCGAGAAAAATCATTTGTATAAGCTAATATTAAAAAGTCTTCGTTCTTTTTATTCTGAGCAATCTGTCATTAGTTTGTTGAAACAAGAGATGAAAAACATAGAAATCCTTTACAATAAAGCATTGTATAAAGAGTGTGAAAAATTTGTTTCTAGAGCCAAAGATATTGCGAAAGAATATGAGAAGTTTTATTATTGGTTTGAGCTAATTTCTTGGGAGAAAAAGTTACTGGAAGAAGCGTATGAAGCAGGTGAATTTACGACGAATTTAGATGATTTAGTAGAAGAAGAAGAACTCGTTATAGCCAAATTAAGAAACCTAGCTGAGTATCAGGTGATTTATTCTAAAATTAATTTGGTTTTTAGAAGTGGAGGATTTACAAGAAATGAAGCTGAAAGAAAAGTTGTAGAAGATATTGCAGATTATCATTTAATAAAAGGAAAAAACACAGCAATTTCTACAAGAGCTGCTTCAATGTGCTACTATATCAAAGGGTTATGCGCAGCTACAAATAGAAATTATTCGGATAGCTATCAATTCTTTAATAAAACGAGAGAAATTTTAGATAATAGCCCAAAAATAAAAGAAGATTCAGCACAAAGATATGTAATGACGTTAGCTCATTTGTTGAGATGTTATATTGATGGTAAGCAATTTGAAAATGCTCAAAAAATGATTGAAGATATTCGAGCGATTGAAAGTAAAAAAGGAGGGAATTCAATGGATATTCAGGTTCGATTATTTACAAGTTCCTATGCGCAAGAATTAACTTTACTTCATGCAATGGGCGAATTTCAAAAAAGTGTTGACCTAATTCCTAAAATTGAAGAATTACAGCAATTCTTTGGTGAAAAAGTAAACAAAGAGCAGGAAGTGGTATTGGCCTATAAAAAAGCGTATAGTTATTTCGGAGTAGGAAATTATAAAAAAGCTTTATCTTATGTTAATATTGTATTAAATGATAATGAGCAAAATTTACGTCAAGATATCTACAGTTTCCTTCGTCTATTTAATTTAGTTTTACATTTCGAATTAGAAAATTACGATTTTTTAGAATATGTGATTAAATCAACAAATAGATTTTTAAATAAACAAGAGCGAGATTTTGAAGCAGAAAGCGTTTGTATTAAGCATATTAAAAAATTAGCTAAAACAAACGTGGTTAATGATAAGGCTTTAATATTAAGTCAATTAATGGATGAATTGACTAGTTTAATGAAAGATAAAAATGAAGGTGTTTTATTAGAATATATTAATATTACAGCATGGGTCGATAGTAAAATCAAAAAAATATCATTCTCTGAATCAATAAAAGATGAATTGAAAATGGAGAAATTATTACTGTAAATTGTCGGTTTTAAGGAAGGGTTAACAGCTAATTTTTAGGTTTTAATTTATTTTATTATAACCTTCAGCTATTCTAACTTCCTTTTTACTCATATTTTTCTACCTTTGTAAACATTTTCAAGCAAAAACTACTTGATAGATATTAAATTATAAAGATGGCACAAAAATATACGACAAGAGCAGAAGATTATTCAAAATGGTATAACGACCTAGTAGAAAGAGCAGGTTTAGCTGAAAACTCTGGAGTAAGAGGTTGTATGGTGATTAAACCTTATGGTTATGCTATTTGGGAAAAAATTCAAGCACAATTGGATAAAATGTTTAAAGAAACAGGGCATCAAAATGCTTATTTCCCATTGTTTGTACCGAAAAGTCTGTTTGAAGCCGAAGAAAAAAATGCAGAAGGTTTTGCTAAAGAATGTGCTGTTGTAACTCATTACCGTTTAAAAACGGATCCAGATAATAAATCAAAATTAATTGTAGATCCTGATGCTAAATTAACTGAAGAGCTTATAGTTCGTCCTACAAGTGAAGCGATTATTTGGAATACTTATAAAGGCTGGATTCAATCTTATAGAGATTTACCTATTTTAATTAATCAATGGGCGAATGTTGTTAGATGGGAAATGAGAACACGTTTATTTCTTAGAACTTCTGAATTTTTATGGCAAGAAGAACATACTGCTCATGCAACAAAATCAGAAGCAATTTCGGAAGCAGAATTAATGTTGGATGTTTATACAGAATTCGCAGAACAATTTATGGCAATGCCTGTGATTAGAGGTAAAAAAACTGAAAGTGAAAGATTTGCAGGTGCTGACGATACATATTGTATTGAATCGATGATGCAAGATGGAAAAGCATTGCAAGCTGGAACATCTCACTTTTTGGGTCAGAATTTTGCAAAAGCTTTTGATGTGAAATTTGCAGATAAAGAAGGGAAATTAGATCATGTTTGGGCAACATCTTGGGGGGTATCAACTCGTTTGATGGGGGCGTTGATTATGACGCATTCAGATGATGAAGGATTGGTTCTTCCACCAGCATTGGCTCCAATTCAAGTTGTAATCATACCGATTCACAAAACAGATGAAGAACTTGAAACAATATCAACAAAAGTTCTTGAACTAACTTCGAAACTTAAAGAGTTAAATATTTCTGTGAAATTTGATGATGATATCAATAGAAGACCAGGGTGGAAGTTTGCAGAATATGAAACAAAAGGAGTTCCAATTAGAATTGCCATCGGGCCAAGAGACTTAGAGAATGGAAATGTAGAATTAGTACGTCGAGATACAAAAGAGAAATCAATTGTTGATTTTGATGGCTTAGAAGAATATATTGAAGAACTACTGGGAGATATTCAAGATAATTTATATTCAAGAGCAAATCAATTCCGTTCAGAGAATATGCATAAAGTAGATACATATACTGAGTTTAAGGAACAAATCGAAAAAAAAGGAGGTTTCTTTTTAGTACATTGGGATGGTACTATTGAAACTGAAGAAAAAATTAAAGAAGAAACCAAAGCTACAATTCGCTGTATTCCATTGGATTCTATTGAAGAAGATGGTGTGTGTATGGTTACAGGTAAACCGTCTAAACGCAGAGTTGTTATTGCGAAGGCATATTAAAATAGTTTTTTTTAAAAAAAATGTGAAATAAGTTTGTAATTAGAGAATTTCAACTTATATTTGCACTCCCAAATAAGTGGATAACACATTTTTTGGCCCATTCGTCTAACGGTTAGGACATGCGGTTTTCATCCGTAAAATAGGAGTTCGATTCTCCTATGGGCTACAAAAACTTTACATTGTATTTGGCCCATTCGTCTAGTGGTTAGGACGCCAGGTTTTCATCCTGGTAACAGGAGTTCGATTCTCCTATGGGCTACAAGAACACTAGTTCTAATTAATAAATATAAAGAAGATGGCGAATCATAAATCTGCAAAAAA
>OBEQ013004024.1_pt1 | contig 19559 bp, 14 predicted proteins | sample 1670901 | NCBI WGS metagenome assembly OBEQ01 (sample SAMEA104232315, study PRJEB22302) | groundwater metagenome | biome: forest; feature: aquifer; material: groundwater | place: USA | collected 2011-08-07 | depth 5.4 m
ATCGATTATATGCAGCTCATGCAGGGTTCTTCGCGTAGCGAAAGCCGGCAGCAGGAAATTTCTGAAATTTCCCGTTCGCTCAAGGCCTTGGCGCGCGAACTCAAGGTCCCGGTGATTGCCGTAAGTCAGCTTTCCCGCGCTGTCGAAAGCCGCACTGGTAACAGGCCGCAGCTTTCAGACTTGCGCGAGTCGGGTGCTATCGAACAGGATGCCGACGTGGTTGTTTTTCTTTTTCGCGAAGAATATTACAGCCCGAGTGAAGAGAATCGTAACAAGGCCGAGGCCATTATTGCCAAACAACGTAATGGTCCCATCGGCTCTGTGGAATTGCTTTTCTTAAAAGAGTGGACCCGTTTTGATAATCCTGAATTTCACCGCACAGAGGAAGGCGCTTAATGCGGTCTATAACTCCTGAGGAAATGAGAATGAAAAGATTCTTTCTGGTGATTTTTCTGGCTGCGTTTTTATTTCCGTTTAGTTTATTTGCGCAAGACAGCGCTTCTCAAGATGACCCTTCAACCGCTTCGAGTGATGAAGCCGCAAAAGAAGCTCCTGCAGCCCCGGCTGCAACCGCTGAACCCGCGGCACCCAAACAACCCCAACATCCGAATAAAATTGTGGCAGTCGAAGTGCGCGGCAATCAGATTGTGAGCACCCCGATTATTTTAAGTAAGATGAAATCCCAGCAAGGTGACCCGCTTGTGCAGGAAATCGTCAATGAAGACGTCAAACGTCTTTATGCAGCCGGGTTTTTTCAGGACATTAAAATGGAAGTTGAAGACGATCCGGAGGGTTACAAGCTTTTGGTGGAAGTGATCGAAAAGCCGGTCATACGTCAGATCGTGATTAAGGGAGCAAGCCGGTTTAAAGAAGACAAGTTACGCAAAGAGATTAAAACTTCGGAAGGTCAAATTTTAGACCGCAAAGTGGTCAAGCAAGGCGTCGAAGGCATACGCAAACTTTATAGCAATAAAGGATTTGGTTTTGTGGATGTCGAATCCAGCGTGGATGTGAACCCAACCACTAAAGAAGCCACTGTTACTATTAATATTTTGGAAGGCGAAAAATACCGGATCAGGGCGCTTACTTTTGAGGGCAATCAGTCTTTTAAACCCAAAAAGCTTTTGAAATTGATGAAAACAAAGAAAAAAGGTATTTTTAGTTCCGGCGTTTATAAAGATGCCGAATTCCAAAAAGATCTGGAACGTCTAGGCCTTTTCTACCAACAGGAAGGTTATCTCGATGCGAAAGTCGAGCCGGTCCTTGATTATGATAAGCCCAATCAGAAAATTTTTATCAAGATCCGTGTGGAGGAAGGCACTCATTATGTGAGCGGCGAAGTTAAGATCCAGGGAAACCAACTTTTTCCTGAATCCGAAATTTGGCAGGAACTCGAGATGTTGCCCGGCCTCACATACTCTCAATATTATCTTTCAAAAGACATCGATAAAATTCTCAATTATTACCATCGCCGCGGTTATATGGACGCGCGCGTGCTTCCTGACATTCGTCTGAATAAAGAAACCGGCAAAGTGGATGTCACTTATCAGATCCAGGAAGGCGACCTTTATTTTGTGGATAAGGTCGTGATCCGTGGCAATACGAAAACCAAAGATATTGTCATCCGCCGTGAACTCAGGATCCGCCCAGGCGAACGTGTCGACGGTGAAAAAATTGAAAAATCCAAAGAGCGTCTTGCGAATTTGGATTATTTTGAAGACATTACCTATGACACAGAACCGGGTTCAGAACCGAATCGCAAAGATCTCGTGTTCCGCGTGAAAGAAAAGAGAACTGGGGAACTTTCTTTTGGTGGCGGTATCAGTTCCGTCGATGGTTTGGTTGGATTCGGCGAAATTTCCCAGCGCAATTTTGATTTGTTGAACTGGCCTCGTTTCACAGGTGCAGGGCAGACTCTTTCATTAAGAGCGCGGTTGGGAACGGTCAGCCAAGATTATCAGCTTAATTTCATCGAGCCGTATCTGTTTGGCAAACCCATCGCAATGTCTACGGGCATTTATGACACACGCCCCAATAATGAGAACGTTGACTTCGATGAAGAGCGTATGGGCGCTGCCGTGACTTTTTCAAAAACCTTTCGCGATGTTTATCATTTTGGAACAGGTTATACGCTTGAGCGTGTGAAAATCGATGAGCTCTCTGAAGATGCGCCTGCGATCGTGCAAGCGGCCCAGGGCGTGGATTGGCTATCGAGATGGCGCGCCATTATCAGTTCCTACGATTCGCGCGATAATATTTTTAATCCCACCAAAGGTAGCTTGATTACTTTTAATGGCGACCTCATCGGGGGTTTTTTAGGCGGCAACCAGAGTTTTTATCAAATGCAAACCAGCGGCACTAAATATTTTACCCCTTGGAAAAAACATCTTTTGGAATTGAAATTGCGTTTAGGGGTTTCGCAGGAATTTGGCCAGTCGGATGACGTCCCTGTTTATGACCGGTTTTATGCGGGCGGTTTGGGCAGTATCCGCGGTTATCGTTTCCGGCGCGTTGGGCCCAAAGAAGCGGGGAATCCTGTCGGCGGTGAGTCGATCGCGATTGGAAACATCGAATATACAATTCCCATTCCCCATTTGGACATTGCAAGATTTGCTGCATTTGTTGATGCTGGCACTGTGCACAAAACTTCCTACCATGTCGATTTCGGAGACATTGCGCTAAGCACCGGGCCGGGCTTGAAAGTGAAGACCCCGGTGGGTCCGCTTGCTTTTTATTACGGATTTCCGGTTGCAAATCGTGATGATAAAAACAAAAACGGTCGATTTGAATTTAGTTTAAGCCGCGGTTTCTAGGCGACTTCTACAATTAACTAACTAACGGAGGAATACAATGAAGCAAGGAATGAAATTATTTTTAATGATGGTTTTGTCAATCGCCATATCTCAGGGTGCCGCATTGGCTGCCGATGGGAAATATGCTTTTGTCGACGTTGCCTCAATTTTTGATGCTTATCAAAAAACCAAAGACAATGATCGTGTTCTTCAGGGCGCTGGAAAGAAAAAAGAAGAGCAGCGCGATACGATGGTGCGTGAAATACGCCAAATGAAAGATGAATTGGCGCTTTTGTCAGATGATGCCAAAGCCAAAAAACAAGACGCTATGAACGCCAAAATAAAGTCTTTGCAGGAATTTGACGAGCAGGCCCGCCAGAGTTTGGGCGACCAGCGCAATAAAGTTTTGAAGGAAATCTTTAAAGACATTGATGATGAAGTCCAGGCTTACGGAAAAAGCAAAGGACTCGAGATGGTTTTTAATGAAAGAGCGTTGCTTTATCATGATCCTAAACTTGATGTCACCAAAGAAATCTTGGAAGCCGTGAATAAAAAATACACAAGCGGCGCGGGTAAAAAGAAAAAATAATGCAGAAGACGTTAAAAAATACAGTTAGGTTTGACGGGCAGGGGCTTCACACGGGAAGATCGGTGAAGCTCGCTGTTCATCCGGCCCCTTCTGATTCCGGGATTCATTTTTGCCGTGTGGATCTTGACCCGAATCTTAAAGTCCGTGCGTTGGTCCAAAATGTGCGTAGCGATGAGATGCGTCAAACCGCGCTCGTGGTTGGTAGCGGCATGGTCCGGACTATCGAACATTTGATGGCTACTTTTCATGGACTCGAAATCGATAACGCCCTGGTGGAAGTGGACGGTGAGGAATTGCCAGCCATGGACGGAAGCGCGCGCGATTTTACGCAGGCTTTTTTAAACACGGGATCCGTTGAACAGAATGCTCCCCGGAAATGGATTGAAGTCCAGAAGCCTATTTTTGTCGACCGAGGTGATCAATCTTTGATTATTTTGCCCGCGCCGAACTTGATGATTTCCTACACATTGAGTTATCAACACCAAGATCTTGATGACCAATATTTGTCTTTAGGTGTGTTGCCGGAAATTTTTGAGCGTGAACTTTCATCGGCCCGGACATTTTGTTTAAAGGAAGAGGCGAATGCGCTTCTGGCCCAAGGTTTTGGCAAAGGGGCCAATCTCAAAAACACTTTGGTTTTTGAACGCAATGCTCCGCTGGAAAATACGCTTCGTTTTGAAGATGAAGCTTGCCGGCATAAAATTATGGATTTGATGGGCGATTTATTTTTGGCCGGAGGTTTTATCCGTGGGCATGTGATCGCAGCCCGTAGCGGACATACTCTTAACCTCGAATTCGTTAGAGAATTGATCGGCGCTACAAAGAGTGAGGAAGCATTTGTTCCAGGCTCGGAGCTAAACGTCAGCGACATACAAAAGATAATTCCTCATCGTTATCCTTTTCTTTTTATCGATAAGATCAAAAATTTTGTTCCTGGCACCAGGGCCACAGGCTACAAACAAGTCACGATGAATGATTATTTTTTTCAGGGCCATTTTCCCAATCATCCTGTGATGCCTGGTGTTTTGATTATTGAAGCCATGGCCCAGGTTGGAGGAGTCATCATGCTGAGCAAGCCCGAAAACCGGAATAAAATAGCTTATTTTATGAGTATTGATTCCGCCAAATTCCGTCATCCAGTCATGCCCGGCGACGAGCTGCGGATGGAAGTTGAAGTGCAGAAAATTCGGGCCCGCACCGGCCAGTGCGCCGGACAGGCCTATGTAGGAGATAAACTTGTATGCGAAGCGGAAGTGAAGTTTGCGGTAGTGGACAGGTGAGGATTCACCCCACAGCGATTATCCATCCGGATGCTGAAATTGCTGATGATGTTGAAATAGGTCCGTATACTTGTATTGCCGGTACGGTCAAGATCGGCCCACGCACTTATGTCGGCCCCCGCGTTACGATCGAAGGTCATACCACGATTGGCGCAGAAAATGAAATTTTTACTGGCGCCGTGATCGGCAGCCGCACGCAGGACAAGAAATATAAGGGCGGTACCAGTTTTCTGAAAATTGGCGATCGCAATAAAATCCGGGAATATGTGACGATCAATCCCGGCACCAAAGAGGGTACTGAAACCTCTATTGGTGACGACAATCTTCTCATGGCTTATTCCCACGTCGCGCATGATTGCATCATCAAAAACCACACTGTGATTGCCAATTCCGGAACACTTGCCGGACATGTGGTGGTCGAAGACCGGGCCATTATCGGGGGACTCAGCGCCGTCCATCAATTTGTGCGCATTGGAAAACTTGCTTTAATTGGCGGATGCTCCAAAGTTGTCCAGGACGTGCCGCCTTTTATGATTGCCGACGGCCATCCCGCCCGCGTTTTCGGAATCAATGTTGTGGGCCTGCAGCGCGCCGGTTTTTCAAAAGAAGAAAGAACGCTGATCCGAAAGGCCTTTAAAACCATTTTCCGTTCAGGGATTATTTTAAAGAATGCCCTAGCCAATTTGGAATCCGATCACCCGGCTTCCCCTTCTTTGGCAACCTTACTGGATTTTCTAAAAGCATCGGAGCGCGGAATTTGTAGGTGATACAAGTCCGCGGATTCGTTTCCAGCCGGTCTATTCATGAAAACAGTCGGAATTATTGCAGGTAACGGACGTTTTCCCGTCCTGGCTGCAAAAGAGGCCAGGCAGGAAGGTTATCGCGTCGTCGTTTGCGGCATCGAGCAAGAGGCCGAGCCCATGCTTGCCAAAATGGCGGATGCTTTTGAGTGGGTCAAAATCGGCGAATTGAAAAAGTTGGTCAAATTTTTTCAATCGCACGGTGTGCATGAAGCGATCATGGCAGGCAAAATCGAAAAGGTTCGCCTGTTTCAGCAAAATGTGCGGCCTGACCTGGAAATGGTCAAAGTCCTGATGAAAACACGGGACTTCAAAGACGATAGTTTGCTTTCAGGCATTGCCAATTACCTGCATTCATGCGGCATTGACCTGATGGATTCTACTTTTTTTATGAAATATGCACTGCCAGGCCCAGGACTTCTCGGCAAAAAAAAGCCTTCGCGCGAAATTCTTGAAGACCTGAAGTTCGGTTTTGAAATGGCCAAGTCCATTGCCGGGCTCGATATCGGTCAAACAGTTGTGGTGAAAAAGAAAGCGGTCTTGGCCGTCGAGGCGATTGAGGGGACTGATCTTGCGATACGGCGTGGTGGCGAGCTTGGGGGCGGCAAAGTCACGGTTGTGAAAGTGGCCAAGCCGAAACAAGATATGCGCTTTGATGTGCCTGCAGTAGGACTCAAGACTTTGCGGTCGCTTATTCATGTAAAGGCAGAGGCTTTTGGTTTCGAAGCAAGAAAAACAATTTTTATGGACCAGGAAGAATTTATTAAAGAAATGAATGCTGAAGGAATTGTCCTGATGGGGTTTAAAGAAGGCGACTCGCAAAACTTATGAAGACGCATGAAAAGAAAACAGAATCTCTTACAGGACTGAAGCGCGAGCTTGCTGAGCTCACGGCCCTCTATGAAATTTCTAATGCTATCAATTCTTCTTTGAGTCTGGAGTTGATTACGCGCGAAGTTATGCAAATTCTTCATGAGAAAATGGGCATGGAGCGCGGCACTTTGACTCTTTTAGACAGCCGCACAGGGGAACTCATTATTGAAGTCGCGCACGGACTTGAAAAAGCGGAAATTGTCCGCGGCCGCTACCGGATTGGCGAAGGTATTACGGGTAAAGTCGTGGAAGCAGGCGAACCCATTGTCGTACCTAATGTCGGCGATGAACCTCTTTTTTTAAATCGTACCGGCGCGCGCGGCGACATCAAACGTAGCAATATTTCATTTATTTGCGTGCCGATTAAATTGGACCAAAAAACCATTGGGGCCTTGAGTGTCGACAGGCTTTTTCAGGAAAATATTTCATTTAAAGAAGACGTTCGGTTGCTTACGATCATAAGTTCTATGGTGGCGCAGGCAGTGCGCATTCATCAGCTCCATGAAAAAGAAAAAGAAAAACTTGCTAATGAAAACATACAACTGAAACGCGAGTTGAAAAAGAAATTCCATCCGGCCAATATCATCGGCGAAAGCAAACGTATGGCGGATGTTTATGCATCGATTGAGCTTGTGAGCCAGACGCGGGCGACGGTCATGTTGCGCGGTGAAAGCGGCACGGGTAAAGAGCTTGTGGCGCATGCCATTCATTACAATAGCGACCGCTCCGAAGGTCCTTTTGTGAAGGTTTCTTGTGCGGCTTTGCCCGAGACTCTTTTAGAGAGCGAACTTTTTGGTTACGAAAAAGGCGCTTTTACGGGTGCCGTGGCGAGCAAGGCCGGCCGCTTTGAATTGGCCCATGGCGGCACGCTTTTTCTGGATGAGATCGGGGATATTTCACCCGGCACTCAGGTCAAACTTTTACGCGTTTTGCAGGAAAGGGAATTTGAAAGAGTGGGCGGCACGCAAACCGTCCATGTGGACATACGCTTGATCACGGCAACTAATAAAGAGTTGGAAACGGAAGTACAGAACGGGAAATTCCGCGAAGATCTTTATTATCGGTTGAACGTTGTCCCCATTTTTTTACCGGCTTTGCGGGAAAGGCTTGAAGATATTCCTCTTTTGGTGAGCTACTTCTTGAAAAAAGCCAATCATGAAAACCGCAAGCATGTAAAATTTATTTCGAATTCTGCCATGGATTATCTTTCCAATTATTCCTGGCCTGGAAATGTCAGGGAACTGGAAAATGCTATTGAGCGGGCCGTGGTTTTATGCAAGTCCGATACTTTGAACCCCGATCTTTTTCCAATCCCAGGCATTAAAAAAAATCTTCCTGCTTCTTTCCATGTCTCTCCATTAGATTCTGGAATGTCCTTGACGGACGCGGTTTCAAATCTGGAAAAAAAAGTCATTCAGGAAGCCCTGGATAAAACGGGCGGCAATCAGCGCAAGGCCGCAAAGTTGCTTGGCATTACCGAACGTATCTTAGGTTACAAACTTAAAATTCATAAGATACAAAACTAAATCCTTTCAGACAAAATCGTATCTAAGAATTCCCTTTTATAACAATTTTGTATCGATATAAAATTGAAGGCCTCACTTTCCGATTTATCGATTATTGTTCCTAATTTCTCAAGTCATTTATTTAAAATAAGTTAGGGAAGCCGGCAAATAATCTGATATCGTTAAAGGGCTATTGGCACAACCCTTGCTTTGTAAAGGGTTTTTGCGGGATTTTCAAAAAATTTTGCAAGAAAAATTGCCAGTGACCCCGTTAATCGTTGATAATAAGCGCAACAATTTTGCATAAATTTCGATGTTTAAATGATGTGAGAAAGTGGTCAAAACCCCTTATTTTACAGGCTTGACAGAGGGGGGCTAAATCGCTAAACTTCAAACTCTTTCTCTTGCTAGGGGGAAAAAACTTCAAAAGTTTAAAGCAGTTCTGGCCGCATTCAATTCAAATTAAATTCAATTAAGGGAGATTATATGGCTGACATTAATGAAGTTTTTGGTTGTAATGTGTTTAACCTCAAAACGATGAAAGAAAGACTGCCGAACGATACATACAAGGCCTTGAAAAAGACAATCGATCAGGGCGCTCCTATGACGGTAGAAGTCGCCAATGTTGTGGCCAATACTATGAAAGATTGGGCCATTGAAAAAGGCGCAACACATTATACCCACTGGTTTCAACCTCTCACCGGACAAACAGCCGAAAAACACGATTCCTTTATTGCCCCGACCGCTGATGGCGGCGTGGTCATGGAATTTTCCGGAAAACAATTGATCCAGGGCGAACCAGACGCTTCTTCTTTTCCGAGCGGTGGACTTCGCGCGACTTTCGAAGCGCGTGGTTACACGGCTTGGGATTGCACTTCACCGGCTTTTTTGAAAACAGATGATGCCGGCAATGTCACGCTTTGCATTCCTACGGCTTTTTGCTCTTACACGGGCGAAGCATTGGACAAGAAAACCCCTCTTCTGAGATCCATGGAAGCGGTTTCCAAACAAGCGCTTCGCGTGTTGCGCGCTTTGGGCAATACCACTTCCAAAAAAGTTTCCGCCACAGTGGGTCCCGAACAGGAATATTTCCTGATCGACAAGAAATTCTATGATCAGAGACTTGATCTTATGGTTTCCGGGCGTACTTTGTTCGGCGCTCCCGCCCCTAAAGGCCAGGAATTAGAAGATCAATATTTTGGAGCCATCAAAGATCGCGTTTCCAGATTTATGAAAGACTTGGATACCGAGCTTTGGAAAATGGGCGTTTCAGCCAAGACCAAGCACAATGAAGTGGCGCCTGCTCAATTTGAAATGGCCCCTATTTTTTCAACCACCAATATCGCCGCAGACCATAATCAGCTTGTGATGGAAACCATGCGCAAAGTTGCTTTGCGTCATGATCTCGTTTGCTTGCTTTATGAGAAGCCGTATGCGGGCGTGAATGGTTCTGGAAAACATAACAACTGGTCACTTGCAACCGATGACGGCCAGAATTTGCTTGAGCCAGGACATACGCCTCATGACAATGAGCAATTTCTCGTTTTCTTGAGCGCTTTGATTCAAGCCGTTGATAAGCATGCTGATAAACTCCGTTGCTCTGCAGCCAATCCAGGCAATGATCTTCGCCTCGGCGCCAATGAAGCCCCTCCCGCAATTATCTCGGTTTTCTTGGGAGAAGAATTGACGGACATTATGACTAACTTGGGTAAAGGCAAAAAAGCCCAGGGTAAAGGGCAGCATTATCTTCATATCGGCGTTGATTCTCTGCCGGCCCTTCCGAAAGATAACACGGACCGCAACAGAACATCTCCGTTTGCTTTCACGGGAAATAAGTTCGAATTTCGTATGGTGCCTTCGTCAGCTTCGATTTCAGGCCCGAACGTGGTCCTGAATACGATTGTGGCGGAGACGCTTGATGAAATCGCAACTCGCCTTGAAAAAGCCAAAGACATCAATAAAGAAGCTGCGGCCATCATCAAGGAAATTATCAACAAGCACGGACGCATTATTTTCAATGGTAACAACTATTCAGACGAATGGGTTGCGGAAGCTAAGAAGCGCGGTCTCCCGAACATTAAGTCTACGGTTGAAGCTTTGAAATATATGGCGACACCTGAAGCAACGAAGCTTTTTGAGAAATATAAAGTGCTCACGAAGGAAGAATTGCATTCCCGCTATGAGATTTATCTCGAGCAGTATGCTAAGCATATCAACATTGAAGCCATGACTTCAATCGATATGGTAAAAAAGCAGTTTATGCCTGCTGTCATCGCTTATACGGCCAAACTCGCTGAGACGATCAGCATTTTGAAGGCCGTTGGGGCGCCGGTAAAAGTGCAAGCGGAGATCTTGAAAAAAATTTCTGAATTGTTAGAATCCGCCAATCAGAAATTGGCTGCACTTGAAAGCGCTTCAAAGAAAGCCCAAGCCATTCACCATGCTCCTGAAAAAGCAGTTGCTTATCGGGACAAGGTTTTTGTGGCAATGGGTGATTTGCGTGCGGACATCGACCAGCTCGAAAATTTTGTCCCCAAAGACAAATGGCCGGTTCCTTCTTACGCAGACATGCTCTTCAAGCTGTAAAAGTATCTCGATATAAAAAAAGGGCGAGGTCAATTGACCTGGCCCTTTTTGTTTTTAAGACAGCCTGTCGTTGGTTAAAATATTAAGACAAAAAATCCATCACCGCTTGCGCTGCGCGCTCGCTGGCCCCTTTTTGACCTAAAATTTTCCGCAACTCCAGAAACTCTTTTTTCATCCCTTGATAGAGCGCTTTACTTTTCAACAGGCTCTTGGCTTCTTGCGCGATAGCCTCGGGCTGAATGTCTTGTATGAATTCCGGAACAAGCTTTTTCCCCGCCAGAAGATTTGCGAGCCCAAGATAAGGCACGCGGATTAAATTTTTGCCCAAGAAATAAGTCGTCCAGTTGGTTTTATATAAAAGGAAAAAGGGCGTACCCAGCAAAGCGGCCTCAAGGGTCGCTGTGCCGGAAGCAATAAGGGCAAAGTCCAGCGCCGTTACGAGATCATAAAGCTTCCGAGTATGGTCTTCCTGTGCCGCGGGCCCTGAGAATTTACGCACAGTCACGTTGGGATATTGCTCTAAAATTTCAGAATAAACCGAGGGCGATATATTGGGCGATTGAGTTAGAAAGAAAATGCTCTCCGGTAAATTTTTTTTGATGAGTAAAGCGGATTCCAGCATGGGAGGAAGGATGCGGCGAACTTCTTTTTCGCGTGAGCCCGGCATAAGCCCGATAGCCAGATCCTCGGGTTTGATTTCAAACTGCTTTCTTAATGCTTCATGCGTGTTGCTTGGCTCTGTGGAATCTAAAAGAGGATGCCCAACAAACTCGCACGGCACGCCGGCTTTTTCATAAAGTTCTTTTTCAAAAGGAAGAATCGTCAGCATTTTTGAAATCGTACGCTTGATCGTATAGATACGCTGTCCGCCCCAAGCCCAAATTTGAGGGGCGATATAGTAAATCACCGGAAATCTTTTTTTTATTTTTTTAGCAAACCGGAGATTGAAGGCTGGGGAATCAATGACAATGATGACATCAGGTTTGAAAGTTTCAACATCCGCCAGAGCAGTATAAAAAATTTTCCGGTAAGTAAAATATTGGCGCAGCACATCGCCCAGGCCGAGTGCGGAAATCTTTGTCATATCGAAAAGAAGAGAAACTCCGGCGCCTTGCATTTGAGGGCCGCCGAGGCCGCGCAGCTGGACAAGAGGTTCTATTTTGCGCAGCTCATTGATGAGATGGGCGCCGTGCAGGTCCGCAGACGGTTCGCAAGCGATGATAAAGATTTTTTTTGCTGACATGAAGATTAAGAAGAGACCCCTACTTCAATCCTCCCCCAATTTATTAGGGGAGGAGGGGAGAGAGATCCGCTGATTTTTCTGAATAGCTTCCACGATCTCTATGGCAAAGCGGAGAGCGTCGCGCGCTGCTTCGTCAGGATGGCCCTGGCTGCGCCCGGCTAAAATTTGAGAAAGAAAAAACCGCAGCTCTTCTTTCAAGGGCTCGGCTTTCTGAACGTCGACAACTTCCTGAGTAATTTGGAGCCCCGCTTTTCTGAAAATCTTCGCGCTTTGGGCTTCATAATCCAAAGAAATATAGGCGTCTTCCTGAAAAATCCGTATCTTGCGTTGTTTTTCAGGCGTTAGCCTTGAGGCTGTTAAATCCGCGACAGCACCATTTTTAAATTTAATACGCACATTGGCGATGTCTTCGTAAGGCGTGAGCACGTTAATGCCAACGGCGTCGAATGAAGCCACTTCAGATTGGACTAATCCGAGAACAATATCAAGATCGTGAATCATGAGATCCAACACCACGCCGCAATCATTGATGCGGCCAGTGAAAGGGCCGAGGCGGTGGATTTCGAAAAAACGGATATTTTTGGCGATTTCGCCGATGCGCTTAAAACCTGGATTATGGCGTTCGATATGGCCGACTTGCAGTGCGCATTTGTTCCGGCGTGAAAGCTCCATGAGCTCGTCTGCATCGTCTAATTTGAGGGTAATGGGCTTTTCAATTAATGTATGAATGCCCGCGGCCAAAAACTCCTTGGCAATAGCGTAATGGCTGAAAGTGGGGGTGGAGATGCTGACAGCATCGATTTTGCCGATCAGGTCCTGATAACGATTGAAAAAGGGGACTTCGAGGCCGTCCGCGCGTTCTTTTTTGGCCCCATCGACGTCACAAATGCCGATCAGATCAGCCTCTTCCAGGCTTTTATAAATACGGGCATGTTCTTTTCCCAAATGCCCGACCCCAACGACTGCGACCCTTAATTTTTTCATCTAACCCCTTTAAATAAATGAACTTATGATTTCTAATCGAAGGCCCATGCTAGCAAATGACCTTGAGGGGTGTCAATGGATATGTTACAGTGTGACCCCTTATGAACATCTATAAGCGCCTTTTGGCCTATATTCTTCCTTATAAAGCCCGAATGATCATGGCCGTAGTTTGCCTGATCGGCTATTCCATTGCCAATTCGCTGTTTTCCGCCCTGGCTTATATTGCCCTAAACGGCATGTATCACAAAGACGAGGTGGTTTTAAATAACATCCCTCACGTGCCTTTTTTCTCCTCTCTTCATTTCCCGGTTTCATGGATCCCGGTTTTGCTTATCGTTGTCCCAACGCTCCATGCCTTTTTCGATTATGTCTCGGATTATCAAATGGCTAATATCGGCATTCGCGCAGTCAGGCAAATGCGAGACGATCTTTTCAAGCATTTGGTCCGCCTTTCAAATGATTTTTATGCCAAAGGCCGTACCGGTGATTTTATGAGCCGCATTATCAATGACGTGGGCTCTATTCAGGGCGCCATCACAGACGTGGTGGTCGACGTGATTAAACAGCCTCTTACGATTTTATTTAATATTCCGATGGTTTTTATTTGGGGCGGGCCCTCAGCTTTTTATGCAGTTTTAGTTTTTCCTATCGTGGCCATCCCCATTATCTTCCTGGGAAAAAATCTTCGTCGCACCACGAAAAAAATGCAGGAGCGTGCCGCAGACATCACGGCTTTTATCGGAGAAACGCTCTCAGGCATTAACATTGTCAAATCGTATAATCGCGAAGACTATGAAATTAGTAAATTTCAGCAGATCAATAAAAAAGTTTTCGAATATTTCAAAAAGACAGTCCGCATTACTCTTATCCAGCGCCCGCTTATTCAGGTCATGGGCGCTATCGGTACTGCGCTTGCGGTTTGGTTCGGTTTAAAAAATTTGTCCCCGGACCGTTTCGTGGCTTTCGTGGGATCTTTGTTCCTTTTTTATGAGCCGCTCAAAAAAATCAGCAAGGTCAACAGCACCATCCAGCAAGCCATTGCCGCGGGTGCGCGCATTTTCGAAATCATAGATGCGGTGCCGACGATTCGTGACCGCGACCGGGCCATTAATTTGACCGAACCTGTGAGGCAAATAAGTTATGAGCACGTGCGCTTTGCTTATGAACCAGGCAAAACGGTTTTAAACGGCATTGATCTTTCGGTCCAAAGAGGGGAAGTCATTGCCTTTGTCGGTATGAGTGGTTCCGGAAAAACAACGCTCATGAATTTACTTGTCCGGTTTTATGATCCCACAGAAGGTGTGATCAGAATCAACGGAATCGATATTCGTGATCTTACGCTTGAATCTTTGCGTAAAAAAATCGGTATCGTGACCCAGGAGACAGTTCTTTTTAACGGGACAGTGCGTGAAAATATCGCTTACGGAAAAATGGATGCGACTTTGGAAGAAATCCGTGCGGCCGCAGATGTTGCGTATGCGGACCATTTTATCGCGGCCCTGCCTCAGACTTATGACGCGCCGCTCGGCGAAAGAGGAATGAAACTTTCCGGCGGCCAGCGCCAACGTCTTGCGATAGCCCGCGCCCTGGTCAAAGACCCTGAAATTTTAATTTTTGACGAAGCCACTTCTCATTTGGATACGGAAAGCGAGCGAGAAGTCCAGCTCGCGCTTGAAAACGCTATGAAAGGCCGGACTGTTCTTGTGATTGCTCATCGTCTGTCGACCATTCAACGCGCCGACAGAATTATTGTGATGGGCGAAGGAAAAATTCTGCAGCACGGAACCAACGATTCATTGCTTCGCGATGGCGGGGCCTACAAAAAACTCTACGACCTTCAGTTTAATCTTTAAAAATAAGTAATAACACGGAATCTTTAGTCGACACCGCTCGGCCGCAAATAAATGCCGGATTGTGCGGGCTCGCCTGCATGAGGACTCGGATTTTTCACCGGCGGTTTTTCCGCCAGTGCCGATTCTCGACTTACGGCATTTCCATTAAAAATCCGTCCCTTCAGCTGTCGTCTAAAGATTCCGGTTAAAGATTAAACTAAGGTCTTACGTGAGAGGGAAGTTAAAACTTCAATTTGATCTTGCTGGTGTCGGTCGTGCCTTTTTCGGGTTCAACGACTTCATAGTCTTTCACATCGGCCTGGCCGAAGGTAATGACTTTTACGAAACCGTGAAGGAACCTTCCTAAAAAGCTTTCTTCGACTTTGCTAGGTTGGACAGGGGCTTTGTGGGCCTTTTCTTTGGCCTCTTGATCGGTCGTGGAGCCGTCTTGGGTATCAGTTTCTTGAAGCGCGGTTTCCTGGGGAGTTTCGGTATCGTATTGCGCGCCGCGGTTGCGACCCATAGCAAAATGGGCCAATGAAAGGGCTATAATTAATAAAATAACATAAGAATTTTTCTTCATAGGGGCTCCAAGTTTGAAAGCGGCAAGAGATTAGCACATTTTATTCCGCCCATCCATGATTATTTGAGGCCTGGGCAGGCTGGAAACACCTGGAAAAAAATAATGAAAGTTCATCAGGCCTGGGCTATACTAAATCTCTTTTGAGCCTGGGCTCTAAGTCGTAACACCCTGTTAAATCTTCATTTACAAGCAAGGCAAATGAAAACACTTCGTATTGGTTTATTAGGTTTTGGACAAATCGGAAGCGGGCTTTATTCGCTCATTTCCGAAAAAGCTGATTTTTTTGCCCGTGATCTCGGCGTCCGCCTTGAAATCTGCAAAATCGCTGTCAAAAATAAAAATAAAAAACGTAAGCTCCGCATTCCCAAATCTTTGTTGGCGACCGATGCCCACGAAGTCATTAAAGACCCTTCTATCGACGTTATCGTTGAATTGATTGGCGGAATCCGCGAGGCCAAAGAATATGTCATGGAATCTCTCCGCCACGGCAAACATGTGATCACAGCCAATAAGGCGCTCTTAGCTGAAGAGGGAGACGAGATTTTTGAATTGGCTAATCAGGTCAAGCGCTGGATTTTGTTTGAAGCCAGTGTCGGCGGCGGAATCCCGATCATTAAATCTTTGCGCGAAGGTTTGGTCGCAAATCATATTGAATCCATACACGGCATTATCAACGGGACGAGCAATTACATTCTCTCTCGCATGAGCGAAGAAAAAAGTTCATTTGCCGATGCGCTCAAAGAGGCGCAAGAAAAAGGTTATGCTGAGGCTGACCCGACTTTAGATATCGAAGGCGTCGATGCTGCGCATAAACTTGCAATCTTGATACGCTTTGCTTGTGGTGGAAAAGTCCGTTTCAAAGATATTTATTGCGAGGGAATTTCCAGCATTTTGAGCGAAGACATTTCTTTTGCTGAGGAATTCGGATATCGCATCAAATTATTGGCCATAGCTAAATCTTCGAAAGACGGAATCGAGGCACGCGTGCAGCCGACCTTGCTTCCTAAATCGCACATTCTTGCAAACGTGAATGGATCGTTTAATGCGGTATTGCTGCGCGGCGACAAAGTGGGCGATGTTCTTTTGTATGGGCGCGGCGCAGGCGCGGCGCCTACGGCCAGTGCGGTCATGAGCGATTTAATCGATATCGTGATGCGCGAAACGGCGCGCTTTGATGAGGATTCGGCCGGCATGCGCGCGATCCGTAAACAGCTTAAAATAAAAAATATTTCGTCGATTTTATCGCGCTATTATTTGCGTTTTCATGTGGTGGATAAACCCGGCGTGCTTTCGAAAATTTCTAATGTGTTGGGCCGGCAGGGCATCAGCATCTCGGATGTGATTCAAAAAGAATGGAGCGTCGGAAGCGTGGTGCCTCTCATTCTACTGACGCATGACGCGCATGAACGTAATGTGCGTAATGCGATCCGTCTTATTGATAAATTAGATATTATTCGCGGTAAGTCTCAGGTTATAAGAATAGAAACAGATTAACAACTTTAGAGGACAGGTTGGAATTACGTACTGCCAACCTGTCCTCTAAAGTATGAATTAGATCGGATTAAACCCATGGTTCATAAAAAATTCGCACTCAAAAAAATTGGGATTATCGAACGTTATCAGGAATATCTTCCGGTCACGGAAAACACGCCGATCATTTCTTTGAATGAAGGCAATACGCCGCTGATTTTGGCGGAGGCCCTGCCCGTTGAGTTGGGCCTTAAAAATATTCGCATTTATTATAAATTCGAAGGTCTGAACCCGACCGGTTCTTTTAAAGACCGCGGCATGACTATGGCTATTTCAAAAGCGGTTGAAGACAAAGCCACGGCTGTCATGTGCGCCTCAACCGGAAATACTTCAGCTTCGGCCGCGGCTTATGCGTCGCGCTGCGGGCTCAAATGTTTTGTTTTGATCCCTGAAGGAAAAATCGCCAAGGGGAAACTTTTGCAGGCCTATCGTTACGGCGCGAAAGTCATTATGATCAAAGGAAATTTTGATCAGGCGCTCGAACTTGTGAAATCGATGACGCAAGACGGCAGCATCACACTCGTGAATTCGATTAATCCTTACCGGATCGAAGGACAAAAAACCGGTGCTTTTGAAATTGTGGACGATCTCGGCGATGCGCCGGAATATCACGCCATTCCGGTTGGCAATGCTGGCAATATCACAGCTTATTGGAAGGGTTACAAAGAATATCAAAAGGCTGGTAAATCCGAAGTTCTGCCGAAAATGCTGGGCTTTCAGGCCGCGGGTTCGGCCCCGATCGTGCTTGGAAAGGCAGTAGAAAAACCTGAAACGATTGCGACTGCCATTCGAATCGGAAATCCGGCAAGTTGGAAAGGCGCGCTTGCTGCACGCAATGAATCAGACGGGCTTATTGAAGCTGTGAGTGATGCGGAAATTACCTGGGCCTATCGTTTTATTGCGGAACGCGAAGGCGTTTTTGCGGAGCCTGCTTCAGCAGCTGCCGTGGCCGGCGTGATCAAACTCGCAAAAAGGAAATTTTTCAAAGAAGATACGCGCATCGTCATCACGCTCACCGGCTCGGGTTTGAAAGATCCTGATTATGCTTTGAGTTTTAATGATGAAATCGAAACTGTCGAACCAAGCCTCCAAGCCGTAAGCGACGTGGTGATGGCCGACAAAACAAAAAAATCAACATCCAAACTGGTTAAAAAATAATGAAATATATTTTGATTGCCATTCCTGGCCTGGCGGACCATCCCGCTGAAGAATTGGGCGGAAAAACTCCGCTCGAAATCGCTAAAATTCCAAATCTGAATTATTTTGCCAAAATCGGCAAAGTGGGCCAGGCGAAACTTACGGGCGACCGTTTGGAGCCGGCTTCTGACATTTCTTTTCTTAATTTATTTGGTTACGAAGCAGACAAGGTTTATACCGGCCGCGGGCCGCTCGAAGCCGCTAATCTTGAGCTCAAACTCGAAGACAATGAAGTGGCTTTTCGCATGAATTTTATCACCGAAGCCGAGGGGGTTTTGGCGGATCAAACCGGCGGTGGCATTACGACCAAAGAGGCCAAGGCGCTGATTAATTTTTTGAATAAAAAACTGGCCAGTGATTTTGTGCGCTTTTTTGCGGGATCCGAATACCGGCACATTGCTGTGATTAAAGATTCTCATGGATATGAAGCTCTTTCGGCAAAAACTTTTTCGCCGGAAACGCTTGAAGGCGAACGCATTGAAGCGCATTTGCCTAAAGGTCCGGGCGATGAGCTGCTCAAAAAATTAATGTATGATGCAAAACTGCTTTTGCAAAATCATGAAATCAATCAGGTGCGCGTTGATCTGAATGAAAATCCCGCCAATATGATTTGGCTTTGGGGCCAGGGCCAGCGGCCTCGCATTGAAAAGTTTACCGATAAATGGGGCGTTAACGGTTCTGTTTTATCGAGTGAAGAATATGCCATGGGAGCTGCCCGGATTATGGGATTGAGCGTGCTTGAAACAAACAGTGCGCTCGGGGCAGAAGAAGCGCCTTATGAAAAAATCGGAAAAATTTTCCGGGACGCTGCTTCTGAAAAAGATTTTGTTTGCGTGCATATCTCGGAGTGCGATAACGCCTCGAAAGAAGGGGATTATAAAGCCAAGATCTCAGCCCTCGAAGCCGTGGATTTTTTTGTGCTTTCGAAAGTGAAAGATTTTCTAGAAAGTTATAAAGATGTCCGTGTGCTTGTCACGCCGGTCCACAGTCTTCCATGGAAGCTCAAGAAGCTTGCGCGTGATTTCGTGCCTTTTGCGTTGGCCGGCAAAAATGTGATGGCTGATGATATCGAAAAATTTACTGAAATAACAGGTAAGGCTTCTGCGCTTAAAATTTCAAAAGGCGCAGAGTTGATGAAGCTTTTTTTGACCAAATAAATCATGTCTCTAATCGTCCAAAAATACGGCGGGTCGTCGGTGGCCAATGTGGAGCGTATCAAACGCGTGGCCACACGCATTGTCAAAACCAGAAAACAGGGCCATCAAATGGTGGTGGTTGTTTCTGCGCTGGGCGACACGACCGATGATTTGATTGCGCTTGCGCATCAAATTACAAAAAATCCGAATGAGCGCGAAATGGACATGCTCTTGTCCACAGGCGAACAAGTTTCGGTGGCTCTGTTGGCGATTGCCATTCATGACATGGGCGTCAAGGCCGTGTCATTCACGGGTCCGCAGGTCGGCATTATTACGGATAAATTTCACACCAAGGCCAGGATTTTAGACATTAATACGGACCGCATTGTAAAAGCGTTGCGTGAGGGCAATGTTGTTATTGTTGCAGGCTTTCAGGGCAAAACTATTGCGGAAGAAATTACGACGCTCGGCCGCGGCGGTTCGGATTTGACGGCGGTTGCGTTGGCCAAAGCGTTAAAAGCGAAGCGCTGCGAAATTTATACGGATGTGGACGGTATTTATACGGCTGATCCGCGCATTGTTCCGGACGCCAGTAAAATCGAGCAAATCAGTTACGATGAAATTTTGGA
>OBEQ010205180.1_pt1 | contig 19556 bp, 23 predicted proteins | sample 1670901 | NCBI WGS metagenome assembly OBEQ01 (sample SAMEA104232315, study PRJEB22302) | groundwater metagenome | biome: forest; feature: aquifer; material: groundwater | place: USA | collected 2011-08-07 | depth 5.4 m
ATGAAATCTCGCTTTTCGTCCCGCAATACAGTAGAAGGATTCGCGTTTCCCGATTTCATCAAAACCGAAAGCCTTTCATCAAGACGTCATAATCATGATGATTTTTCTGGTCACCGTTCACTTCGTGGTTTTTTGCTTCCGATAAGTCTTTTTGCTCTTACCGTTTTGCTTGTTGTTAAGCTTTTTTCTGTAGAGGTTTTTCAGGGGAATTACTATCGTGCGCTTTCTGATAACAATAGAATACGCACAACAATTGTTCATGCACCCCGAGGCATTATTTTCGATCGAAACGGGGTATCATTAGTCTTTAATATTCCTGGATTCCGTGTTGCTACGAAAGATGCAATTACGTTGTTAAGCAGGGACGAGGCGATGGGGCGTATTGCGTCCGGTGAAAAAGATTTGGAGATTGATAGTTTGCGACAATATCCGTACACAGATGCGTTTGCTCACGTTCTTGGCTATATTGGGCAAATAACAAAAGAGGAATTGCAAAGTCCGCAGATGCTAGCGTACAACATTGATGATGTTGTCGGGAAGACAGGGATAGAAGAGGCTTACGAATCAACGTTGCGGGGAATCGATGGGAAGCAGTTGGTTGAAGTTGATGCAACAGGGAAAAAAGAAAGAACATTGGGACAAGAAGATCCAATAGCAGGAAAAAATATAACAGTAACGCTGGATATTGGTATGCAAAAAGCCGCTTTTTCGGCAATGAAAGACGTTAAAAAAGGTGCTGTTGTGGTCCAAACGCCAAAAGGAGAAATGCTTGCGCTTCTTGCAAAGCCATCGTTTGATCCAAATCTCTTCACGCTTGGGAAGACGTACGCAACCGCTTCCGAGAGTGCATATCAGGATATTTTAAGCATGCTTTCCGATTCGGAAAACCAGCCGCTGCTCAATCGGGCAATTTCTGGCGTGTATCCACCCGGATCTACTTTTAAACTCGTGACTGCTGCTGCGGGTTTGGAGAGTAATACTATTAATGATCAGTTTACCATTGTTGACACGGGGATTTTGCACGTCGGTGCGTTTTCGTTTGGCAACTGGTATTTTTTGCAGTATGGAAGAACCGAAGGAGAGCTCAATGTTGTGAAAGCCATTAAACGATCCAACGATATTTTTTTCTATAAACTTGCGCAATTAGTTGGGGTCGATCGACTTTCTGAGATGGCAAAAAAATTTGGCATTGGTCGCAAACTTGGCATTGATTTGGCTGGCGAGGCATCTGGTCTTTTGCCAACGCAAGAATGGAAAGAAAAAACAATTGGAGAGCCATGGTATTTAGGCGATACGTACCATTATGGTATTGGCCAGGGATATCTCCTTACAACGCCGCTTCAAGTGAATACGTGGACTCAAGTAATTGCAAATGGAGGAGTATTGTATCAGCCGCACTTGCTTCAAAGTTCAAAGTTCAAAGTTCAAAGTTCAAAGTTATTGAGCGAAAAGAATTTTTCACTTATCAGAGAAGGGATGATAGAGAGTTGTAGTACAGGAGGAGTTGCGTGGCCACTATTCGAGTTTAAAGTTAAAAATGCAAAATTAAAAACTGATGGGAAGAATTTTTTAGAGGTTCCGGAGGCTTCAATCTCGGGATCGATGAAGGATTATAGAAAGGTGAGCATTGCCTGTAAGACTGGGACTGCACAACATGGAGGGGAGCAGACGCTTCCGCACGCGTGGATTACCTTGTTTGCCCCAGCATACGATCCACAAATTATCGTCACTGTTTTGGCCGAATCCTCAGGAGAAGGTTCCAACATCGCAGCGCCCATCGCAAAGAAGATTTTGGAAGAATGGTTTGGCCGGTAATCTTTATTCTTCGAGGCATAGTTCTCACTTCGTTCGAACAGTAAATAATTTATTCTTCGAGGCATAGCCGAGAAGTAAAAAAATATGAAGCAGTGGCATTGGTATGTCTACATTATAGAATGTCTTGATGGATTTTATTACACAGGAATGACATGGAATATTAAAGAAAGGATGGAGCAGCATAAAAGCGGAAATGGGAGTAAGTTTACAGCAAAACATGGTTTTAAGAAATTGTGTTATTCTGAAGAGTTTACGGATTTGACAGAAGCTAGGGAAAGAGAGCACAAATTGAAGGATTTTAGTAGAAAAAAGAAAGAGGCTCTTTGGCAGTAGTTCTCGCTTCACTCGAACAATAAAAAGAATATTATTAATTATTCTTCGAGGAGCATAGTGACGAGAAGTAATATCTGGCCCAGTTTTACCGGGTGAATTTGAAGGTGGAGAGAATTTGGTAAAAGTCAAATTTATACTTTTACAACAACTGTTTGGGCAATTTTATCGTGCCAGGCTTGCTTTAGCTCTTGCCCAAAAACCAGCGTAGTTATTATTTGTAGTCATACTTATAATTCCACCAGGTTGGTGTTCTCTTTGGCCTTGTCTTTAACAAAGTCCAAGTAGCGCTCGGTGGTGGAAAGGCGTTTGTGACCCAAGATTTTAGAAAGCACAACTAAAGAGACACCATGTTTAATGTGATGGGCAACAAAGGTATGGCGAAGGTCATTGACTTTGGCATTTTTAACTTCTGCTAAGCGAAAGTACCGCTCAACTGCAGTCCGAATGTTTCGAATAAGGAAGGGCTTGCCGGATTTGGTAATAAACACCCGAGTTTCTTTTGTTTCTGGTCGAATGCCAAGGTAGCGTTTTAATGCGTCTTTGGCCGGTCTATTCAGCGGAACAAGTCGCTCTGCGTGCTTTTCGTAGGGGAGAATGCGCAGGGTATCGGTATGAATATCATCCAGGCGAAGATTAGCCAATTCTCCAATCCGAATACCTGTTTGAAGTAGTAGTTGAATAACGGCAAACATTCTCGGATCATCTTTGGCAGCATCTCGAAGGGCCCGGTATTCCATTGGCGTTAAAATGCGAGGCGCAGCAAGCTCGTAGCGTGGGTGCGAAACCAAAAGTGAAGGATCATCGGTTATGTACTCATTCACCTTGAGAAATCGGTAAAATGTGCGGGTGGAATTGATTTTTCGGGACACAGACTTTGGCGTATACCCATTTTTGGAGAGCTTTGCTAAAAACCCTTCTAAGTCCTCTTTTTTCACCTCATGGACTTGGTTTTTTTGCAGTTCTTCCAAAAAGGTGATAAGCTGATCAATGTCTTTTCCATATGCTACAATGGTAGACGTTGAATGCTTTTTCTCTTTTAGAAAGTTCTTAAATTGACTGTGGGCATCGCGTAATTTAATCGGTTTCATACCTTGTAAAGCCTATAATATCACTAAAAGAGCCATAAGTCAAGCACGATTATGACCTTTCGACAGGTTCAAGGTCATACTGAGTTGAGCGAACGTATGAAACGTATTCTTTTTTTCTCTGTAATCATAGCCTCACTCTTTATTATCAATACGCTTGTCCGTTCTATTTCTAGCCTTTGGCACAAGCACGATTTGCTTGTCAATTCTCAAAAAGAACTTGAGCGCCAAAAGCACGAAAACCAGGAAATGAGGCACAAACTTACCATCGCGCAAAGCCCTGAGTTTGTCGAAAAAGAAGCCAGAAACAAGCTCTTTTTACTAAAACCAGGAGAGAGTAACGTGCTTGTGGACGAAAATCTCCTTAAAGCTGCCTCAGATGCGGCAAAAACTAGATCAAAAGAGAAGAATAAGCCAAACTGGCAACAGTGGTGGGAGCTGTTCTTCTAATCTTGCTTGCACTGAGCGATCCCGCTGAGCGGGAGAGTCGAAGTGTTGCGGAGCTGGTATCGAAACCAGACTGTGAGATTATGAGCCTCACGTGCGCCTTACACTACCCCGCGCGTAACGCTTAGTATAACATTTGATTTAATCGTGGTCAACCTGATATACTTTGCGCATGCTTGCCTAGCGGCGAAGCAGCTGGCCAACGTAGCTCAGGGGTAGAGCAGACGTTTCATAAGCGTCGGGTCGTAGGTCCGAATCCTACCGTTGGTACTTTTTATGAACAATCAGCCGATTGGAATTTTGGATTCAGGCGTTGGGGGGCTATCGATCTGGAGGGAGATTGTTTCTCAATTGCCACATGAATCAACCATCTATCTTGCAGATTCAAAGAATTGTCCCTATGGCAATAAATCAGCTGAGGAGATCTACTTACTTGCAAAACAGCTCGTACAATTCCTCGTTGATAAACGAGTAAAGCTTATTGTCGTGGCTTGCAATACTATTACTGTTGCTTGTTTAGGAAAGCTCAGAGAGGAATTTCCTACCATCCCGATCGTTGGTACCGTGCCAGTTATCAAAACAGCAGTACAGCAGACGAAGAAAAAGAAAATTGGTATCCTTTCGACAACCGCAACGGCGAGGAGTTACTATCAAAAGAAACTTATTAAACAGTTTGCAAATGATTGCGATGTAGTAAGTGTTGGGGGAGATAAACTTGTTCCGATGGTCGAAAAGGGGAAGATTGAAGGAAAAGAAATTCAGCATGTTCTTGACGGAGTGCTCCAGCCGTTCGTAGAAAAGCATATTGATGTTTTAGCCCTTGGGTGTTCGCACTTTCCATTTCTGAAAAAGGAAATACACAAGATTCTAGGTTTAGATGTTGCAATTTTAGATTCAGCAGAGGCAATCGCCCGGCAGGTTCGGCGAGTTTTAGCAAACAATAATACGTTGTCATCAGTAGATAATGCAACGCACGAGTTTTATACAACAGGAGATGCAGCACAGTTTTCCTCAGTCGCAAGCAAGCTATTAGAGAGTAGTATACTAGGTAAAAATATGATATTTATGGGCTGGGATAATAAAAAGATTGCTGTTTTGGGTTTGGGTATTGAGGGAGTATCGAGTGCGTTGTATCTCAAAAGTAAAGGCGCGGTTGTGACCGTATTGGATCAAAAAGATAAAAAAGAATTCTCGCAAGCAACAATGGAACAATTGAGCAATGAAGCAATTAAGGTAGTCGCTGGAGAAAACTATCTTTCAGGTCTTGATCAGTATGACACGATTGTCAGGAGTCCTGGGATAAAGCGGAATCTTCCACAACTGCTTGCTGCCGAGAAAAAAGGCACAGTTATAACCTCGCAAACAAAGCTTTTTTTTGATCTTTGTCCTTGTCCAATTATTGGCGTGACCGGGACAAAGGGCAAAGGAACAACTGCAAGTCTTATTTACGAAATGCTTAAAATTCAAGGGCTTGATGCGTATTTAGGAGGTAATATTGGTAAGCCTCCGTTTGAATTTTTGGACAATTTAACTCCTCAGTCAAAAGTAGTCCTCGAGCTGTCCAGTTTTCAGCTCCAAGATATCACAAAGAGCCCGCATATTGGTGTGGTACTTATGATTACGCAAGAACACTTGGCGCCAGACAAAAAAGATGCTCCACATCAGAATTTTCATACTGATATTTATGAATATATTGATGCAAAACGCAATATTATTCGGTTTCAGGCGAATACAGATTTCTCAATTATCAACAGAGATTATCCTGCGAGTAATGAATCGGATGGCCATACAGAAGGAAAGGTTTTTTGGGTGAGTCGAGAGCGAGAAGTTGAACAAGGAGCATTTGTCAAAGACAAAACGGTATGGCTTCGGCATAACGGTAAAGAGCAAAAAATCATTGATGCAAAAGAGATCTTGTTGCCCGGTGGCCATAATCTCGAAAACGTCTGTGCTGCGGTTATGGCAGCTTCTTTATCGGGAGCTTCAAAAGAGCATATAGTTTCGGTTCTCAAAACGTTTAAGGGGTTAGAACACAGATTAGAGCTTGTGGGGGAAGTAAACGGTGTGCGCTACTATGATGATTCTTTTTCGACAACGCCAGAGACTGCCATTGCAGCAATACACGCATTCAAAGAGCCGGAAATTCTTATTCTTGGCGGCGCGCATAAGGGGAGTAATTTTAGTGAGCTTGGTCTGGTAATTAGTGAAGCAAAAAATATTAAAGCAATTATTGGCATAGGCCTCGAATGGAGCAAGATAAAAACAGCAATAGACCGTCATTCTGGTAAGCGTAGCGCATCCAGAATCAGATCCTGGACAAGCCAGGATGACAGAGGATTTAAGATTATTGAAGGAGCAAAAAATATGCATGAAATCGTGGGACAGGTAGCAAGTATCGCAGAGCAAGGCGATGTCGTATTGCTGAGTCCGGCCTGCAGCAGTTTTGATATGTTTACAAACTACAAAGACCGGGGAGAGCAGTTTAAGAAAGAAGTTTTTTTATTGTCATCCTGAACTCGTTTCAGGATCTCATTAGGGGTACCCCTTAAAGGCCAGGCCTTTTAGCCTCAGTAAAGAGAAATCAAGCGTAATTTGACAATCCTATAGTCGTTCTGCTAGAATGCAATGGTTTCCTGTGCAAAGCACTCTTTGCTCTCTATTTTGCTTGAGAACAGGTGAGACTTTTGAGCAGGAAAGCTCTTTGATAAGCTATTCAGTTAAAAAAAATTCCTGGACAGAGGTAGGAAGTTCTCATGTAGAGAATTTCTCGTCTCTGTTCAGGCAAGAAGCGAATATGGAGGAGACATGTTCTGTGAAGAAGGGAAAAGACTCCTGCGCTTAACAGCCAAGGATGATTTTCTCATTCAGGATTGGAACGAGCTGGGGGAACATATACTCTCATGTAGCCAGTGTCATGGGGAGATGCGGAGGATTGCCTCTGAGACAAGAGACATAAGGTGGCTATAGCTCGGAATGCGAATATATCTTCAGGAGGAAGGAATCATGCTGCTGTGCCCGCAAGGGATAACCGCTCTCGCGCAGACAATAAATCTGCGCCTCGGGAATGAGCCGTGGCTCAATCACATACTTAGCTGTGAACAATGTGAGGCGGCTGAGCCTATCGTTAGGCAAGTCCTCGCTCTGCTAGACCTGGAGGCTCTTATTAGAATGGACTAGATACCTCCCCTATCGGACGGTCGCGCAGGCGCGCACTAGTCTCCCGAAAGGAGAGCTGTCGTGAATATTACAGAAGTACTAGCAGTCGGATATCGAATCCGAATATTGTCTCCCAACGAGATAGACGACGGGGTTTGGACACTACGTCTGTTAGTCGGCGGGGACGTGGCTGAGGAACAGCGGTTTGGGCGGGATATTCCCACTCAAGATCAGATTGAACGCTGGATTCGTTCAGTGTTTAATCGTTCTTGGGAAGACCATCTGGTGCGCCTTTTGCTCCTGAAGGTCAACGATATTTTTCGAGCACTGACGGTGCAGTCTGTGCGAACTGGATAGCAACACGCTCGGGGGAGAGCAAGCTGAAGCTTCAAAACTTCAAAACTACTCTCCCCCGGCACATCATTCTTTCTATTCTTCGAGTGATCCCGCTCAGCGGGAGAATCGAGAAGTTAGTTCTCGACTTCGCTCGAACAATAATAATCTTTTAAATTTTCTTCATGTTATAATTCCTCTTGTGTTCAAATTCCAAATTATTTCCAAAGATTCAAAATCAAAAGCTCGGGTGGGGAAATTGGTGACACCACATGGGGTTATTGATACGCCTGCGTTTGTGCCGGTTGGAACAAAGGCAACAGTAAAAGGGTTAACTCCTCAGGATCTCAAAGAGTGTGGCGTGCAAATTCTTTTTGGTAATACGTATCATCTTCATTTAAGACCTGGGGAAGATATTGTTGCAAAATTTGGCGGGCTTGCAAAATTTATGAGCTGGGATGGGCCAACAATTACCGATAGCGGAGGATTCCAAGTATTTTCACTAGGACAAAAAAAGATAAAGCTTTTTGCAGACGAAGAAGAGACAGAAGTTAATATTGTTAATATCACAGACAATGGTGTAAAGTTTCGATCTCATATTGATGGCTCGTCCCACATGTTTACCCCGGAAAAGTCAATGGAAATTCAACAAAAATTGGGCGCAGATTTAATTTTGGTATTTGATGAATGCGCGCCACATACGTCGACAAATGCGTATACAAAAGAAGCAATGCATCGCACTCACAATTGGGCACTTCGCAGCCTCAAATACTATAATGATACGTATCATTATAGTGATAAGAAACAGGCTCTCTACGGAATAATTCAGGGTGGGTTATTCAAAGATCTGCGTATTAAATCGGCAAAGTTTATTTCAAATTTACCCTTTGATGGTATTGCCATTGGAGGAGTAGCAGTTGGAGAAAGCAAAAAAGAAATGCGGGATGTCCTTTCGTGGGTTCACCCGTTTCTTCCGGATAACAAACCACGACACCTTTTAGGGATTGGTGAAATCGATGATATTTTCGAAGCTGTTTCGTGGGGCATGGATACATTTGACTGCGTTATTCCAACGCGTTTTGGCAGATATGGTATTGCGTTTGTTTCGCCTCCAGAAGGTTCTGCAGAGAATAAATTTAGACTGCAAATAACCAAAGCAATCTATGCAACAGATAAAAGCCCATTGGACAAACATTGCTTGTGTTCGACATGTCAAAACTTCACTCGAGCCTATATTCATCATTTATTTCGGGCAGAAGAATTGTTGGCATATCGATTGCTAAGCTATCACAATGTGTTTTTTATCACTCATGTAGTAAAGCAAATCCGAGAGGCGATTTTGGATGGAACATTTGGGGATTTAAAAAATGTTTGGATGTCATCCTGAATTCATTTCAGGATCTACTCTTTTTCTTTGCACTTTGGCAGCAAAAGTGCACAAAACTGGCTCGCAGTGAAGCCGGGCTATTTTGTCCAGTGCTCGTATGGTGTTTAGAGAAAAACTTGACAGGTGTGATATAATATATCAAGTTAAACAAAAGCGTTGATTCGGTAGTTTGGAACCGATGAGCTTTCCGCAAAATAAAAATAATGCGGGGGAGGCGAAACCCGAGAAAAGTCAGCAACGTGTGTCGGCAACGGAGCACGTCAAGAATAAGATTTTCTTATTCCATTGATGTGATTCCCCGATTGGGGGATTTTTAATGGAGTAGGAAGATAAAGCAAGGTGGCACCGTCTTTAACAAGGCCCTTGTAAATTTCTTAAAGTTTAGGAAGTTTACAAGGGCTTTTTTGTTGCCGTCATTCTGGTAAGTCGAAGACGCATCCAGAATCAGATCCTGGACAAGCCAGGATGACAAAAGAAAAATTTATGCAATTACCAAAAATACAATTAGGGCAAAAGCCAACATATAAAAAGTTTGCGCAAGACGTTGATTTTTATTCTCTTTTTGAAAAACTTGAGGCAAATTTTGATACGTGCTTTCTTTTTGAATCATTGGGTGTTGAGGAAAGGCTTTCGCGGTATTCGGTCATTGGGTTTGATCCAAAACATACAATCCGAGCTTGTGAAAACACTCTTTTTATCGATGACAAACCCTACAAAGTAAAAAATCCTTACTTTGCCCTGCGAGACATTATGCCAAAGCAATCGATTAGCAGAAACTATGCCGGTGGCTTGGTTGGGTATCTGAATTACGATGCTGTTAATTATTTTGAGCCAGCAGTACATCTTAAAACTCACAAAGACTTTGATCAGTTTATGTTTGGGGTATACACAGACGGACTCATTTTCGATAAGGTAACGAACGAATTATTTTATTTTTTCTATGATGAAGACAGAATGGATGCAATTAGTGTCATGCTGAAAAAAAAGGGAGTTCGGAATGACAAATTAAAGGTGAGGTTTTTGGGAGATACTCTTACAAAAAAAGAGCATGCAAAAATCGTTGCACAAGTAAAGGAAGAAATTGTAAAAGGCAATGTTTTTCAATGCGAAGTTGGCTTTAAATCTGAATTTAGAATTACAGGGAATGCCCTTGCGATTTATCAAAAACTAAGAAAAGTGAATCCTTCGCCGTTTATGTACTATGTCAAATTTAAAGATAGAAAAATTATTGGGGCCAGCCCTGAGGTTTTGTTTGGTTTGCGAAACGGTGAAATGACAACTGCGCCTCTTGCCGGGACAATTAGACGGGGTAAAAACGAAGCAGAAGATCAAAAACTGGCTCGTCAACTGTTGTCAGACCCAAAAGAGCAAGCAGAACACAAGATGCTGGTTGATTTGCAAAGAAACGACATTGGAAGAGTTTCGGAGCTTGGAACTGTTAAAGTACGGGATTTCATGAGTATCAAGCGATTTAGCCATGTACAGCATATCTCTTCAGAAATAGTTGGCATTATAAAACGAGGAGAGGATGCGTTTTCGGCGTTAGCATCCAACTTTCCAACAGGAACGTTAACTGGGGCGCCAAAAATTGAGGCGATGAAAATAATAGATCGGAATGAACCTCTTGCGCGTGGGCCATATGGGGGAGGAGTAGGGCATTTTGGGTTTAATGGAGATTGCACATTTGCTATTGCTATCCGCTCGCTTTTTGTATCAGGCAATTACGCGTACGCCCAAACATCCGGTGGCATTGTGTACGATTCGATTGCGGAAAAAGAGTACGACGAGATTCAAAACAAACTGGCGGCAATCAAGGAGGCACTTGGTATATGAAGGTTTTAATTATTGACAATTACGATTCGTTTACGTTTAATCTCTATCAGTCTGTGGGCGAGATTCTACAGAGCAGAATTCGATCTTTTAAGATAGATGTTTTTCGAAACGACAAAGTAACCGTAGCGCAGATAAAGAAAAAATCGTATGATCGCATTATTATCTCTCCCGGACCTGGAGACCCAGGTGATAAAAAATATTTTGGCGTCTGTGCCGATGTGATTACAAAACTTGGGAAGAAAACACCGGTATTGGGTGTATGTTTGGGCATGCAGGGTATGGCACATTATTTTGGCGGGCGCGTCAAACGCGCTCTAAAACCAATGCATGGAAAGACAAGCATTATTACTCATGATGGAAAAGGAATATTTCATGATATTTCACAAAAGATTGAGGTAATGCGATACCATTCATTAGTAGCAGACAGAAAGTCGCTGCCTGCATGTTTGGAGATAAGTGCTGTTGTTAACGAACCCTCTTTCGCTAAGGCTTCGGCGGGCGAAGTAATGGGTTTGCGCCACACAAAATATCCAATTGAGGGTGTGCAGTTTCACCCGGAGTCATTTGCCACTGAAGCCGGAAAAATGATACTGACAAATTTTTTACTAGGAGGGGGAAAATGAATCCAACAGAAGTACTCAACAAATTAATCAACAAACAGGATTTGACGCAGAAAGAATCCGAGGAGTTTTTAATTGGATTAATGGATGGAAAAATTACTCCCGTGCAAGCTGCGGCAATTTTAACAGCGTTGCGAATAAAGGGCGAAGCCGTTGATGAAATAGTAGGATTTATTAAAATCATGCGGCAGAAAATGCACAAGATTAAAGCTTTAAGTACTGCAATTGATGTGTGCGGGACAGGCGGAGACGGGGCGTCGACGTTTAATATCTCAACAACGGTTGCATTTGTTGTTGCGGGCTCGGCTGTAAACGTAGTCAAACACGGCAATAAAGCAGCAAGTAGCCTTTCTGGGAGTGCTGATGTATTGCAAGCACTTGGAGTGAATATTCAGTTAAACCCAGATCAGGCCGAAGATGTTCTCAATAAAGTTGGCATGGTATTTTTAATGGCACCTCTCTTTCATCCAAGTATGAAACAGGTGGCGCTCTTGCGCCAGGAATTAAAAATTCGAACAGTATTCAATTTCTTAGGCCCGTTTGCCAATCCGGCGGGGGTCAAAAGGCAACTTATTGGGGTTCCAAATCTGCAAATTGCCAAGAAAATGGCAGAGGTGGGTCGCAAACTTACCTATACGCATCTTCTGATTGTGACGAGTGAGGATGGATTGGATGAGGTGAGTATTAATGCAAAAACCCATGTGTTTGAAGTGAAAGGAAAAAGAGTGAAAAAATATGTCATTGATCCTCAGAAGTTTGGTTTTAAAAAAGTATCAAAAGAGGCAATTCGGGGAGGCGATGCAGGTCATAATGCATTGATTATCAAAAACATTCTTGCCGGGGAAAAAGGACCAAAGCGGGATATTGTTTTACTCAATAGTGCAGTTGCACTCTATGTTGCAGGAAAAGCAAAAAATGTAAAAGAGGGAATGCGTCTTGCCAGCGAGTCAATTGATAGCGGATCTGCAAAAAAGATTTTGGAAAATCTTATAAAGGAGACACAACGATATGCAAAATAAATATCAAATCTCAAATATCAAATCTCAAATAAATACCAATATAATAAAAACTATTCTTGATCAGAAGAAGAAAGATTTGAAAGGGAAGTTAAAGCTTGAATCGTTGTTCAAAAATGCAATAGTGCAAGCATCAAAACATGGTGTTGCAATTATTGGTGAGATTAAATTTGCTTCGCCGACACATCCACATCTTGGATCAGCGAGCGAGCTTTTAGATAGAGCAAGAGCATACGAGAAAGCGGGCGCGGATGCAATCTCGATTATCACAGAAAAGCATTTTTTTAAAGGCGATATTGGTTTTGTTTCCCGGGTGAAAAAATCAATGAAAATTCCCGTACTACAAAAAGATTTTGTGATTGACGAGCAACAAATCTACGAAGCAAAAAGTGCCGGCGCAGACGCGCTGCTTTTGATTGCACGGATTGTATCAAAAAGCCAATTACAGCAGTTCGTCATGTTGGCGCAAACATTAAGAATAGAGCCTGTTGTTGAAATACATAATCAGGAAGATCTCAAAAAAGCAATTGCGACAAAAACGCTTTTTATTGCTGTGAATGCGAGAGATCTGAACACTTTTACAATTGATGTTGAAGCAGCATGTGGGCTTATGAAAAAGATTCCGGACAGGTTTATCAAGCTTGGATTTTCGGGGATTCAAAGTAGGGCAGAAGTTCAAAAATATACCAATGCCGGAGCAAAGGGAGTGTTGATCGGGACAAGTTTGATGAAAGCAAAAAATATACAAGATTTTATTAAAAACTTAAAACCATGAAAGTAAAAGTTAAGATCTGTGCGACAAGAAGTTTAGAGGCAGCACGCATTGCTTACGATGCGGGTGCTGAGTTTTTGGGATTGGTTTTTACCCCGCATGTAAAAACACATACCGTTGATATGGAGGTAGCAAAAAGAATAGGTAAAAACATGAAAGGCAAAATTAATATGGTGGGTGTTTTTCAAAATATGCCTCTTGATGAGGTGAAGAAAATAATTAGAGACTGTCATTTAGATTATGCGCAATTTCACGGCGATGAAACACCTTTATATCTTGATCAAATAAAAATAAAAGTAATTAAAGCGTTTCGATTCCCGAGAGAATTTAATGTTGCGGAAGCCCGAAAGCAGATGCAACGGTTCAGAGTTGATTTTTATCTGGTTGACAGAATCAAGCAAAGCGAAGGGCCTATGCTCAATCTGGAAACAGTAGGTATGTTAGCAAAAGAGTTCCCGCTTATATTTGCCGGTGGGTTAACTCCGGATAATGTTGGTGAAATTATTAAAAAAGTAAAGCCACAGATAGTAGATGTTGCATCGGGGGTAGAGACAAATGGCGTTCAAGATCTGGAGAAAATAAGAACATTTATTCAAGCGGTTCGTCATTCTGGTAAGCGAGTGAAACGAGTGAATCCAGAATCAGATCCTGGACAAGTCTTTCGACCCTGAGCTCAAGACCGAAGGGCCAGGATGACAGTAAGGAGGGATAAGATATGAAAGGACATTTTGGAAAATATGGAGGGCGATATGTGCCGGAAATGCTGATTCCAACATTAGAGGAATTGGAAAAGGCGTATATGGAGGCAAAAAGAGACAAACAGTTTCAAAAAGAATTTCGGTATTTGCTCAAAACTTTTGCCGGTCGGCCAACGCCGTTGACATTTGCCAAAAATCTAACAGAACAGTTAGGTGGTGCCAAGATTTATCTGAAAAACGAAGGTCTCAATCACACCGGTGCTCATAAGATAACCCATTGCATTGGTCAAGCGCTTTTAGCAAAACGAATGAGCAAAACAAGACTCATTGCCGAAACAGGGGCCGGACAACATGGGGTGGCCACAGCAACGGTTGCGGCAAAGTTTGGGTTCTCGTGTACTGTATACATGGGCGAAGTCGATATGGCCAGGCAGCGGCCAAATGTGTTTTTAATGGAGCAACTCGGCGCAACTGTTATACCTGTGACATTTGGCAATAAGACTTTGAAGGATGCGGTGAATGCAGCGCTGAAGGATTGGATCGAAAACGTTTCCGACACGCACTATTTATTAGGGTCAGTTGTCGGGCCACATCCGTATCCAACAATGACTCGGGATTTCCAGTCAGTCGTTGGCCGCGAAGTAAAAAAGCAGATACAGGAACAGGCAGGAAAACTTCCCGATTATGTTATTGCCTGCGTTGGGGGAGGAAGTAATGCCATGGGAATTTTTTCTGCGTTTCTGAAAGAAAAATCTGTCAAGCTTGTTGGTGTTGAGGCAGGCGGGAAGGGGAAAAATGTAGGTGAACATGCGTCACGATTTCAAGGGGGATCAGTCGGAGTTGTTGAGGGATACAAATCTTTTTTCTTGCAAGATAGCGATGGGCAGATTCAAAAAACGCACAGCATTTCTGCAGGCCTTGATTATGCAGGGATTGGACCGCAGCTGGCATATCTCAAAGAGAAGGGAAGAGTTCAATTCAATAGCGTTACCGATAAAGAGGTAATGGAAGCATTTTCCATGTTAGCAAAAACAGAAGGCATTATTCCAGCGTTAGAGTCTGCTCATGCAGTTGTATATGTCATGAAACTTGCGCCTACATTAGCAAAAGACAAAGTGATTGTGGTGAATATATCAGGAAGAGGAGATAAAGATTTATTTATTGTTGCAAAAGCGCTAAAAGACAAGAAATTTTTGTCATTTCTTAAGGAATATATAAAAACATATGAATAAATTAGCACTTATGACGCATGTTGTGGTGGGGTATCCTTCATTGGAAGCAACAGTAAGATTGGTTAAGATAATGGAAAAAGCAAGAGTGGATATGATAGAGCTGCAGATTCCGTTTTCCGATCCCCTGGCAGACGGGCCAACCATTATGCGAGCGTGCGAAAGTGCATTAGCAAATGGTGTAAAGGTGAAAGATGCATTCATTATCGCATCAAAACTTATAAAACAAGTATCAATCCCCCTTCTTTTTATGGCTTACTTCAATACGGTTTTCAAATATGGCACAGAAAAGTTTTGTCGCGATGCGAAAGAAGCCGGAATATCTGGTCTCATTGTTCCGGACATGCCAATCGAGGAAGAAAATTGCGAACATTTGCTACAGTTTTGCAAAAAATATGGTTTACACAATATTCAAGTTGTTTCACCAGCATCAACGGACGAAAGACTTAAGAAAAATGCAGCAGTTGCCAGTGGATTTGTGTATGTGACTGCCAGGCAGGGGATAACAGGGGCAAGAGAAGCGCTTGATTCATCACTTGCAGATTTTCTCAAACGCGTGAGACGAGTATTTGCTGTGCCAATCGCGGTTGGATTTGGCATCTCCAAAAAAGAGCACATCCAAGCACTCAAAGGTTACGCAGACATTGCCATTATTGGCAGTGCGATTATTGATGTGATAAACCGTTCAAAAGAAAATGAGATGGAAAAAAATGTGAGCAGTTTTATTAGGGAATTAAAAATGGTAGACTAATATTATGAAAAAGAGAGTGTATTCAGGTATTCGAGCTACGGGGAGATTGCATCTTGGTAATTATATGGGGGCGGTTAAGGGGATGCTGGCATTGCAGGACACCTATGACTGTGTGTTTTCTGTGGTGGATTCTCATACTATTACCGTGCCATATGATCCAAAAACACTCAGGCAGTCGGTTCGAGATATTATTTTGGATTATCTAGCAGCAGGACTTGACCCGGAAAAATGCAAGTTGGAAATTCAGTCGCAAATTCCCCAACACACAGAGCTGGCGTACTATTTAGCAACAATCTATCCGGTTTCTCGATTGGAAGATTTACCAACGTACAAAGATAAAAAAGCCCAGTATCCAAAATATGTCAACATGGGTCTTTTATACTACCCAATATTGATGGCAGCAGATGTGCTTTTATATAAAGCAGAATTAGTGCCCGTTGGTATAGATCAGGAGCCACATATTGAGGTAATGCGAGAAATTGCCCGAAAGTTCAACAGTATGTTTAGCGAGACTTTCCCCGAACCACGACGTTTTTCCACCCCAGGGGAGTATGTGCCATCTTTAGCAGGAAATGGCAAGATGAGTAAGTCGGTTGAGGGGAGTTATATTAACTTAACAGATGATTTAGAAACGGTAAAAAAGCGATTGGCTGCTGCTCCAACAGATGACGGAAAAACAGGTGGATCGTTGCCAAAACAAGGCGGAGTGGCAAACTTGTTTAAGCTGTTAAATCTTTTTGTACTGCCTGAGGTGTATACGAAATTTGAACAGGACTATCAACATGGAAAAATTCGTTACAGCGAGTTAAAAGAAGTATTATCCCACTCAATTTATTCGGAATTAAAAGTTTTGCAAGACAAACGAAAAGAATTTGAAGAAAAACCAAAATTAGTTGATGCGATTTTAGAAGAGAGTAGAGAACAGTGCTCCAAAATCGCCGAAGAAACAATGCGAGAAGTTAGACAAAAAATGGGCCTTCTATAATCTGCTTGACCCATTCGACTTCGCTCAGGGTCAATCCTGAACGAAGTTGAAGGATTGACAAATGTTATACAAATGTAATACAATATGACAAGGATCAAGATCAATACATTGATTTGGGATTGGTACAATATTGAGCATATTAAAAAGCACAATGTAACACAAAGTGAGATTGAGAAAGTAGCGGGAAAGATAATAACTCACAAAAAGGCTAAGAAGGGGCGATATTTAATAATGGGTAGGGTTGGATCAAGAATTTTGTCGGTTGCTATTACTAGAAAAGGGGTAGGGCTTTATTATCCAGTAATGGCAAGAGATTCGGCTAAAAAAGAAAGGAAGGTAGTATATGAAAAAGAAAAAGTTTAAATTTCCTAATTTTGATAAAATGAGCTATGAAGAGGAAGCAAATTGGTGGGATACCCACGATTGGGGAGAATTTTGGGATGAGCTCGAAGATGTTAATATAGTGGTAAATCTCCACAAGCCAAAAGAAGAAACATTGGTGTTGCGTCTTCAAAGAAATCTTAAAGATACCTTAGAAAAAATTGCTAAAAATAAAGGCTTACCTGTTTCAACCCTTGCGCGCATGTGGCTGGCAGAGAGAGCGCACGTAGCGAGGCGGACGTAGTTTTGTAGTAAAGATTCAATACGAGAAGTACGAGAAAAGATGGGATTGAACTAAAGTTATTAGATTGTTGGTCTAGCTGACGACATAGACTTTTCCACATAGTCTACCCATCGGGGATCTTGAGGATTTTTCCCAAATCTGATAAACATTACTAAATCTTTTGCCTCCGATGAAGTGATATCTACAGGAGGATATCCTGTAAGAGCAGATTCGAGTATAAAAGCGTTAAGTACATCACCCGTTGCTTGAGCCCTTGTTTCCTTTATTATTTGTGATTCATTTGCTAATTTCATTGCTTCTTCGAATTGTCTTTGGAGGGGAAGAGAAGGAAATTGGGCCATTAGTTTTAAAATATTCCCTTTGAAGGAGGCTATATCAACAATAGCAAGTGCGGTTGTTTGTATTGTTTTCCCGTGTAGTACGTTTTCTCGCGACACAGCGGTTTTAAGATGCCATCCTGTCTCGTCTTGAATTTGGTGGTTTGCTGCTGTAAGACCATTAGTGATGGCATCGACAGGTTCTATTCCACCCCAAGCGTCTGTTAAAATGATAGCATTTCTGTAAATGTCATTTTTTGATCCTCTCATTCCAGTTGCAACTGCATTGATCCGATTGTCTGCTATGTATCTCTCGACAGCAGGAGAGCTTGGCCTTGTTTCCCAGAAAAGCGTTTGACTTTGCCATAGGGCAACTTCATCTCGGTCTCGGTCAACGTTAAGATCTTTCATTGCCTGGAGAACTATTCCTATATTTTCCTGTCGTTCAAAATCTGGATTTGTGTCTGGTCGTGGGGGTCCTGCAACTGCAGTGGCTTCTCGTGTAGGAAGCTGGGGTACTGGATTTTGTTCTTGGCAAGCTGCAGTAAAAGCAGCGATTCCAAATACACTTGCTGCTATAGCAGCATTGCGCATAAAATTTGGAGCATTGATATACCGACTCATTAGAAATGTATTTTACAATCTTATAGTACAAAAAGCAAGTACAATCTACCGAGAACGGAAGATAACAAGGTAAGCAGCAATAAGACTAAGGACTATAGCTGTAACTGCTAAATAGGGATTTGCTTGCATTTCCATACTACTTCTTTACGAACAAAAACCACACGGTAATCAAAAGAATACTACTTACTACAGCAGCAAAAAGATACGTGTTTACAATATTCCATTCGATCATTTTTTACCTCCTTGTGATAAGATACAGCGAAAGTGTTATAAACACAATTGTCATTATCAATGATATGCCAAACGGCAAGAAAAAATCAAGTATGTTTTTTGGACGAGCAAAGAGTGGCGCAATTACGCCTGCCGAAAACTAAGCGACAGAAATATTGCCAAGAATTTCTGATAGTCTTTCTCGCTGAACTTTTGATAATTTTGGTTTACGAAACCTCACACATTTTACTATAGCACAGTTGTTATAATACCTCTTATGAAAAAACTTACTCCACAAAAAATTAAACAATTCCAAACAAAAATTCTCGCCTGGTTTGCAAAAAACAAACGAGATTTGCCGTGGCGGCGTACACGAGATCCGTATAAGATTTTAGTATCAGAAGTTATGCTGCAGCAGACACAGGTTTCCCGGGTAATGTCAAAGTACGAAGCATGGTTAAAAGCATTTCCAACTGTTGAAAAACTAGCAAAAGCAAAGATATCAGAAGTTCTTAAAATGTGGTCAGGGCTTGGGTATAACAGATGAGCACTGTATCTTTTGCAAACCGCAAAAATTCTCCATAACCATTATAAAATTTATAACAATTATAATTATTATATAAATGAAAAAACCCTGCAAACACTTCCCGGCATAGGTGAGTACACCGCAAGAGCAATACTCTGTTTTGCGTTTAATAAGCAAGTGGCGGTGGTAGATACGAATGTGAGACGGGTCATTCTGACCCAATTTCAAATCTCAAATGTCAAATCTCAAATACCAAATAAAAAGAAAATACAAGAGATTGCTGACCAACTACTTCCAAGAAAAGCCCTTCGACTTCGCTCAGGACGCTTGCTTTCTGCAAGCGCATACGAGTGGAATCAGGCGCTGATGGATTACAGTGCAATGGTGCTCAAAAAAGAAAAAATTCTCCCGCAGAGCGGGATCATGTTTCGCAAGACCAAACAAACAAAATTTATTGGCTCAAATCGATATTATCGTGGGAAAATCATTACATTACTGGTCGAAAAAGAAAGAGTAGAACAGAAAGTATTCATGTCGCTTTTTGCTATTTCACCAGAACAGTTGCAAAAGATTATCGATTCTCTGTTGCGTGACGGATTGATTCGGGTCACTCACGGTACAATTACCTTGGCTCAATAGTCCTGTCAGTGCAAAATAGAAATGTCCGCTTTTTTGTATTCATTTGTTTGGGTATCTTCTCCAGGGATGATTGTCAGGTGGTTTCCAATTGAGTGTATGAGTTGTTAAGATAATCGGCTGCTTCATTCTTCTCTTTTTTGGCTTTTCCGGCAGAA
>OBEQ012709466.1_pt1 | contig 19556 bp, 16 predicted proteins | sample 1670901 | NCBI WGS metagenome assembly OBEQ01 (sample SAMEA104232315, study PRJEB22302) | groundwater metagenome | biome: forest; feature: aquifer; material: groundwater | place: USA | collected 2011-08-07 | depth 5.4 m
CCCCCGCCGGTGCCGCCCGCCGACGGGCCGCCGGTGGCCGAGCCGCCGCCGCCCGGACCGCCGCCCCCGCCCACGTCGGCGACCCCGCTCATGTTGATCGCCCCCGCGCACGAGGCGATGAGCAGCGCGCCGCCCCCGCCGCCCGCCCCGCCCTGGCCGCCCAGGCAGACCGCGCCACGCGCACCGCCCTGCAGGATGGCCTCGCCGTCGGTCAGATCGTAGGCCGCGCCGCCCGGGTTGCCCGCGCCGGTCGCGCCGTCGTTGCCGCCCGCGCCGCCCACGGTGCCGTGGCCGCCGCCGCCACCGCCCGCGCCGATGGTGCTGCACGAGGGCGGCACGCCCGCCGCGGCCGGCGCACCCGGCCCGTCGCTGGTTCCGCTCGCGCTCGCGTCGATGGTGCCCGACAGGTCGACGTCACCGTCGACCACGAGGGCGACCGCGCGCGTGCCCATGAAGGTGAGCACCTTGCCCGTGGCCACCTTCATGGTGGTGGCGCGCAGGACGCAGATCTCGGCGCCACCCGACTGGGTCTGCACCGAGCTGCACGTCGACGGCAGCGAGGTGTCGATGGTCAGGTTGCCGTTGGCCACGTCCAGGGAGCCCGCGGCCGGCATGGTGCACGCGTCGACGCCCAGGTAGCTCGGCCTGACCCGGAAGCAGTGCGCGCCCACGGTGCCGTTGCTGTCGGCGCAGCCGCCCAGGCAGGCTGACTCGGCGGTGACCAGGCCTTCGCTGTTGCACAGCTGCAAGATGTCGCCGCGGCACTGCGTGCCACCGGGCGGGCACTCGTTGCACTCCATGCGGTCGAGGTTGCAGCCGGGCGCGCCGCAGTCGGTCATCACGGTGTCGTTGCCCTGCGCGTTGCAGGTGACCAGCACGTGGCCGTCGCAGCGCAGGAAGGTGCTCGGCTGGCAGCTGGTCGCGTCGGGCGGCGCGGCAGCGTCTGCAAGTGCGCCGTCGGACAGGCCGGACGACCCGCTGTCGGGCTCATCGCTGTGCACGGGGTTACAGGCCATGACCAGCAGAAGTGGCAGGTAACGGACCATGATCCATCGTAACGCAGCTCGCGGCTATACTCGCGCTCATGAAGTTGGCTTCGCCTCTCGCCTCGACCCTCGTGCGCGCGACGCTGCTCGCGCTCGCCGCTCTCGCCTCGCTGGCCTCGGCCGAACCGCGCAACCCGCCGCCAGCGTATCCGTACGGAGGCGCGGGACCCGACCCCTACGGCCAGCCCTACCCGCCTGCGCCCGGCGAGTCCACCGCTCCCGGCGCGGGCACGGGCAGCGCGCCGCCACAGGTGGGCGGCGCGCCCGGCCAGGACTACTGCTTCACGCTCAGCACGCCGCAGACGACCACGTCGATGTGCAGCGTCGGCTTCGGCGCGTGCGAGCGGCAGCGCAACGCGGCCAAGGCCGACGGCCAGCAGGCCAGCGAGTGCGTACCCTGGTCGCCCGTGGCCTGCTTCCAGCTGGGCGCTGATCCCTCGCCGGCGTCGCGCTTCTGCGCCGCCAACCTGGAAGACTGCGAGCTGTGGCGACACCTCGACGAGCAGAAGAACGGCAAGACCGGCGATGCCTGCGCGTGGAAGCAATAGCCGGTTTTGGTGCTAGCTTCAGCCTCGGTCTCACCATGATGGACGAATCCGCCTACGACAAGCTGGTCGCACGCTCCTTCCGCCGGGTCGAGGACGCGCTCGCCGAGGTCGACCCCGACGTGGTGGAAGTCTCGGCCACCGGCGACATGCTCACCCTGCAGCTGGCCTCGGGCGTGCGCTGCATCCTCAACACCCAGCGTGCGGTGCGCCAGCTGTGGCTGGCCGCGCGCGCCAGCGCCTGGCACTTCTCCTACGATGCCGAACAGGACGCGTGGCTCGACGACAAGGGCCGCGGCGACCTGTGGACCATCCTGGGCGCCACCCTGAAAGAGCTTTCCGGCCAGACCCTCCTCACGTAGTAAAGAGAACGAATGCCCGCACCGCTGTCGCCTTTCAAGCAAGCCGCCGCGCAGGCCGTCGCCAGCGCGCTCGGCGTCGACGCCGCCATGTTCGCGGTCACCCAGCCGCCCGACGCGGCCCTGGGCGATGTCGCGGTCGGCTGCTTCCCCGCCGCCAAGGCGCTCAAGGCGGCGCCGCCGCAGCTGGCGCAGAAGGCGGCCGCGGCCTTCCAGCCCACCGAGCTGCTGGCCTCGGCGACCGCGACCGGGCCGTACGTCAACTTCAAGCTCGAGCGCGGCGCGCTCTACCGCATGCTCTTCGACGCTGCGCTGGCCGCCCCGCCGCAGCTCCTGCCCCGCTCGTACGGCGAGGGCAAGACGGTGTGCGTCGACTTCTCCTCGCCCAACATCGCCAAGCAGCTGGCCTACCACCACATCCGCTCGACCGTGCTCGGCCACGCGCTGGTCAACCTGCACCGCGCGCTCGGCTACAAGGTCGTGGGCATCAACCACCTGGGCGACTGGGGCACCACCTTCGGCATGATCATCGCCGCCATCCAGGAGTGGGGCGCGCCCGACCCGTTCGACATCGAGGCGATGAACGCGCTGTACGTGAAGTTCCGCGCCGCCGCCAAGGACGACAAGGCCCTCGAGGACAAGGGCCGCCTCTGGTTCAAGAAGCTCGAGGACGGCGACGAGCTGGCGCGCAACCTGTGGCAGCGCATCCGCGACGTCTCGTGGGCCGAGTTCGATCAGGTCTACCAGATCCTCGACATCCACTTCGACGAGGTGCGCGGCGAGGCCGCCTACGAGCACGCCATGCAGGGCGTCATCGACATGCTGAGCGGCAAGGGGCTCACGTCGATCTCGGAGGGCGCGCTGGTCGTGGATCTCTCGGCCGAGAACATGCCGCCCCTGCTCCTGCGCAAGAACGACGGCGCGACCCTGTACGCCACGCGCGACCTGGCCGCGGCGCTCTACCGCTGGGAGACCCACCACCCCGACAAGTCGCTCTACGTGGTCGGGACCGGCCAGGCGCTGCACTTCAAGCAGCTCTTCCGCGTGCTCGAGAAGGCCGGCTACGCCTGGTCGAAGAACCTGGCCCACGTGCCCTTCGGCATCGTCAAGATCCAGGGCAAGATGACCTCGACCCGCCAGGGTCATGGTGCGCTCTTGCGCCCGGTCCTGGAGGAGGCGCAGGCCAAGGTGGCCGCCGAGATCGCGCAGAAGAACCCCGGGCTCGATGGCGCGCGCCGCGAGCAGGTCGCGCGCGACGTCGGCGTCGGCGCGGTGGTGTTCGCCAACCTGTCGTCGCAGCGCGAGAAGGACGTCGAGTTCGACATCGACCAGGTGACCTCCTTCACCGGTGACTCCGGCCCCTACGTGCAGTACGCGCACGCGCGCACCGCGGGCATCCTGCGCAAGGCGGGTGCGGCCGCGAGCGACCTGGCCGGCGCCGACGTCAGCAAGCTCACCCAGCCCGAGGAATGGACCCTGGCGCGTCTGCTGACCGAGCTGCCCGACGTGTGTGCCAGCGCCTCCGAGTCGCTCGAGCCGCACCTCCTGACCCGCTACCTGCTCGACGTGTGCGCCGCCTACTCGCGCTGGTACGCCGCCGGCAACGACAAGCCCGAGCTGCGCGTGGTCTGCGACGACGCAGACGTGGCGCGGGCGCGCCTGGCGCTCAATGCCGCGACGCGCGAGACCCTGCGCGTGGGCCTGGGCATCCTGGGCATCAACGCGCCCGACGAGATGTAGCCCGGGGCGACGCCAGCCGCCCGGCGCTCGCGTCACATCGCTGCCACATTTGGGAGTATCCTCGTCGCGGCAATCGAATCTGAACCCGAGGCGGAGGGACCCCATGGGCAAGTTCACGATCGTGCTGGGCCTTTTGGCGGCAGTAGCGTTCGCAGGGTGCAAGAAGAAGGAAGAAGGCCCGGCCGGTCCCGAGCCGGGCAAGGCCGCGGCCACGGATGCAGCGGCCGCAGCGCCCACGCCGCCGACGCCTCCGGGCGGCACGGCCACGGGTGGCGGAGCGGGCGAGCCGGGTCCGGGTGGCCCGGGCTCGGGCACGGGCGGCGGAGCCGGCGGCGGCGGCACGGGCACCATGGCCAGCAAGATGGCCAACTGCCCGAGCGCGGTGCAGGGCGCCACCACCACCGTGGCCGACGGCAAGGACGCCGTCGAGGTCACCGTGGTGGCCAAGGACAAGAAGGCCACCGAGGAGATCCGCGTGCGCGCCAAGAAGGTCGTGACCGCGTCGAAGGCGCCCGAGAGCCCCGAGATCAAGCACTCCGGCACCGGCACCGGCGGCGGCGAGATCGGCTTCTGCCCGGTGGTCTTGAAGGACCCCACCATCGAGGTCGCCGAGGTGGAAGGCGGCGTGAAGCTGACCGTGAAGCCGAGCAAGCCGGAGAACCTCGCCGCGCTCTCGGCCGAGTCGAAGCGCCGCAACGAGAACATGCCCAAGCCGGAGGCAGCGCCCGCTCCTGCACCGGCGCCCGCGCCCGCGCCTCCCGCCGGAAAGTAGCCCGCTGCCACCCGGGGCCGCGCGGCCCCAGGTGGAGCGCGCCGACAACAGGATCGCTGCGCCGCGTCGCGACGCAAGCGTGCATAACTCGGCCTTTCGGCCCGGGCATGCAGGTTGCTTCAGCACGCTGACATGCAGTTCCTGCGATGCCTCGGATGGCCCATCTTGCTGGCTCTGGCCCTCATTCCAGCCTGCGCCGGGGACGAGGGATCGAGCGGCCCCCCCGCCGACGCCAGCCCGGCCACGCAGGACGCCGGCGTGGGCGAGCTGCCCTTCATGGCCGAGTGCACCAGCAACGACCAGTGCGCGACCGGGCTGTGCTTCAACTTCAACGCCAAGGGTCCGCGCTGCACCCACGCCTGCATGGCCGCCGCCGAGTGCGAGGCGCCCTCGCCTGGCTGCAGCGGCATGCACGTCTGCAAGGCGCCCTAGTGCGCGCGCCCGTCGCGACCGCGCTGCTGCTGGTGTGCTCGCTGCCCGGGCTGGCGCGCGCGGACGACGCGCCCGTCACCTGGGGTGGCTCCGTCGACGGCGGCGCGCCGCGCCAGGGCGCACGGCGCCAGCCCTTCGAGCCCGACACCGAGACCAAGCTGACCGGTGAGGACCTGGCCGCACGCGGCGCGACCAACCTGGCCGAGGCGCTCGATCTACTGCCCGATGTCAGCGTGCGCGTGGCCGGACGCGGCGGGCAGCAGGCCGAGGTGCGCGGCGCGCGCAAGAGCTGGCTCAAGATCCTCGTCGACGGCGTGCCGGTCGACGACCCGTACTACGGCAACTTCGACATCTCCTCCATCCCGGTCACCGACATCGTCGAGATCCGCCTGTCGACCGCGCCCGCCTCGCCGCTCGACGGCCCGGGCGGCCCGGGCGGCGTGATCGAGGTGATCACGCTGCGCGCGCTGGGCGCACGCCGCCTGGCCGCACGGGCGCAGGCCTCCGACGCGCCCAACGCCGCCGCGTGGGTGACCGGACGCGCGAACGTGTTTCCCTCGCTGGGCCTGCGCGCCTCGGCGGGCGGCACCCTGGGCGCGCACGAGTACGACGTCACCATGGCCGACGGCGCGCGCGCCAGCCTGGGCGAGTCGACCCGTCAGGCCCACGCCGCGCTGCGCCTCGAGTCGTCGAGCGAGCGCGGCGACGTCGGCCTGGATGTGTTCGCGCAGCACCGCAGCTACGTCACGCCGCCCAGCGAGGACATGGGCGCCGACGTCCTGGTCGTCGACGGCGAGGAGACCGCGCGCGCGGCCATGTGGGGCGAGACCTGGGCGGGCGGCTGGCGCATGCGCGGCCAGGGTTACTTCCAGGCGCTCAGCCGCGACTCACGCAGCTTCGCCGACGCGACCCTGGCCAGCCTGACCACGCGCGAGGCGCTCAGCGCCGACCGCGAGGGCGTGGGCCTGACCGGCAACCGCGGCCTGGGCGCAGGCGTCGAGCTGGTGCTCGCGGGCCACTTCGACAGCGAGCACGCACGCGTCGACAACCTGGCCGGACGCATCCAGGGCGGGCGCGCCAACGTGGGCGAGCTGGCCGCCGGCCTGCAGTGGCGCCACGACGCCTGGCGCGCCGACACCGCCGCCGGTGTGACCATCCCCGACGGCGCCACGCCCTGGCCGGAAGCCAAGCTGGGCCTCGCCTGGCAGCCGATCGCCGCGCTCGGCGTCGACCTGACCGGCGCGCGCAAGGGCCGCGTGCCCACGCTGCGCGAGCGTTACCAGCAGGCCACCGGCAACGACGCGCTCGCGCCCGAGAGCAGCACGTCGCTCGACCTGGGCCTGACGCTGCGTCCCCTGCCCGGGCTGCGCGTGCGCTCCGCCGCCTACGTGCGCGCGGTCTCCGGCTACATCCGGCTCGACACGACCAGCGGCAAGCTGAGCAACATCGGCGATCTGACCCTGCGCGGCGTCGACAACGACGTGACCTACGATCCGTTCGCGGCGCTCGGCGTGGGCGCGTCCTATCGTTACGAGGACGCGCGATCGGCCGAGGCGGGCGACGAGCCGCTCGACTTCCTGCCCCGGCACAAGCTCGACGCCTGGCTGAGCGGGCGCTGGGGCCAGCGCGCCGGCGCGACGGCGCGCGTGCGCTACGTGGGCCGGCGCATCGATCAGATGCAGACCTTGCCCGCGTACGCGACCGGCGACCTGTCGGGCTTCTACCGCCTGGGCGCCGACCTGCGGGGCACGCTGCGCGTGGACAACCTGCTCGACAACCGCTTCGAGGTGCGCGCCAACGGCTCCCGCGATCCGGGCAGGCGCATCATGCTCGGCGTGGAAGGCGTCTGGGAGTAGGCGCTCGCGCAGCGCGTGGCGAGGGACGCGGCTCTTGGACGCAGAGGCGCAGAGGCAGAGTTTTTTTGGGCCAGGCGAGCACGTCGCGAGGGTCCAGCGAGGCACCGTGGTTGGCGCGAGCAACCTGCGCAGCAAACCAGATCTGGATCTGATCTCTGCGCCTCTGCGCCTCTGCGTTTTCTGCCTCTGCGCCTTGGCAGGCTACTTCTTGCGCGGACGCGGAATGCGGTAGATCGCGATCTTGGTCACCAGGGTCGCGCGCGACACGCCCAGCAGCTTCGCGGCGCGCGTCTGGTTGCCCGCGCAGGCGTCGAGCGCCTCGACGATCTTGGCCCGCTCGGCCGTCTCACTCGGGCTGAGCGAATGGTCCATCGACGCGCTCGCGGGCGGCGCCAGCGACGTCTCGCCCGACTGCGAGCTGGTCAGCGGCGAGGACTCGGGCGCCACCATGGCCGTCCTGAACGGGTCGGTCTGGCCCGAGCGCGAGCCCAGCTGCATGTGCTCGGCACGGATCTCGTCGCCGCGTGCGAGCACCGCGGCGCGCTCGACCACGGCCTTGAGCTCGCGCACGTTGCCGGGCCAGTTGTAGGTCTGCATCTGCGAGAGCGCGCCCGCCGACAGGCGCACGCTCGAGCTCCTGCCCTGGCGCGCCTGCGAGTCGGCCAGGAACTTCATGGCCAGGGGCGCGATCTGGCCGCGGCGCTCGCGCAGCGGCGGGATGAGCAGGGTCACGCCGTCGAGGCGATAGTAGAGATCGGCGCGGAACTCGCGCTGGGCCACGCGCGCCTGCAGGTCACGGTTGGTCGCGGCCACGAAGCGCACGTCGAGCGGCACCGGCTTGAGCCCGCCCACGCGCGTGACCTCGCGCGCCTCGAGCGCACGCAAGAGCTTGGCCTGCATGCCGATGGGCATCTCGCCGATCTCGTCCAGGAGCACGGTGCCGCCGGCGGCCGACTCGAGCAGGCCGGCCTTGGCGGCGATGGCGCCGGTGAACGCACCCTTCTCGTGGCCGAACAGCTCGCTCTCGAGCAATCCCTCGGAGAGCGCGGCGCAGTTGATGCGCAAGAGCGGGCCCTTGCGCCCGGACAGCGCGTGCAGCGTCTCGGCCAGCAGCTCCTTGCCCACGCCGGTCTCGCCCAGGATGAGCACCGAGATGTCGGCGGAGGCGATGTTCTGCACCAGCGGCGGCGCACCGGCGGTCGACGGGTCGGAGACGGTGAAGACCTCGCCCGCGCCCGTGCCGCCCGAGTCGCCGATCTTGCGCGGCGGCACCACCAGCAGGGAGAACGGGCCGATCTGGAAGCTCTCGCCCGCGGGCAGGAGCACCGGCTCGCCGCCGTGCATGAGCTCGCGCGCGACGCGCGTGCCGTTGGTCGAGCCGAGGTCCTGTACCGTCGGCGGCGGACCCAGGCGCAGCACCGCGTGACGGCGCGACAGCTTGCGGTGATCGATGACCACCTGGCACTCGGGCGCGCGGCCGATGACGACCTCGCCGGTGATGGGCAGGGCAAACGTGAACACCTGCCCGCCGCCCACCACGAGCAGCTGGCCACCCGCGCCGGGACCGCCGGCCGAGTCTTCAATCGATGTGAGTGTCCGCTCGCCTGCCACCGAACTCGCCAATTATCGTCTCGGGTCCCTGAGTACAACCAAATTCAGCCCCTATCCTATCATCGCCCCCACCACGGTCGGCCCAGCGCGCGCGGCGCCCGGGATCTGCCGATGACGCCGGCCAGGGTCACGATGGTCAGCAGGTAAGGCAGCATCTGCACCAGCTCACGCGGCACCGCGGTCGCGTGGCCCTGCAGGTTCAGCTGCAGCGCATCGGTGAATCCGAACAAGAGACACGCCAGGGTCACGCCGATTGGCTTCCAGCGCCCGAAGATCATCGCCGCCAGGGCGATGTAGCCCCGTCCGCCGCTCATCCGGTCGACGAAGCCGTGGTTGTCGAGAGCCAGCCAGGCGCCGCCCAGGCCAGCCAGCGCGCCCGCCGCCAGCAGCGCGCGCCAGCGTACGGCGAGGACGTCCACACCCAGCGAGTCGACCGCCTCGGGATGCTCGCCAGTGGCGCGCAGACGCAGTCCGAACGCCGTCCGACCCAGGATGACATGCAAGACGATGACCAGCAGCGCGACGCCGGTGATGAACAAGGTGGCCTCGGGGCCGCGGCCGAAGCCAGGCACGGTCGGCGACGACGACGCCGATCCCCAGGCCAGCTTGAGCACGAAGCGCGACAGCCCGAGCACCAGCAGGTTGACCGCCACGCCGACGACGATCTGATCGGCGCGGAAGCGCAGCACGACGAGGGCGTAGAGCGCGGCCACGAGCAGACCGCCGGCCACGCCGGCGAGCACGCCCGCGACCACGCCACCCTGCTCGGCACCCAGAGTGGCGGTGAGCGCGCTGCCCAGCAGGATGCCCTCGAGCGCCAGGTTGATGACGCCGGCGCGCTCCGACAGCGTGCCGCCCAGGGCCGCCAGCACGTAAGGCACGGTGATGCGCAGCGCCTGGGCGAAGAAGGCCAGGGTCAGCAGCTCGCTCATGCTCAGGTCTCCGCCCCGCGCGCACGCGCCGCCGTCGCCGAAGCCGCCGCCACCGCCAGGATGATGACCGCCTGCAGCACGTCGACGATCTCCTTGGGCACGAGCGCGCTGGCCGCGAGCGCGCCCTGGGCGAGGAAGCCGAGCACGAGCGCCGCGGCGACCACGCCGCCGGCGTGGCCGCGCCCGAGCAGCGCCACCGCGATGCCCATGAAGCCGGCGCCCGAGCCCAGGCCTTCCTCGTGGAAGCCCTTGTAGCCCATCACCGTGGCGCTGCCGACCAGACCGGCGAGCGCGCCCGAGAGCGCCAGCGCCGCGGCGATGCGCCGGCCGATGGCCACGCCGCCGGCGCGCGCCGCCTCCGGGCTCTGGCCCAGCGCGCGCAGCTCGAAGCCCCAGCGTGTGCGCGTGACCAGGAGGTGCACGCCCACGGCGGCGAGCAGCGCCAGCCCGAACGCCACGCTGGCCGCGCTGCCCGCCAGGCCCAGCGAGGGCAGGCGCGCGCCCGCCACGATGGGCGCGGTGTGCACCGTGTGCGCGACGAAGAAGTGCGCCTTGCCCAGCCACAGCACCGTGCCCGCGACGATGAAGTTCATCATCATGGTGACGATGACCTCGTGCGCGCCGAAGCGCGCGCGCAGCACGCCCGGGATGCCGCCGACCACGCCACCGGCGGCGGCCGCGGCCAGCAGGCACACGGGGATGGCCACGAGTGCCGGCGTCCCTGCGGGGAGCGACGCGCCCACCATGCCCGCGGCCATCGAGCCGGCGGCCAGCTGGCCCTCGGCGCCGATGTTGAACAGCCCGGCGCGGAAGGCGAGCGCGACCGCGAGCCCGGTGAACACGAGCGGCGTGGCGCGGAAGAGCAGCTGGCCCAGGCCGTAGGCGTCGCCCAGGGTGCGCGCCAGCATGAGGCCGTACACGCGCGCGGGCGACTGGCCGTAGATCAGGATGAGCAGCGAGCCGGCCAGCATGGCCACGAGCAGCGCCAGCGCGATGGTGGACAGCTCGCGACGCAGGGACGGCGCGAAGGATGACGACAGCTTCATGCGCAGGCCGCTCTGATCGACTCTTGCGACCCCGGGGCAGAGGTTCTAGACGCCAGGGAGCCAGGGGCACCAGCTCTGTTCAACCCACTCCCAGAACAGAAATTCCATTCAGCAGAGCTGGCGCCCCTGGCTCCCTGGCGTTTCAAATTCTCTGCTCCAGGTTGCCTTCGTCCTCTCATGCCGGGCCTCCGCTCGCCGCGGCGGTCATGAGCGCGCCCAGCCGCTCGTCGGTGGCGGCGTCGCGCGCCAGGGTCTCGACCAGGACGCCGCGGCGCATGACCGCGATCCGGTCGCACAGCTCGCGCAGCTCGTGCAGATCCGAGGAGATGACCAGCACGGCCACGCCCGCGTCGCGCGCCGCGCGTACGCGCCGGCGGATCACGTCAGCGGCGCCCACGTCGACGCCGCGGGTCGGCTGGGCCAGAACGAGCGCGCGCAGGCCGGGGCGCGACAGCTCGCGCGCGACCACGACCTTCTGCTGGTTGCCGCCCGAGAGCGAGCCCAGGCGCGCCTCGGGGTCGGGCGGCTCGACGCGGAACTCGGCGCACAGCCGGCGCGTCTCGGCGTGCAGGCGGGTGCGGTCGAGGGCCAGGCCGCGCGAGAACTGCCGCTGCCGGCCCAGCGCCACGTTCTCGGCCAGGCTGAACGACGGGATGACGGCGCGCGCGTGACGGTCCTCGGGCACGTGGCCCAGGCCGGCGGCGGCGCGCGCCGCGGGCGTGGCGCGCGTGACGTCGCGCCCGGCGATGCGCACGGCGCCTGCGTGCGGCCGGGTCAGCCCGGCGATGGCCAGCGCCAGCTCGGCCTGGCCGTTGCCCTCGACGCCGGCGATGCCCAGGATCTCGCCCGCACGGACCGACAGCGACACGCCCGCGACCGCGTCGGTGGCGCCGGTGCGCGCCACGCGCAGCCCGGCCACCTCGAGCACCGGGTCGCCGTGCGCGGCGGGCACGAACTCCTGCGGCGGCGCCGGATCCTCGCCCAGCATGGCGCGCGCGATGGCGGCGGGCGAGGCCTCGCCGCGCTCCAGCTCGCGCACGAAGCGGCCCTGGCGCAGGACGGTCACGCGGTCGGCCACCTGAGCCACCTCGTCGAGACGATGGGTGCACAGGACGACCGTCTTGCCCTCGTCGCGCAGGGCCTCGAGCACGCGCAGCAGATCGCGCACCTCGGGCGGCGACAGCACCGCGGTGGGCTCGTCGAGCAGGAGCACGTTGGCGCCCCGCCACAGCACCTTGACGATCTCGACCCGCTGCTGCTCACCGACGGACAGCTCACCCGTCTCGCCCTCCGGCCACACGGTCAGGCCGAGGCGCTCGCCCAGCGCGCGCAGCTCGCCGACCACGCGCGGCACGTCGAGGGTGTGCCAGCTGCTCAGCGGCTCGCGCCCGAGCATGACGTTCTCGGCCACGGTCAGCGTGGGCACCAGCATGAAGTGCTGGTGGACCATGCCCAGGCCGGCGGCGATCGCCCGCGCCGGCGACCAGGTGGTGCGCTCGACCTCGCGCCCGTCGACGACGATGCGCCCGGCGTCGGCGCGGATCTCGCCGTAGGCGACCGAGAGCAGCGTGCTCTTGCCGGCGCCGTTCTCGCCCACCAGCGCGTGGATCGAGCCGCGCCGCACGTGGATGCCGCAGCCGCGGTTGGCCACGCAGTCGCCGTAGCTCTTGTGCACGTCCTCGAGCACGAGCGCCAGGTCGGCGTTCGCCTCACTCACTCGGCACCTGCACGCGCCCGGCCACGATGTCGCGCCGGATCTGCTCCACGCGCTCGTGCACCTCGGGCCCCGCCACCTTGGCGCTCAGATCGTCCCACACGTAGTCGACGCCGCCCTCGGCCAGCCCCAGCTCGTGCACGCCGCCGTGGAACTTACCCGTGGCGATGTCCTCGATGGCGTCGAAGACGGCCACCTCGACGCCCTTGACCATGCTGGTGATCACGCAGCAGGGCGCCTCGTGGCGCTGGTCGGCGTCGACGCCGATGGCCCACCTGTCGAGCGCGCGCGCCGCGTTGAACACGCCGATGCCGGTCTTGCCCGAGGCGTGGAACACGATGTCGGCGCCGCGCCCGTACTGCGACAGGGCCAGCTCCTTGCCCGTGGTCGGGTCGGCGAATGCCTTCGGCTCCGTGCCCGCGTAGGCGGCGAACACCTGGCACTCCGGACAGACGTGGTGCACGCCGGCGGCGTAGCCGACCTCGAACTTGCGGATGAGCGGGATCTGCATGCCGCCGACGAAACCCACCTTCTTCGTCTTCGACGTCAGCCCGGCCAGGGCACCCACCAGGAACGCGCCCTCCTGCTCGCGGAAGCGCAGCCCGACCAGGTTCTTCGGCACTCCCGCCGGGTCGCCCGAGTAGTCGATGCACGCGAACGCCACCTTCGGGTAGGTCAGCGCCAGCGCGCGCATGTCGTCGGAGAAGATGAAGCCCACGCCGATGACCAGGTCGTAGCCGGCCGCGGCCAGCTCGCGCAGCGCGCTCTCCCGGTCGGTACCGTCGGCGGGCTCGATGTAACGGATGGAGAGATCCAGCTCACGCTCGGCGCGCAGCAGCCCGGCGTGGGCCGCATCGTTGAACGACTTGTCGCCGATGCCGCCCACGTCGAAGACCAGGCCGATCTTGATCCGCGCCGACTTCGCGACGGGCGCACCGCGCGGCAGCCCGGCCACCAGCAGCAGCACGTTGGCGGCCAGCAGCCAGCCCAAGACCCGCGTTCGCCCTCGCATCCCCGGAACGGCTTATACCATTTGACCTTGGCGAGTCCCACGCACTAGATTGCACCGCGATATGAGCAAAATCGGGACGATGGCTACGGCGACGGGCGTGCTCCTCGCACTCTCGCTCGCGGGTTGCACCAAGAAGGGCACCGACTCGAGCACGGCCACCGGCGACAAGCCGGCCACGGCCAGCGACGGCGCGGCCACGCCGCCACCGCCGACAGGTGCGACCAGCGGCACGATCAAGATCTGGTCGAGCCTGCCGCGCACCGGCAGCGCCAACGCGCAGACCTCGACCATCGTGAACGGCATCAAGCTCGCCATCGACGAGGTCGGCGGCAAGGTCGGCAACTTCGACATCGTCTACGAGGACAAGGACGACGCGTCGGCCAAGAAGGGCGACTGGGATCCCGAGGTCGAGGCCGCCAACGCCGACAACGCGGTCAAGGACCCCGACGTGATGGTCTACATCGGTACCTACAACTCGGGCGCGGCCAAGATCTCCATGCCCGTGCTCAACAAGGCCGGCCTGGCCATGATCTCGCCCGCCAACACCACGCCCGGCCTGACCAAGCCCAAGATGGGCGAGCCCAACGAGCCCGACGTCTACCGGCCGAGCGGCAAGATCACCTACTTCCGCGTCGTGCCCGCCGACGACATGCAGGGCGCGGTGGGCGCCAAGTGGATGCAGCAGATGGGCGCCAAGAGCGTCTACGTGCTCGACGATCGCCAGGTCTACGGCAAGGGCATCGCCGACGTGTTCGAGCAGACCGCGGGCGACATCGGCCTCAAGGTGGTCGGGCGCGAGGGCATCGACGCCAAGGCGCAGGAGTACAAGTCGCTGATGACCAAGATCAAGGCCGCCAACCCCGACTTCATCTACTTCGGCGGCACCACGCAGTCGAACGCCGGCCAGATCGCCAAGGACCTGGTCGCGGTCGGCCTCAAGGCCAAGATGATGGTCCCCGACGGCTGCTTCGAGAACGCCTTCATCACCGCCGCGGGCGCCGGCAACGTCAACGACCGCGTGTTCATCACCTTCGGCGGCGTGCCGGCCAAGGAGCTCAAGGGCCAGGGCGCCGAGTTCGTCAAGAAGTACGTGGCCAAGTACGGCGCCGAGCCGGAAGCCTACGCGGTCTACGGCTACGTCGCGGCGCAGGTCGCCCTCGACGGCATCAAGCGCGCGGGCCAGAAGGACCGGCTGAAGATCGTCGACGCCATCAAGTCGTACAAGGCCGACGACGGCGCGCTGGGCGCGTTCTCGTTCACCGAGAACGGCGACACCACCATGACGGTGATGAGCGGCAACACGGTCAAGAACGGCAAGTTCGAGTTCGTCACCAAGCTCGGCGGCGAATAGCCCGCCGCCTGCCTCCGGCCCCGTCGTGACCACCGTCCTCCAGCAGCTGCTCCTCGGATTGACCAACGGCATGGTGTTCGCCCTGATCGCCCTGGGCTACACCATGGTCTACGGCATCCTCGAGCTCATCAATTTCGCCCACGGCGACCTCTTCATGCTGGCGTCCTTCCTGGCGCTCACGCTGGTGGGTGCGCTCGGCCTGACCGGCGCGACCGGCGCGGGCCTGGCCTTCGGCCTGCTCGCCATCGTGCTCATCTGCGCGGCCTTCGCGGCCGGGCTCAACTGGACGGTCGACCGCGTGGTCTACAAGCCGCTGCGCAACGCGCCCAAGCTGGCGCCGCTGGTGTCGGCCATCGGCGTGTCCTTCATCTTCATGAACCTGGGTCTGTTCTGGGGCGGCCTGCACCTGGACGTGTTCGCCGGCGGCGTGGCCGCGGCCGCGCCCAAGTCGTTCCCCGAGCTGCTGCCCAACGTCAACCTCCTGGGCGAGGGCGCCCGGCTGCGCATCACGCCCAAGGACCTGGTGGTCATCTTCAGCTCGCTCACGGTCATGACCGGGCTGTTCCTGTTCGTGTCGCGCACCAAGCTGGGCAAGGCCATGCGCGCGACCGCGCAGAACCCGACCGCGGCCCGGCTCATGGGCATCGACGTCGACCGCGTGATCGGCTCGACCTTCCTGATCGGCGGCGGCCTGGCCGGCTTCGCCGCGGTCATCTACTCCATCTACATCAACACCATCAACTACCAGATGGGCTACCAGAACGGCCTGTACGCATTCACCGCCGCGGTGCTGGGCGGCATCGGCAACATCCCCGGCGCGGTGCTGGGCGGGCTGGTCATCGGCATGGTGCGCGCGTTCTCCGACCAGTACATCGGCGCGCAGTGGCAGCCGGCGGTGCTGTTCGGCATGCTCATCCTGATCCTGGTGTTCCGGCCCTCGGGCCTGCTGGGCTCGACGGTGCGGGAGAAGGTGTAGCGATGGCCTCGAAACGTCCGGCCTGGCTGCGGATCGAGGTGCTGATCCTGCCGCTCCTGCTGCTGTACCCGCTGTTCCCGTTCCTCGACAAGCTGTTCCAGACGTCGATCGACCGGCAGCTGGTCAACATCTTCATCTTCGCCATCCTGGCGCTTGCGTTGAACCTCCAGGTCGGCTACGCGGGCCTCTTGCAGCTGGGCATCGCGGCGTTCTTCGCCATCGGCGCGTTCACCACCGGCGTGCTCACGGTCGAGAAGTATCCCTTCCAGACCGGCTTCTGGGGCGCGCTCGCCATCGCGCCCATGGTGGCGGGCGCCGCGGGCCTGGCGCTGGCCGCGCCGACCATCCGGCTCAAGGGCGACTACCTGGCCATCGTGACGCTCGGCTTCGGCGAGGTCACGCGCGTGGTCATCCTGAACCTGGAGAACATCACCGACGGGCCACGCGGGTTGAATCCCATCCCCTCGCCGTGGCTGCCCGGCTGGTTGAAGGACGTCATGGGTGGCACGGGCAGCGGCCACCTGCACACGTTGACCATGTACTACGTCGCGCTCCTGCTGCTGAGCGCGCTGGTGGTGGTCTTTCGCAACCTGGAGCGATCCCGGGCCGGCCGTGAGCTCATCGCGCTGCGCGAGGACGAGCTGGCCACCTCGTGCATGGGCATCAACCCGGCGCGCACCAAGCTGGTCGCGTTCGCCGTGGGCGCCGGCATCGCCGGCCTGGCGGGTGCGCTCTACGCCACCAACCTGACCACCACGGCCGAGCCCAACACCTACGACTTCAACTACTCCATCATGGTGCTGTGCTGCCTGATCATCGGCGGCCTGGGCAGCCTGCGCGGCGTGCTGCTGGGCGCGGCGGTGCTGCTCACCTTCGACGGCGTGCTGTCGCCGCTCCTGACCACGCTCATCCAGAAGTACGTCGGCTCGAACAACACCAACGTGCTGGCCAGCTTCTCCAACTGGCGCTGGATCATCTTCGGCACCGCGCTGGTGCTGATGATGCGCTACCGGCCCGAGGGTCTGTGGCCGTCCAAGCGCATGAAGGGAGAGCTGCACCATGAGTAGCGGCGTCTCCGGCAAGCCGCTGCTCGAGGTGGAAAAGCTCACCCTGCGCTTCCGCGGACTGACGGCCGTGAACGCGGTCGACCTGGACGTGAAGCCGAACGAGATCTTCGCCGTCATCGGGCCCAACGGCGCGGGCAAGACGTCGCTGTTCAACGCCATCACCGGCATCTACGAGCCGACCGAGGGCGTGGTGAAGCTGGGCGGCGAGGACCTGCGCAAGCAGCCGAAGCGCTCCAACTACGTGCGCTGGGGCGCGGTCGGCCTGGCCGTGGGCCTCCTGCTCTTCCTCATCACCTGCGACATCAACCAGATGTGGTCGGCGGTGGTGAAGGCCAACTTCGTCAGCCGCAAGGAAGGCTTCCAGGTCGGCCAGGCCTTGCGCGACCTGGGCGCGTTCGCCGCGGCGCGGCCGCGCATCGAGCAGCGCACGGGACGCTTCTACGTCACCACCAGCGACGGACGCACGCCCTTCGGCTCGGCCAAGACGCGCGCCGAGGCGGAGAAGAAGCGCGCCGCGATTCCCCAGCTGGCCAAGCTGCCCGCCGACGGGTCCACCGTGGTCGAGAAGGAAGGCGTGGTCGGCATCTACAGCAAGGACGGCGAGCTGCTCGACACCGCGCCCACGCGCGACGTCGCCATCGAACGCCTGTCCGCGGCGCGCGTGGTCCTCGAGGAGAGCACGGCGGCGGTGCGCAAGCGCCTGCTGGTGCTGCTGTTCGGCATCGCGCTGGGCACCGCGGCGGCCTCGGCGGTGTGGCGGCAGACGCGGCGCACGCCCACCTCGGTGGCCGCGCGTGGCATCGCGCGCACCTTCCAGAACATCCGTCTCTTCCAGGACATGACCGTGGTCGAGAACGTGCTCGTGGGCATGGACCGCCACCTCAACGTGCCCGAGCCGCTGTGGTCGCGCACGCGCGCGGTCGACTTCGCGCCGGTGGCCGCGCTGGTCGCGACCTTCGGGCTGTTCTTCCTCGGCCTGCGCTTCGAGCTGCTGCCCGCCAGCCTGACCGGCGTGCTGCTGCTCTTGTTCGTCGCCGGCGTCATCGCCTACCTGGTGCACATCTTCCGGCGCGGCTACTTCACGCCCAGCGCCGAGCGGGTCGAGGCGCGCGGACGCGCCGACGCGCTCGCCCTGCTCGACTTCGTGAGCCTCAAGCAGCGCGCCGACGACCTGGCCAAGAACCTGCCCTACGGCGACCAGCGCCGGCTCGAGATCGCGCGCGCGCTGGCTACCAAGCCGCGCTTGCTGCTGCTCGACGAGCCCGCCGCGGGCATGAACCCGGCCGAGACCGTCTCGCTGATGAAGCTCATCAAGGACATCCGCGACCGTGGCACCACGGTGCTGCTGATCGAGCACCACATGCGCGTGGTCATGGGCATCTCCGACCGCATCGCCGTGCTCGTCTACGGCTCGAAGATCGCCGAGGGCACGCCCGAGGAGATCCGCGCCAACCCGAAAGTCATCGAGGCCTATCTGGGCCAGGAGCAGCTCGGCTGATGCTTGCGCTCACCGGGATCAAGGCCGGCTACGGCAACATCGAGGCGCTGCACGGCATCGACCTCGAGGTGCACGAGGGCGAGATCGTCACCCTCATCGGCGCCAACGGCGCGGGCAAGACGTCCACGCTCATGACCATCTGCGGCTGCGTCAAGACGCGCGCGGGCAAGATCACGTTCGGCGGCCGTGACATCACCGGCATGCGCTCCGACGAGATCGTCAAGCTGGGCCTGGTGCAGTCGCCCGAGGGGCGCAAGATCTTCCCCCGCCTCACGGTGCAAGAGAACCTGGAGATGGGCGCGTTCATCCGCAGCGACAAGGACGGCATCAGCAAGGACATGAAGCGGGTGTTCGAGCTGTTCCCCATCCTGGGCGAGCGACGCACGCAGGCGGGCGGCACGCTCTCGGGCGGCGAGCAGCAGATGCTCGCGGTCGGGCGCGCCATGATGTCGCGTCCGCGCCTGCTGCTGCTCGACGAGCCGTCGCTGGGCCTGGCGCCGCTCATCGTCACGCGCATCTTCGAGGTCATCCAGCAGCTCAACAAGGAGGGCACCACCATCCTCCTGGTCGAGCAGAACGCGCGCTCGGCGCTCAAGCTGGCCAACCGCGGCTACGTCATGGAGACCGGCAACATCACCATGACCGACGACGCCAAGAAGCTGCTCGAGGACGAACGCGTCAAGAGCGCGTACCTGGGGGATGGCCACTAGCGCACCCGCTGTGCCCGAGGCGTGGCTCGTCGGTGACGAGGCCACCCGCGCGTGGGCCGCGATCGACGATGTGGCCGCGGCGCTGACCGCGCTGCCGCGCGAGGCGCTGCTCGGCGATCCGACCCTGGCCAGCGGCGCGGCCGGCATGGCGCTCTTCTTCGCCTACCTGGCCGGCGTGCAGGAAGGCCGCGGGCACGAGGACGTGGCCGCGCGCTTCCTCGACTGGGCGCAGGAGGACGTGGCCGCCGGGCGCATCCCCTTCGGCGCGGGCCTGTACCAGGGCTTCACCGGGGTCGCGTGGGTGGCCGAGCACATCACCGGCGAGGCGCAGGACAGCATCGACGAGCACATGGCGACGTACCTCGGGCGCACGCCCTGGCTGGAGGACTACGACCTCATCTCGGGGCTGGCCGGCTACGGCGTGTGGGCGCTCGAGGCGCTACCGCGCGCGGGCGCGGCCGAGTGCCTGGGCCTGGTGTGCGAGCGGCTGATCGAGCGCGCCCAGCCGGCGGCGGGTGGCGTGGGCATGACCTGGTGGACGCCGCCAGCGCACCTGCCCACGCACCAGCTGGAGAGCTTTCCGGGCGGCTACGAGAATTTCGGGCTCGCGCACGGCTTTCCCGCGGCCATCGCGGTGCTGGCGCAGGCGTGCGCCAGTGGCGCGCTCGCACCGGCGCTCGCCGCACGCGCCCGCGACGTGGCGCGCGGCGGCGTGGAGCGCCTGCGCGCGGTCGCACGCCAGGGCGGCTACTCGCGCTACCCGACCACCATGGACGACAAGATCGGTCCGGAGGAGTCGCGCCTGGCCTGGTGCTACGGCGACCCGGGCGTGGCCGCGGCGCTCGCGGTCGCGGCCGCGGCACTCCCCGACGAGCCGAGCGGGCGGGCC
>OBEQ010078482.1_pt1 | contig 19555 bp, 19 predicted proteins | sample 1670901 | NCBI WGS metagenome assembly OBEQ01 (sample SAMEA104232315, study PRJEB22302) | groundwater metagenome | biome: forest; feature: aquifer; material: groundwater | place: USA | collected 2011-08-07 | depth 5.4 m
TCAAAACAGCGACGGGGTTAATATCAACGGCAATTGCTGGTCGCCCTATCACCTTTGATTCAACAAGTGTCGTCCCGCAACCCCCGAATGGATCAACGATAAAATCACCCTCTTGTGTATATTTTTCTGCCAAGCGAGAGACTATCTGCGGAATAAACTTTGCTGGGTAGCGATGAAAGCCATGCGTAATATACGAAGTGTCCTTTCTGGTTTTGTCAGAAAAAGACCACGAGTAATCAATTTTAGTCTTTGCGAATAATGTTGTAATTTGATTCATAATTCTAAAAATATTAACGCCACGATAGTTTCTCTACAAGGTTACTGGAGTTGATATCTCGAATAACATCCAGCACTATTCCTTGAATAGAAATATCTCGGCCATTTCTAAAGATAAGCGGCTCCATATTTTTGTTTGCGGGTTGTAAGCGAATATGACCTCTTTCTTTATAAAATTTCTTTAGCGTTGCTTCATGGTTGTCTATGAGCGCCACTACTTTTTGCCCGTTATCAGCCGTCTCTTGTTGTTTTACTAACACAATATCGCCATCATTGATATTTTCATCAATCATACTATTGCCAAAGACGCGCAAAGCATAGTAGTCTCCGTTGGAAAAGGGCAGTTTGCTCTGCGGAACCGCTATGGTTTCTTTATCTCTTATTGCTTCAATCGGCTGTCCTGCGGCAATGCGGCCAAGGAGGCGAATCTGTATCATTTTTTCCGTAAATGACGCGACCATGCTCCGCGGTTGGTTTTTTTGTTTTTGGAGGTAGCCCTTATTTTCAAGAGTAGAGATATGTTCGTGTATGGTGGAAACAGATTTGAGCTTCAGGCGTTTTTTGATTTCTTCAAGCGAGGGCGCGTAGCCGTGCTTTTGGCTATAGATTGTTACTAAATCAAAGACTTGTTTTTGCCGTTTGGTAAGCATGCTAAAATTATATCATCTATACCGAAAGAAAACCGAAAGTTATCCACAGGTGTTGAGGCGCTAACAAATTCTCTAAATTGCTGTAAAATATAGGTATTAGCAATTATTGAAAAAAAATATGCATGAATTAAATGCGCATCGGACTGGTTTGGTCTTGGGGTCTTTGCTCGGACTGCTCCACGCCCTCTGGGCGATTTTGGTTTGGCTCGGCGGCGCGGGGCCGCTTCTCAACTGGGTGCTCTCACTGCACTTTATCTTCGAGCCTATTAGTATTACGAAATTCAATCTCGGCACCGCCGTCATACTTGTCATTGTCACATCTGTCCTAGGCTACATCGTCGGTTCTGTCTTTGCCGCGCTGTGGAACGCGGTGAAGAAATGACCAACTGGGTTGACTCCCCGTTTTATTGTTGTATACTTACTCCAGTGGTTCTGAAACAGACAGAAAGGACATTTGTGGATACATACATTGGGCTAGTGACCTTCGTACTCGGGTGCGCAACGTTGATGTTCTTGAGAAGACAGCCACAGAGACAGCCGCTTTTCTTTGAAGACCTAGAGACGCTCCTTGAGGAGGTGGTTGAGGTCGGGGAACAGCCTCAAGGGAAGCCTCTCGGCACGGAGGTAAGCGTCTTACTTCGGTGCGGGCCGACGCGCGTACTCTATGACCGGTGTCGGGTGAGGGGAAAACAGGTTGAGACCGTGGACATCGCGGTATGGCAAAAGGTTGGCTTCATACTCACATTTGAGGAGGAAGAAATCATAACTTTTACAAGAAGCGGTTCTGAGCCGACCTACAACCCGGAGATTGCGGCGCGGGATTACAACAAAGCCGCCGATTTCTTGAGGCGGGTGAGGAAGGCTGCGGAGATGTTTGCGGAAGTTAATGGTTTTACGGAGGTTGGCGTTCTCACCACGGAGGTGTAGAAGGGCTAGGGCCGTAGCGCGGAAGCAATGCTTCCGCGCTTTTTTGTTGGGAAAAAGCGTCAGGTCTAGTGCCCCCGCCCCAGCGGCCGGGGCGGGGGCGGGGCCAGTCTCGCTTGATGAGGTGTGGATAATCAATAGAACGGTAAGGCTCGTTGAGTGATAGAATATGCTCATATTAGTTAACCTAATTAACTATGAGATTACACACACTCAAGATAAGTTTAGCCGCCGCGGCGGTTGCCGGCATGTCACTTATAGGGTTCATTGCCGAAGCGCAAACCGCCACTCCGACCACTTCTGTGTCTCCATCATCAAGCCCAACCCAGCCTCCGCCTCCATCATCAAGCCAACCGGCCACAACTCCTCAACAGCCACCGCCTTCATCAACTCAAACTACACCTACACCACCGCCGACACCCACGCCGTCAAGCCAGTCGGTCACTGCGACACAACCGTCCTCATCTTCACCGAGCCAGCCTCCCCCCGGCAGTTCCTCTCAAGGTGGACAGCAACAGATGTATCAAGGGAAACCCTATCCTTCTGAGCACGGTTATCTGGAACAAAATTTTCAAAATCAGGAGGGACAATATCAGCAGGGTCAGAATCATGGCGGCGGGGAACAGCGCCCAATGATGCAGGGTGACCAAATGAATCCCAATATGAAAATGAATCAGCGGGATTTTGGCGGTCAAGGACAGGATATGCAGGGTATGATGCGGTCGGGCAATAAGAGCCGCGGTTATAGCCAGCAAGGCCAAAGCGGCCAAGGCGATTATAACCAAGGCGGCAATCAGAACAGTACGAGCGTTTCCGATGAGCAGGACCAGAGCGCGCGCGAGGCGGAACAGCAGAAGCGCGAGGAAGCGATGGTGAAAAGGCAAGCCGCCCAAATGGCCAAGATGCTCCAGCAGGCTTTAACGAGCATAAACAAGCGCGTGGCCAAACTCCAAAGCCAAGGTCTGCCTTTAACGTCAGATTGCAGAGATACCATCGCGGTATTTACGGACGCCGCCGCCAAAGCCAAGAGCGCGACCACTATGGATGAGTTGTATGATGTGCAAGACGCCATGCAATCCATGAGCGACCTCAACGACTGCCGAATGGTTATCGAGCGGCTGATGAGCACCCCAAGAATTTTGAAGCGCGCCGGGGCCACTCTCAAGAGTTTGAAAAAGCGCGGCAGTGATGTCTCCGAGGCCGAGACGCTGTTCAATGAACTTTCAAATCAGTTCAATCAAATCAAATCAGGCAATCCCTCAAATGACGATGTGCAAAGTTTCTTTGACTCGGCGCAGGAGCTGGGAGGGTTGATGGAGTCAGTAATGAATAAAAAGCAATCGGATGGGGAGAACAGCGGCCCTTTACAGTCGAGCAATGTCCTTGATTCGGTGAAGCACTGGTTCGGGTTCTAAAAAAGTTTCAAATTTGAAGGTAAAGAAAGCCCCGCCCCGATTCGTCCGCCGCCGCGGCGAATGAATCGGGGCGGGGTTGTGTTAGAATGTTTTTATGACCAACAAGCCCAAAGACAAATATAGCGCTGTGTGGGTTTCGCATTCGTCAATAGGGGACTTTCTCAAATGCCCGCGGAGCTATTTTCTGCACAACATTTACAAAAATCCGGAGACTGGCAGAAAAATAAATATCATTAATCCCGCTTTGGCGCTCGGCCAGATTGTCCACGAGGTGGTGGAAGGTTTGCAAAATTTCAAGGCAGAAGAGCGTTTCAGACAGCCGCTTCTCGAGGTGTTTGATAAGGTGTGGGAGAAAGTTTCTGGCAAGCGCGGCGGTTTTAAAAGCGCGGACGAAGAAGAGGAAGTAAAAGCGCGCGGTCGAGCCATGATTGAACGGGTTATTGCTCATCCGGGGCCGCTTAAAAATAAAGCTGTGCGGATGAAACCTGGAGCAAATGCCATGCCGCCGAATTTTTATCTCTCCGAAGCGGATAATATAATTCTCTGCGGCAAAATTGACTGGCTTGAATATGTGCCGGAACGCGATGCCGTGCGCTTGGTTGATTTCAAAACCGGCCGCAATGAAGAAAGCGAGGACTCGCTCCAGTTGACGATTTATCATCTACTGCTCAAACATTGTCAGGAGCGTCCTTTGGCCGGCGCCGCTTACTGGTATCTTGACCGCGATGACGCGCCGACTCCCGTCGAGCTTCCCGAGCTGGAAACAGGCCGCGCTAGCGTGCTCGCGGTCGCCCGAAAAGTCAAAGATGCCCGCGAGCGCCGCGAGTTTAACTGTCCTCGCGGTGCGCAAGGCTGTTTTGCTTGTCGGCCTTTTGAAAAAGTTGTCCGTGGCGAGGTGGAATTTATCGGCACAGGGGAATACAATCAGGATATTTTCGTTATTGTTGATTAACACAATTAATTAATTCCACATACCCCCTTATTCGTGAGAATAAGGGATATATACAGGGTTAGTATTTTGTGTTGGCATATTCGCACGAATGGGCGAATGAAGTTTTGTCACATCATTCGAGCAAGAGTGATAGAGTGAATAGTCTCAATTTTTTACAACTTGTCTTTTTGTCGCGGCTGGCTTAAGATGTTTTGAGTTTGCTTGGTCTTTGACTGAAAAATGAAAAAACTATCAACAAGAAAGGTGGTATCTATGCAACTCTTGCACATTTTGAAAACCCAGCAATTTAGTCGCGACTGGCTTGAAGAGTTATTTTGGAAAACAAACTCACTCAAAAAAGTTTTTGAGACCAGTAAGGGAAAGGCACAGCTCCGTACTTCGCTTCAAGGACGGCTCATGCATAGTGTTTTTTGCGAAGCCTCAACGCGGACTCGTTTTTCTTTTGAGTCGGCGGCTCATCATCTTGGCATGACCGTTGTCGCCACGGAGAATGGGAGTGAGTTTTCATCACTCATTAAAGGCGAGTCGCTTGATGACATGATTGAAGTTCTTTGTCGGTATTATCCTGATGTGATTATACTGCGTAATAAGGAAGAGGGTGCTGTGGAGCGAATCGCTCCTATCGGTTCAAAACATGGTGTTCCAATCATTAATGGGGGAGATGGTGTCGGCCAACATCCGACCCAAGCCCTGCTTGATGTGTACACAGTCAACTCCACACTTGGTTTCGTCGATGGTGTTACTGTAGTAGTCGGAGGCGACTTGACCTACGGTCGGACAGCTAAGTCGCTTGTGTACCTGCTCTCAAAGTTTAACTCCGTTGATTTCATTTTTATTTCTCCGCCGCAACTGAGAATGGACGAGGGGGTGACAAGCCACCTTCGAGAACATAGCATTCCTTTCAGAGAGGTGAGCGTTGAGAGCGGTAACGAAATCTCGGAAGCTTTTCAGGAAGCCAACGTTGTTTATTGGACGCGCACCCAAAACGAACGGATTGCTGACCCGGCGGAGAGGCAAGCAATCGCTGAAAGTGCTCCAAAATATCGGATAACCCGTGAATACGCGGCTTTGCTTGAAACTGGCAGAGCGATTCTTCTTCATCCGTTGCCCATTAACGGAGAAATTGATAAGGCTGTTAATAATAGTTCTTGCGCTAAGTATTTTGAGCAGGCCGGAAATGGCCTTTTCGTTCGCATGGCCCTCCTTCAAGAAATTCTTCAAGCGTGATTGGTTTTGTTTTTCATCGGTTTCCAACAGGAAGCCGATTTTTCTTTGACAAATTCTCTGAAGGAGATACACTTTGGATTGGAAATGTACCAAGCAGTGCTTGGTTTGAAATGCGGTTAAACAACGAACAACGAGAAAGGCTCATAACTTCATAACTATGGAAACTTTATTTGTCGGAAAAGGCGGAAGTGAACACACCCTCGCGTATTGTTTTGCCCAATCGCCCTTAGTCACCGGTATTTATTGCGCACCGGGTAATCCTGGTATGGCAGATGAACGGTTAAAGTCAAATGGCAAGCCGGTGGTGTGCGTGCCAATAGACTCGGATGACATTTACGGTCTTCGCGATTTCGCGATAAAGAAAAATATTGGTCTAACAGTTATCAGACCCGAAAAAACTTTAGCTTTAGGAGCCACGGATTTATTTGAAGAGGCCAAGCTTCTTGTTTTTGGTCCCAACAAAAGGGCCGCGCGTTTTGAATGGTCAAAGTGTTTCGCCCAAAAATTTGCGGAGCGGCACAGTTTGCCGTTTGCGACTGGGGAGTGTTTTGGTTTTAGCGAGCGTGATAAAGCGAAAGCATACGCTAAATCGCTTTTTGGGTTTTGCGTCGTTAAGAAAGATGAACTCGCGGACGGCAAGGGAGCTTTTCCGTGCCGTTCTCTTAAGGAATCTTATGCCGTCATTGACGCGTTTTTGGGAGAACCTCGAAAACACATCGTAATTCAGGAACTTCTTGACGGCTTTGAGGTTTCGCTTCAAATACTTTGCGACGACAAAAACTGGAAGCTGTTATCCGCGCCAATGGATTATAAGCGACTGAATGATGGCAATGAAGGTCCAATGACTGGAGGAATGGGTTCGTGTTTACCTCATCCTTTTGTAAGTATCAAGGAGACGGAGGAAATGGCTCATAGCATTATGGAGCCGTTTCTTAAGGGTTGTCAGAAAGAAGGCATTGAATTCCGCGGGCTTTTGTATCCGGGAATTATTGTGACAACGCAGGGTTTTTTTGTTATTGAGTTTAACGCTCGGTTTGGCGACCCTGAAGCCCAAGTTGTAGTGCCTAGCCTTAAAACCGACCTTGCCGAGCTTTTGCTCGCTACCGCGGAAGGGAGGCTCAATGAGGTTTCGATTGAGTTTCATCAAAACCGAGCCGTTGTTTGTGTCGTCATTGTCGCTCCGGGTTATCCGGAAAATCCTGTGCTCGGGAAAAAGATTACAGGGTCGCTTAAAGGTACTCCCAATCTTAAAATCTTTCACGCCGGCACTCGGCTTGATGAGTCAGATAGCGAGTTAAGCCTTGTGACATCTGGCGGCAGAGTTCTTGGCGTGACGGCATGGAATCTTGACCATGAATCGGATGACCCATTGGATTGCGCGAAACGAAACGCTTACGGGGCCGTAAGTCGGATTAAAATTGAGGGTGGCTTTCATGTGCGTAACGACATAGCTCGCAAAGTTCTCTGAATGCGTTGTTGTTTTGATGCCGTTCTGATTTTCATCGGGACGGTTTTTTCTTTTGCAAATTACAACAATTATTTAATTTCGTTTCTCCCTCATTCGTGCGAATGTGCGAATGACAACTTTTAGCGCTAAGAATTATACAAGAGTTACGCCAGCTCTTTCACTTTTTCGGCGATGAGGCTGATTTCGTCGTTGCGATTTGAAATCTTGCCTTTGATGGCGACGCATTTTTCGGCGACGAGAAGCTTTTTAAATTCTTCAAACACCCGCGGGAACACCACCACTTCAATCGTGCCGGTCAGGTCGGAGAGTCGGACAAACATCATCTGGTCATTTTTCTTGGTGAGAATCGGTTTGGCTTCTTCAATGATGCCGCCGACGACCGCTATCATACCTTCTCTCATTTCGGTTTTGACTTTGACGATGGTGACGTCGCGTTTTTCCAAAATGGTTTTGAATTTGTCCAAAGGATGTCCTGAAATATAGAGTCCCAAGAGCTCTTTTTCCCAAAGCAGTTTTTCGTTCTGGGTCGCGGGCGGGGCGGGGGACAGGGTGAGGTCGGCGGCCGAGCCTTCCGAGGCAAGGCCGCCGAAAAGCGACTGCTGGTTTTCAGAGGCACTGCCTTTTTCTTTGTTATAGGCGAGGAGGCACTCCATATTGGCAAGCATTGCTCCGCGCTCGCCGAACTCATCGAGCGCCCCTGACTTGATTAAGGCTTCGAGAGATTTTTTATTGAGATTTCTATCGTGGATTCTATTAAGAAAATCACCGAGCGATTTGAATTGGCCGCCCCGCTCGCGCTCCGTGATTATGGCGTCCGCGATGCCTTCGCCGAAGTTTTTAATCGTGGTCAATCCGAATCTGATTCTTGATTCCTGATTCTTGATTCCTGATTCTTCTCCTTTTACTACCGTAAAACCCGAAAAGCTCTCATTGATTGACGGCGGCAAGACGGCTATGCCCATGCGATTGCACTCGCCGATAATCTCGGCGATTTTTTCGACATCGCCCGACTCGGCCGTGAGCACCGCCGACATGTAAATGGCGGGGAAGTTGGCTTTCATGTAAGCCGTTTGATAGGCTACTCTGCCGTAGCTTGCGGCGTGGGCTTTGTTAAAACCGTATGCCGCGAAGGGCTCAATCAATTTCCACAACTCAAGAGCTTTCTCTTCGCTCATGCCACCTTTGACGAGGCCCTTTAAGAGTTTTTCTTTTTGGGCCTCCATTTCCGCCGGAATTTTTTTACCCATGGCCTTGCGGAGCTTGTCGGCTTCAAGCCATGAAAGTCCGGCAAGCTCAATCGCTATAAGCATGATGTCGTCTTGGTAAGTAATGACGCCGTAGGATTCGGAAAGAATGCTTTTCATTCTTGGGTCAAGGTATTTAATGAGCGCCGGATTGTGCTTGCGCTCTATGTATTCCGGAATGGATTCCATCGGGCCGGGACGGTAGAGGGCGACCATAGCATTGATGTCATGGATGCTCGTCGGCCGAAGGTCTTTGAGATAGCGGGTTATGCCGGAGCCGTTTAACTGAAAGAGACCGCCGGTAACCCCCAAAGAGAGCATACCGAAAGTTTTTTTATCGTCGAGCGGCACATTTTCAATGTCGATGTCTTTGCCTTCCAGTTTTTTTACGAGAGAAACGGCATCGGCTAGGATGGAGAGATTTTTGATGCCGAGGAAATCAAGTTTGAGCAGGCCGACGTCTTCCATGACGTACATGTCATACTGGGTGATGATTTTGCCCTCGCCTTTCGGGTCAAACTGAAGCGGCGTGAATAGAACCAAAGGTCTAGGCGCAATGACCACACCGGCGGCGTGAACCGAAATGTGTCGGGCACAGCCTTCGATTTTTTTCGCCAAGTCAATGATTTCTTTTACTTCGGCCTCCTCGGTGTAGCTTTTTTTGAGCTCGGGCACCAACTTAATTGCCCGGTCAATTGACATTGGAAAACCTTGCGAGCCCATGGGAATGAGCTTGGCGAGGCGGTCTCCCAAGCTATACGGGTGGCCGAGCGCCCGCGCCACATCGCGCACGCTACCCCTTGCCATCATGGTGCCGAAAGTGCCGACTTGGGCCACTTTGTCGGCGCCGTATTTTTCTCTGGCGTATAGAATAAGCTCGTCGCGCCGATTGTCGGCAATGTCCATGTCAATGTCGGGTGCGCTGGGCCTCTCCGGGTTGAGGAAGCGCTCAAACGGCAATTTGTATTCTATAGGATTGATGGTGCTTATGTATGTCAGATAGGAAACGAGCGACCCCGCGGCCGAGCCTCTGGTAGTGCTCAAAATTTTTTCCTGCCGCGCGTGACGCAGGAGGTCGGAGACGACCAAAAAGTAAGGCGCGTAGCCTTTGTCGCGGATGACTTTGAGTTCATATTCAATCCGCTCGGTGACTTCTGGAGTTTCTTTTAGGTCTCTGGTTTTTAGACCTTCGTAGGTTAAAGCGCGCAGTTCGTCGTCAAGAGTTTTTCCCGGCGCTGTCTTATAATCCGGAAAAACCCATTTGCCAAGTTCCAGTTCCAAGTCGCACATGTCGGCTATTTTTGCCGTGTTTGCGAGGGCTTCCGGCAGGTCTTTGAAATATTCATGTGCCCGCTCTGTGCTGATGAAAGAAAAATCGCCGCTATTTTCCGATTCAAAAGAACGTTCGCTCAATTCGGCGTTGCTGTTGACCAAGGTGAGAGTGTCGCGGGCTTTTTTATCATCAGGCGTGAGGTAGTAGACATCATGGGCGGCCATTATATTAACGCCGTTTCGGGAAGCGAATTCCTTGAGCGCCGCCATATTTTTTTCATGACCTTCGATTTCAGGATGGTGAGTGATTTCCAAAAAGAAGTTTTCCGTGCTGAAAGTTTTTTTGTACCAATCCGTCAGTTGCCGCGCCTTGGCGCTGTCGGTGTTTTTAAGCGCCTCGACGACGGGGCCGGAAAACGAAGGTGAGATTGCCACCAAACCTTCGGCGTGTTTTTCTATAAGTTCCGCGTCAATGCGCGGCTTGTAATAGAAACCTTCAAGGTGGGCGGCCGTGACGAGCTTAAGCAGATTTTTGTAGCCGGCCAGATTTTTGGCCAGAAGCACCAGCCGCGCTCGCCTATTGTCCACTCCCGCCTGCTTGTCAAAGCGGCTTCGGGCCGAGAGGTACGCGTCCACTCCGAGAATCGGTTTTATTCCCTCGGCTTTACAGGCTTTGTAAAACTCTATCGCGCCGTAGAGATTGCCGTTATCCGTCAGCGCCAAGGCCAGCATCCCCGCGCTCTTTGCCGCGGCTACCAGTTCATCCACTTTCGGCAGGGCCGCCAATAAACTATAATGGCTATGGGTGTGGAGATGTACAAAGTTTTTCATGCTATTATATTTGAAGGCTACTTGCCCCGTAGTCAAAGCCTTGCTTTGCACTATTAGGGTAATGATAGTGGATGTGAGGATGTGAGAATCGCGCTTGCATAGGTTCTATTATACGTGATAAAATTTTGTACAGGAATACCGCCACTGCCCCATGCTCATATTATTAGTTTATTAGTTTAAAATTTAATTGACATGTCTAACGTGCAATTTGAAGAAAACAATCTTCCGGGTGACCGTTTGGTGCCGTCTGGCGGATTGCCGACGCTGGTCAAGCTACTTTTGAAAACCGGTTTGGCAAAGAGTGAAAAGCAAGCCAATTATGTCTTGATAGGCATTGCCGTCTGCGCCGTGCTTTTGACCGTCTATGTGATTAAAAGTTCTTTTGGCAGTAGTGGCGCTCGGCTCAACCGGAATGTTCTTACGCCAGCGGCGTTGCCGACACAAGCACGTTGAATAGTGAAAAGTATGAATACAAACACCACAGCACGACAGCCGAAAAAGTTAGGCGGGTTTACTCTAATCGAGCTTCTGGTGGTCATCTCCATCATCGGCCTTTTGTCGTCAGTGGTTTTGGCCAGTTTGAGTAGCGCGAGAGCAAAAGCCAAAGACGCGGCAATTAAAACCGAAGCTGCGGAAATGAGAAAAATTATGGAACTTGTTTATGATGAAACGGGTAGTTACGCTAGTATGCAACGAGGATGGTTCACGGCGGACGGCTTTGCTACATGCGAGGATTTTTATGCGAATGTTGTCAATGCGCAATACAGGTCAAGCGCCATAGCAATTTGCAAGAGTATTCTTCAAAATGCTCCCGACGGGTTTAATCCACCCAGTTCTGCATATCAATTTTATTCTAGTAATAGCAGAAGTATCGATACCCATTATTCTTTGATGATACCCTTGAATATTGTTACCGGTAAATGGCATTGTGTCGGAAGTAGTGGTAGTGGAGATTATGATTCATACGGCGGTCCTTTTGACCCTCTAAACCCAAATGCCCAACCTGTTGGTTGCTGGGGAAACCCTTAATTTAGGGGATTTTCGGGATATGAAAACGCGTTATATTGTTGGTGTTGACGAAGCGGGCAGAGGGCCTTTAGCGGGGCCGGTGGCAGTGGCGGCTTTTTGCGTAGCAAAAAGCCGCCAACACCAAATGCTCGGTTATTTTCCTAAAGGGAAAGTTCGTGATTCCAAGAAATTATCGGCCACCGCCCGCGAGAAAATTTTTCAGTCGCTTGCAGAAGCGCAAGTCCGCAGCGAAATTTCTTTTGCTGTTTCGTTTTCAAGGGCACGGATGATTGACAGGAAGGGGATTAGTTTTGCTATCAGGCACGCTTTGGCACAGTCGCTTAAAAAATTGGGTATCAGGGCGAACGAGACGCTCGTGCTTTTGGACGGCGCGCTTCGCGCGCCGTCCCAGTTCACCCGGCAGAAAACTATCATCAAAGGTGACGAGAAAGAAGCGGTCATCGCCCTTGCCTCAATTGTGGCCAAAGTTTCGCGCGACCGGAAGATGATTGTCTTTAGCAGAAAATACCCGCAGTACGGTTTTGAGAAGCATAAAGGCTATGGCACTAAGGCTCATTATAGGGCACTAAAAAAAAATGGTCCCTCGGCCATTCATCGGCGCAGTTTCCTAAAAAACCTTGCCGTGTAAGGGTTTTTTGACGCTGTTCAAAAGTATTGACTTGATTTATAAAGTGTGATAACCTCTTTTGCAGGAGATTGCTGTGCTTTTGTTGCATGGTACGTTGTTCTCCAACAACAAAAACCCTCAACTGATGGAGGGCATATGGCAGAATCGGAAAAAGGGTCGGTGAAAATCACCCACTCTTCACTGGTGGTGTTCTGGGAAGCAGGCGTCGGTGGCGACGTTAATTTACTGGCTTTTCAGTACACCCGGAAAAAGAACGGGAATCCGTGGACAACGTGGCGTTTCCCCAACGAAACGGGAATTGAAGGCGAGGAGCCCATGCAGACCGCCATCAACGGGATGCATCAAGAAATTCCGCGCAATCCCAACGAGTTCGTTTTTGAATTCGATAATAATGGCAGGTCCATCTGGGTCAAAAAGTGCGATGGTGACGCCGACAAAGGTGGCGGCATTCACGAAAAGCATGTCTTTGTCGCCCGCGTCAAGCGGGGCGAGTTGCGGACACAACCTTTTCAAGAGCCGGCCACGGTTGACCCTAAAACCGGTATTGAGCATCCCGGCGAAACGCTGGGTCCGCCGACATGGTTTGAGGCGGAAATCCTTCTTGCAATGATGCATGAGCGTGGACTCAGGTTTCATCAAGAAGCACTAGCCCACGCACTTGGCTTTCTGGCCAAAGAAAAAGCTGTCTCGGTCCGTTACGGCAAGCTGCTGATGGACCATTTACGCTTTTTGGGTTGACGGGTTGACGGATTTTAAAAGTCAAGGCAAGTTCAACACTTGCCTTTTTTCTTGCCCCAGACCAGACGGTGGCCGTCTGGTCTGGGGCAAGATTGCAAATTTCTCTAAATGGTGTAAGATTCAAAACTATGGTAGTACGCATGCGCGCCAATAGGGGTCATAGGGATAACCGACGCTCTCACTTTGCCTTAAGTGAGCCTCGGTTTTCTCTCTGCAAAGATTGCGGGGCCTCGCATTTGCGCCATCGAGTTTGTACTACCTGTGGCAAGTACAAGGGCATGCAAATTTTGAACGTGCATGCTAAAATTGAAAAGAAAGCGAAGAAGGCGAAGAAAGAAAAGGCGGTGAAGTAATATACAAATTACAAACACCAAATTACAAACAATACTCAACCCCCAAATTTCAAACAGGATTCGTTTGGAGTTTAATAAAGGGAGTTTGAGCTGGTTTGTGGTTTGGGATTTGTAAATTTGGAATTTGTCCTTTTTATTATGGCTAATCGGCACCTTGCAAGGTCAACAGTTCTACAAACGCTCTTTGAGTGGGATTTTAAGGGGGCGCGACCAACAGATGATGTTGAGGCGATTTTGGAGCGCGACGTTTTAGAGTTTGCTCCCGGCCTCGGCGACACTTCTTTCATGCGCGGGCTTTTGCTCTCGATTGTCGAGAAACGGAAGGACATAGACAATATTATTGTGAAAGCCGCTCCCGACTGGCCGCTCGATAAAATTTCCATCGTTGACCGCAATATCTTGCGCATCGGACTTTACGAGCTTCTCTTTGCCGACAAAAGTGAAGTGCCGGAAAAAGTGGCTATCAATGAAGCGATTGAGCTTGCCAAAACCTACGGCGGCGAGAACAGCGGCAAGTTTGTCAACGGCGTTTTAGGCTCGGTCTACAAAGAGCTCGGCGAGCCCGGCAAGGACGCCGTCTCCCAAAAAAGCAAGCGCAAGGCGGAAGTGCCTTACGAAAAAATGCCGATACAAAAGCTCGGCGGGGCGGTGGTTTATGCCAGGGACGGCAAGGATGTTTATCTGGCGTTTGTCCATGACATCTTCGGCCACTGGACGCTCTCCAAAGGCAAAATTGAGGAGGCTGAAGATGAAAAGAAAGGCACGATACGGGAGATGAAAGAGGAGCTTGGGCTTGATGTCGTCATTAAGGAGCCGCTCGGCAAAAATGAATACATCGCCTCCGACCCGGACAAAGGCAAAATTAGAAAACAGGTGAATTACTTTTTGGCCGAATCAAAGTTTGACAATATAAAGCTAGGCACTTCCGGCGGGCTTGACGACGCTCGGTGGTTTAAGATGGCGGACATCGTGTCGCTTAATTTATACAACGATATTCTGCCGATAGTGACGAAAGCGGTCAACATTTTGCTTAATTCAAAAATGAAAAATTAAAGTTTAAAATGACAGTTTAGAATTTAAAATCAAGATACTGAGCAGGCTTTAGATTTTTCATTTTACATTGTCATTTTCCATTTTCATTTTTACACTTTAATTTACTATCATGGATTTTGCAAAATTCGAAGACCAGCTCGGCATATTTTTCAAGGATAAAAGCCTGCTTCAGAAGGCGTTTACTCACCGTTCCTTCATCAACGAAAATCGCAAAGGCGCGCTTGAGCACAACGAACGTCTAGAGTTTCTCGGAGACGCCGTGCTTGAGCTTATTACCACTCATTTTTTGTACAACAAATATCCCGACAAAACCGAGGGTGATTTGACTTCGTACCGCTCGGCTTTAGTCAACGCCGTAACGCTCTCCGAAGTAGCCAGCAAACTCAACATGAATGAGTTTCTTTTGCTTAGTCGGGGCGAGGCCAAGGATGTTGGCCGCGCCCGCCAGTATATTCTCGCCAATACTATGGAGGCTTTTATCGGCGCGCTGTTTCTTGACCAAGGTTACGCCGAGGCGGAAGCCTTTATAAAAAAATATATTCTCTCGCTCATTGACGGCATTGTGGCCAATAAAGCCTGGCTTGACGCCAAGAGTTTTTTTCAGGAGAAAGCTCAAGAAGAGGAGAGTATCACTCCCTCCTACACCGTGCTCAAAGAAACCGGTCCCGACCACGACAAACATTTTACGGTGGCGGTTGAAATCGGCCGCGAGCGGGTGGCGATAGGCGAAGGCAAGTCCAAGCAGGAAGCGGAACAGAGCGCGGCACAGGCGGGACTTAAGGTGAAGGGGTGGCTCTAAAATCGTCAGATGATTTCAGAGCGAGTTCCAAGTTCCAAGTTATAAAGTTGCAAGTTAAGAAAAGAAAAAAGCCGCCCCGATTCGGACATCGGATGTCCGAATCGGGGCGGCGTCTATTCAAGTATCTTACCGTCAAATCCCATATTCCAGAGATACTCCAGTTCAATCAATCTTGATGTAAACGGCAGTGACTCTTGAAGATAGGGGTTTTCGTCGCGACTGCCGAATCGGCTTCTGACATCTTCTCCCTCTTGATAGGCTTTCTGCCATTCCCATTGCCTTTTCCAAAAGTCGGTTTTCCACACTTCATCTGCAAACCAAACCGGTCCTTGGTCTTGCGGCACCCCTTGCTTGAAAGCTTCTCTGGCCACCATCATAACCTCTTGGCGTCCGCAGATTATAAGAATTTCTTGCTCGAGCCTTTCGCCACTTAAACCAATTTCTTGCAGGTTTCTTCGAATCTCTTCGACAATTTCTTTCATGTTCATAGGCAAGCCTTTTTTGATTGTGGTTTGTACTTTTCTACCGATATTTTATACCAACTTTAGAAAAAAACCAACGGGGACAACCCGTCTGTTTTTTGTGTCAAAAGTAGCTGTTCCCTTTACATTTCCGTATAGCGCGCTATGCTAGTCTTTAGAGTAGTATTTCTAGCAGTAAACCCTAGAACTCCACAAAAAAATATGGAAATTACACAGAAACTTCACGTCCTTAGAACCCCTTCACCGGCGGAATGGCTCCAGATTATTAAAGAAGAGCTAGAACTCTTAAAAGCCAAACCTCTGCCACCAACGTTCTTTCACACCCTGAAAGAACAAATCTGTTTCAATCCCGTCAAAAAAATCAGGCCAGACGCAGTCATTCATTTTGAGGACCGCAGTCTCACGCTTCAAACAATGGTCTATCCGGTTTTGGAACTTGAAGTGAGAATGACAGACAGGGTTTATTTTTGCAAGTGCATCTTGCTTGCGGAAGACGGCCGTCTGCTTCTTTTAACCGCTCGGTACCTTCGATTCATTCCCGGTTTTGAAGGGCGAAAAATATCGCAGGAAGTGCTTGATTATCTGGCCTTGCCGGGTGTCTCCAGCGACATCTTCAGCAAAAAATATCCGGAGTTTGCTGACTTGGCGGGCGCGCGGACGGTTGAGGAAGCGACAGTTTGTATTGTTGCGCCTATCGATGATGAAAAACTGCTGTATCTCTGTGAGGACTGCGCCATCGCTCATGGTATTGCTTTTACAATCGCGCATGGTTGTGTGGGCGATACGGCAAGAATGTTTCCGAGCGACCAATCTATCGGCGCTCTTTACGATGAGTTTGAAGGAATCACAAAGCCGTACCTCAATAGAGACTTGTGCGGTTTCAACATATACCCCAGTCGGGCAAAGCAAAAGGGTTTGAATTGAAGCAGCAAGACGCAAAGCCGCTTTCGACCATTCACTTCATGTGAAGTGGGTCGGAGCGGCTTTTTTATTTTCCGCAAGTTTTCTCATTCCCTTATTCGTACGAATAAGGGATAGACGAATGGATGAAAACGTTTCCTTGCTTTTTGGGAAAATGAAAAGTGCGACGAAGCCTTGATTTTCGGTTTAGATTATTGTAGTGTGTTTTCGGTTGCGTGGAATAACATCTTGCGCAAAAACAGTTCGTAAAAATTAGCCACAGTAAGGTATTCTGAAAGGATGAATTATGACTAAAATCAGAATCGTTGCTTCTCCTCCAGGCCAAGCTCCACAGTGGGTGAGGCATGAATGGGTTGGTTTAGAACTTCCTATTGTCTCGGAACCAGGGAGTGGTATGCAGTTTGGAGTAATGGGTGGTAAACCTCAAAATATCGCTGGTTTTCATGTCACGCAGCGGGATGCACTCGAAGTTCTTGAGAAAAAAAGTTCTAAGGCTGCGAATTGGTGGAGAAGAAATCTTCCTCCAGGATTTTCTGGTAACCTCGTCTTTAATCGAGATATTTGTCAGGTACTCGATTAAAATTAATTTAAACGCTCACGCAATACTGGGCGCTTTTTTATTTTCCTTAAAAAAGCTATAATTTCTTCCATGTATTTGAAGAGTCTGGAACTTTACGGCTTTAAATCGTTCGCCAAAAAGACGACGCTCGAATTTACGACGCCGATTACCGCCGTGGTGGGGCCGAACGGCTCTGGCAAGTCAAACATTGCCGAGGCGTTTAGTTTCGTTTTGGGCGAACAGTCCATAAAGTCCATGCGCGGCAAGCGCACGGAAGATTTGATTTGGAACGGCGGCGGCGACGCCTCGCGCGCCAACCGCGCGGGAGTCAAAGTAATTTTTGACAACCGCAAGCGCCTCCTTAATGTCGATTTTGACGAGGTTTCAATAGAGCGGGTGATTTACCGAGACGCTTCAAGCGAGTATGCCATCAACGGCACGCAGGTTCGACTCAAAGACATCATTGAAATTTTGGCGGCGGCCCATATCGGCACCTCCGGCCACCACATCATTTCCCAGGGTGAGGCGGATAAAATTTTAAATGCCAACAGCCGCGAGCGGCGCGACATGCTTGAAGATGCGCTCGGTCTAAAAATTTACCAGTACAAACGTGAAGAATCGGAACGTAAGCTCGCCAAGACGGAGGAGAATATGAAATCGGTGGAGTCGCTCCGCAAGGAAATCGCCCCTCATCTGAAATTTTTGAAAAAGCAGGTTGAGAAAATTGAGCGGACGCTTGAACTGAAGGAAGCATTGCGCAAGCTAGCCAAGGAGTATTTCAAGCGGGAGGGCACGTATATTTCACAGCACAAAAAATTGCTGGACGAGGAGCGGCGGAAGCCGAATGAAGCCCTGAGGCGTCTCGCAAGCGAGCTTGCCAAAGCAAAATTGACCCTTGAGAAATCAGCTGGCCGCGACGCCAAGTCGGATGAAACTATCAAGTTGGAAACCGACCTTTCTGCCGTAAGGGCCGAGAAAGACAAGCTGGTTCGCGAACTCGGCCGCGTTGAAGGCGCCATGGAGGGCGAGGAGCGGATACTGCGCCGAGAAGAGGAGAATGTCAAACGTGAGGGCAATCAAACCGTGCCGCTTGCGGAAGTTCAAAGCATTGCCGACGTAGTTGAGGAGAAAATCAAAGAGCTGGATGGCCGGCGCGACGAGGATTCCGTTACGGCCTTTTTGGCTTTTATCCGGCGCGCCTTCGCGGAGTTTATTTCGCGGCATAAGCATTCAAACTCTCCTTCAATGCGGGCGGAGTCGGAAAGCGAACTGCGGCGGTTTCGCACGGAGTGCGATGATTTGGAGAAAAAATTGCGAATATGCAATGAGCGCGAAACGGCGCTTCACAAAACCCATATTGCTCTGCAGGCCTCGATTGAGCGGGAGAAGGATTCGAGCCGCGAGGCTGAACGGGAGATGTTTCGCATTATGACCGAAGAGAATAAGGTTCGGGCGGAGCTTGCCTCGCTCAAAACGAGAGAAGAGAAACTGGCGTTTGTGGAGGAAGATTTTAAAAGGTCATTGCATGAGGCCGGCCTGCTTTTGGGGAGGGAGGTCTTGAATTTTGAGTCTTTTGTGGTGGCGGGTGAAATAGGGGCGGCAATTTCCGGTGCGGGAATTGGCGCCGAACCCCGCCCATTTCAGGACGACCGCCGCCGCCTCATTGAAAAAATGAAGATCAGAATTGAGGAGGCGGGCGCCTCGGGCGGGGAAGACGTGCTCAAAGAATACAAAGAAACGGCAGAACGCGACGCCTTTCTTGAACGGGAACTGGAAGACTTGTCGCGCTCCGCCGCCTCGCTTAAAAATCTCATCGCCGAGCTTCTTGAAAAACTTGACCATGAATTCCGCGAGGGGGTTTTGAAAATCAACAATCAATTCCAGCATTTTTTCACTTTGATGTTCGGTGGCGGGAGCGCCTCTCTGCAGATAGTACAAAGACAAAGGGAGCGGCGCTCTCGCGGAACTGACGCGGAAGAAGAACGCGGAACTGACGCGGAACTATTTGCAGCCATGCAAGAAGCAGAGGCAGAGGAGATAGAAGAAGGTATTGAAATTGAAGTCAGTCTGCCGCGCAAAAAAATCAAAGGCCTGATGATGCTTAGCGGCGGCGAGCGGGCGCTCACTTCCATCGCCCTTCTTTTCGCCGTCTCGCAAGTTAATCCGCCGCCCTTTATCGTGCTTGATGAAACCGACGCGGCCCTTGATGAAGCCAACTCAAAAAAGTACGGCGACATGATCGGGAATCTCTCCAAGTCATCCCAACTAATTTTAATTACCCACAATCGCGAGACCATGTCCCGTGCAGGCGTACTTTACGGCGTAACGATGGGTTCCGACGGCGTTTCCAAGCTGCTTTCGATTGCTTTTGAGGAAGCTGTCGCGGTAGCGAAATAATGCAGCTTTTAGCTGTCAGCTTCTAGCTTTCAGTAAAGAAAAATTAAGAGGAAAAAAATGCTTCAGAAAAGAGCGGCGGTGGATGGGTGAAAGACCGAGACGACGGATGGAAGCGAAATGCACGGCGGTGCCGTAGCCCTTGTGGCGCTCAAAACCGTAGCCCGGATATTTTTTTGCAAGTCTAACCATAATTCGATCTCGCAAGACTTTCGCCACAATAGAAGCCAGTGCAATAATCGGTTCTTTTTCGTCACCCTTGATTATGGTTTTTTGATTTAAAAATTCTGGCGGCGCTTTTATTCCACCATCGAGTAGGACAAGAGTTCTTTCGGGTGAA
>OBEQ011184670.1_pt1 | contig 19553 bp, 17 predicted proteins | sample 1670901 | NCBI WGS metagenome assembly OBEQ01 (sample SAMEA104232315, study PRJEB22302) | groundwater metagenome | biome: forest; feature: aquifer; material: groundwater | place: USA | collected 2011-08-07 | depth 5.4 m
AAAAACGAAGTCCGTTTTTACAGTCGCCGGTTGTTAATTCGCCCGGGAATAACAGGATGGGCACAGGTGAATCATCGATACGATGTTTCCCTTGACGATGTGAAAGAAAAAATTAAATACGATTTATTCTATCTTGAGAATATGTCGTTAACACTAGATTTTAAGATATTACTCCGCACGGTCATAGTTGCCATAAGTGGAAAAGGAACACATTAACATTCAATTTAACAGAAACAGTGACTCATGAAAAAAATTCTTGTTGTGACACCAACATATAATGAAGCCGAAAACATAGAGCTATTTATTGGAGAAGTTCTCTCGAAAGACCCCAGAATCGAACTCCTCATTGTTGATGATAATTCTCCTGACGGAACAGCAGGTATTATCAAAAGAATACAAGTAAATAATCCTCGAATTCATTTATTGGAACGACCCGGAAAGATGGGATTAGGAACCGCTTATGTTGCGGGGTTCAAATATGCACTTGCTCGTGATTATGATGCAGTGATGGAGATGGATGCTGATTTTTCTCATGACCCGAAAGAAATACCGGCAATGCTTGAAAAGATTGAAACTGCAGACCTTGTCATTGGTTCTCGATATGTTGGCGGAGTACGTGTATTAAACTGGCCTATTAGAAGATTATTGTTAAGCTATGGTGCAAGCGTTTATACCCGTTTCGTTACGGGACTGCCTGTAAAAGATACAACAGCGGGCTTTAAGTGTTTCCGACGAAAGGTGCTTGAATCAATCAATCTTGAAAAAGTTCATTCAAATGGCTATGCCTTTCAAATCGAAATGAGTTTCAAGACTTTTAAAAAAGGATTTACCCTTCTTGAGCATCCTATTGTCTTCGTTGATCGCCGTAATGGTGTTTCAAAAATGTCCCGGAAAATTGTTTATGAAGCTGTCTTTATGGTCTGGAAGTTGAAATTCCAACATTTATTTGGCGTATCCTTCTAACATGGTGGAACTTTCCATCGTAATTGTCAATTACAACGTTCGTGTTTTTCTTGAAAGTTGTTTGACCTCTGTTACCAAAGCGCTTGAAGGAATTTCGGGCGAAATTATTGTCGTAGATAATGCTTCCGATGACGGGAGCGAAGAAATGATACGTAAAAAATTTCCCGGGGTGAAGTTGATAGCTAACGAATCGAACGTTGGTTTTGGGAAAGCAAATAATCAAGGAGCAAAACAAGCTCAGGGTGAGATATTGTTTTTATTAAACCCCGATACGCTCGTACAGGAAAATACATTTCAAACTGTTTTAAAATATTTTAAGAGTGAACATAAAATTGGAGTAGTGGGTTGTAAAGTATTAAATCCCGATGGTACGCTACAACCTGCTTGCCGAAGAAGTTTCCCAACCCCGTGGGTTGCACTGACAAAAATTATCGGATTAAGTTCTATTTTTCCTACCTTACCATTATTTTCAAAGTATAATCTAAGTTATCTCAATCCGGATGAAACCTACGAAGTTGACGCCGTAAGTGGCTCTTGCATGGCTATACGAAAAACTGTGTTTGAAAATATTTCCGGCTTCGATGAACAATTTTTTATGTACGGAGAAGACCTTGATCTCTGTTACCGCATTAAACAGGTAGGATGGAAGGTTTTTTATCTTCATTCTACTCAAATTATTCATTACAAAGGAGAGAGTATTCGTCGGAGTAACATAGATGAAGTAAGGGTATTTTATCAAGCAATGCACGTATTTGTCCATAAACATTTTAAGTATGGTTTTCTTGCCGATGTGTTACTGAAAATTGGGATCGTCGCAAGGGAATTTGTCGCACGTGTAAGCCAATACCGTTCTATTATCGGAGCGATGATTATTGATTATATTTTTGTTGTGGCATCTTGGTTTATTGCAGAGTTTATACGGTTTGGAGAAGCACTGCATTTTCCACCATCATCATACTACGTTCTTTTTTCTGCCCCTCCTTTCATAGTTATTGCAACGTTAATGATGTTCGATGTTTATTCTGCACGAAAACATTCATCAGCTAAAACATTAAGTTCAGTTATTACAGGTTTTGTTATTCTTGCGGCGTTAACATTTTTCTTCAATGAATACGCATATAGCAGGTTGGTGCTTTTTGTTGCAGGGGTTGTAAGTACTATATTCCTGATAGGATGGAGAGTTGCTTTTCGGGCTAAACAACATCCGGGAATGTTTTCTAAACGAACATTAATTGTTGGGGTGGGGGAAAAGGGAAGTGAATTACTTTCTAAACTTCGTAAAAGCGATACACATGGTTATCAGGTTATCGGATTTGTGGATACTGATAAACAGCGAGTGGGTGAACGAATGAATGATATTGAAATCTTGGGTACCATTGAATCTATCGGGAGAATTATAAAACAGTATTCTATCTCTGATGTAATCTTTTCCAGCGAAAAACTCTCCTATTCGGAAATTTTATCGGTTATTGGGAACTCATCGGATAAATCTATAAATTATCGTCTTGTTCCCGGTAGCCTTGAAGTTATTATCGGTAAAACACATATAGATGAACTGAACGAGGTTCCATTAATTGAAATTGAATATGCTACCCGGCGTTTACCAAATAGGATTATTAAACGTTTTGTAGATGTACTTCTTGGATTAATTTTGGTAATGTTTATTTATCCTTTAGCTCGTGCACGTACTTCTTCGAAAACAGGAGCAAAACGCATTACAACTTCAATGACAAAACTCCCCTTAGTATTAACGGGGAAAATGAGCCTTGTGGGATTTATCTATTCGCAAAACCATGCTTCTACGAAGAAATTAGGGACTGTTGGGAAGCCGGGTATTACAGGACTTGCACAAGTGAATAACTTTGATAAATTATTAGAGGAAGAAATCGCGCAATACAATATTTATTACGCAAAAAACCAATCCTTGATGCTTGATTTAGAGATTTTGTTGAAAACAATAGCTCTTTACTTTAAGGAATAATGTATTCCCTTTTTATTTATTTGAACTTTGACTACGACGCATAAAAAATAGACGCCATGGCAAAAGCAGTATTGGATTTTGAAAAACCGATCATCGAGCTTGAACAAAAGATCGAAGAAATGCGGAAATATAGTGACCGCCTTGATATCGGTAATGAAATTAAAAAACTTGAAGAAAAAGTTATACAATTGCGGGAACATGTTTATTCCCGGTTAACACGATGGCAGAGAGTACAACTTGCACGCCATCCTGATAGACCATATACACTCGATTACATCGCAATGATGACGACTGACTTTATGGAACTTCACGGTGACAGATGTTATCGTGATGATAAAGCTATAGTCGGCGGGTTTGCTCTCCTTGAAGAAAAGCCGGTAATGTTCATCGGTATGCAAAAAGGGCGCGATACAAAATCGAATTTGTATAGAAATTTTGGAATGCCTAATCCCGAAGGCTATCGGAAAGCTCTTCGGTTGATGAAGCTTGCCGCCAAGTTTAATCGCCCCATTGTTACCTTGATAGATACGCCCGGCGCTTATCCCGGTATTGAAGCTGAAGAACGTGGACAAGCAGAAGCTATCGCTCGGAACTTATTCGAGATGTCACGGTTTCCTGTTCCCATTATTATCTCAATTATTGGAGAAGGCGCATCCGGTGGTGCATTAGGTATCGGATTAGGTGACCGTGTATTAATGATGGAAAATTGCTGGTATTCTGTTATTTCTCCTGAGTCCTGTTCAAGTATTCTTTGGAGAAGCTGGGAATATAAAGAACAAGCGGCGGAAGCCCTTAAACTTACTGCACCTGATCTCCTTGCTCAAGGAATTATTGATAGAATAGTCCCGGAACCTATTGGTGGCGCACATCGTAATCCGGCACAAGCGGGAGAGAATTTGAAAAAGGTTCTTATCGAAGAGATTGACAAGTTGCAGAAAATAAAGCCCGATAAACTTCTTGAAAAACGGGTGGATAAATATTCCAAAATGGGAGAATACGAGGAGTAGTAGAGCATTGATGATTAATTCATTAAGCACCTCTCTTCCGGTTTTTCATATCGCACAATTCTTATAGTATATCGAAGAATGATAGTCTCCGAAACCTTGATTCGCGTTCGCTACGCAGATACCGATCAGATGAAATTCGCGTATTATGGGAGGTATTTTGAATATTTTGAACAGGGCAGATCAGATTTATTACGGCAAATCGAATTACCATATCCTGAGATAGAACGTGAAGGGTATTTTCTTCCTGTTGTTGAAGCCCATGCAAATTATGTAAAGTCTGCACGGTACGATGATGAATTGTTGATAAAAACAATTTTCAAAGAACTTCCTCAAGCCCGCTTACTGATTGAGTATGAAGTCTTCAATACAGCTACAAGCGATCTTCTTGCAACCGGTCATACTATTCATAGCTTCTTAAACGCATCATCAGGAAAGCCCACACGAGCGCCCGTTTTTTTTCTTGATGCTGTTAAAAAATATAATCAAAAGATTCAGGATTTTAATCCTTAGAATTTCATTCCATATCTGTTTTGATAACGCCCCTTGTGTATGATTTCTAATGAACTGATAGCCATTCTCTGTTGTCCTTTATGTCATTCAGATGTTCGTATTGATGTGAACAGAACTACGGTGATATGTTCACACTGCAATAAAGAATTTATAATTAAGGATAATATTCCAATAATGATTCCGTTACAAACAACAATGAACCGGGAAGCGACTAAAGAAGATGGAAAATGACAGCATCATAAATAGGATAGTTGAAGATGCTCTTCGGGAAGACCTTGGCGGCGGGGATATTACTACTGATTCAATTATTTCACCTGAACAGAAGGGACACGCAATTCTTCTCGTCAAGGAAGCAGGAGTTATTGCCGGGTTGGAAATTGCATCATACGTATTTTATCGAATAGACCCTGAATTAGACTGGGTGGTCAAACATAACGATGGTGAGTTTATTGAAGCCGGCACTATTGTTGCAGAACTCAATGGTTCATTGGCTAGTATCCTCAAGGCTGAACGAACCGCTCTTAATATTCTCCAGAGAATGAGTGGCATAGCTTCAATAACAAGGCGATTTGTTGAACTTGTTGAAGGCACGTCAGCAAAAATTACTGATACGCGTAAAACTGTTCCCGGAATACGTATTTTAGATAAAATGGCAGTATTATTAGGCGGAGGTACCAATCACCGTTTTGGATTGGATGATATGGTGTTAATTAAAGATAATCACATCGAAGCGGCGGGAGGTATCAAGCAAGCCATTGAATTGTGCTTATCTGAATTACAACGAAAAGAACTCGACATTAAGATTGAAGTTGAAACCAAAAATCTTGAAGAAGTTACCCTTGCTTTACAGTACAAAGGTATTCATCGTGTTATGCTGGATAATTTTTCTTTAGAGAATACGCGAAAAGCAGTGGCTCTTATCAATCATACTGTAGAAGTAGAGGCATCGGGCAATGTTAATTTGACTACTGTCCGCCCTATTGCTGAAACAGGAGTAGATTTTATTTCTATCGGCGCTCTCACTCATTCTCCAAAGGCATTAGATATATCGCTTGATGTAACTGTTTTTAACCCATAACTACTTTTTCTCTTTCTTCTGCTGTCGAATCAGCTTAAATGCTTAAGCAAATAAAACAACTTGGTACTGATACTGCAATTTATGGAATTAGTACTATCCTTGGGCGATTTCTCAATTTCATCCTCGTATTCTTTTATACGAATGTTCTTTTACCGGGAGAATATGGCATTGTTAGCTATGTCTATTCGCTAATAGCATTTGCTAATGTAATCTACCTCTACGGAATGGAGACGGCTTATCTGAAGTACGCCTCCAACGAAGAAGGCGGAAGTAAAAAGCAAAATTTTAGTACTGCGTTTCTTTCTTTAGGTATCTCATCACTGTTTTTTTCGATTCTGCTCATACTAACAGCGCCGTTACTCAGTCGAGCGATTGGGCTTTCAGTTACTCAACCCACCATTGCATTATATACAGCCGGAATTCTTCTTTTTGATACTCTTTCTGCAATTCCTTTTGCCGCGTTACGCCTTGAACGCAAAGCAAAGTTTTTTGCCGCATTTAAGCTGGCTAATATCATAATCAATGTTGGAATGAATGTGCTGTTGTTGGTTGTCTTTCATCTTGGGGTGGAAGGAATTTTTATAAGTGGTGTTATTTCTTCTGCGGCGACATTCGTATTGCTTCTGCCGACAATTAAAAGAAATCTACTCGTAGAAATAAAAAGCACATTGTGGAAAGCCTTGATGAAATTCGGGCTACCATCTATACCGGCAGGTTTAGCAGGGATGATGCTTCAAGTTGTTGATCGCCCTATTTTGAAAGCTCTTACAAACGATGCCACTGTAGGTATTTATCAAGCAAATTACCGGCTTGGTATTTTTATGATGCTTATTGTTTCTATGTTTGATTATGCGTGGAAGCCTTTCATCTTCTCTATTGAAAAAAACGAAGAAGAGGCAAAACAGATATTCTCCCGTGTTTTGACATATTTTACACTTCTTATGGCGAGTGTGTTTCTATTCATAACATTCTTTATTGATAGCATTGTCCGAATTTCTATCTTCGGGCATCGTATCATAAATGAACTGTACTGGAGTGGCCTCGAAATTGTCCCAATTGTCTTGCTTGGGTATGTGTTTTTGGGAATAGCGACAACGTTTTCAGCGGGTATTTATATTAAGAAGAAAACTCATTACAATCCTCCAATTACAATTACTGCGGCAATTCTTAATGTTGCGGCAAATTTTATTCTCATTCCAATACTCGGAATTGCAGGCGCCGCCTGGGCTACATTCATTGCTTATTTTGTAATGGCAATGATGACGTATGTTATGACACAACGTATTTATCCCATACAATATGAGTGGGGAAGACTCCTTAAAATTGGCATTGCACTCATCGCTGTAATGGTAGCAGAGGCATCAGTTCTTGCCGCCTCATTCGATACAATCTATAAATTGATTCTAATTGTTATTTTCTTCCTTCTTCTTGGCATTTTAAAATTCTTCAAACCGGGAGAATTAGTATTAGTCAAGTCAATTTTCCAAAAAATTAAAAACAAAAAATAAATAATTTTATTCAGCGTCAATACTCCCTTTTTAAAACTCTCCTCCTCAATGGAACCTACCCGGTGTATGTTAATTGAATATCCTTTTATGTTTATATTTGCATATTTGTAGATTTAATTCTATATTTATCGAATTAAACTTATGGATATAAATATGTTGGAAACAGAAACAAAAATTGAAATGCTAACGTTCTTTAAGGCGTTAGCTGATAAAAATCGCCTTAAAATCGTTGGATTGCTTGCTCAGAAGCCTTATGCGGTCGAAGAGCTTGCCGCAACGCTTCATATAGGAGCATCCACTGTATCGCATCATCTTTCGGTGCTTTCAAAAGCAGGTCTCGTATCAGGGAAGGTGCAAGGGTACTATAGTATGTATTCCTTACAAACTCAGGTTCTTGAGGAAAGCGCAAAATTGCTTCTTCACCGTGAAGATGTAAAGGGATTCGCTGTAGAGACTATAGATGGCGATGCTTTTGAACAAAGGGTGATGAAAACATACGTAATGGCGGACGGGAAAATAAAATCATTTCCTGCTCAAGAAAAGAAATTTCTTGTACTTCTACGATATATGCTTAACGAGTTCAAGCCGGATGAAAAATATACTGAAAAACAGGTAAACCAAATTCTTTCCCGGTTTACGAAAGACACTGCCCGTGTACGCAGAGCCTTTATAGATTATCAGTATATGGAACGACAAGGCGGCGGGGGGAAATACTGGAGAATTGAAAAGAACAATTAAGATTCAATTCTTTATTAGCTACGAAAAAAAGTATGGAAAGAGAAATTAACCTCTTTCCATACTTTAAGTATCTCCCACAAGGTATTTAATGAGAATTTACCGTTGTGTATTCGGATAGTATTTTCTTAGCGATTTCTGCAAACTCTTCATGCAAGAGGGGTTTAGAAACCACAGCACGAGCGCCACTCAGTAATAACATCTCTTTGTTGGCTTGCGATGTATGCCCGGTAACTACAATTACCGGAATATCGCTTGTCTTTGGGTCGTTTTTCAAGGCTTTAATCATTTCAAAACCATCCATATTTGGCATAGCGAAATCTGTCAGGATGAGTTGCGGCATAAATTGTTCCACTTGTTTGATAGCATCCAACCCATTCGTCGCGTGGATAGATTTGCTCATCGGAAAAACCTGCTCAACATAATTTGAATGTACTAACCGAACGATCGGATCATCGTCAACAATTAATATATTTAAATGTTGCTTCATCACAATCTCAGGGAATGAGAGACGAAAGGTTGTCCCTATACCTACCCTGCTTTCTACTGAAATCTTCCCCCCATGATTTGTCATTATTTCTTTGCATAAAGGAAGTCCTAAGCCATTTCCTTGTTCTCCGACTGTGCCTGACGTACTAAATTTTTCTTCTATTTTGAATAATTTTGATTGCATTTCAGTAGAAATACCAACTCCCGTGTCAGATACAGCTATTGTAAACCCCTTTTCGTTCTGAGATGTCATTGATATAGTCACCCGCCCACGAGCTTGTGTGAATTTAATTGCGTTGCCGATGAGATTTGAAAATAATTGATGAATCCATCGTTCATCACCATGTATATACAATGAAGGTGGAAGGGTAGAACTCAGCGTTATTTTCTTATGTCGTGCAATTCCCATAAACGAGGTGATAACATTTCGAGCTACAAGATAGAGATTGACTTCCACCATTTGCAACTTTAACTGCTTTGAATCTAACTTAGAAAAATCTATTAAATCATTAATAAACTGAAGTTGAGAATGTGCGGATTGTTTAATACAGCTGATGTATTCCTTGTATTCTTCCTTAGGGATTTGATCGTAATTTGTAAGCAGTAAATCACAGAATCCGATAATGCTTGCAACCGGAGAACGCAGATCGTGGGAGATTATTGAGTACATCTTTTCTTTTTTGGCTTGAAGTTCGCGAAGCGCTTGCTCAGAGGCTTTTAATGCAGTAATATATTGTTTGGTTTGATCTTCAGCCGTTTTCTTTCCTATGATCTCATCTTGGTCTTGATAAGTATCCTCAGAGTGAAGTGTAAGTACATTTTCACATGTGGCATTAGTAGTCATTGTCATCATTCCATTTCCATGCAGTTTCATGCTTCGTTATTGTTTTCTCAATCCCTTGAGTACGTGCTGTTTTTTTCTGATGCGGAGTCAGAATAAGGTCATTTTACCGGATTTGTTTTGTTCCATATTACTATGGATTAAATTATCAAAGGTACTTGTTTGACTAAATCCGGCAACCGACTTTTTTTAACAGCACGTTCGCAAGGGTTGCGGTCTATGTCTAAGAGACTCTCAAATGATGTGCCGTTGTTGTAAGGGAAATATATCTCCCGAAATCATATAATTTCGGACAGTTTTAGAGCTTTTTCTTTCTTGTAGAATAAAGTGAGGTTATTGAACTGTTCTATTCTCGAACAATGTTACAATAACGAACAGAAGGTTCTAGTTTTTTGCGTTTGTATTTCGAACGCAGAGGGACTAAACGGCTATTTCAGAAAAAATAGCTATATTATAGTTTATAACTGAATTATCTATCATATCTATGCAAAATCAAGAGCATTTAACAAAAACACAACATCCATCATTCACCTATGACCCCAATAATCCGCTTGTAGTAGGCGGGCAAGCCGTTGTTGAGGGGGTAATGATGCGCGCTCCGGGCTGTATTGCTACTGCGGTACGCCGGGCAAATGGCGATATTGTTGTGAAGAAACAAAAGCACCGTTCTTTAGCCGAAAAATACCCTTTTCTCAAATGGCCAATTTTACGTGGTTCTGTTGGTCTTATTGAAATGATGTTTATCGGAATTGAAACATTAAATTTCTCAGCAGAAGTTGCAATGCACGATGTCGAATCAAAAGATCCAAAGAAAGCTGAAAAACTAAAAAAGAAAGAGCCTGCATCAAATGTAAAACTTGCTCTTACTGTTTTACTTTCCTTAGCAATTGGCATTGTCATATTTTTTATTGGTCCTCTTTTTGTTACAACTAAATTATTCAATGTTGAACAACAACCATTTTTGTTTAATGTTACGGCCGGGCTGATTCGCATATCTATTTTAATCGGTTACATGGCAAGCATTGCGCTGATGAAAGATGTGAAGCGCCTTTTTCAATATCATGGCGCTGAACATAAACTTGTTTTTACGTTTGAACAACAAGCAGACTTAATCCCCGATGTTGCTGTAAATTACACGCGATTTCATCCCCGTTGCGGAACAAGCTTTGTTCTGATTGTGATGCTTATCGCTGTTCTGTTATTTGCGGTCTTTGATTCAATATTAATTCTTTGGGTGGGGAAAATATCTCTCCCGTTACGAATTCTCACTCACATACCACTTATTCCTTTAGTTGGCGGTGTCTCATACGAGTTTATCCGTTGGTCTGCAAAGCGAAGCGATACAAAACTTGGAAAAATTCTTGTCGCACCGGGATTATGGATGCAACGCATTACAACGAACGAGCCTGATAAAAGTCAGTTGGAAGTTGCCGCGGTGGCAATCAGATGTGCACTTGGTATTGAGACAGAACAACCTGTTATTTTTGTCAACCGTGCCTCAGAGTTGAGCGTAGGATAATTATGTTTGAACGTTTAGATCAAATCGCTGCACGGTATGAAGAAGTTACACGATTGCTTTCCGATCCGGCAGTCATCAATAATCAGGATCGTTACAGAGATTTAAGCAGGGAACATAGTGAACTTACTCCACTGCTTCAGTCATTCGACCGCTACAAAAAAATGCGTACGGATGTACAAAATCTTCGTGAACTTGTCGAATCTTCCGATGATGCTGAAATGCGCGAACTTGCTTCCATAGAGCTAAAAGATTCTGAAACTGCGCTCATTAAGATGGAAGATGAAATAAAGGCGTTGCTTGTTCCCAAAGACCCCATTGATGATAAAGATTGCATTTTAGAAATTCGTGCAGGTACGGGGGGAGATGAAGCCGCATTATTTGCCGCTGATTTGTACCGAATGTACACCCGGTTTGCAGAAAAGGTAGGCTGGAAGACAGAATTAATGGATTGGAGCGATACAGGTCTCGGCGGATTCAAGGAAGTGGTATTTGCGATGCGCGGCAAGCACGCCTTTGGTATGTTAAAATATGAAAGCGGCGTTCATCGCGTACAACGTGTGCCCAATACAGAAGCGCAGGGAAGAGTCCACACATCTGCCGCAACTGTTGCCGTACTTCCTGAAGTCGAAGATATAGAAATTGAAATTAATCCCGCTGATTTACAATTTGATACATATAGAGCAGGAGGCAAGGGGGGACAAAACGTGAACAAGGTTGAAACAGCGGTGCGAATTACGCACAGACCTTCGGGTATTGTTGTTGCGTGCCAACAGCAACGTTCACAGTTTCAGAACCGTGAGCGGGCAATGAAGATGTTACGAGCCAAACTGTACGAAGAAGGCGTAAAGAAACAAACGGATGCTATTACTGCTCAACGCCGTTCCATGGTAAAGAGCGGTGACCGTAGTGATAAAATTCGTACCTACAATTTTCCCCAAAACCGTATGACAGACCACCGTATCAGTTTAACTCTTTATAATCTCAATGAAATTATTGATGGTAAATTGGAAGATGTTATTGAAGCTTTGACAATTGCTGATACTGCCGAGAAGTTGCAGGCGAGTGATATTTAAGTGCTTAATCGTTTTTAATTTTATCTAATGAAAGTAATATCCGCCAATATCGGTCATGAAAAAGAAGTGATGTGGCAGGGAGAACCGGTGAAGACCGGAATATTTAAGGAGCCTGTTGATCACATCACGATTAGGAGGTTTTTCGTTGAGGGAGATAACGTTTCCGATTTGACTGTACATGGCGGTGAGAATAAGTCAGTATATGGGTACGCTTCAGAGCATTATCCTTTCTGGCGTAAGGAATATCCTGCGATGAACATGTCTTGGGGAATGTTTGGCGAAAATATCACCACGGAAGGTCTCTTCGAGAACGAACTGATTATAGGCTCTGTGTATCGGGTGGGGACGGCGTTACTTCAAGTTACAGAACCGCGTTTGCCTTGTTATAAGCTTGCGGCAAAATTTGGGACAGTTGATATTATTAATCGTTTTATGAAAAGCCGCAAATCGGGCTTTTATTTTACGGTGCTTGAAGAGGGTGTGGTAAAAGCTAGTGACCCGATTGTGTTAGTAGAAACAGGGGATACGAATGAAACTATTCAGGATGTTGTGGAGAGTTATATTAGGAAGGGGTAAAATATTAACTACCTATAGTCTTGCAAAAATTTACACCAGACCTTTCCTCAAAACCTCCCGTTTACCACTTTTCTCTGTTTAGCAAAAAACTCTTTTAGAATAGAACCGCATTTATCTTCAAGCAAGCCACCAATAGTGTGTACCCTGTGATTCAAACGTGGATCATTGGTAATGGTATAAAGTGATGTGCAGGCTCCCGCTTTGGGGTCGTACGCTCCAAAAACAAGCACAGGCAATCTTGCTAAGACAATTGCCCCTGCACACATTGTGCACGGCTCCAATGTTACATACATTGTGCACTTATCCAACCTTCTACATTCCAAATATGATGCCGCCGCACCGATAGCGATAATTTCTGCATGAGCGGTTGGATCTTGTAACATCTCAATTTGGTTAGAACCTTTGCCGATGACGATCCCTTCGTGGACAATAATCGCTCCAACGGGAACTTCATTTCTTTCTAATGCAATTTCAGCTTCGCGGAAAGCTTGTTGCATCCAATAATCATGTGATTGGTTAAACATGTTATTATTAATTCCATGTTTTAGTAACTATGTGGCGCATTATTTTCCCTTACCAAAAACATAAGGTATTGCATCCCCAATCGTTTCGATGCTGATAATCTTTAATCCTTTTTTAATTTTCTCTTGAATTTCAGATAAATCCTTTTCATTCTCTTTCGGGATGAGAACAGTTTTGATTCCATTACGTTGAGCGGCAATAAGTTTTTCGTTCAACCCGCCGATAGGGAGAACGATACCGCGTAACGTAATTTCTCCAGTCATAGCCACATCATTTCGCGCCGGGCGATTTGTCGCCGCTGAAATTATCGCCATTGCCATCGTTACACCGGCAGAAGGTCCGTCTTTCGGGATTGAACCTTCAGGTAAATGAATGTGAATTTCTTTCTTCTCATAGAAATCCTCAGGAACGCCATGTTCTTTTGCATTCGAGCGAATATAACTCAATGCCGCGGCGGCAGATTCTTTCATCACATCGCCAAGTTGACCTGTTAATGTAAGTTTTTCTGTTCCCTTCATAATAGTCGCGTCAACACTTAAAATATCACCGCCGACACTTGTCCATGCCAACCCAACTACTGAACCGACTTTTCGCGCCTTATCGCTTTTCTTCTCACGAAACTTCGGTACACCAAGATACTTTTCAACCTCGGCTTCTTTAATATTCATCGGTTTGGTCGAATGTTGTTGTTGTTTTGTAAGGACAATATCTTTTGCAATCTTACGGCAAATTGAAGCTATTTCTCTCTCAAGATTACGCACGCCCGATTCACGTGTGTATTCGCGAATAATTTTCGTAACAGCTTTATCAGAAAACTTAACATTTTCATTGGTTAAGCCATGTTCTTTTAACTGCTTCTGAAGGATATGTCGCTTTGCAATTTCTTTTTTATCGTATTCAAGATAGCCGGCGAGTTCAATTATTTCCATTCTATCCTGTAACGGGAGAGGAATATTATATCGCACGTTCGCAGTTGTGATAAACATGACATGAGATAAATCATAATCAACTTCAAGATAATGGTCGTTGAATGACACGTTCTGCTCCGGATCGAGAACTTCAAGTAAAGCTGATGATGGGTCGCCACGGAAATCCATGCTCATTTTATCAACTTCATCCATTAAAATTACCGGATTAATGACTCCGGCTTTCTTCATGGATTGAATAATTTTCCCGGGCATTGCGCCAATATATGTTTTTCTATGACCGCGTATTTCTGCTTCATCACGCACGCCGCCAAGCGAAATACGTACAAATTTTCGTCCTAATGCCCGTGCAATAGATTTACCAAGCGATGTTTTCCCTACGCCGGGTGGTCCAACAAAACATAATATCTGTCCCTTCATTTCTTTGACTAAATTTAGAACAGCAATATGCTCAAGGATTCTCTCTTTTGGTTTTTCTAATCCGAAATGATCTTCATCCAATATTTTATGGACATGGTTAATGTCGAGATTATCTTCTGTCCGTATATTCCATGGAACGGCAAGAAGCCAATCAATATAATTTCTATTCACACTAAATTCAGGAGAAGCAGGAGGAGTTTTTCTCAATTTTACAAGTTCTTCCATTGCTTTATCATGAATTTCTTGAGGCATCTTTGCATCCTCAATCTGTTTCTTCAACTTCACAAGCTCAGGAGAAGCTGAATCGTCTTCCTCAAGTTCATCCTGTAATACCCGAATCTGTTCTTGAATCAAAAATTTTCTCTGAGATTTTTGGATGCTTTCGTGTACTTTTGTGTCAATATCCTTCTCCATCTTCAAGAGATCAATTTCTGAGCTAAGCATCTGAATCAATTCATAGAATTGGTCTTTAAGCGACATGTGTTGAAGGATTTTTTGCTTCATCTCAACACTTTGTGTTATATTAGCCGCAATGTAGTATAATCGGCGCTGAGGCTCTTTAATGTTTTCTAATGATGCAAATACTTCCGGTGGTATATTTCGGCTAATGGGAACATATTCGCCAAAAAGAGTCATTGCCTTTCTCACGAGCGCTTGTATTTCGTCTTCAAATACAGATGTTTCTTCCACAATGAAAACTTCTACCTCGAGAAAATTCGTATTGGACGTAAATGTTACAATATTCGCTTGGGCAATTCCATCTACCACGATTTTTATTAACCCGTTTGGAAGTTTAAGCGTTTGAGTTATTTTTGCTATTGTACCTTCACGATACAGATCGTTCTCGGTAGGTTCATCAATAGTTGGATTTTTTTGCGCTACAAGGAAGATGTATTTATCCCGTTCCATTGCGGCGTAGGTTGCCCGAAGAGAGGATTCTCTTCCAACAAGGACAGGAAAAATAGTGTGAGGGTACACAACAACATCACGTAACGTGAGTACGGGTAATTGTGTTGGAATCTTCGCCGGAGTTTGTTCGCGTTGATCAGTCATAGATTGTTCAGGGTTCATGGATATTCAATGATTACGAATGATAAGCTGTTTACAGTAAACGCTTACCATTGTTCGATAAGTCATAGTAAAATATACGAACTTACGGAACGGGAAACAAAGAGGATTAAGGGCTTTGATTTTAACCATTCTTCCATAATTGATTATTTCACAAAAATTCCCTACTCTTGATACAATGAAAAAACAGCGATCAACGACCGGTTCTTTGCAACAAACATCACCATTCCATCAGGATAAACGCCTGATGCGTATGATGGAGTGGTGTATCATTGCTATCCTCTTTGGAACAACACTAATCATTATCCCCAATGTGAATGACAGTACATTCCTTAAGCAATATATTTTATACGCCGGAACGTTACTCTTGGTTGGCATTGGTTTTTACCGTGTGAGCATCCAAAAAGAGATAACAATAAATGTATCGTTTATTCATCTCGCTGTTGTCGTATATTTTCTAACATTGTTAGTCTCGCTTTTCAAGGCTCACAATTTTTATTTAGTGCAACAAGCGCTTCTATTTCACGGATGTTTGATTTGTGTTTATTTTCTTTCCTCTCACATCTTTTCTACAGAAGAGTCTGAAAAAAGGATATTACGATGGATAATTAACCTTGCATGGCTGGTAGGAGGTATAGCAATCATCCAATCATTTGATCTCATGTCCGGCATTATTACCGCTTTGGCATCGGGACGCGATGTTATATCCACGTTAGGAAATGCAAATTATTGTGCAGGATTTATTATTATCCTCATTCCGATTGTGTTCAGCCGTTTACTTAGCGAAAAGAAGCTCCCCCAACGCGTTGAAATGGTCGTTTTACTCTTAGTGCTTTTGTATTCACTTCTCAAAACGGAAACTCGAAGCAGTTGGATCGCCGGAATAGTCGGGATAATCATTGTTCTTCTTCTTGCTATAAAAAATAAAAGAATGAAATGGGGAGGAATTGCTTTTATTATAGTGTGTGTGGTGGCAATCTCAGTGATATTTCCTGAAATTGTAATGAAACGATTAAGCGGTTTGTTTGAAATGGATGCTCACTCTTCATTTACAAGAAGATTGTATTTTTATGAAGGTGCCTGGAAAGCATTTCTTTCATCTCCTATTATGGGAAATGGTCTGGGAAATTTCATCCTTTTTTTACCTAAATTTCGGTCACCGGAATATTGGATCTATCAATCGGAGGATATTGTTCCTCACGCACATAATGAAATGCTTGAAATTGCTTCTGAAAGCGGTGTCTTGTCGCTCATTGCTTATGGAGTTATTCTGGGAGCATTGTTTGTTTTTCTTGGTAAGAAAACCCGTTCAGCAACTATATCAGACAGAATTCGACTTGTAGGATACATCGGCGCGTTAGCCGCAGTTGTTATTGATAATTTGATAAGTATGAATTTACGAACCATACCCGTTGCTCTTCTTTTTTGGGTAATCATTGGAATAACTCAACGTTATGAAATATCATTCTTCTTTTCAAAGAAAATTACAATTCCTCCATTCATGAAACCCTTACGATGGGTCGTCCTCTCTCTGATATTAATTTCAGTTTTTTGGATATTTTCGATAAGTACCAAGGTGTATTCTTCAGAAAAAGCCATCCTACAGGGGAACGTTTTTTCATGGAATAATGATGAAGTTCATTCTGGAGAAAAATACGCCGAAGCAATTTCATTCGATACTTCCAACACATTTACGGAATACTATCTAGCCGGAAGCTATTACAAACTACAACGATATTCAGAAGCATTACAGCACATCTCAATATTGCTAAAAAGTTATCCATACACACCCAAAGCCCATTTAATCGCTGCCATTTCTTCACTGGAACTTAAAAATGAAAAAAGCGCGATGTTTCATATACAACAAGAACTTCTTATAGAATCCTCTCCGCAGGTTTACTATTATTACGCCTACATTGTTAGTAAAAGTGGTAATAATGAAAAAGAAAGAGACTTGCTTCTTGCAATGATAAAAGAAAACATTAAAGGGAAATCCTCTGAATTGGTTAGTATTGGGATTGATAGATTAAGAATTCTTTGTAAAGAAGGTAAGGTGAAAGAAGATTATCTTCTCCTTTTAAAGGATTTAAATGTTGTTTTCGAAGAAGATCCACAGATTAAGATTTCAATAGCCAAGAATTATTTTTTAATGGGACTCCATACTGAAGCCCAACAATCCATCGAGCAGGCTGAGAGGATACAATCCTTAGACGCCAAAACGAAGAGTCAAATTCAGCAAATTAAAGAGTATATTAGGAAAAATAATCCTCCACTTGAAGGGGAATAACTTCCTTTGCATCTCTTCGCAACTTTGGTTATATTTAACACTCTAATTGCCCGATGGTGTAATTGGTAACACACTTGACTCTGGATCAAGTTAGTTTAGGTTCGAGTCCTAATCGGGCAGCGTAAAAAGGGCACTTTTCAGTGCCCTTTTGCATTTAACCCCAAAAGATATACCAAAATATTACCGGTTGGAATCTTTGAGCTTCCTTACTGCATCGTGCAATGTGCTGAGATTAACCTTGGCATAGACTTCTGTTGTTTTCAAATCGGTATGACCAAGAATTTTCGAGACAGTGTAGAGGTCTACTCCCCGGTCAATTAGATTCGTAGCAAATGTATGCCTAAGCGAATGAAGTTTAAACCCTGTTAATCCTGCCCGTTGGAGATATTCAGCAAACTTTTGTGTGACTGTCCCATTATGGATTTTACTAAAGAGGTCAGGCATTGTTTGCTCAAGAATCTCCTTTACACGTTGATTCATCGGTACAACACGTGAACGATAAGTTTTTGTTTTATTTACGATATATATTGCATTCTTTTCAAAATCTACATCCTCAGGCCGAATGTTAATAGCTTCCGCACGTCTGAGGCCTGTGTTTAATAAGAGTTCAAAATATAACTTATTGCGTTTTCTTGCTGCTCGTTGTGGCTTTGTCAAATAGATATTTGACTCTCCTGCTACCACATCGTTTTCAATAACGGTAAATAACCGATTGATTTCTGCTTCTGTTAGAAACAATCGCTTTTCCTGTACTTTCAAAAACGCTATGCCATCGAAGGGATTTTTTTCAACATAGCCCCAACGCTTTGCCGTGTTAAATGCTGCACGCAAAGAACGAAGGGCGATATTCACTGTTGTCGGACTAACCCTTACCGCATACTCGGCTTTCCAATGGTCGACACTTTCCGTATCATAATCACGCATCGGTCTGTTTCCCGAAATCTTTTCGAAATCGGATAATAACCGTTTCTCTAAATCGAGTGTTGTCACTCTTTTTGAAGATTTTCCGTGATCGATATATGCAGAAATAAATTCTGAAAAAGTGATCCTCTTCATTGGCTTTTCTTTCTCTTCAAGATGAAATGTACCTTTGGCAATTTTCGTCTCGATGTTTGCGAGAATTTGTCGTGCGAGTTTTTTATTTGATGTTTTCGTTGAGTGAACATGACGTTCACCTTTGTAATAGAAATCGACGTCCCATACGAGACGTTTCTTTGTTTTTCTTAGTCGTAATGTTGCCATCTACTATTCTCCTATTGTTTCTTGCCAAATGTTAGAAGCGATATCAACGGCACTCTGCATCGGTATCTCTGATGCAGTCTGTGTGAGTTCTTCAAGCCAGAGACGAATCTTCGGTAGATAGAATCTATATTGTCCGCCGAGTTTCGCGTATGGAATTAACTTTTGATTGACCATACGGCGAATTTTCGATTCGCTTAGTTGAAGGTAGTGTGCGACCTGCTTCAGACTTAAAACTTCTTCTTGACAGGCGTTCCGTTGCTCTACTATATTCTCATACCTGGAATTATCCGGAGTATTGTTAGCAGATGATGAAGCATGACCATGTGTACTTTCACAGAAAGTGTCATGGTCGATTTGATTTGTTTTTTTCCTTTTCATTTTTGATTTAGAAAATGTGGATGGCGGTAACAGAAATCAGTCACCGCCAAGCCATTTTATTTTTGTTTTTCGAGGTACTACGTTAGATTGTAACGCGAGTCTCAAGTTCTTTTGAGCGAAATGTTTCTCTTTTCACCAGTTTATTCATAATAATTCTTTACCTGGTTTTATTATGTACTTGTTTTCATGTCCCTTTTTCATCTCCCTTCAAATACTTCCCGAATTTGCCCTGAATTTCCAAGAAATTCATTAAATAGGGAGATGGGGAGTTGAACCGGTGAATTATTCCTTACCAAAATCATTAAAAATAGATTTCTTTATTTTTAATTCTCCTCATATAATTTCATCTTATCCCAACGCTATCACACGAATCATTGCTTTCCAAGCTGGAATGACCATATTCAGGGTGTATACTTAATGATGGAGTTGC
>OBEQ012554023.1_pt1 | contig 19546 bp, 20 predicted proteins | sample 1670901 | NCBI WGS metagenome assembly OBEQ01 (sample SAMEA104232315, study PRJEB22302) | groundwater metagenome | biome: forest; feature: aquifer; material: groundwater | place: USA | collected 2011-08-07 | depth 5.4 m
AGGATCTGGCCGATGTTCATACGGCTCGGCACGCCGAGCGGGTTGAGCACGATGTCGACCGGGGTCCCGTCGGCGAGGAACGGCATGTCCTCCACCGGCAGGATCTTCGAGATGACGCCCTTGTTACCGTGCCGGCCGGCGAGCTTATCGCCGTCCTGGATCTTGCGCTTCTGGGCGACGTACACCCGGACCAGCTCGTTCACGCCAGGAGACAGCTCGTCTCCGTCATCGCGGCTGAACGTGCGGACCCCGATGACCGTGCCGGTTTCACCGTGCGGGACCTTCAGCGACGTGTCCCGGACCTCGCGGGCCTTCTCGCCGAAGATCGCGCGCAGCAGCCGCTCCTCCGGGGTCAACTCGGTCTCGCCCTTGGGCGTGACCTTGCCGACCAGGATGTCGCCGGGGACCACCTCGGCACCGATCCGGATGATGCCCCGCTCATCGAGGTCAGCGAGCATTTCCTCACTGACGTTCGGGATGTCGCGGGTGATCTCCTCCGGACCCAGCTTGGTGTCCCGGGCGTCGACCTCGTGCTCCTCGATGTGGATCGAGGTGAGCACGTCCTCCTGGACCAGACGCTGGCTCAAGATGATCGCGTCCTCGTAGTTGTGCCCCTCCCAGGGCATGAACGCCACGAGCAGGTTCCGGCCGAGCGCCATCTCCCCCTCGTCGGTGCACGGCCCATCGGCGATGACCTGGCCAGCCTCGACCCGGTCCCCCTCGAGCAGGATCGGCTTCTGGTTGACACAGGAGCCGGCGTTGGAGCGACGGAACTTGTGCAGCAGGTACGTGCGCCGGTGGCCGTCGTCCTGATGCACCGTCACGTAGTCGGCGCACAGATCCTCGACCACACCGCCGACCTCGGCAACGACCACGTCACCGGCGTCGACCGCGGCACGGTACTCCATACCGGTCCCCACCAGCGGCGACTCGGCCTTGACCAGCGGCACCGCCTGGCGCTGCATGTTCGCGCCCATGAGTGCCCGGTTGGCGTCGTCGTGCTCGAGGAACGGGATCATCGCCGTGGCGACCGACACCATCTGGCGCGGCGACACGTCCATGTAGTCCACTGCGTCCGGCGAGACGTAGTCGACCTCGCCACCCTTGCGGCGCACGAGAACCCGCTGCTCGGCGAAGTGGCCATCGGTCATCAGCGGGGCGTTGGCCTGCGCGATGACGTGCCGGTCCTCTTCGTCGGCGGTCAGGTAGTCGATCTGGTCGGTCACCGTGCCGGCGGTCACCTTGCGGTACGGCGTCTCGATGAAGCCGAACGGGTTGACCCGCGCGAACGTCGACAACGCACCGATCAGACCGATGTTCGGGCCTTCCGGGGTCTCGATGGGACACATCCGCCCGTAGTGCGACGGGTGCACGTCCCGGACCTCGAAGCCGGCCCGCTCCCGCGACAGTCCGCCCGGACCCAGCGCCGACAGCCGGCGCCGGTGGGTCAGGCCCGCCAGCGGGTTGGTCTGGTCCATGAACTGCGACAACTGCGACGTACCGAAGAACTCCTTGATCGCCGCCACCACCGGCCGGATGTTGATCAGGGTCTGCGGGGTGATCGCCTCGACGTCCTGCGTGGTCATCCGCTCGCGGACGACGCGCTCCATCCGGGACAGGCCCACCCGGACCTGGTTCTGGATAAGCTCGCCGACCGTGCGCAGCCGCCGGTTGCCGAAGTGGTCGATGTCGTCGGGTTCGTAGTTCGGCTCACCGGTGTGCAACCGGCAGAGGTACTCGATCGTGGCGACGACGTCGTCCTCGGTCAGCACCCCGGTGGTGATCGGGACGTCGACCTCGAGCTTCTTGTTGAACTTGTACCGACCGACCTTCGCGACGTCGTACCGCTTCGGGTTGAAGAAGAGGTTGTCGAGCAGGGCCTGGGCGTTCTCCCGGGTCGGCGGCTCGCCAGGGCGCAGCTTGCGGTAGATATCCAGCAGCGCCTCGTCCTGCCCGGCGATGTGGTCCTTCTCCAGCGTGGTCATCATCAGCTCAGACCAGCCGAAGCGCTCACGGATCCGCTCGTTGGTCCAGCCGATCGCCTTGAGCAGGACGGTCACCGCCTGGCGGCGCTTGCGGTCGATCCGTACCCCGACCGTGTCGCGCTTGTCGATGTCGAACTCCAGCCAGGCGCCCCGGCTCGGGATCACCTTCACGCTGGAGAGGTCGCGGTCGGAGGTCTTGTCCGGCTCCTTGGAGAAGTACACCCCTGGGGAGCGGACGAGCTGGCTCACGACCACCCGCTCGGTACCGTTGATGATGAAGGTGCCCTTCGGCGTCATCATCGGGAAGTCACCCATGAACACGGTCTGGCTCTTGATCTCGCCAGTCGTGTGGTTGGTGAATTCCGCAGTCACGAACAGCGGAGCGCAGTACGTGAGATCCTTCTCCTTGCACTCCTCGATCGGCGCCTTGACCTCGTCGAAGCGAGGCGCGGAGAACGAGAGTGACATGGTTCCGGAGAAGTCCTCGATCGGACTGATCTCTTCGAGGATCTCCGCGAGGCCAGAGCGCGCATGCGGGATACCCGCGGTGCGGTTCCGGTAGGCCTCGTTGCCGACCAGCCAGTCAAAGGACTCGTTCTGGATGGCGAGGAGGTTGGGGACCTCGAGGTGTTCGGTGATCCGTCCGAAGGAGATCCGGCGGGGAGCAAAGCTGCTTGACGTGGGAGTGGTCTTCGCAGGGCGGGAAGCTGCCAAGATGCGTCCTTCCGAGGACCGATGGTGCGACGGCCGTTATGCGCGCAGCCCGACAGACCCCCGCCGAGAGAGTCCAGCAAAGGACAATCCAGACAGGGGTAAAGTTAGAAGACAGCGCAAACTAGCAGTGTAGCCGAAAGGCTAACCGCTGTCGAGCCGCCAACACGCCGTATCCAAAACGTCCAACTATGTGAAGTTGTTGACGCCCGGTCCAGCTGTGCTAGCCGTCGCATCCGCGGAAGGTGTGCTGCTTCAGCGTGCCTGGGCTGGGCAGCCTCGTCAAGGGCTACCGGCAGGGTCGACGCCTGGCAGATCTCAGCGATAGTGCAAATCGGGACCAATGCCGTGGGGCGGAGCTCCACGAGCCCCGCCCCACGGCAGCGTCACGCCAAGATCTTGGACGCCAGGACAGCCTCTGACGTGCCCGGATGCCCAAGATCTCCGAACTACTTGAGGATGACCTTGGCGCCTTCGGCCTCGAGCTTGGCCTTGGCCTTCTCGGCGTTCTCCTTGTTGGCCTTCTCCAGGACGGCCTTCGGCGCAGCCTCGACGAGGTCCTTGGCCTCCTTGAGGCCCAGGCCGGTCAGCTCCCGTACCACCTTGATGACCTGGATCTTCTTGCCGCCGTCGGACTCCAGGACGACGTCGAACTCGTCCTGCTCCTCGACCTCTTCGACCGCGGCAGCGCCGCCGCCCGACATCGCGACCGCGACGGGCGCCGCGGCCTTGACGTCGAAGACCTCTTCGAACTGCTTCACAAACTCGGACAACTCGATCAGCGTCATTTCCTTGAACGCGTCGAGCAGAGCGTCGGTGCTGAGCTTCGCCATGGTGGGTCAGCTTTCCTTTCGATTACCGGATACGTCGGTCAGATCAGGCTCAGGCGGCCGTACCGCTGTCGCCCGTGCGCTTGTCCTGCAGGGCGGCCACGAGGCGCACCGCCTGGGTGAGTGGCGCCTGGAACGTGGCCGCAGCCTTGCTCAGGTTCGCCTTCATGGCGCCGGCCAACTTGGCCAGCAGCACGTCACGCGATTCCAGGTCGGCGAGCTTGCGCACGTCCTCCGCCGACATCGCCCTGCCTTCGTACACGCCGCCCTTGATGACGAGGAGCGGGTGGGCCTTCGCGAAATCGCGCAGGCCCTTCGCTGCCTCGACCGGGTCGCCGGTGACGAAGGCGAGTGCGGTAGGACCGGTGAACAGCGCGTCGAGGCCGCTGATCCCCGCGCCCGCCGCGGCGCGCTTGGCCAGCGTGTTCTTCGCGACCGAGTACGTGGTCGCGCTCCCCATCGACCGCCGCAACTCCTTGAGCTGGGCGACCGTGAGGCCGCGGTACTCGGTGAGCAGCGTCGCCGCCGAAGCACGGAAGTGCTCGGTCAACTCGGCAACCGCGGTGGCCTTGTCGGCCCGAACCGGCTTGTCCGCCATGTCCCTCCTCTCTCGTTGCTCCAGGCTGGACACCGGTCACACAAACGAGAAACGCCCCGGCGCAGGGCGCACGGGGCGGGCGGGCACACAGGGCGCCCGGGTTCGCTTCCATACCAACGAACATTCTGACTCGACGGCGTTGCGAACCGACCCAGAACATTCGCCCTGCGCGAGCCGCCCTCGGCTGCTCATGAGCTGAGCCGCGTCTGGGACCTTCGACCGTGCGAACACGGTGACCAGCGGTCTTCGGGTGGAACTTTCCCGATCAGCGTACGCGAGGCGGTTGCGGCTGGCACCACCGCCCCGCCCGCAGACGCTTCGGGCGGCACCCGAAGAGTTCGGATGCCGCCCATACGGCGGTGGAGGTACTGCCTAACTTGGAGGCGCTGCCTACTCGGAGGCGCTGCCTACTCGGCAGCCTCGGTCAGGTTGCGGGTCACGTTGGGGTCGACCGGGATACCGGGCCCCATCGTGGTGCTGAAGAAGACCTTCTTCAGGTACTTCCCCTTCGCCGCGGCCGGCTTGGCCCGCAGTACCTCGTCGAGCACGGCCGCGTAGTTCTCGATCAGCTGGGTCTCGGAGAAGCTCGCCCGACCGATGATCAGGTGGAGGTTGGCGTGCTTGTCCACCCGGAAGGTGATCTTGCCGCCCTTGATGTCGGCGACCGCCTTGGTGACGTCCATGGTGACCGTGCCGGTCTTCGGGTTCGGCATCAGGCCGCGCGGGCCCAGGATCCGGGCGATCCGGCCGATCTTGGCCATCTGGTCCGGGGTCGCGATAGCGGCGTCGAAGTCCAGCCAACCCTCCTGGATCCGGGCGACCAGATCGTCGCTGCCGACGACGTCGGCGCCCGCGGCCAGCGCCTCGGTGGCCTTGTCGCCGGCCGCGAAGACGATCACCCGAGCGGTCTTGCCCGTACCGTGCGGCAGGTTGACGGTGCCACGCACCATCTGGTCCGCCTTACGGGGATCGACGCCGAGCCGCATCGCGACCTCAACCGTGGCGTCGAACTTGACCGGGCTCGTCGTCCTGGCCAGCGTCACGGCCGCAGCCGGGGTGTACAGGGCGGAACGGTCGACGACCTCGGTGACCTTGCGGTAGTTCTTGCTGCGCTGCATGTGACTCGTACTCCTGTGTGGTAGATGGCGGGCCAACGAACGGGCCCTCCCACGGATGACGGCGCCGGCCGTCAGCGAACCCCTGGTGGAGTTCAGTCCTTGATGGTGATGCCCATCGACCGGGCGGTACCCGCGATGATCTTCTCGGCCGCCTCGATGTCGTTGGCGTTCAGGTCCGACATCTTCTTCTCGGCGATCTCCCGCAGCTGCGCCCGAGACACCGCGCCGACCTTCACCGACTGCGGGGTACCTGAGCCCTTCGGCACACCGGCAGCCTTGATCAGCAGCTGCGCCGCGGGCGGAGTCTTCAGGATGAACGAGAACGTGCGGTCCTCGTACACGCTGATCTGCGCGGGGATGATGTCGCCCCGGTTCGCCTCGGTCTGCGCGTTGTACGCCTTGACGAACTCCATGATGTTCACGCCGTGCTGACCCAGCGCCGGACCGACCGGCGGCGCCGGGGTCGCCTGCCCCGCGGGCAACTGCAGGGTGAACGTCTTGAGCAGTTTCTTCTTCTTGGGAGGCATGACTGTGTCGTCTTCCTGGGCGGTTGGATTTCACGGCTGCGACGGGCCGGACGGGCTACAGTACCGCAGGCACTGTCCGGCGATCGAACGAGGTCGTCAGATCTTGGCGACCTGGTTGAAGTTCAGCTCGACCGGAGTCTCCCGGCCGAAGATCGACACCAGCACCTTGAGCTTCTGCTGGTCGGCGTTGATCTCGCTGATGGTGGCCGGCAGCGACGCGAACGCGCCGTCGGTGACGGTAACCGAGTCGCCGACCTCGAAGTCGAGGACCCTGATCTCGGCCTTGCCCTTCTTCTCCTGCGGCACACTCGGCGCGAGCCACTTGACGACCTCGTCCAACGAGAGCGGCGCCGGCCGGTCGGCCCGGTCGGTCGCCCCCACGAAGCCGGTGACCCCCGGAGTGTTGCGGACGCAGGAGTACGACTCCGCCGTCAGTTCCATGCGCACGAGGATGTACCCGGGGAAGACCTTGTTCTGCACCTGCTGGCGCTTGCCGTTCTTGACCTCGATCTCTTCCCGGGTCGGCACCTCGACCTGGTAGATGAACTCCTCCATGTCGAGGCTGGAGATCCGGGTCTCGAGGTTCGTCTTCACCTTGTTCTCGTAGCCGGCGTACGAGTGCACCACGTACCAGTCACCGGGCGCGAAGCGCAGCGCGGCGCGCAGCTCGGCGGTCGGATCCGCGGCGTCCTCGTCAGCACCGGTGGACACGGCGGTGGCGGCCGTACCCATGTCAGGGTCGACCGTCACGACCGTCGAGTCGCCGCCCAGCTCAGCCACGGCGGCGTCGATCTCGTCGGAATCAGGCACGCTGCTCACTTCCATAACATTCGCGGCGACGTGCCGCGCTACCCGTTCTTCTTGGTGTTGCCGAATACCCAGAACATCGCCTTGGCAAAACCGAGGTCGAAGAGCGCCACCACGCTGAACATGATCGTCACGAAGACGATGACGACGGCGGTGTAGGTCAACAGCTCCTTGCGGGTCGGCCAGATGACCTTACGCAGCTCGGCCACAACCTCGCGGACGAAGTTGCGAATCCGGGCGAAGACCCCCGGACGACGGTCAGCATCCTTGCCCTTGCCCCTGGTCGACTTGCGGCCCGGGCCGGCCTTGGTGGGCCGGGCATCCTTACCTGGCGCACGCTTCGCGCCCCTACCCTTCGACTCCGACCCGACAGCCTCAGCGTCGCCGTCAAGCTCCTCGTCAAGGTCTTCGTCAAGGTTCTGGTCAAGGGCGGCGTCCATATCCCCGTCCAGCTCGCTGTCCGCGGCCCCGTCGAGCGCGTCGTCGAGGCGCTCGTCCACGGCGTCCTCGCCCCGTCGCTTGCTCCTGGCCACTTCCGCCCTCTTCCGTCATGCCGCGGGGTTGTGCCGCCGCCCTGCTGGTGAAGCCTGCTGATATCGCGACTGCACCGTCTCACGCCGGCCGGTCGGACGGCTACTGCGGGCCTGTGCAGGGGCGACAGGACTCGAACCTGCAACCTGCGGTTTTGGAGACCGCTGCGCTACCAATTGCGCCACACCCCTGTGCGATGCGGACAACTCCTGTCCCGGGCGCACCGAGGCAGGGGCCATACACCCCACGGGCGACCAGTGTACGGGTTTGTGCGGTGCTTTCCCAACCGGGCAGGCGCCGATCCCCAGCGGGTCAGCCGGTGGTACCGCCGGCGCCACGGACCACGGCACGCGCCTGGCCGAGCACCTTCTCCCCGGCACAGACCGCGGTCAGCGCCAGCTCAGCGTGGCCGTCGGGGGTGACACCCTTCACCACCGCGGACACCACGAGCTCGGTACCGGTGTCGTCGTCGGGTACCGCAACCGGCTTGGGGAAGCGCACGCCGAACTCGACCACCGCGGCCGGGTCACCGGCCCACTCCACGACCGCCTGACCGGCGAGGCCCATCGTGTACATCCCATGCGCGATCACGCCCGGCAGCCCGACGCCGGTGGCGAACCGTTCGCTCCAGTGGATCGGGTTCAGGTCGCCCGAGGCGCCGGCATAGCGGACCAGATCCGCGCGGGTGATCCGGAACGTCCGCGGTGGGAGGACGGCGCCGGCCTCGAGGCCGTTCGGGCTGGCGGTCGCCTGACCGTGCCCGGTCTCGTCTGCCATGCTCACTGCTCCCCTCGGACGACCAGCTTCGACCAGACGGTCACCACCTGCTCGCCAGTCTCGGTCGCCAGCTCGGTGCGGGTGACGAGGAAGTCGTTCCCGGCCCGGTGGGTGATGTCCTCGATGGTGCAGACGCAGACGAGGCGGTCCCCGGCGTAGACCGGGCGGGTGTACCGGAACCGCTGGTCGCCGTGGACCAGCCGGCTGAAGTCGATGCCCAGATCCGGGTCGTCGAAGACCTGCGAGCCGGAGGTACCGATGGTGAGCACGACCGGGAACGTCGGCGGGGCGAAAACGTCACGATGTCCCAGCGCCTGGGCGACCGCCGGATCGCGGTGCGCGGGATGGGCCGCCCCGACGGCGTCGGCGAACTCGCGGATCTTTTCGCGCCCCACCTCGTACGGGGCGGTCGGCGGGTACGTGCGGCCGACGAAGGACGGGTCGATGGGCATGACCCGAACCTACCTGACGCGGATCAGCGTGTTTCGCGGTGCGCGTTGTGCTTGCCGCAGCGGGGGCAGAACTTCTTCAGCTCCAGCCGGTCCGGATCGTTGCGGCGGTTCTTTCGCGTGATGTAGTTGCGCTCTTTGCACTCCACACACGCCATGGTGATCTTCGGACGAACGTCGGTCGCCTTGGCCACGGCGGAATGCCTTCCTCGCTGGGTGGATCACTGAATCGATGCTCCGGCGTACGAGCCTAGCGGGTGCCCGGTCGCCGCCGCAAAGCGGGCGCCTCACGGCTGACGCCGTGTGGGCCCTGCGGGTGTAGCGGTGGCCGGAATCGAACCGGCGACACAGCGATTATGAGCCGCTTGCTCTGCCATCTGAGCTACACCGCCGCGGCGGGCTCCGCACCTGCGAGCCCGTGGAGCCCCCTTACGGAATCGAACCGTAGACCTTCTCCTTACCATGGAGACGCTCTGCCGTCTGAGCTAAGGGGGCAGTGCCGTTCCCGGTTGTGCCATCGGGTGCGCGCACGCCTGGGTAAGAGTACACGTCGGTCTCGGCGCCATGAAATCGACTTTGCCCCTTCCGGGCAGCGCGTTTCAGGGCAGCGCGCGCAGCCAGCGCACCGGGCCGGCCGCGGCCGGTGAGGCCTGAGACTGGGCCGGTGAGGCCTGGGACTGGGCCGCCAGCCAGGTGTTCAGCCGGTCGTACGGCAGCGGGCGGCTGAACAGGAAGCCCTGCCCCACATCGCACCCGATCTCCTCGAGCCGCCCCAACGTCAGCTCGCTCTCCACACCCTCGGCGACCACACTGAGCCCGAAGTGCCGGCCGAGGTCGAGGATGGCCTTCAGGATCGCCAGGTCGCCCGGGTCGGTCGCCATGCCCTGGACGATGAGCTGGTCGACCTTGATCTCGTGTACCGGCAGCTGCCGCAGGTACGCCAGGGATGACTGCGCCCGGCCGAAGTCGTCAACGGAGAGGCGTACCCCGAGGTCGCACAGCCGGCGCAGGACCGGCAGCGTACGGTCCGGTTCCCCGACCACCCCGGTCTCAGTGATCTCCAACGTCAGCTGGTCCGCAGCCACCCGGTACTCCCGCAGCAACCCGCCAAGCTGATCGGGGAAGTCGGGGTGCAGCAGCGTTCGCGGGGAGATGTTGACCGAGACCGGCAGGCACCTGTCCTGGTCGGCCCACTCCCGGGCCCGCCGCAGCGCCTCACGCAGCACCACCTCGGTCAGCCTGCCCAGTTGTCCGGTGTGCTCGGCCACCGCCACGAAGTCCTCCGGCGGCACCGGGCCGTACACCGGGTGCTCCCACCGGGCCAGGCACTCCACGCCGACGACCCGCCGGTCGCGCAGTGCCACCTTCGGCTGGAAGTACACCTGCAGCTCGGCACCGTTCAGCGCGCGGCGCAGGTCGCCAGCGAGGGCGAGCCGCCGTACCGACCTCGACTCCAGGCCGGGGTTGAACAACTGCACCGGGGTACTGCCCGACTTGGCCGCGTGGGTGGCCAGATCGGCGCGCTGCAGCAGGGTTGCCGCATCGCCGCCGTGCTCGGGGTGTACCGCGATGCCGACCGCGCAGTCCACCCCGACCGACAGGGCACCGACCTGCATCGGGCTCTGCAACTCGACCCGGATCTCGTCGGCAAGGGCGATCGCGGTCTGGGCACTTGCGGTCCGTACGGTGAGCGCGAACTCGCCCCCACCGCCCCGGCCGACCAGAGCCGCAGCCGGGGCGAAGCCCCGCAACCGGCCGGCCACCTCGGCGAGCACCTCGTCTCCGGCGCCGTGACCGAGCGAGTCGTTGACGTCACGGAGCCCGGCGACGTCGAAGAGGAGCACCGCAACGACTTCGCCGGGCGCGTGCACCCCGACCGCTTCCTCGATCGCATCCAGCATCCGTCGGCGGTTGGGCAGCCCGGTGAGTGCATCGTGGTACGCGTCGAAGCGCAGCTGGTCGACCAGCCGCGAATTCTCCACGGCGACCGCGGCGTGCGCGGCGACGGTCTCCAGTAGCCGTACGTCCTCGGCACTGAAACTCGTCGTGTCGCCGAGCCGACCGGCCACCTCCAGCGTGCCGATCACGACGATGCCCGAGCGCAGCGGCACCACGATGGCGTCCTTGACCTGCTGTGCCCGCAGTTCCGCGCGCAGCTCGTCGCAGCCCTGCTTCGGGCCGACGGCCACAGTGGAGTTCGTCTCGATGGCGCGCTGGCGCAACGGATCCGGGCTCGCGGCGTTGTCGAGCAGGCCCGGGTAGTCAACCCGCGCGGAGAGCAGCACCTCGTGATGTCGCCCGTGTGCCGGGAGCCACAGGGTGGCCGACTCGGCCTGAAGCAGGCGCCGTACCCGGCCCAGCAGCATGTCGGCCAGGGCCCCGTCGGCCCCGGCGCCGGTCAGCTCCTCGGTCAGCTCGTACATCTCGGTCAGCGCCTTGTGCTGGCGCAGGAACTGGGCGTACGCCCGGTAGACCACACCCAGCACTCCGGCGAGGCCGATCAGTAAGAGCACCGCCCAGGGGCTCTGCAGCAGGGCCAGCAGCATGACCATGCCGACCGTCACGTTGACGCAGGCCACCACCGCGACCGGTACCACCGAACGCAGGAACTGGCGGCTCTGCGCCCACCCCTGGACCAGCGTGATCACACCGCCGACGGCGCCCATGGTCACCAGCGAGTTGGTGAGCACAGCCACCGCGAGCAGGCTCCAGGCGGCCGGGCCGGGCTTCAGCGGCGCCGCCTGCGGATGGGCGATCACGTTGGCGCAGGCGGTGCCGGCCGCGAGCGCCGCGACGTTGAAACTGGCCTTGATCCACCCCGCCCGGAGTCTGGCCTGGACGGCGGCGATCGAGAGCACCCGCACCAGCAGCACGGTGAGCGGCGGGAGGAAGAAGAGCGCCAGCAGCAACGGGATCTCCGCCAGCGACATGTTGAAGGCCTGCCGGCGCACCTCGAAGCGCAGCAACGTGACGTCGGCGAAGAGGAACAAGCCGAGAAAACACAGGCCCAGCGGCAGGTGGCCGAAGGGGTCCGGCCGCCCGATCGTGATCGGCAACGTCAGCAACGCAGCGACCACGAAGAGCGGCCCGGTGATCAGCCAGGCCAGATCCTGCGACCGGCGCAGCGGAAACCTCGGTCGCGCCACCAGTCCCCCAGCGGATTGTCGTTCGTCAGGTCGGCGGGGCTAGCGGAGTGCGGCGACCGGCGCGACGCCGGCCCACGTCACGTCGGCCGCAGCGCCGGCAGCGGCTATCGCGATCACATGGACATCGTGGGGGGTGGCGATCGAAAACCGGGCCAACCCCCGACCAACCCTGGTCGCTCGCATCGGTCCACTCCAGTCCACGTGCGGAGTCATCGGTGGTTTGGGGGTACCAGAAAATCGTGCCACAACTCCCGCGGCTGCGGTAAAGGCCGAGGGCGCTGACCTGCCGGCCGAAGAGCCGCCTGATCAGTCCGATCGGCCACTCCAGCCAGGGCCAAGGGGAGCAGTGCCGATTAGGGGAAGATTAAGAGCCCAGTGCGAAAGCCACTACAACGGACATGTTGCTTCATTAACCTATATCGGAAGTCCCGAATATTTATCGCGAAGCATGTTGTTCGGTGCGAGCATCATGAAAGGCCACAGCTGCCCCGCCGAGCCGTCAGGGGTGAACCTCCCGCCAGCCCTCACCTTCACCGCTCAGGATCGCCAGTACCATCGCCCAGGCCTCGGCCTGGTCATCGAAGAGAAAGAACCGGCTCGACAGGGTGAAGTTTCCCCGACGCGCCTCGACATGCCATCGGGAATCCTCGAACCAGAGATAGACATCCTGGCGGGCGGAGTCGGCGAACCGTCCATTCCACCACTGTCTCCGGCGCGCCATCGGCACATTAGAACATCCGTTCGACGCAACCGACAACCGGCGAACGGCTCCTGGGGTCAGGACCGGGTGATCTGGTAGACGTACGAGGTGACCTGGGTACCGTCGCCGCTGCTGGACAGGAAGGGCGACGCGCTGTTCCGGAACGCCGTCACCGACGGGTCGGTGCTGTGGTCCAGCGCGCCGGCCGCCGGCAGGTACGCCGAGCCGATGCCGTGGTTGGCACCCATGGTGCCGTTCTGGGTGGCAAAGGTGACCGTGGTGTGGTTGGACCGGTCACGATTGTCCGCGGCGTCGAGGTGCGGCACGATGTCGTTCCGGTTCTCCAACGACAACATCTGCACGCCATCGGCCACCGGCACCCGGCCGACCGGGGAGGCCGCCGTCACCACATGGGTCACGTGGAACTCCCCGCTGGCGGCGAGGTTGTTGGCGGTCTCGGCAGCGATCAGTCCGCCCTGACTGTGCCCGACCAGCATCACCGGATCCGTCGGGCCGACGCCCGCCTTCCGCAGTGCCTCGATGACGCCCTGCTGGTACGCGGTGGTGTCGCCGGCCATGCCGTGGATGTTGGTACCGAGGTCGTTGAGGTACTTGTTCTCGTGCAACGGCATCGGCTGCCAGTCCCGCGTCCCGGGAATGTCCACAATGTAGGCCCGGGTACCGTCCGGGTGCGTCACCACCCGTATGTCGATCTCCCCTTGGTGCTCGCCCTTGTTCTGGTTGTTGCGGTGGTCCAGTCCGCTGAGCAGGTCGGTGAAGCTCTCCGGTGGCCTGGTCATCGACGGGTCCTGCGAGTCGACGCCGAGCGCCGCCACATGGGCGGCGCCGTCCGGGTAGAGCAGGCCGAGCAGGTGCGCGGCCGACGGCACATCACCGGCGAAGAGCCCGGGGATCCCGCTGATCAGACCGGGCGACGCCCCGACGGTGTTGTCCACGAGCCCCGGGTGATCGGTCAGCAACCGTTGCCAGTCCACCTTGCCGTTGGTCAGCTCGTACCCGCCGAAAACGGCGAGCAGCCCCACCGGACTCGACGCCAGCAGCAGCAACGCGGGTCCGGCGACGAACCCCACCGCCCAGCGAACAGAGTCGATGAGCCGGGCCTGCGCCTCGTCGACGACCTGGTACGAGAGGACAACCGCGCGCAGGCTGATCGCGTGGGCACCGATCCCGGCGGCGAGGCTGGTCAGCCCTTCCCGACCGTCCAATGCGGACAGCAGCGCGCCCTCGAACCTGGCCACGCCGACCGGGTCCAGGACCGCGGAGGCCAGCACGTCCGGGTCGATCAGCACGGCGTGACACTCGGCGCTGATCACGGCGAGGCTGCGCGCAAGATCATCGCTGTGCCGGGCCAGCAGGGCGATGTCCTCATAGCGGGCCTCGAACCCGCCCGCACCCCCGGTCACCTGCAGCTCGGGGTCACCCATCCGAGGCCTCCAGAATCTGCGCCAGGTACGGCGCCAGCCAGCTGCCGATGTCTTCGCGGACCACAGGCTGCAGTGCCACCATCCGCTGCCCGGAGCCGTCGGGGTCCGGACGCAGGCCGGTCCACCCGGCGTCGGTGGCCAGCCACAGCACCTGCCCGACCGCCCCCCCCGCCGGGATCGCGCCCAGAACCACACAGCGCAGCACCCCGGTGGTCCGCTGCGCCACCGGCGCCGCAAGCGATGCCAGCCCGGGGTCCAGGTCCAGCGCCAGTGCCGCCAACGGCAGCCGGCCCCGCAGCGGCTCGGTGCGGGTGGGCGTCGAGAGCAGCGCCTCGTCGGCCTTCGGGCCCGGAACCGGCGCCGCGGCCAGCGGTGGCACCGCGCGGATCAGCTCCCGTCCCAGGTTCACCGCGGCGAACATGGACAGCTCCACCGCCCCGTCTGCCAATGTGAACAGGCTGGCCCCCAGCAGCCCCCGGACGGCGTACACCCCACGCAGGCCACCACCGGGCAGCGACACCTCGGCCTCGACCACCGCATCGGGTGCGGCCAGCGTCGCCAGGTTCGCCAGGACCGGCGCAGTGGGCCGGCAGTCGAACGGGTCGCCCGAGCCACCCGGCACGACGATTCCGCCCGCCGCGAGCGTGCCCGCCGCAGCCCGCAACGCGAGCTCGTCGCGTTCGTCCCGGTGCTGGGCTGCGCCGTCGAGACCGCCAGCGCCGTTGGCAGCGCGGTCGCCATCGCGGTCGCCATCGCGGTGGGCAGCGCGGTCGCCATCGCGGTGGGCAGCGCGGTCGCCATCGCGGTGGGCAGCGCGGTGGGCAGCGGCGCGAACCGTGCGGTCGAAGGACGGCGGAAGTCGTACCTCGGCGAGCTGCACCAACAGCGCCAGCTCCGGCGCGGAGAGGACGAGCCGGCGGGCCGCGGGCGCCACCGGCCCGGCGGGCCCACCGGGCACCACTGACCCGGAGGTGGACCCGCCCATCTAGAGCACTCCCTTGGACTGCAGGAACCGGCCGACCTCGAGCCACTGCCGGTCCCCGGACGCCGGCAGGTTCTCCGGCGTGTACCGCCAGTCGCTCCACGGCACGTCATGGACGAGCCTGCTGACCAACCGCCCAGCCGCATCCATCGCGTGCTCGACCCGCCCGGCCACGCCCCGCAGCTGATGCTCGAACCAGTCGACCGTGTCCCGCTCGAGCCGGGCGATGTGCGCCAACGTCTCGCGGACCTCCTGCGCGTGCGCCCGTAACGCGGTCGCCGCCCGCTCCAACTCGCCGGCAGCCCGGTCAGCCTCAGCCCGGTCCTGCGCAACCCGGTCCCGGTAGCGCTGTGCCTCCGCGGAGACCCAGTGCGCCGCGTACGCCTGCCGCACCTGATCTGCGGCCCGTTCGCGGACCTCGTCCGCCCGCCCCACCAGACGCTGGGCCAGCCGGTCCAGCTCGTCCGGGTCGCCGTACCCCATTGCCACGATGTGCCCGCTCCCCGCTGCTCGACGACCCCCGCCGTCCCCCGCGCGCCGCGACGGCCCGCCGATGACATGAAACGCCGATCACATGAAACCAGGTGACGCGCCTCGGTGCTGTCCCGTCGAATTCGTGCCGGCCGGCGTTCAACAACTGGCGCGCGGCGAGCGTTTCGGGTAGGACCGGTCCGACAGATCCTGGCGGCGGCACCGGGCGGCGCGCCTGGTCCCGCTGGCCCGGGAGATCCTCGATGCGCTCACCCCGCCGGTGCCCGATCCGGCAGCCGCGAGCGACCTGCGCGACACGGTCATCCGGCTGATCGCCGCGCTACCGCCGAAGCAACGGGCCGCGCTGGCACTGCGCTTCTACGAGGACCTGTCCGACGAGGAGATCGCCGACCTGCTCGGCGGTCGAACGGTCACTGTCCGCAGTCACATCTCCCTGGCGCTGGCCAAGTTACGGGACACCGTGCCCGCCGCGCTCAGACCCATCAGTGGAAGGAATCCGTGAGTACCGAGAATCTCATCCGCGACGCCCTGGAGCGCCACGCTGAGCAGGCTGCCGACCCGGAACGGATCCGGGCTGCGCTGCCGGAGCTGGCCGCGCGCCGGGAGCGCCAGCGCAGGTATGGCGTGCTGGCCGCAGCCGGGGCGGCGATCGCGGTTGCGGCAGCGGTGGCGGTACCCATGCTGGCTTTGCGGGCAGGGCCGGGTGGCCGGCTTGCGGTCGCTGCCCCCACCCCGGCGGCCTCGGTCACACCGTCACCATCCCCGACCGGGGTGGTGACGTTCCAGCCAGCGGCGCTGCGGTACAGCCCCACCTGGTTGCCGGCCGGGTTGACCGAGCAGATCCGCTCCGTCGAGCGCAACAGCGGCGGCAGCGCGGTGACCAGGCGGACCTGGACCTCCTCCGTCGATGCGCGGGACAACGGCCCGCGGCTGATGATGTCGCTGGTCGAGAGGGACGGGGCGGTGAACGTCCCCGATCCCGGCGAAACCGTGGTCGACATCAACGGCCGGTCGGGCGGGTGGTACGGCAGCCCTGATGGATACAAGTCGGGCCTGCACTGGAATCCCGAGCCGAAAACCACCATCGCGTTCTCCCAGTTCGGCCTCGGGCTCGACGCGGCGAGGCTGGTGCGGATCGGCCGGTCAGTCCAGCCCGACCAGGCGACGATGACGGTGCCACTGACGCTGACCTGGCTGCCCGACGGGATGACCATCGACGGTGCCACAGCCGCGGGCAGCTCCCCGAACTCCTGGCGGTACTGGCTATCCGGTTCCGGTTCCGGTGGGCAGAGTCTGCCGGGCCACGCCGGCTCCCGGGACGTCGCGGTGGCGGTGGGCACCGGCACGGACGCGCCGGACGGCGGAGAGGCGGCCACAATCGGCGGTCACCCGGCCCGGTTCGTCACCTTCACCCGCGAGCTCGAGATCCCCGCCGAGGTACCCAGACCGGCCCAGGTATCGACAATGGTCGTGTCGTACCTCGTCGTCGACCTCGGCCAGGGGCTGTTCCTCACTGTCGCGGTGCACGAAACGGAGGTGTCGGGGGCACCTTTCCCCCGAGCCGACCTCGAGCGGATCGCGGCGGGTACCCAGGTCAGCCGGCCGGACATGTCCTGGCTGGGTACCCGGTAAGCGGTTCTGGCCGGCGGGTCATCGGATGAGGTCGACGATCGCCAGCATTGCGACGACCGCAATCCCGCCGCGCAGGGTGGCCTCCACCAGCCGGCCGTCCGCCGTCGGCACGGTGTACTTCCCGGGGCGGGTACCCGTCATCGCCCGCCCGCCGACCGTCATCGAGTGCTTGCCGGTGAAGGTGTTTCATGGTGACGACCACGGGCCCTGCGAGGCCGGGGATGTTCAAGGGATCAGTGATCAGTGATCAGTGATCACGAGTCGAAACGGTAGGACCCGCAGGCAGGTCATGGCAACCCGTAGTCCCACGCATCAGAGGGCCCATCTTCCGACCTGCGTGCATGACGGTGGTGTGGTCGCGCCCGTCGAACGCTTTCGCGACGGATTGACAGTCCGGACAACGGTGCACGGTTTACCAGGAGAAATAGCCGGCCGACCAGACGCGACGACACGCATCCGGCACAAGCCGCCGTACCGGGGCGCCGCGTGTCGGCTCGCATGTATTGCGTTCCCGCCTCAAAGGAACCTCGAATACCATCCATCGATGACCTCCAACCTCGCGCAACCAAGGCGCCCCACGCGTTCTGTGACCTTGGCTGTAGTCGTCCTCGCGATCGTAGGTCTCGGATGCCAGGGCGCGGGTGGCGGTAGCCCCGAAGAAGCGGGTCCGGGCAATGCCCACTGTTCAGTGACCGCCGACTACCCGCACGAATCAAGCGGCACTCCGGGATGGGTCGTGGCGAAGGTGCGAGTTGTCTGCACGAATACGATCGATAGCCTGGCCATCGATGCGAAGCTTCATCGCTTCGCTAACGGCAAATGGGTTGACGTTGATGTTGCTGCGCCCCGTGTCGTTTCTCCGGTTACTCCAAACGAGAAGTACACACATCAAGCTCAAGCACCGTGCGCGAAGGGCGAACGCGGCTCTTACTGCGGAGCCGGCAGAGGCTCGGGGGGGTATGGTGGAAATCCAGCCAAATCGGCCGACTGGACGTACAGCGCGGAAAGGACCGTGGAATGCGCTTGAGCTTTGTGCCGGGGGCTCTGAGCGAAGACGACAGCGACGGGGCGATCAATCCTCAATGGGAAGCCCGATGGGCAGAGATCTGCGACCGGCTGACGGCCGAGGCTGAGGGCCGTGGCGGACGCGGCTACCGGGATGGCGACAACCTGACATTGGTGCCGCCGCATGGCGGCCAAGGCGAGCGCATCCGGGTCCAGCTAGTGGAAGCCGAATCGGCACGCGTCCGCGCCGGATGGACAATCGATGTATTCGAGCATTTCTCGCTAGTTGACGGCAGTTACAGCCCACTGGTGCCTGTTGTGGTTGCAATCATGGACGGCGCGGCTCAGGAGATCGCCGAGACTAGCGGCGGGCGCTGGGTAGGCGTGTGCCACTACATTCCACACGCCGCTGGCTCTGTCGGGCTTCCCCCGGAACTGTCACCTGACCGGCTCGTCCGATCGCTGCCGTCCTGGCGCTCGGCGTAGCTGACTCTTGGGGGCGCTGCGCCCGCGAGCCGCTCGCGAGGCGGCACTGACCGCGTTGCAACAGCGTTCGCCGCTCGGGAAGCGGCCGTACGACCTTCGCCACGCCGCCGTTTCTACATGGCTCAACGCTGGCGTACCCGCGTTGCAATTCGCGGACTGGGCCGGGCACAGCGTCCACGTCCTGCTGAAGGTCAACGCCAAGTGCATCGATGGCCAGGAAGACGCGGCCCGGCGCCGTATTGAGGCCGCGCTTGGGCTCGAAACGCCCGGCCAGGCCGAGACGGATGAGCCAGACGAGGGCGAGGACGGTCCGCAGGCAGCATGATCGCCCGTTCCCCCATGCTCCCGTGCCGCCGACACGAATACGGCACAACCAGTGGGCCTGAACGGGCCTGAGCGGGACTCAGTGGGACTGACAAGATCGGCCCCTGACCGGCGTTTCCGCTGGTCAGGGGCCGTTTCTGCTGCGTGTGGCGGGTAGAGGATTCGAACCTCTGAAGCTTTCGCGACGGATTTACAGTCCGCTCCCATTGGCCGCTCGGGCAACCCGCCTTCAGGCGCGCCGCCGCGCGTGTGGCGCGACAGCGAGAGCCAGGATAGCGCGATACCCGTACCCGCGGGCAAACGGGTTGCCCCGGCGCGCCGGGGGCGGACCCCGGCCTGGCAAGCTGACAAGCTGGCAGGTACCGCCTTCGACTCAGGAGCAGCGCGATGGCTTCGGCACCCTCGTTCGACATCGTCAGCAAGGTCGACCACCAGGAGGTCGACAACGCCGTGCACCAGACGGAGAAAGAGCTCACCACCCGTTTCGACTTCCGGGGTACCGGCGCCGCGATCACCTCGGCGGGCGAGAACGCGATCACCCTGGTGGCCGAGACCGAGGACCGGGTGCTCGCCGCGCTCGAGGTGTTCAAGGAAAAGCTGATCAAGCGCAACATCTCGTTGAAGTCCCTGGACTCCGAGGAGCCACGCTCGTCCGGCCGCACGTACAAGATCGATTGCAAGATCATCCAGGGCATCGACTCGGAGAAGGCCAAGGCGATCAGCAAGAAGATCCGCGACGAAGGGCCCCGGGGCGTTCAGGCTCAGATCCAGGGCGACCAGTTGCGGGTCACCGGCAAGAAGAAGGACGACCTGCAGGCGGTCATGGCACTGCTCAAGGAGTCCGACTTCGGTGTCGCTCTCCAGTTCACCAACTACCGCTAGCCGCGGGGCCATCGATGGCTCAAAAGCCCGGGCTCTAGCGCGCCTGCAGCACCAGCTCGACGGCGACCAGTGCGAGTACGGCCAGGTCGCCCGCGGTGTTGCGGGCCGTGTCGCACACC
>OBEQ011078035.1_pt1 | contig 19545 bp, 17 predicted proteins | sample 1670901 | NCBI WGS metagenome assembly OBEQ01 (sample SAMEA104232315, study PRJEB22302) | groundwater metagenome | biome: forest; feature: aquifer; material: groundwater | place: USA | collected 2011-08-07 | depth 5.4 m
AAGACCGAGACGACCAAGGCCGCACCCGGATGCGCCGTCAGCGTGCTGAGCAGTTGTGCGACGGTCGCCTGACTGCACCGACATCGGGGATGGAGAAACGCGACCACCGTCGTGTGCTGAGGGCTGCGGGCCAGCTGACTGTCGGCCGGCCATCGGACGCGCGGCGGGCCCAAGCGGCCTGGTTGAAAATCGGTGCGCATCGCCCAATAGCTGCCGCCGACGCACGCGCCCAGCCAGAGCACGCCGCACAGCCACGAACCCCACGCTCTGGGAAGCAGACGTCCGGATGATGTTCCTGCACAGCTTTGCATGCTCCGCCACCTTGCTCACAACAAAACAGCCCATCTCGACAATAGCCGAAGATGGGCCTCGTCCCCGTTTCGGTAACCCAGCCGCCTTGCCCCGAAGGGTGTAGGCCTATGGCTTTGCGTCCCCGGCTTTCGCCGGGTTTGCCTTTATCGAGGGTGACGCGTCGTTATAATTACACACTTAGTTAAAGTATACCACCGACTTTCGTCCCACCCCAGCGCGCCGAAAAGCGGTTTCTCGAGGATGGGCTGTCTTTTACAGAGCCACACGTCTTACCTCCACAGGGTTAGATGTCGAATCGCGGCAAAAAGTGTCGAGGAGGTGAAACTGTCGCGGAGGCGGGCGGCTGCCCGCGTGTCGGAAATCAATTCACCGGGTCTGCCGATGATAGAGGAAGCCGGCCCAGCCGGAGGCAAGGTGCGCGCGCCGGCAACGCAGCGCGGGGTCGGCGAATTGTCGGCGGAACCGCGCGGCTTGCTCGCGAGGAATGCCGGCCAACACGAGATGACCGTCCGGCTTCGTCGCATCGATGAGCTGCCGGCGCATGCCCAGCAATTCCGCGGCGCCGATGTTCGCCAGCACGAGGTCAAATGTGCCCGCCGGTTTCAGCGTCTTGAAGTCCGCGTGAATGAGCCTGGCGGAGCGGAAGCCGTTTGCCGCGAGATTGCGGCGCGAGACACGCACCGCCTCACCATCAATGTCGACGCCGACGATCCGCGAAGCACCGCAGCGATGCGCGACGACGGCGAGCACGCCGCTCCCAAGCCCGACGTCCAGCACATGCTGAAAGCGCCCCTGCAGCTCTCTGATGCATTGCGCGACCCACCGAGTGGTCGGGTGCTTGCCCGTGCCGAACCCCAAGCCGGTCTCGAGCACGATCCGCCGCTCGCTCGGCCCGTGCTTCGCCTCGGGGCTCCACGCCGGCACCACGCGCAACCCGCGCGCGATCGCAAACGGACGCAAGTGGCGCTTCCAGGTGTCTTGCCAATCCGCATCGCGCAAGACGCGCAGTCGGAGTGCCACGCCCGGCAGGCGCTCGCTTCGCAGCCACGCGATCCAGCGGCTCGCCTGGTGAGTCGAGCGAAAATAGGCGCAGACCTGCTGCCGGCCTCGCTCTTCCTGTTCGACCAGCGCGCTCAACGCCAGCCCACGGGCGAGCAACCGCTCGCTGACGTCCGCCGAGGTAGTTGAACCGGCGCGCCGTAGTGTAACCTTGAGCTCGTGGAGCTGACTCATGGCAGATGGCTCGCCGGATTAATGCTTAGCTTCCTTAAAACAAGCCAATGACCACTTCGCCGATTGACCCACTGACAGCGCGCGTGCTTCGTGTGCATCCGGAGCCGTGCGAATATGTTCAGGAAGAGACGGCCCATGCCATCTTGACCGCCAATCCGGCCGAGTCTCTTGCCTTCCTCGAGCACCACCTTCGTCAGATTGCCGGCGGCGCGTTTACGATCGAGCTGCCATCGAAGGCCATTTTCCCCGACGGTCCCGGCAAGGGTGATTTCCGCGTCATGCCGTGCGTGCTGCGACGCCCGCAAGGTGTCGTGAAGACGGTGAAGATCGTCGGCACCAATCTCGCGCAGGTCCGCGTGCCGGATCAGATTACGGTCGGCAAAGTCTTCTGCTTGCACCCGGACGACAATACGATCACCCATATTATTGAAGCGGTCTTGCTCTCTTCGGCGCGCACCGGAGCCTGCGCGACGCTGGCGATGACATGCTTAGCACCGGTCCGGCGTCGGGTGACGATCGTCGGCTCGGGCCGGGTCGGGTCGCGTACTACGCGGCGCGCTATATCGCGGCGCTCGGTGGCGTCGACGAGCTGATTTTTTCCGACGCGCAGCCGGCCCGGGCGATGGCCATGGCCGAGACACTCAACCAATTGTTTCACGGTCGGCCGCGGTGCGAAGCGCTCGCGAACGGGCATCTGCCCGAGACGGACGTGCTGATGTTCGCGACCACGTCGACCCGACCGGTCTCGAAGGCCGGCGACGTGCGCACGAAGCTGATCGTCAGCGTCGGCGCGGACACCGAGGAGCAGCACGAGCTCGCCGAGTCGTGGGTGACCGCCGGCGATCTGTACGTCGACTGCCTCGACTCTGCGCGCGTCGGCGATGTGCGCGCGTGGGTCGCTGCCGGGCTCGTGCAAGAGACGCAACTGACCGACCTGCTCGGCTTGCTCCGTCGAGGAGCCAAGCCCACCAACGGCCATCCGGTGATTTTCATTTCGACCGGCTCGGCGCTGTTCGACAACCTCACCCTCGCCTACTTGCTCGACCACCTCGGCCGCTGACGCCGTCGTGTCGATCACGCATCCGCGTCTCGCTTCGCGAATCGCATGATCCGCCTTGTCGTGTCGCCCACTTGTCCCACCCACACGCTCCACTGCAGCCGCGCCCGCAGCGCAACCGGGACGCGGATCGATACCGAGCGATCCGTCGGCTCCGCGTCGATCGCGTCGAACGCGGCGTGGATGTCACGCGCGAAGCCTTCCTGTTGCGGCAAATGTTGCGGATCGTACTGGTGCGGCCGCAGCATCACCGTCGGATTCGTGTTGATCTCCCACGCTTGCGGCCGGCCGTCGAGCAGGCTGTAGTCGATCCGCCCATAGTCGATGCGGGCCAGCGTGAAGATCTCGCGCAGCCACGACTCGTGCGGGTTCACGTCGAGGTACGCGCGCTCTTCCGCCAGCTTGCGCTCATCGATGAGGTCCGGCATCTTCAGCATCCAGCCGCGGCTGAAGATCAGGTGCCGCGGAACGATGCGGCCGCCGACGATGAACGCGGAATACTTGCGGTAGACGCCGTCGGCGTCGACGGTGTCGCAGAACTCGACAACCAGCAACTCGTCGAGTAGCGTGCCTTGCGCCTGCACGCGCGCCATCGCGGCCGAGAGCTCGGCCTGATTCCGCAAGAGCGAGCTGAGACTGCCCTTGTGGTCGCGCTCGTGTCGAAGGAAGACGGGGAACCGATCGACGCGCCCGGCGTCACGCGCCCGCCAGACATGGAACCGATTGCGGCCGGATTCCGCGAGCGCCGCCAGCAATTCGTAGCGCCGCAGCACTTGACTCGGATTGTTCAAGAGTCGCGTGCCCGACGCTGCGGAGAGCTGCTCCCACCACAACGCGGCCGCTCGTCGCTGATCCGGCGAGAGCCGCTCGAGGTCTGAGAAAATGTACGTGCCCGCCGGCCAGCGTCGACGACACGGCAGCTGCTCGTAGCAGACGATGCGGATCTGCGGTGTGAGCGCGCGGCCCCACGATTGAAGATAGATCTCCATCGTGAAGCGATGATTGCGCGTGACGAGGTAGTAGATCATCAGAGGAAGAGTCTAACACCGATCGCGCGGAATCGACATCTCAACCGCGCGGAGGTCGTGTATCAGTTTGGGCGGGTGCGCGCAGGCGGCGACCGAGGGCGCATGCCCGAGGAAGTGTCGCAGCGCGATGGCGCTGCGACCAGGACCCGCCCCTAGATCACACTGACAGAGTACCGCTCTTCGCCCGTCGGACGGGTCGCGCCTCAATAGCTCGTCGGGTCCAACCGCACCTTGCCGCGGAAAATCCAGTAGATGCAGATCGTGTAGCCGATGACCATCGGCATGCCCAACAGCGCGACCACCAGCATGATGCCGAGCGTTTTCGTCGACGACGCGGCGTTGTAAATCGTCAGGCTGTGCTCGGGCAGCGGGCTCGAACGCACGAGGTTCGGAAACATGCCGACCCCCGCCAGCAGCAGCAGCGCGGCGATCGCCGCGCACGACGAGAGAAACGCGCGCATGTCGCGGCCGTGATGGATCTCGCGCGGCACATTCGCGATCGCCAGCACGTTCAGCAGCGGCAGCGCGAACAGTGCTGGGTGGCGCGCGAACGGCTCGGCCATGTGCGGGAGATAGACGAGGGTGGCGATCGTCGTCATCGCGTAGCAGATGATGAAGGCGATCATCGTGCCGCGTACCCAGCGGCGGACCACGTCGTGCAGCGGCGGCTCGGTCTTCATCGTGAGGAAAATCGCGCCGTGCATCGCGAACAACGCGACGGTCGTGACCCCGACGAGCAGCGCATACGGGTTGATCAGCGTCGCGACCCCGCCGGCGAATTCACCGTCGGCGCCGATGGGCACGCCGCGCACGATGTTGCCGAGCGCCACGCCGATCAGCAGCGCGCACAACACGCTGCTGACGCTGAAGCTCACGTCCCACCACTGCCGCCACCAGCGCATCGGCTGCTTGCTGCGAAACTCGATCGCGACCGCGCGGAAAATCAGCGCGGCCAGCAGCAGCATGAACGCCAGATAGAACCCCGAGCAGACCGTCGCGTACACGACCGGAAACGCCGCGAACAAGGCTCCGCCGCTGGTCACGAGCCACACCTCGTTGCCATCCCACACCGGGCCGATCGCATTCAGCAGCAGCCGGCGCTCCGCGTCGGTCTTCGTGAATAGGTGCAGCGCGCCCACGCCGAGGTCGAAGCCGTCGAGGATCGCGTAGCCCGTCAGCAGCGCACCGACGAGCACGAACCACACCACTCGCAGGTCAGGCCACATGGTGGAGATTCCGGTAGACGTCGGTGGGCTGCGCATCGTCCGGGCCGTGGCGAATTTTCTGGTCGAGCAAAAAGATAAACAGCGCGAAGAGCAATGCGTAGATCAGTGTAAACATGATAAGCGAGCTGACGATCAGGTTCGCGGTGACGACTTTCGACAGCCCATCGGAGGTGCGCAGCAATCCGTAGACGATCCACGGCTGGCGGCCGATTTCCGCGGCGAACCAACCCAGCTGGTTCGCGATGTGCGGGCCGAGCACGGAAAACACGAATAGCCACAGCAGCCACCGTCGGTGGAACAGCGTGCCGCGCCACCACGACCACATGCCCAGCGCGCTCAGCGTGATCAGCCCGAGGCCGACGACCACCATGCCGTGGAAACATTGGAACGAGGCGTTGACCGGCGGCCGGTCGCGCTCGGCGAATTGATCGAGGCCCGCGACCGTCGTATCGCGACGCCCGGACACCAGCCAGCTCAGCCCGCCGCGAATCCCCGGGCCCGTGGTCCGCGCACGCCGCTCGTCGACCCAGCCGAACAGGTGCAGTGTGGCGTTGGGTCCCGTGACGTAGTGGCCTTCGAACGCCGCGAGCTTCGCGGGCTGCGTGCGGCTGACACCGATCGCGCTGATGTGGCCGGTGACCAGCTGCAGCACCGAAGCGACCATCGCCAGCGGCAATGCGACGCGCATCGACGCCTTCGCGAACTCCAGGTGCCGCTGCTTCAGCAAATAGTACGCGCTGACACTGAGCACGAGGAATGCGCCCGCCTGCCACGCGCCGAGCAGCACGTGGCTCAACCGCTGCATCGACGACGGGTTGAAGAACATCGCCCGGAAATCCGTGATCTCGGCGCGCGCCGCCAGCCCGCTGCCGACGATATGGTACCCGGCCGGCGTTTGCATCCACGAGTTCGCCACGACGATCCACACCGCGCTGAACATCGCACCCAGCGCCACGAGCAGTGTGGCGAGAAAGTGCGCCCGCTCGCTGACGCGGTTCCATCCGAAGAGCACCACGGCGAGAAAACCCGATTCGAGGAAAAACGCGAAGATGCCTTCGGCCGCCAGCGCGCTGCCGAACACATCACCCACGTAGCGCGAATAGGTCGCCCAGTTCGTGCCGAACTCGAATTCCATCACGATGCCGGTCGCGACGCCGATCGCGAACGTGAGCGCGAAAATCTTCGACCAAAAGATCGTCATCTGGCGGTAGAGCGGGCGGTGCGTCTTCAGGTAGGCGGCTTCCATGATGACGAGCAGCAGCCCGAGACCGATGCTCATCGGCGGATATATATAGTGGAAGGCGATCGTAAACGCGAATTGCAGGCGCGCGAGCGTTAGGACATCCATCTCCGTTCATTATGCGGGTCGGTTGGACCCTCGTCCATGCGCGGCGTCATGGACCATCGAGGATGTGCCACGCGCAGAATGCGATGGCGCGCTGCTCCGCCCAGAAAATCGGATGGAGCGGTCCCGGGCCGCTCACGAACCCTGTATGGCCGCCACCCTGCGGGAAGAGTGCTGAGAGAAAGCGATGCTCCGCGACGTCGCGCCGCGGCAAATCGTCCGCCGGCACGAGCGGGTCGTCGAGCGCATTGATGAGCAGCGTCGGCCGGTGAATCAGCGGCAGCAGCGGGCCGCAGCTCGAAGCCGCCCAATAGCTCTGCGCGCTCGCGAACCCGTGCATCGGAGCGGTGATCGCCTCGTCGAACTCCGCGATCGTCCGCAGCGCATCCAACCGGCGCGGCTCGATCACATCCGGATACAGCACGAGCTTCGCGCGCGTCTTCTCTTTCAGGCTTCGGAGCAGCCGGCGCATATAGACGCGGTTGAGCGGCCCCACCTCGAAGGCATGCGCGGACGTCGCGAGATTAAACGGCGCCGAGATCGCCACCGCCGCCTTCACCGCTGATGGCAAATGCTCCGCCTGCTCGCCCAGATATTTCAACAGCACATTCCCGCCCAGCGACATCGCCACGCAACAGATGGGGCTGCCGGGATACCGGCCCACGACTCGTTCAACAACAAAATTGAGATCGGCCGTGTCGCCGCCATGGTACGAGCGGCGCAAACGGTTGCCCGTCCCGCTGCACGAGCGGAAGTTCACGCCGATCCCGTGCCACCGTCGCTGCTGCGCGGCGAGCAGAAACCCTCGGACCGGCTTCGTATCGGATGACCCCTCGAGTCCGTGCAGGACGATGAGGACCGGTCGACCGGGAGTCGCCGGCACGTAGTCCACGTCGAGGAAGTCTCCGTCCGGAATCTCCCAGCGCTCGCGTTGAACGGAGACCATGGGAGTCGGCCGCAGGATACCCGCCCAGATCGTCTGCGCGTGGCCGCTGCGGCACCACCACGCCGGCACGAAATCCGCCGCCTGGCCTTCCGCCGCATCACGCGGCCGATCGTTACTCGTGGTCATGGTGCGCACTCGCGATGTCGCCAACTCCGCGCATCCGAAACATGGTACGCTTTGATAGGATGTTCAAGGAACTGTCGCTATGTTAGGCTGAGATGCTTTCACGACGACCACGCCGCATGCGGACAGAGGCAGCCAATGCCCCGACTAGTTTGGATCATCTTGCTCAGCGCAGCCTGCATCGGCGCGCCGCCGACATGGGCGGCAGACTCGTCGTCTTCCTCGAGCTCGACGACGGGCTCGAGCTCATCGACCGGCTCGACCACGTCCGCAAGCTCCACCAGCACCGGAACGACGAAGGCGCCGCTGGGCTTCAAGATCACCACGGTGCAATCGGTGGGTATTCCTGTCAAATCGTCCGACCACAGCTCATCAACGAGCACTCCGGCGGCAGCGAGCCAATCGAATACGGCGCCGGTTGCAACGAAACCCGCCGCGCCCACTCGCTCGCACCGCTCGTCGAGCTCATCGAATCGCACAGCCAGTCGCGCTTCCCCGCCGCCTCCGCCGCCCCGGCCAAAGCCGGCCGCACCCAGCCCGTCGACGGAAGCGTCAAGCGGTTCCGGCGAAAGCGAGGGCCTGATCACGATTGATGGCGATGTGACCGCGATCAATTCCACCGCGACGCCTCCAACGCTGGTACTGCGGCTATCCCACGGCTCGCCGTGGACGCTGACGGTGGACGACGACGCATCCATTGTGCGCAATGGGCATCTCACAGGATTTACGTCGATACAGGTCGGCGACCACGCGAAGGTCAGCTATTCGCCGAGGGGGGCTGCCCACCTCGTCAAATCGATCGACGCGCACGGGCCTGAGTCGCCGCTCGAAAGCGCCGCGGCAATAGGCGCATCAAAAGCCACCACGCCGAGTCCATCCAGCGCCGCGCCATCACCAACCTCTGAGGTTGCACCATCCGACGCCGGCTCGTCAAGTGCACAGTAGCATTATCCCATTGATCCAAGACGCGATATATCCCACGAGGGTCTGTGAACTTTTTCGATGCCGCGGCGTCATAATGGACAACCGACGCAATGGGCGGCCACGATGAACAACCCGCGCGCATCTTCCTTCTCACTCGCCGTGCTGCTCGGGCTCCTATCCGCGTGGGCGATCAACGTACGTGTCGTCGCCGCCGAGAGCATGCCGGAGTCCGCCAAGGCTGCGCACGTCCTCAATCGCTTGGCCTTTGGCCCGCGCCCCGGCGATCTGGAGCGAGTGCAGGCGATGGGCCTTGACGCGTACATCCGCGAGCAGCTCGCATCGGATGCCATACCTCTGCCCAGCGAGCTGCAACATGCGCTCGATGCCCTGCCGACCACGCACCTCTCAAGCGCCGAGTTGTTCGCCGAATACGGCCCACCGATTTCGCGCGGGCGCGGACAGCAGCGCGATCCGGAAGCGATGAAGGCAGCACGCCAGCGCGCCAAGATCATCGTCGAGGAAGCCGCGCAGGCTCGACTCATGCGCGCGATCGACAGCCCGCAGCAGCTTCAGGAAGTGATGGTGGATTTCTGGTTCAACCACTTCAACATCTTCTCGGGCAAAGAACTCGACCGGCTCTGGGTCGGCGCGTTCGAGAACGACGCGATCCGCCCGTACGCGCTCGGCCGATTCCGCGACCTGTTAGGCGCCACGGCCAAGCATCCCGCGATGCTGGAATATCTCGACAACTGGAAGAACACCGCGCCCGGCAGTCCGGGCGCGCGCGGCGCGCTCAAAGGCCTGAACGAAAATTACGCCCGGGAGTTGATGGAGCTGCACACGCTCGGCGTCAATGGCGGCTACACGCAGGACGACGTCATCGTGCTGGCGCGGATGCTCACCGGCTGGACCTACCGCCAGCCCACGAAGCGCGGGCCGCACATCGGGTTCTATTTCGACTCGAAGCGGCACGACTTCAGCGGCAAGGTGCTGCTGGGTCATCACATCGCCGGCCGTGGAGAAGCGGAAGGCGAAGAAGCGCTCGCTCTGCTGGCCCGCCATCCGTCGACGGCGCATCATCTGGCGTACCAACTGGCGCAATACTTCGTCGCCGATGAGCCCGACCCATTGCTCGTCGATCAATTGGCCCAGCGGTTTCTCGACACCGACGGCGATATCCGCGCGGTGCTCTCCACACTGTTCCACAGCCCGCAATTCTGGGACCAACAGGCATTCGAAGCGAAATTCAAAACGCCCTACCAGTTCATGATCTCGCTGGTCCGCGTGACGGGCGTACGCGTGGACAACTACCGGATGTTTGCACAGATCCTGCAACAGCTCGGCATGCCATTGTACGGTTGTCTCACGCCCGACGGCTATAAGAACACGCAGGACGCGTGGCTCAACCCCGACAGCGTGCTGCACCGCCTCAGCCTCGCGACGTTCTTCGCCAATGGGAACCGCCGGCTGAACCCGAACATCAGCCAAGGGCCCGACGCCAAGTTCCTGCTGTCGACCACCGATCCCTGGCTGTCGGACCACACGCGGCAAGTTGTCGACGCGGCACCGCCATCGATGCGGGCGGCATTGATCCTCGGCAGCCCGGAACTCATGAGACGCTGATGGGAGCCATACTGACGCGGCGGGATTTTTTGAAGCAGATGGGGCTGTGGTGCTTTGTCATCGGGCTCGCCCCGCTTGGCTTGCGGGGATGGGCGGGCGGCGTCGGCGAAGCATTGGCGGCGACGCCGCCGGCCCGGCGCAAGCGATTGGTGGTGATTTTTCTGCGCGGCGCGGTCGACGGCCTGAACGTCGTGGTGCCGCACGGAGAGCCGGAATATTACGACGCGCGACCCACCATCGCCATCGAGGCGCGCGGCCAAGGCGGCGTACTGGACCTCGACGGCCGGTTTGGGTTGCATCCGGCGCTGAGCTCGATCCTGCCGCTATGGCAACAACGGACCCTCGCGTTCGTGCATGCGTGCGGTTCGCCCGATCCGACGCGCTCGCATTTCGACGCGCAGCGCTTCATGGAATGCGGCACCCCCGGCGTCATCACGACCGCGGATGGATGGATGAACCGTCTGCTCGGCACGCTGCCGGGTCCGCACGCGCCGGGCCAAGCCGTCAGCCTCGGCCCCATTGAGCCGAAAATTTTGCGCGGCCCCAACACGGTGGCGAACTTCCCGCTCGGCCGCAACGCCGGCGCTCCGATGCCCATCGACCGCCCGGTGATCGCCGCCGCATTCGACGAGCTGTACAACGGTGACGATCCGTTGAGCAGAGCCTATCGCGATGGACAAGCCGCCCGCCAAGAACTGTTAAAGGATTTACAGGAGGAAAAGAAAATTGCCGACAACGGCGCGCCGTCGCCGGTCGGGTTTGCGGGTGAAACCGAGCGACTGGCGAAGCTACTCCAGCAAGACCCCAGCATCCAGCTCGTCTTTCTTGACCTGGGCGGATGGGACACGCACATCAACCAAGGCGCCGAGAAGGGCCAGCTCGCGAACCATTTGAAACAACTCGGCGACGGGCTCTCGAGCTTCGTGGCTGCGCTCGGGCCGCTCTACGAGGACACCCTGGTGCTCGTGATGTCCGAGTTCGGCCGCACCGTGCACGAGAACGGCAACGGTGGGACGGACCACGGCCACGGCAACGCGTTGTGGGCGCTCGGTGACGGCGTGCGCGGCGGGCGGATCTACGGCGACTGGCCGGGCCTTGCGACGCGCAACTTATATGAAGGCCGCGACATGGCCGTTACTGTCGACTTCCGCAGCGTGATCGCGGCCACGCTCAGCAGTCATATGCGGCTCAGCGCCGAGCAGCTGCGCGTGATTTTTCCCGGTTTACCCGCATCCAAATTGAACGCGCACGACCTTTCGCAGCTCGCCTCGCGCGGGCCGCGGCCGGCGGCGATCGGTTAACGCCTCAGCCGGCTATTGCGACGCGCCGGGCTGTTGCGGATGCTCCGCCCGTCGATCGGTGTGGAGCTTCTTCTTGTCTTGCTTCAACTGCTTGCGATCCGTGTGCCGCTTCGTTCGGTCCTGCTTGCGAGTCGCCTTGTCCGTGGCGAGCTTTTGCTTATCCTGCTCCAGCGCCGACGCGTTGCCCGCAGCCTTGTCGGCCTTCAACGTCTGCCGATCGGTCTGGATCGCCTGCTTGTCACCCTTCACCGTCTGTGCATCAGCCTTGAGCGCATCTTTGTCCTGCTGGATCTGCTGCTTGTCGCTCTGCAATGCCGGGGAGCCGGCTTGTCCATGTTCCTCGGCCGCCCATGCGATGTGCACCATCCCAAGCCCAACGATGACGATGCTCAATCCGATTCGAGACACGCGATCCATTGCCCCTCCTTTTGTTCGCCGGCCTCGGTGTGAGCAGCCCGGCGTGTTGACGGTGTTTGCAAGCATTACTCCTCCGGCGGGGTCAACAGATTGACGGCGGTCTGAATCCCCGACGCCATCTGCGGGATGATGCCCTTCTTGATGTAGATCGGCCGGGTCGCCTCACGAAGGCCCGGGAGTTGCCGCGCGAACATCAACGCCGCCGCCAAACAGCCCACGCCGCTGATCAGCAGCGTCTTGGGCGCGCCCAAGCTGCCGGCGAGCCCGCCCGCCAGCAAGCTGCCGAAGGGCGCCATGCCCATGAACGCCATCGCGTAGAAGCTCATGACGCGGCCGCGCTTGTCTTCGTCGACGATGGTCTGCAAGATCGTGTTGCCCGACGCCATCTGCACGAGCATGCCGAACCCGACGCCGAGCATCAACAGCAGCGAGACCCACAGGTTGCGCGACATGCCGAAGGCGATCAGGCTCACGCCGAACAGGCCGGTCGCCAGCGTGATGATCCGCCCGAGGCCGAGGATCGATTTCCTCGACGCGAGATAGAGCGCACCGGCCAACGCGCCGAGTCCAGAGGCGGCCGTCAGGAATCCGAGCGTGTGCGCGCCGCCGTGCAGGACCTCGCGCGCGAACACGGGCATGAGGACCATGTAGGGAACACCGACGAGGCTGACGAACGCGGTCAGCGAGAGGATCGATGTGATCGGCGTAAATCCGACGGCGTACGCGAGGCCTTCGCGCAGCTCGCGCAGCAGCGGACGCGTCTGCGGCGATCGAGGCTTTTCGGGCAACCGCATCGCGCAGAACGCCCAGATCACCGCGAAATAGCTGATCGCGTCGACGAGGAAACAGACGCCTTCCCCCGCGCCGGCGATGAGGATGCCCGCGATCGACGGGCCGATCAGCCGCGCACCGTTGAAGATCGAGGAGTTCAGCGCGATCGCGTTGCCCATGTCCTCGGGGCGCTCGATGATGTCGATGACGAATGCCTGCCGAGCCGGCAAATCGAAGCCGGTGATGAGGCCTTGCACGATGCTGAGCACGATGATTTCGCCGATGGTGACGCGCGCGGTGAGTGCGAGGATCGCCATGACGAACGATTGGATCATCGCCAAGATTTGCGTGACGACGAGCACGCGGTGCCGGTTCCACCGGTCGACCAGCACCCCGGCGAAGGGCGACAACAGAAACGCTGGGATCTGCCCGGAGAAGCCGACGAGGCCGAGCAGCATCGGCGAGTTGCCGAGGCGGTACACGAGCCAGCCGGTCGCGACGTAGGTCATCCACGTGCCGATGAGCGACAGTCCCTGGCCGAAAAAGTAGAGCCGATAGTTGCGCGAACGCAGGGCGCGCAAGACGTGCGGGCCGCTGTCGCTCGGCGAGGGGATCGGTTCGGGTTGGCTCATGACGCGTTCACGGCGGGCCATGCGGTCCGCGTTGCACAGGTGACACAAATCGGCCGCGAAGAGCCCCGCGATCGGCTCCCGCGGCCGCGACGGACGTTGACACTGATTTTACTACACCTCACCGAAACGGCAACTGCTCGACGTTACCGGCGGGCGTCGGCGCGCAAGATACTGGTCTGGTCCTACGCGACACCACGCCCTGACCACGACCGCCGCCAGCATCCGTTTCATTCATTGGACGCCGTCGGCAAGCTCAACGTGTCGCGTTGATCATCTCGCCAACAGAATTCTGTTCAGGCTGCTATCCTATGGGAACCATGTCGACGCCCGCTGACGGTGCACCATGACCGATCCCACACCAACCCCACGCGGCCACTTCGCGGAAGCGCTGCAAGTGGCGGACATCCGGCTCTTCATCGCGTCCGTCGCGTCGTTCACGCTGGCCAGCCGCGCGCTGGCTGTCGTGATCGGCTTCCAGATTTATCGGATCACGCACAGCGCGCTGGCGTTGGGCTGGCTCGGGCTGGTCGAGGCCATTCCAGCGCTGCTGCTGGTGTTGGTCGGCGGCCACGTCGCGGACCACTTCAACCGGCAGAAGATCTTGCTCATCACGCGCGCGGCCTCGTGTGTGTGCGCGGCCGCACTCGCCTATCTGTCATGGCGCATCGACGCGGGGTCGCTGATCGGCCTGTACGCCGTCGTGTTCCTCGCGGGTGTGGCGCGCGGGTTCGCGGACCCGGCGAGCACCGCCTTCGAAGCGCAAATCGTCCCGCGCCATCTGACGGTCAACGCGTCGTCGTGGATCACCAGCACGTGGATCAGCTGCGCGGTCGCGGGGCCCGCGGTCATCGGGTTTGTCTTCGACGCGTGGGGCGCGGTCGGGTCGTACCTGTTGATCACGATCGGGTTCGTGGTCTCCTGGCTCACGACCCTCGCGATCCCCAAGAAAATCCAGCCCATGCCCGAGCAGCGCGAGTCAGTGCTCAAGAGCATCGGGATCGGATGGCACTTCGTGCTGACCAACCAGGCGCTGCTGGGTGCTATGGTCCTCGACTTGTTTGCCGTGCTCTTCGGCGGGATGATCGCGCTGCTGCCGATCTATGCCGATGATATCTTGCACGTCGGCGCGAAAGGCTTGGGGTTCCTCAATGCGGCACCGGCCATCGGTTCGCTGGTCATCACGCTGCTGGCCACGCGCCACCCGCCGACCGGCCGAGCCGGCCGCACGCTGCTCGCCGCCGTCGCCGGGTTCGGCATCAGCGTCCTCGTGTTCTCGGTGTCGAAGAATTTCTGGCTGTCGATGACGGCGCTGTTCTTCAGCGGCGTGTTCGATGGGATCAGTATGGTCATTCGCCGCTCGATGGTACGGCTGCTGTCGCCGGACCATTTGCGCGGGCGCATCGCCGCGGCGAGCTGGGTGTTCATTTGCGCATCGAACGAGCTGGGCGCGTTTGAAAGCGGGCTCGTGGCGTCGTGGATCGGCGCGGTGCCGTGCGTGGCGCTGGGGGGATTCGCGACGCTCGCCATCGTCGCGCTCATCGCGGCACTGGCACCGCAGCTGCGCGAGCTGCGCTTCGACGCGCACACGCTCGATCAGCCGTAGTGGTTCGCATCCCTCCGCTGAATAATCTGAAGCAGCGGGTGGCGCAGGTGACGACCGAGCGCGCATGCGCGAGGAAGTGCCGCAGCCGGGTAGACGGCTGCGGCCAGGACCCGCTGCCCTCGCAGCATATGTCCGAATCACTTGATGGCGAGGATCAGCACGCCCGCGGCGATGAGCAGGACGCCCACGCCGTGGATCGCGTCGAGGCGCTCGCCGAGGAATGCGATCGACAGGCCGACGGCGATCACGACGCTGAGCTTGTCGATCGGGGCGACCATCGACGCGGGGCCGGTCTGCAGCGCGCGGTAATAGCAGAGCCACGATAGGCCGGTCGCGATCGCCGAGCAGACGAGGAAGAACACGCTGCGCCGGTTGAGCGTCGACGGATCGCGCCACTCGTGGCGCACGGCGACGAGCACGCACAAGAACCCCACGATCACCAGCGTGCGCAGCAGCGTCGCGAGATTCGATGGAATCTCTTCGACGCCGACCTTCGCCAACACCGCCGTCAGTCCCGCGAACAGCGCCGAGCCGATCGCGAAGAGCTTCCAATCAGTCATAGTATCACTGCGCCGTCACTGTACAACCTTGGAGCGCGTGCGGAATGATGACTGGCCATTGCGCTCATTCTAGCACCACAAGACCGCACACCATCTAGCCCATTCGCTGCCCACTCAATAGTCGACGCCCGGCTGGGCGCTGATACCGGATTGGTACGGGTGTTTGACCTCGCGCATTTCCGTGACGAGGTCCGCAACAGCGATGAGCGAGGGCGCGGCGTCGCGGCCCGTGATGACGACGTGCAGTCGCGGGCGCTTGCGACGCAGCGCCTCGATGACTTCCTCGACGGGGAGAAAGTTGTAGGCGATGACGCAGTTGAGCTCGTCGAAGATCACCACGTCGTAGCGAGGGTCGTCGAGCAGCTCGGCGCACTTCGCCCATGCGCGGCGCGCGCTCGCGACGTCTTGCTCGAAGCTCTGCGTCAGCCACGTGAACCCGTTGCCCATCGTGAACCAATCGATGCGGCCGCGCAGCTCGCCGGCCATCCTCGCCTCGCCGGTTCGCCACTGCCCCTTGATGAACTGCACCACCGCGACGCGGTAGCGGCGGCCGAGCGATCGAAACGCCAATCCGAGCGCCGCGGTCGTCTTGCCCTTCCCGTCGCCGGTGTACACGATGACCAGCCCACGCCGGACCGCCCGCGACTTCTCGACGTGCGCCCGCGGCGCGTGATCGTCCGGGTTCACCGCCGTCATCGTGAGTCGACAAGCCGCGATTGCGCACCGACCGCGATGGCGCCCAACGTGTAGACGCCGACGAATGCGATCGTGATCGCCATGTCCACGAACCACGATCGCTGCAGGTACGGCCACGCCGTCGACAGCGCCTCGGTGAACCCCGCGAGCGTGCGCGGCTGTTGCGCGCACATCTGCGTCAGCCAGTCGCCGATCGATAGAATCACGTAGTACGCCGGCGCGCTCAGTGCTGCGCCGATCGCGCGAGACGGCCACGTCGGCCGCAACCGCGCGGCCCACAACAACGCCAGCGCCCCGGCGACCGCCGCCAGCCGCACCAGCGTAAACATGCCCAGCCCGACGATCGCATCGCGCACGAGCACGGCACCGAGCGCGGCGAACAACACCGCGCGCGGGCGCAGCACGCCCGTGCCCCAGATCAACACCGCCAGCAATGGCGCCGCACCGACGGCGTGCGGAAACCATCCCGCGATCGCCCCCGCGAGCAACGCCACGATCCACGCGATCCACATCACATCCTCCAATCGTTTACGAGCCGGTGACGTAGCGCCACTCGACGCGATCGCCCGCTTTCAGCGCCGTGCCGAATGGATTCACCCGCTTCGATCCGTTGAGTCGACACACCCACCATCGTTTCGTCGACTGTTCAGCCCGCACGCCGTCGATGATTGCCACCTCGCGCGTGTTGCAGCACACCTCGCCGCTTTGGATCGGCAGCACCATCGACACCGCATCCTTCGCGGTCGCGCCCGCGTCGACGAGCAGCCGCGCGTCTTGCGGCGGTTTGCCGCTTTCGCCGAAGTCGACATGGACCGTCACAGGAATTCGCACCATCGGCGACGACGGAGCCGAGCGCGCCGCCCACACCATCAACCCCACGCCGACGACCGTCGCCACCGCGACGATCGTCCACGACATGCGCCGTTTCGCGCGTTCACGCATCGCACGCAGCTCCTAGAGATCCACCACCGCGCCCACGTAGACCGCGGTGCCCGACGACGGAAACCCGAGCACCTCGCTGTATCGTCGGTTGAGCAGGTTTTCGACGCGCCCCCGCAGCCGCACGTGCCGCGCGACTTGCACGGACACGCCGCCGTCGAGACGCGCGTACGCCTTCACACGTTGGCGATTGTTGACATCGACCGGTTCTTCCTGGTGGCCAACGAGCGTCGTGCGCAGATGCACGCGCCACCACGACGCCCCCGCGTAATCCGTCGTCAGCGCGACGGTCTGCTGCGGCACGCGGGCGAGCTCATCGTGGTTGGAGAGATCCGTCGCGTCGAGCAGCGTCCACGCCGCGCCGAATCGCAACCCTGTCAGCGGCTCGACGTGGCCGGTCATCTCAACGCCGGTCATCACCGCCCGGCTGATGTTCGCCGCCCGAAACCCTCCGCCGCTCGTGGTCGTCGTCTGAATCAAATCCTTCACGCGCGTGTGAAACCACGCGATGTCGCCGCCGACCCGGTTCCCCCACCAATCTCGGCCCGCGCCGATCTCGAACATGCGGCTCTTCTCCGGGCTCAAGTCCGGGTTGCCATAGTCCGGAAAGAACAGCTCGTTCATCGTCGGCGGGCGGATGCCTTGGCTGAACGACGCGCGCAGCTCGGTTTCGATCACGGGCAATCGGTATGCCGCGGATGCGTCCGCCGTGACCGCCTGCCCGAAGAAATGCAGCCGCGTGTCGCGCACGCCGCCGACGAGCGTTAAGCGATCCGTCGGGGTCAGCTCATGTTGCAGGTACCAGCTCCACGTGACGTGCGACTTGGTGAAGTTTGTGGTCCGCGCTTCGTCGTCGTGCGCCTCAGCGCCTGTCGTCAATCGGCCCAGCGGCCCGGCCTCGAAATGGTTGCGCAGCTCGAGCCCGTAACGCTGGGTGTTGATGATGGACTTCGCCTGCTCGTCGAGCGTGCCGGGGTTCGGCTCGTCGAAATCGAGCAGGTTGTCGAGGTTGTACGAGAATTGCAGCGCATGGTCCGACGGTCCGTCCGGCATCAGGTGCATCGTGGTGCTCGCGGTCACCTGCTGCCGCTCGACAAACCGGTTCGGGTCCAGGGTGAATGCGCCGTCGCCGATGCCCACGCGCGAGCGGTCGCTGTTCACAGCTGCGTCGAGCGCCAGCCATTTGGCCAGGGTCGCGGAGCCTGCCGTCGCGACATGCGTCACCGCCACGCCCTCCGGCGAGCCGATCCCATGGCTGTCGAGCCGATCAACGCCGAGGTATCCGCGCAGGCCCTCGCGTTGTCCGCCCACAGCGACCGATTCCTGGAACGTGCGGCGCGAGCCGAACTCTCCTCGGGTCTGCAGATGCAACGGCCCGTCGCCGCGCTTCGTGACGATGTTGATCACACCACCGATCGCCTTCGCCCCGTACGCCGTCGTTGCCGAGCCGCGAATGATCTCGATGCGCTCGACGAACCGCGCGGGCAGCGTCGAGAAATCATAGTTGCCGAGCGTCGGGCTGCCGACGTCGACGCCGTCGAGCAGCACCAGCACCTGCGACTCTGTCGAGCCGCGCACGATCACCGACGTCGTCCGCCCCAACGCGCCGCTTTGCCGGACGAACACGCCCGGCACCGTGCGCAATACGTCCAGCACCGTCTGTGATTGGCTGCGCTCGATCTCGTCGGCACGAATCACCGTCGTTGATCGCGTCGTGCCATAGCGCAACGGCTCGTGGCTGCCGACCGTGCGCGCATCCGATGTCGATACCGATTCCTCCGCCCATCCTATGTGTGTCGCCGTGATGAAGACGGCGGCGCACAGCAATCCTCGTGTCCACATTGCTGCTCTCCCCCTCGGAAGTGTTGTCCGTTGTCTTGCCGTGCAATCGGTCTCCTGGCTTCCCTGGTCCTGGCTGGCCTTCCCACCCTTGCGGGCAGTGGCGTTGTCGCGGCTCGCGTCACCACGGACATGTCCTCGTCGAGACGAGGTCAGGGCTACAGTTGCGGGGCAGCGCCTGCTTGCTCCGCCGTCGCTGATCGCAACGGCGTCGGCACAGGCTTCCCGGCATTGCGCGGCATGTATCCCATGTGCGCGTCGATTACGTCGTCATGTGTTGCCTCCAACGTTGCGCGGACCGCACGAACCCGCGCGCCCAACGCAGGTTCGCGAAGAAGTGCACGTGGATGTACGATGCCAGCAGGTTCTCGCGCACGTAGCCTTCCAACCGGCGCGGTTGCGGGCGGCGCACGATGTCGTACGCGGCGTGCGCTTTGTCGAGGTGATGGTCCCACACCGAGTAGTGGAACTCGTGGCCCTTAATCGCGTCGCGCGCGTTGGCGAGGATGGTCGCGCGTCGAGGAATGACGGTCGCGTAGCCGAACGACTGCAGCCGTGTGGTCATGCGCACCGCGCCGGGCAGCGCGCCGACCATGGCATGTGCGCGCCCGTCGTTATCAATCAGTGTTTGGGCGAGGTACATCAAGCCGCCGCATTCCGCGTACGTGGGCAACCCCGCGTCGATGGCGGAACGCAACGACTCCCGCATCGGCGCGTTCTCGGCGAGCGGTGCGGCGAATTGCTCCGGAAACCCTCCGCCCAAATAGAGCGCGTCGGCCTCGGGCACCCGCTGGTCGACGAGCGGGCTGAACGTGACGAGCTCCGCGCCGAAGCGCTCGAGCAGCTCGAGGTTCTCCTGGTAATAGAAGTGGAAGGCCGCGTCGCGCGCGACGCCGATGCGCACCGGGGTCGACGATCGCTTCGATGATCCGGCCGGCCACGGGACTTCCGTGAGCGCGGGGGCGGCGCT
>OBEQ012389582.1_pt1 | contig 19544 bp, 19 predicted proteins | sample 1670901 | NCBI WGS metagenome assembly OBEQ01 (sample SAMEA104232315, study PRJEB22302) | groundwater metagenome | biome: forest; feature: aquifer; material: groundwater | place: USA | collected 2011-08-07 | depth 5.4 m
AATAATCTGGAAGTTCTGGCTTTGGCGTTCATATTCTCCTTTGTTTTGGGAGCCGGCGCCGTTGGGTCCGAGTAAACCGAAGCAGCGGCCAGCGGGAATGACCAGATCCAACCCATCGACGACGGTCCTGCCGTCGTAACGTTTTACCAGCGCTTTGGCTTCGACTACTGATTGCATGGTTTGAACATTTTAAAAAACTAAAAATTAGTGAGCTGCTGAACGATCGTTCCCCTTCTCCGTCCGGGAGAAGGTTGGGATGAGGGGATATTACAGATTCAAATGCTTACCTGCATATTGTCTCCTCACCCTGGCCCTCTCCCCGGTGGGAGAGGGGATTTCGTGCTTAGAGGTTCCTTTAATTCTCACTGCAGACGCGAAGAGTGCAAAGGGGTTTGCAATGCCGCTTCGGTGTTACAAACCGGGGCGACCCGCAGTGAGCGTTACTGACGTTTGCTTTTGCGTGCCGATCGCGCACGTGCGAGGGGCTTGGTCGCGGTGAGGCGCATGACCCTATCGAGCGTGAGGCGAATGCCCAATACGATTGCGAGCGCCAGCAATGCGCCGGCGACGACGTCAGCCGGAAAATGCACGCCAAGATTGACGCGCGAGAGCGCCACCCAAAATACGAACAGCACCGCCGCGATGTGCCCGGCGCGGGGCAATAGCGGCCACAGGCTTGCGACACAGGTCATGGCGAACACGGCATGACCGCTGGGGAAACTGTGCCGATATTCCGGGGGAGTGCCGAGATGGATGGATTCGAGCGGCAGCGCCGCCGGCGGTCGCGGAAAATCGAGCGCGTGCTTGAGCCAGCCGACGATGATGCCATCCAGCACATAGGCGGCGCTGAATACCACGACGACGTTGAACCAGCGTTGCGCGTTGTCGCCGCGCCCGACGCGCCACCACGCGACCAGCACGAGCGCCAGCAAGTAAACCGCGAAGCGCTCGTGATCGCCGAGCAGCGAACCGAGTTGCATCACGGCATCGGAGACGTCGTTGTGCCAGCCGTTAAGGGTGTAGAACAGCCAGGTGTTGGCACCGCCCCAGTCGTAGAATAAGGTTTTCACCGATCAGGTCAGCCAGGCCATCGTGGCCATCACCACGCCGCCGGTGGCGGCAACACCCGCGACCGCGAACAGCCACTTCTTCTTCGTCAATGCGGTGACGGACGCGAGCGCGATCGCGATCTGCAGCAGCGCCATGGAAAGCTCGGCGAAGTGCAGTGGGTGTTGCAGGTGCGCGCTTTGCTCGTTCGCCTGCTCGGACAATTTTTCCAGCCCCTCGGCCTTGGTTTTGATGTCGGCCTTCTCGGTGTTGTAGCGTTCGACTTCCTTGTGGTAGCGCGCGGCTTTGTCGCCGGTGGTGAGATCGCCCGCGAGCTGCGCCAGGTTCCCCTTCTGGCCCTTGGCCTGGTAGTAGTTCCACTGATCGGAGGCTTCCGCTTTTTTCAGCACCGCCTCGTTCTTGAGGCGCATCGATTCGTTCAGCGTGTTGGCGACGTAGAAACCGACAATGGCGCCGAAGGTGGCGAGCAGCGCGGTAAAGATGGAGATGAATTGCGCCAGCCCCGGACCGTGTTGGGCCTGGTGTTCGAGTTCATGCTCGTGCGCTGCGTGGATGTGTACGCCGTGACCGGACATTGCTGCTCCTCGTTGTAGTTTGAATGGGGTTGTAGTTTGAATGGGCGTGAACCGGGGACGCATTATACTGACGGATCGGCTTTCGACAGTGACCTTCCTAACGGGCTGCAAAACAAGACAGGATTCCATGGTGCGCGCGTCCCCGCGGCATTTTTATAGTACCCGGTTCATCGTCTACGGCGTGCTGGCCGACACCTTGGGTGTGCGTCGCTACAGCGCCACCGACTACCCGAGCGGCTTGTGGCGGTGCGTCGGGGTCATGCTGTCGGCGCTGGCCAGCCTGCGCTTGCGGGAGACGTAATTGCCGCAATCAGATCACCGGGTAAATTTCCTTTATTCGGCGGGCAATTACGCATAGACGGTGCCGCGCCCGCCGGAGTGCATATTGCCGTGTCGATTTTTATGACTATGCTTTTGTATATTGAGTAACCGCTCAGACAAGGATTGTCGGGGGTCGCATGAACCGTTGTGCCCATCGTTCCGGCGCAGTTGAGGCTGGTGTGCGGTCCGCGTACCGCACCGGCGCGACCGCTGTAATAAAGCGCCCCCGCTTTTCGAATCCGCCTTCCCGTTTACCGCTCACGACACCTGCTGTGATGCCGACGACCTTTGTGGCCGGGCGCCGCTGTTGCGTCATTTATCACTTTCGCGGGGCGGCGCTGGCTGAATTAGCTATTTAGCGCAGTCGGCTGCCTTCACGGATTGGGGGCAGCAAAAAATATCAAGGGACAGATGCCATGAAAGACGAGGGAGAGGTTGCGCCAGGCGAGCAGGCGGTATTGTTGCCGGCTCATTCCAGTTCCAGCTTGTTTTGCGGCGAGCGCGGCGATGGGATTCGCGTGCTGCTGGTCGACGACGAGCAACACGAGGTGCGACTTGTGCACGAGCTGTTGCGCGACGTCGGTGCCGGCACATTCGTCCTCACCTCCGTCGGCACGTTGCGCGAGGCGGTCGAACAACTGACGCAGAATCGCTTCGATGTGGCGCTGGTAAATCCGGCACTACCCGATTCCACCGGCACGAACACCATCAATCGCGTGCTGGAAACGGATTCCAGTTTGCCGGTCATCGTACTAAGAAGTGCGGACAGCGAAGACATTGCAATCAGTATCGTACGTCACGGCGCGCAGGATTTTCTAAAGGGTCAGGACAGTGGCGCTACCCTCGGACGTGCCCTGCGTTATGCCATCGAGCACAAGCGTACGCAGCAGCAACTCGTTTTTCTCTCGCAATACGATCACCTTACCGGACTTCCCAATCGCGGCTTGTCGCATGACCGGCTGACGCGCGCGCTGGAGCGGGCGCGCCGCACGGGCAAGCTGCTGGCGGTGCTGTCCATCGATCTCGATCGTTTCCGGCCGATCAACGACAGCCTTGGGCATGAATCGGGCGATCGGCTGCTGCAGAATATTGTCGAGCGCCTGACGGCGTGCGTGCACAGTACCGATACGGTGGGGCGCATCGGCGGAGACCGGTTCGTGGTGCTGTTGGAGCAGGTCACAGCCGGTGAACAGGCCGCCCGCGTCGCGGAACGAATGCTGCGCGCGCTGACAGCACCGATTCCCAGCGGCGGTATTGAGGTCGTGGTCTCGGCCAGCATCGGTATCGCTACGTTTCCGCGCGATGGCGACGAAGTAGATGCCTTGCTCACGAACGCCGATGCGGCGTTGAGCCGTGCCAAGGACAAAGGTCGCAACAACTACCAGTTCTACGCCCCGGAAATGAACGCGTGTGCCTACGAGCGCCTGGCACTGGAAACGGCGCTGCGCGGCGCGGTGGCGCGCCATGAATTTCGACTCATGTACCAGCCGATTCGCAGTCTGCACCACGGTCGCGTGACTGCGATCGAGGCGCTGTTGCGCTGGGATCATCCCGAGCGCGGCGCGGTATCGCCGGCAGACATCATTCCGGTGATGGAGGAGTCGGGCCTGATCGTACCCGTTGGCGAGTGGGTGCTGCGTACCGCGTGCCGTCAGTACCGTACGTGGCGCGCGCGCGGGTTGCCGCCGTTGCGCCTGAAGCTGAATTTCTCCGCGCGCCAGTTGTGGCAGCCGGACCTGGTGTCCAAGATCGGCCGGGTGCTGGAAGAGGAACGGGTACATGCTTCTTCGCTGGTGCTAGAGATCACCGAGGGCACGTTGATGGAGAACACGGAGTCATCGCGCCAGCTGCTGAGCGCGCTGCGCGAGATGCGGATTCAGCTCTCGGTGGACGATTTCGGAACCGGTTATTCCTCGCTCGGCTATCTCAAGCGTTTCCCGATCAACAGCCTCAAGATCGACCGGTCGTTCGTGCACGATCTGCCGCAGGATGCCGACAGCGCCGCGATCGTGCGCGCGATTATCGATATGGCGCATCATTTGCGATTGCGCGTCATCGCCGAGGGCGTGGAGACACCGGCGCAGCTCGAATTTCTGAAACGATTTGGCTGCGACGAGGCGCAGGGTTTTTTCTTCAGCCGGCCACTGGCGGCCGAGCAGGTATTGGAACATTGCCTGGGTGACGCGTCGCCATTGCCGGGTCAATAAGAGGCGCCACAAAAATAAAACCATGTCGAATAGTTTCCGCTCTCCCTACGGGAGAGGGCTAGGGTGAGGGAATAGTTTCGTTGCCTCGCAACAACCCCAACCCAACCCAACCCTCTCCCGGAGGGGGAGGGAGTTAACGCGTCGAGTTCGCTTTTGTCACCGTCTGTAAGCGTTGCCCGACAGACCGTGCCACCCGTCAACTGGTATCGGTTAGTGCGGTTGACAGGGGTCGGTCGATCCCCTAGTGTCCCCGGCTGAATTCACCGCTGCCGAGACACCTGACGATGACTCCCGCCTACGTCGAATCGCTGTTCGCCTTGCCGTTTGCCGATCTGATGTTTCAGGCCCAGACGGTGCATCGGCGCCATTTCGATCCCAACACCGTGCAGCTGTCCACGTTGCTGTCGATCAAGACCGGCGGTTGCTCCGAGGACTGCAGCTACTGCTCGCAGTCGGCGCGCTATCAGACCGACGTCGACGGCGGCGCGTTGATGAGCGTCGAAGACGTGGTCACCGCAGCCAAGGCCGCGCGCGCCAAAGGTGCCTCGCGTTTCTGCATGGGCGCCGCCTGGCGCGGGCCGAAAGAGCGCGATCTCGCCGCCGTGACCGACATGGTTCGCGCGGTGAAGGCCTTGGGTCTGGAGACTTGTGCCACGCTCGGTCAGTTACGGGAAGGCCAGGCCGAGCAGTTGGCCGCGGCCGGTCTCGATTACTACAACCACAATCTCGATACGTCGTCGGATCACTACGACAAGATCGTCACCACGCATACCTACGACGACCGCCTCGCCACGTTAAACAAGGCGCGCGGCGCCGGCATGAAGCTTTGCTGCGGTGGCATCATGGGCATGGGCGAGACGCGCACGCAGCGCGCGCGCTTCATCGCCGAACTGGCGACGCTCGACCCAAAGCCCGAGAGCGTGCCGATCAATCTGCTGGTGCGCGTGCCCGGTACGCCGCAGGCGCAACAGGATGCGCTCGAGCCGATCGAATTTGTGCGCACCATTGCAGCCGCGCGCATCTGTTTGCCGACCTCGTACGTGCGCCTGTCTGCGGGCCGCACGCAGATGTCGGATCACTTGCAGGCGCTGTGCTTTCTTGCCGGCGCCAATTCGATTTTCTACGGTGAGAAACTGCTGACGACGCCCAATCCGGCCGCCGATGGCGACCGCAAACTTTTCGACAAGCTCGGTTTACGCCCGCTTGCGCTCGATGAGCTCAACCACGACAAACGCCGCTCGATGGCCTGAGCGGCGTTGGTGTTGCAGCAGCGGGGAAGGAAAAGTGTAGATAACGTAGGGTGCGTTCCACGCACCGACCATTTGAAAAACCGGCAGGTCGTTTCGGTGCGCATGGCGCACCCTACATTTTTTAGAAGTTCGGTTTGTCCGGCGCCGACTTATAGCGCGCGATACCGTCGGTGACTTCCTTCTTGGCATCGGCCGGTCCGCCCCAGCCCTGCACCTTGACCCATTTGCCCTTCTCGAGATCCTTGTAGTGCTCGAAGAAGTGCTGGATCTGCATCAGCCGCTCAGGCTGCATGTCTTCGGGTTTCTTCCAGTGCTTGTAGATCGGCAACACCTTGTCGATCGGCACAGCGATCAGCTTGGCGTCGCCGCCGGCCTCATCTTCCATCTTCAGGACACCGATCGGGCGGCAACGGATTACGGCGCCGACGGTCACCGGAAACGGCGTGATCACGAGCACGTCGACCGGGTCGCCGTCGTCGCACAGCGTGTGCGGGATGTAGCCGTAGTTACAGGGGTAGTGCATCGCCGTCATCATGAAGCGATCCACAAACAGCGCCCCGGTCGCCTTGTCGACCTCGTACTTGATGGGGTCGGCGTTCATCGGGATTTCGATAATGACGTTGAACTCGTCCGGGATGCGCTCGCCGGAACTGACTCGATCTAGATTCATTTGTTATCTCTTGTTAAGACGGACTGCACGGCCAAAAAATGAAGGCCGGCATTATACCGGCCCGCGGGATATTTGCATGTCCGCTGCGGGACCGCGTCGCCCTAGTGGTCGGACTCCAGTTTCTGGCGGGCATACTCGTAAATGACCTTGATCGCCTCGAGCGGCGGTCGGGTGAACCGTATCCGGATGAGGTGCGATTCGCCGCGCCGCTGGGATTCGCGAACCGTGCCGTCCAGCTTCAATACCGCTGTTTTGGGGCTGGTGCGCAGGTAAAACTTGATGCGCACCGGGGTGCCGATGGCCAGCGGCGCGGAATAAAATAGCGAGGCGCCGTAGGCCGAGACATCCATCAGCTGCACCAGCGATGACGGGCCGGCGGCCACGCGGATGCGCGCGGGCCGGTTGACCGGCGGCCGCGGGTGACGGCGTCGGTCGGACTTTTCGGTCGTCACTTGAGTGGCAGCGCGCATGACGATAGAAATCATGCAGGCAACGTGCCAATGGAAAAACGGGAAAAAAAGCGCGTAGGCACGACGCCTTGGCCGGGGATGTCCGTTCGTCGCAGACCAATTACGTCAATTAAGGTGCCGCCGATTCGCGAATGGCAGACCTGTAACCGATGAATTCGACAATGGTTTCGAGCGCCTCCAGCGATGGCGCGATGAACAAGATGCGCACCACATGCGACGCGCCGCGGCCGTAACAACGATCGACCTTGGCCCGAAGTTTCAGCCACACGGTTCGTGGTTCGATGTTGAGGTGAAATCTGACTTCGACCTCGGTGCCGGGATCGAGCGCAGTGGTGCAATAAAGCGCCGCGCCGCGTTGCGAGAGATTCACCAGCTGGGTGTAAGACTCATTGCCCCCGCCAATGCGGATACGCCCGGGGCGGTTGACGCGCGTGCGCGCATTTCGACGCCGCTCGTTCTTAATCGGTTTTGGTTCCATCGGTCCCCCACGGTCAAATGGAATGGTGAAACTGGTCTGGTACTGATTAAACGAGCATCGCCGGCAAAAAGAAAGGGCCGGCAGTGCCGGCCCCCGGTACAGAATGATTCCAATTGCTGTTTACAGCAACGGAACAATCAGTAACGCAACGATATTAATAATCTTGATCAACGGATTGATGGCCGGTCCCGCGGTGTCTTTGTACGGATCGCCGACGGTATCACCGGTCACGGCCGCCTTATGCGCCTCCGAGCCCTTGCCGCCGTGGTGACCTTCCTCGATATATTTCTTGGCGTTGTCCCACGCGCCGCCGCCGGTCGTCATCGAGATGGCAACGAAGATGCCGGTGACGATGGAGCCGACCAACACGCCGCCGAGTGCCTTGGTGCCGGCGCCCGGACCCATGGCCCAGTTCATGACGACCACCACGACCACCGGTACCAGTACCGGCAGCAGCGAAGGAATAATCATTTCCTTGATCGCGGCCTTCGTGAGCATGTCCACCGCGCGCGAATAATCCGGCTTGGCGGTGCCCTTCATGATGCCCTTGATGGTCTTGAACTGACGACGCACCTCGACCACCACCGCGCCGGCGGCACGACCGACCGCCTCCATGGCAAAGGCAGCGAACAGGAACGGCACCAGACCGCCGATGAAGAGGCCGATGAGGACGGCCGGATCGGAGAGCGAGCACTCGACCAGCTTGCCGAAGTGCTTGAGCTCGTGCGTGTAGTCGGCAAACAGCACCAGCGCCGCGAGGCCGGCCGAACCGATGGCATAGCCTTTGGTCACGGCCTTGGTGGTGTTACCGACCGCGTCCAGCGGATCGGTCACATCACGCACCTTCTGCGGCAGCTTCGACATCTCGGCAATGCCACCGGCGTTGTCGGTGATCGGACCATACGCATCGAGCGCGACGATGATTCCGGTCATCGACAACATGGCGGTTGCCGCAATGGCGATGCCATAGATGCCGGCGAGCGAATGCGCGCCCCAGATGCTGGCGCACACGGCCAACACCGGAAGTGCCGTCGACTTCATCGACACACCTAGGCCGGCGATGATGTTGGTGCCGTGGCCCGTGGTTGACGCTTGTGCGATGTGCCGCACGGGCGCGTACTCGGTCGCGGTGTAGTACTCGGTGATGATCACCATGGCGGCAGTCAGTGCCAAGCCGATCAACGACGCGTAATACAGCTGCATCGTCGACATGCTCTTGTCTTCCAGCGTTACCGTATCACCAAGCATCATCGTGGTGACAAAGTAGAACGCAATCGCCGCCAGCACGCCCGAGACCACGAGCGCGCGGTAGAGCGCCGTCATGATGCGCCGCTTGCCGGAGGTCCAGACGAAGAACGAGCCGATCACGGAGGCGATGATGGACACGCCACCGAGCACGAGCGGATACATGACCGCATTTGCACCCGCGCCGGTTATGACCAATCCACCCAACAGCATGGTGGCGATGATCGTCACGGCGTAGGTTTCGAACAAGTCGGCCGCCATGCCGGCGCAGTCGCCGACGTTGTCACCGACGTTGTCGGCGATCACGGCCGGATTGCGTGGGTCATCTTCAGGGATGCCGGCCTCGACTTTGCCGACCAGGTCGGCGCCGACGTCGGCACCCTTAGTAAAGATGCCGCCGCCCAGACGGGCGAAGATCGAGATCAGCGAACCGCCGAAGCCGAGCCCCACGAGCAGTGACAACGGCACGTCCTGACCCGCCGGTGTTAATGTTGACAGCACCGCGTAGTACCCGGCCACGCCGAGCAGACCCAGGCCGACCACCAGCAGGCCGGTAATGGCGCCGCCGCGAAAGGCGAGTTTGAGCGCCGCGTTAAGTCCCTGCTTGGCGGCTTCCGCGGTACGCACGTTGGCGCGCACCGAGATGAACATGCCGATGTAGCCCGCCGCCGAGGAGCAGATTGCGCCGATGGCGAATCCGATTGCGGTGAGCTTGCCGAGGAAGACCCAGATCAACGCGAGCAGGATGACGCCGACGATGGCGATCGTGCTGTACTGACGGTTGAGATACGCCTGTGCGCCTTCTTGAATGGCGGCGGCGATCTCTTGCATGCGCGGAGAGCCCGCGGGTTTTTTAAGAATCCAAACGATCGATGCCCAACCGTAGAGCAATGCCACTACGGCACACACTAACGCGAATATCAGACTATCTGCCATATATATCCTCCAAAGTCTTCAGGCGTCCGTTGGGGTGGCGACCCCGGCGGGCGCGGTTGTTACAACCACTTACCGGCCTGATTTCTCCCTGCCTCCCTGCGCTGCGTCGGGCCGCGCCGGAGATGCCCAGAAAATTCTGGAGATCACCGGTTCGATCGTCGGCAGTTATGACTACGGCTTTATAGCTTGAATTCGGTCTTGAGCTTCTTCGGCACCGCCACGTTCTTCAGCAGCGTGTAGGCCGGCAGCCCATTTTTATACGGTGGGTAGTCTTCCCCCTGGATCAACGGTTCGAGATAGGCGCGGCACTTGGCGGTAATGCCGAAGCCGTCTTCCGTAATGAAATCGCGCGGCATTTTCTTTTCGACATTGGCGATCTTGTCGAGCGGCGCCACGCCGACTTTCCATTTATAAGGTTTGGCGGAGGTGCGCACGATGGTGGGCATCACCGAGTGACGTCCCTTCACTGCCAACTCCACGGCGGCCTTGCCCATGGCGTAGGACTGTAGCACGTCGGTCCTGGATGCGATGTGGCGTGCCGCGCGCTGCAGATAGTCGGCGACGGCCCAGTGAAACTTGTACGTAAGGTGTTCTTTCACCAGGTTCGCAATCACCGGCGCGACGCCGCCGAGCTGGGCGTGGCCGAAGGCATCGCGCAGGCCGCGGTCGGAGAGAAATTTCCCGTCCGGTCCCTTCACGCCTTCCGACACCACGATCGAGCAGTAGCCGAACTTCTTTACCAGCTCGTCCACGCGCGCCAGGAACCGCGCCTGATCGAAGGTGACTTCCGGAAATAGAATAACGATCGGCAGCTCGAGTTCTTTGGTGGAGGCGAGGCCGCCAGCCGCGGCGATCCAGCCGCCGTGCCGGCCCATGACCTCGAGCACGAATATTTTGGTGGAGGTCTTCGACATCGATCCCACGTCGAGCGAGGCCTCGCGCGTGGAGACGGCGATGTACTTGGCGGCGCTGCCAAAGCCGGGGCAGACGTCGGTAATCGGCAAGTCGTTGTCCACGGTCTTCGGCACGTGGATCGCCTGCAGCGGGTAGCCGAGCTTCTCCGCCAGCTGCGAGACCTTAAGACAGGTGTCGGCCGAGTCGCCGCCACCGTTATAAAAGAAGTAACCGATGTGGTGTGCCTTGAAGACCTCGATCAGGCGCTCATACTGGGCGCGATTCTCTTCCAGGCCTTTGAGCTTGTAGCGGCAGGAACCGAAGGCGCCGCCCGGCGTGTGCCGCAGCGCCTTGATGTGGGCGAGCGGCTCCTTGCTGGTATCGATGAGGTCTTCGGTGAGCGCGCCGATGATGCCGTTGCGACCGGCGTATACCTTGCCGATCTTCTTCTTGTACTTGCGCGCGGTCTCGATAACGCCGCAGGCCGATGCGTTGATGACCGCAGTCACACCACCCGACTGGGCATAGAACGCATTCTTCGGTTTGTTGGATTTCGCCATCGCCATCTAGCCCAGATTTTTATTTATGTCTTCCCACTTGCACCCGTCGCGCCGTGGTCGGGCGCGTCGGGGCTGCATAGATTACCCGATTTTGCCGTTCGCGCTAACGAAATCGCGCTGACCTGTTTTGAATTGTTGGGCGTCCATCCGAACGGATGTTGGCAGATTGCCGATGTGCCCATCGGGCGTACAACGGGGCTGAGGCGAACGCGCGCGAAGGGTCGAGTGCCGGGCGGGGTTGGTCGGCCCCGGCGCACGGGACTGCGGCATCGGCGTTTGCGGATGTCTCAGAAAACCGGGCGTTTTACGGCCCGACCGACTAAGACAAGTATCGTGCGCAGCCATTGACGGGGTCAGGGGGGATTGTTAGTTTAGCGCGCCGTCGGACCCGGCCTTGTGCCGGGACGCGGATAAACCCGGCCAGACTTTAAGAACTCGAACAGCGAGAAAAAAATGCGGATCGTGCTACTCGGCGCACCCGGTTCCGGTAAAGGAACCCAAGCGAAGCTGTTGGTGGACAAGTACAAGATACCCCACATCTCCACGGGCGATATTCTCCGCGCGGCGGTGACCTCCGGTACCGATCTCGGCAAGAAGGCCAAGGCGGTCATGGACGCCGGCCAGCTGGTCTCCGATGACATCGTGCTCGGTTTGATTCAGGAGCGCCTGTCGCGCCCGGACGCGAAAAACGGATTCATCCTCGACGGTTTCCCGCGCAACATCCCGCAGGCGCAAGCGCTCGATGCCATGCTGGCGCGTCTCGGCCGGCCGCTGCAGCTCGCCACGCTGGTCGATGTGGACAAAGATGTATTGATGAAGCGCGTTACCGGTCGCCGTACCTGTGCTTCCTGTGGCACGATCTTTAACGTCCATTTTTCGCCCTCCAAGTCGTCGACCAAGTGTGACAAGTGCGGCGGCTCGCTGCAGCACCGCGCGGATGACAACGAAGCGACGGTGCGTAACCGCCTGCAGGTGTACGAACAGCAGACCGCGCCGCTGGTGGCCTACTATCGCGCACAAGGCAAATTGCGCACGGTACGCGGCCTCGGCACCGTGAATGAAATCTTCAAGAATCTTTCCGATATCGTCGAAGCGCAGATTCGCCCGCTCGCTGAAGTGATGAACAAGATCGAGGAAGAAGAAGCCGCCAAGGCCGCCAAGGCGGCCGCGGCGAAAGCGGCCGCCAAGCAAGCCGCCAAGCAGGCGGCCAAGGCCATCGCTCAATCCGCGAAAGAAAAAGCAGCCGCCAAGAAGGCCGCGCTGAAGCCGCCCAAGCCCGATAAAAGCAAGAAGGGTGCGCCGCCCAAGGCAGCCGCGAAACCGGCCGCCAAGAAAGCGGTGAAGAAGCCTGCTCCGAAAAAAGCAGCGCCTAAGAAGACCGGGGCGCCGGCGAAGAAGGTCAATAAGGGGAAGGCCAAGGTCAAGGCAAAAGCCAAAGCAAAGAAAACAAAATAAGCTAAAAAAAGGCAGAACAACAAGGATTGAAGGGCCCGTTTAGCGGGCCCTTTTGTTTTCGGTAAGAGACCATAACAAAATGAGACCAGATCAACATAGCCATCCCTCTCCCGGAGGGGAGGGAGTTTAAGGTTTGCGCTCATTTTGTTACGTCCTCTAAGCTAATATCCGGTTACGACTCTTGGGGTTTCCACGTGGCGGCAAATAACGGCAGGGGCACTTTTCCGCGCACACGCATGCGTCGCATGCGGCATGACGATTTTTCGCGTCGCCTGATGCGCCAGACGCGTTTGTCCGCGGACGACTTGATCCAGCCGGTGTTTGTGGTTGATGGCAAGGACCGCAATGAGCCGATTGCCAGCATGCCGGGCGTTAGCCGCGTGAGTGTCGACTGGTTGCTGAAGCAGGCGGAAAATCTTTTGCGCCTGGGGGTGCCCGCCATCGCACTGTTTCCGGTCGTCGAGCGTACCGACGCCAAGGACAATAGGGCGAAAGAGGCCCACAACGCCAAGGGTCTGGTGCAGTGCACCGTGCGTGAACTCAAAAGAAATTTTCCCGAACTGGGCGTCATCACCGACGTCGCGCTTGACCCCTATACCGTGCACGGCCAGGACGGGCTGATCGATGATAACGGTTATGTGCTGAACGATGCGACCGTGGAAGTGCTGGTGAAGCAGGCGCTCTCGCACGCCGAGGCCGGTGCCGACATCGTCGCACCCTCGGACATGATGGACGGGCGCGTCAAAGCCATCCGCGATGCGTTGGAAGAAGCCGGCCATACCAATACCCGCATCCTTGCCTATGCCGCCAAATATGCGTCCGGTTTTTACGGGCCGTTTCGCGACGCGGTCGGCTCAGCGGAGAATCTCGGTGGTGCCAACAAATACAGTTATCAGATGGACCCGGCCAACTCGGACGAAGCGCTGCGCGAAGTCGCGCTCGACATCGAAGAGGGCGCCGACATTGTGATGGTCAAACCCGGTTTGCCGTATCTCGACATCGTGCGCCGCGTGAAAGATGAGTTCGGCGTGCCAACGTTTGTGTACCAGGTGAGCGGCGAATGCGCGATGCTGGCCGCCGCCGTGCAGAACGGCTGGCTCGAAGAGCGCGCCTGCGTGCTGGAAAGCCTGTTGTGTATCAAGCGCGCCGGTGCCGACGCGATTCTGACCTATTACGCCGAAAGGGCCGCTGGCTGGCTTAAGCACCACGGTTGAACCGGCATTGAAAGCGCGCCCAAAGCCAGCCCGAGGCAGACTTGCATCCGGGCGTGGCTTCTCACCTTCGGCGCGAACGCATCAATCCAATTAAGAATCTTTTCATGACGTGGCCGGCGTCCGCGGTTTGGCGTGATGCGCCGTCGGTGGCGCGATTTGCAGCGCGCTGCATACACCGCCGTGGATGATCGGCCCGTTGTTGGCCATGGCGCTGGTGACGGCGTTTCACCCTGACGCGCATCATGTCGATCGTGACCACGACGGCACCGCTGTTCAGTTTTGCGCGGTGCACGGCCGTGCAGCTGAAGCGCCTCGTCGATCCGCAGAACAGCGTCTGCGCCTTGCCCATTGGGCGCATCTTTCCGGGATGGGTTTGTGTAAGCTACGCCCGCCTACCTCGCGCCGGAAACCGCCATGAATTATCGCCACCTCTATCACGCCGGTAACTTTGCCGATGTCTTCAAGCATGTGGCGTTGACGCTGATGTTGCGCGCATTCCAAAAAAAGGACAGCGCGTTCTGTTATGTCGAGACGCACGCCGGCGCCGGGCGCTACGATTTCACCGAGCCGGCGGCGCAGAAGAGTGCCGAATATGGCGACGGTATCGGCCGGCTATGGGGAAAAAAGCCGACCGCGACCGCGCTCGCCGAGTACCTCGATATCGTTCGCGTTTTCAATCCTGACGGCCGGTTGCGTTTTTATCCGGGCTCGCCACTGGTCGCGCAGCGCCTGCTGCGGCCGCAAGACCGGATGGTGTTGTGCGAGACGCATCCGGAGGAGTTCGATCGGCTTAAATCGGAATTCGTCGGAAACCGGCAGGTGGCCGTGCATGAGCGCGACGGGTACGAGGCCATGCGCGCGTTATTGCCGCCGGCGGAACGGCGCGGGTTTGTGCTGATCGATCCGCCGTACGAAAAACCAGATGAATTCGAACAGCTCATCAAGAACCTGCGAGCGGCATACGAGCGCTGGCCAACCGGTGTGTACGCCGTGTGGTATCCGATAAAAGACCGCGTCGCGGTTGAGCGGTTTCACGCCCGCCTGCATGCGGGCGAGTGGCGCAAAGTGCTGGTGACGGAGCTGCGGGTGTTCCCGGATGACACGGCATTTCGCCTGAACGGATGCGGTCTGGCGATCATTAATACGCCATGGGGGCTCGACGGTACGCTGCGGGAGTGTCTGCCCGAACTCGGATCGCTGCTGGGGAGAGACACCGCGGCACGCACGTCCGTGGATTGGCTGGTGCCGGAGTAGGGTGGTACCCACGTCGGGCACCAGGAAATGCCCGAAAGTGCCGTGGCCGACGAGTGGCTTTAGCTGGTAGACGAGCGGCCAAAGCGACTACAATTAAGCTTGTCAGTCATAAAGAACAGGACAAGCAGGTTTGGTATGCCGGAACGACGCGAGAACCAGAGAATACCGGTGGGGCTCGATGTCGTGCTCAATTATCGCGAGCACGCGCTGATCTGCACGCTACGCGACATCAGCCTGAAGGGCGCCTTCGTCGAGGCCACGCCGGACGATCTTCCTTATACCAATTCAGACGTCGAGCTGGCGTTGACGCTCCTGCGTGAAGGCCGGTCTAAGTATTGCCGTATCCCCGCACGCATTGAACGCATCACCGACGGCGGCGCCGCGATTTCATTCGGTGATCTCGGTGCGGAAACCTACTCCAGCCTCGTCAGTATCGTCTACGAAGCCTAAGCCTTACGTCGCTCGCACGGCGAGCGTCGCCATTCCCACCAGCGTTACTGCTGCCGTCTCTACCCGCAGGATTGAATCACCCAGCGCCACGCGCGTGACGCCGCACGTCATGGCCTGCGCCAGTTCTTCTTCAGTGAAGCCGCCTTCCGGGCCGATCAGAATGGTGAGCGTATCGGGAGGCGTGAGTGCGTGCCGGCTGATCGGCTCGCCGTCCGGATGGGCGATCCACTTCGTGCCGGTGCCGGCGGTAACGTCCGTCAGCATCGCCGGGGGATGAATGTCCGGTAAATATACGCGCCGACTTTGCTTGCTGGCTTCCAGGCAGACACGCCGCAAGCGCTCCAGCGTTCCGTCTCCCGGCTTGACGATGCTGTGTGTACACAACAACGGCGTGAAGCTCGACATGCCAAGCTGGGTCGCCATATCGAGCATGACCGCCGCGCGGTCGCCCTTGGGCAGCGCGGCGGCCAGATGCACCGTTCGTTGCGGCCGCGGCAGTTGTTGACGTTCCTCGATCACGAGCTCGAGTTCGCGCCCGCGATCCTGAAGCGTTTGAAAACGTGCGCGCGCCAGACCGCCGCGTCCGTCAAAAAGCCACAGCATGTCGCCCGCTTTCAGTCGCCGCGACCCGGCAGCGTGTCGCGCCTCGTCGCCTTGCAGGTGTGCGGTCTCGCCGATGGCTGGCAGTGACGCGCAGAAGAATCTCGGTTCGCTCATAGTGAATGAAATTGCGCTTGGCGCCGATCATACGAAGTGCGCGCGCAAGCGCGCATCGGCTCGCCTCCCTCTCTTGTGCTGCGCATGGATGCGCGAATGTCGCGGGCGCAGGATGCGCAGGAGCGACTGGGAGAGGGAATGAGGGAGAGGGGAAACTCAAACGCTGCACCCCTCTCCCCTTGCCCTCTCCCACAAGGGGAGAGGGGGAGTTGGTGAGAATCTTTCATAAGGTTCGCGTGGAATAGATGTCGTAACGCACCAGCTTTCCGGAAATGCTGGCGGCCGGATTCGCTATTAACGGCGCCGCATGGTCGGGGCGTTTCACCACCACGCGGTGAGTGGCGCTGCGGCGGGCCGTCTCGAATAGCTCGAGCGCGTCGGGATCCTCGCCCACGAGTTCACGCAGCCATTTAAGCTCTTTACGCACCGCCGCCGAGGTGTTGCGTTTGGACGGGAACATCGGATCGAGATATACCACTTCCGGTCGCGGCATCAACGACGACAAGGTGGCGCGCGCATCGCCGACGATGAGTTGCAGTCGCTCGCCGAGCGCGTGCGGTGTTTCGTTCAGGCGTCGCAATCCGTCCTGCACCAGGGCCGCGACGGCAGCGCAGCGCTCGATGGCCGTGACACGATAGCCCATGAGCGCAAGCCGAAACGCATCTTGCGCCAGGCCCGCGGTGGCGTCGGCCACCAGCTGTGCCTTGCCGATCGCGCGCGCCAGCGGTTGGCGGCGCGACAGGCCGGCGCTGTAGCGGCGGAAGTCGGCGTCATGGAAGTCGACGCGCAGCGGATTGAGTTTGGGATCGCGGCAATCGCGCAACTCCAGATGCTCGCCGGTCCAGACGAGCAGAAAATCACTGGAGGATTCGCTTTCGGACACCGCCGGAAGGTTGAGCGCCTGCGCCAGCGAGGTGTGGCCGGAAACAGCGACGCTCGCCTTGGCGTGGGAAGGTGCGCGATGGGAGATTGCGGAAGACATGCGCGATGAGGATATCACGCGCGACGGTGTTGCCGGCCTTGCGCATTTACCCCTATCCCTTACCTTCCCCTGGAAGGGCGAAGGGGTCGCTCCTGCGCATCCTGCGCTCGCGAGATTCGTACGTCCCTCTACAGCAGAGTTCGCGGAAATCTACTGTTCTTAGGGGAACGCCGGGATCGTCGGATCGCTGCCGCGCACCACGGTCTTGGGATGGTGTCGATGTATCGATTGAGACACCTGCTCCATCCGGTCCTTCGGCAGATCAATCATCAGCAGGACTTTGCCACGCTCGATGTCCTTTTCGAATTGCTTCAAGTGCGTGTTCGGAACGCTGGAGGCAATCATGCCCGACGCCCAGATGCCCATAATCGCACCCAACAGGCTGGTGATCAGCACCACACCCAATCCGGTGGAGAGTCCGTCGGGTGGAAAGAAAAACACCACCATCCCGGCGACGGCGCCGGTTAGCCCGCCCGTTACCAGACCGACGCCGAGGCCGTGGATGGCGTCGCTTTTCTGCAAGATCGTTGCCTCCGGCAGATCGCCAAGCTCGGTGTCTTCACGGGCCATGAAATGGATATAGCGTTCTTCCACGCGCTCAAGCAGTAACTCTTTGAAGATATCGCGTGCGAGTTTCACATCGGGGATCAGGAAATAAAGCCGTCGTCTCATGTCACCCTCCTTGCCGAAATGGCACTGAATGCGCAGGAACCGTCGTGCTACGTGTAGAGGAAGTATAGCCCCGTCCCGGGGAGGTCCTTCAACCCCAGGCAGAATAAGCGATTATTTGCGAACCCGGTGCGGCTAAAAGGCAGGGGTATGCCCGCAGCGGCATGATAGGCCGACTGCCATCGCCCGTTATTGCGGTGTCAGCGTCTTCAGATATTCTTCAAACTCTTTGCGCATTTCCGTGGCGGTCACGTATTCCCGCATGGCAGAGAAATATTTTCCGTTGCCCTTGAGCGCCACCGCCAAGGCGGCGTACAGGCCGTACGCCTCCGGCTCGATGACGAGCGCGCGGCGCACCAGTGCCTCGGCGTCATCCCACTTTTTCTGTTTACCCTTGATCACGGCCATGTAACCGAGCGCCCAGGCATTGAGTTGGACCACGGGTTTCTGGTCGGCCACCTCACCCAGAAAACGCAGCGCCTGATCGTAGTCGTCGGTGAAGTAGTAGAGAAAGCCGAGACGGTACTTCACTTTCGGGTCAGCGGGATTTTTTTGATATGCACTAAAATATTTCGGCAACGCCTTTTGCGCGAAGCCGGCGTCGAGGGCGCGTACTCGCTTTAGAGCGACGCGGCCTTCTTCGATGTTCCCGAGATAGGAAAGGCAGATCGCGTACTCGAAGTTCAAGCCCGGGTCGTCCGGTGCGTTCTGTACCTTAATGCGAAGCTCGGCGTATTCCTTGGCCACGTCCGGTGCAACGCTATACGCTCCATGAGCCGCGAAGGTCAGCAGCAGCAAGGACAGGGCCAGTATTACTTGCTTCATGTGAGTTACCACGATCAGGCGAGGCCGATACTACCGGACTGGTGAAGGCGTCGCCATGTCGCGATCACCGATCGTTTGAAGAATGGTGCGGTGTGATCCGGTGCCTTTGTTCGATGCAGCGTGTGGACACCAAGGCCGCCAAGCGGATCGCTATTACCGCAGTATGACGTCCGCAAAACCTAATTCTGCGAGTGGCCGACAGACGTCGGGTATACTGGACACCTGCCCCGTAACAGGCCCCACTTCCGTCAGGAGCTAACAATGCGTCGATTGATTTTGGTTTTATTCTTGTTGTTTTCCGGCGCCAGTTTGATGGCCACTACTTCGGTAGAAGCGGCGCGTCTCGGCGGTGGCAAATCCTCCGGCATGCAACGCCAATCGATTCCGCGCGAGGCGCCCAAGGCGCCAGCGTCGCAGCCTCAATCCGCCCCGAGTCAGCCTGCCGGCACCCCGGCCACGCAACCGGGTGGCATGTCGCGCTGGCTTGGACCGCTGGCGGCCTTCGGCGCCGGTGCGGTGCTGGCGTCGATGTTCGGCGGCAGCGCGTTTGCGGGCGCGATGGGAAACATGTTGATGATCGCGCTGGTGATCGGTCTCGTGTTCTTCGCGATCAACTTTTTCCGTCGCAAAGCAACCCCGGCGCCGGCAACGGCGGGTGCGCCGATGCAGTACGCGGAGTTGCGCCCCGTTGAGCCGCAGACGCCGATCAATCCGAACTCGCCGGCTGCATTGTCGATGGGGGCAACCGCCGCCGCGCGGCGTTACCCGGAGGGGTTCGACGCCGAGGGCTTTTTGCGCAACGCCAAGGTCTCCTTCATCCGTCTGCAGGCGGCGAACGACGCCAACGACGTGCGCGACATTCGCGACTACACGACGCCGGAGCTGTACGCGGAGCTCGCCATGCAGATCCAGGAGCGCGCCGGCAAGCCGCAGAAAACCGAGGTCATCACGCTCAACGCCGAACTGCTGGACGTCACGCAGGAACCGGAGCGGCTCATCGCCAGTGTCCGCTACACCGGCCTGGTGCGCGAACAAGAAGTTGGTAACCCGACGCCGCTCGACGAGATCTGGCACGTGGTGAAAGATTCCACCAACGCCAAAGCCACGTGGCTCATTGCCGGCATCGAACAGAACGGCTGAACCGCTATTCACTCGCAATAAAAAAGGGCGCCGACGGCGCCCTTTTTTATTGCCCTTCATACAGCGGGCGAGGGGTGCTTGACGCCACTCCGTACGTCGTGCAATAGTTAACCATATGGTTAACATTAAGCCATGCGATCTGGACCGCACCTTCGGCGCCTTGC
>OBEQ010097804.1_pt1 | contig 19543 bp, 14 predicted proteins | sample 1670901 | NCBI WGS metagenome assembly OBEQ01 (sample SAMEA104232315, study PRJEB22302) | groundwater metagenome | biome: forest; feature: aquifer; material: groundwater | place: USA | collected 2011-08-07 | depth 5.4 m
GGACTTTCGGGAGACAATTCCATCATGATCGGCATCGCCGGATACTTAAATTACATAAAAAACAAAAAGAAAGTTCCCCAATTAATGAGCATCAAGGCAACTGGCAATTTGAGGCTTTAATATGATATTATTTAGGCATGAACGAGAAGCTGCTCAAGCCTTACGATCCAAAAGCAACCGAAGAAAGAATTTATAAGCTCTGGGAGGAGAGCGGTTTTTTTAATCCGGATAAAAACATAGACCCTAAGGCAAAACCTTTTACACTAATCATGCCCCCAACTAATGCTAACGGTTCTCTGCATGCCGGGCATGGTTTAGTTATGACCATAGAAGACATCATTGTCCGTTACAAAAGAATGAGAGGATTTAAGACCCTCTGGCTGCCGGGGCTGGACCATGCCGGCTTTGAGACCCAAGTTGTCTATGAAAAAAAGTTAGAAAAAGAAGGACGAACAAGATTTGAAATTGACCCAAAAAAACTTTACGAAGAAATTCTTGATTTCACTTTAACTAATTCAAAAAATATAAAATCGCAAGTAAGAAAAATGGGGGCATCTTGCGACTGGTCTCGAGAGAAATTTACATTGGATGACGACGTAGTCCAAACTGTCTACCAAACATTTAAAAAAATGTCGGACGACGGTCTGGTTTATCGAGGAAACAAAATTGTCAGCTGGTGTTCAAAACATCAGACATCATTTTCTGATTTAGAAATACTGGATGAAGAACGCATAGATAATTTTTATTACTTAAAATATGGGCCGTTTATTATCGGCACTGCCCGTCCGGAAACAAAGTTTGGCGATAAATACGTGGTCATGCATCCGGATGACAAAAGATACAGAGAATACAAAGAAGGCCAAAAAATAAAGCTAGAATGGATCAATGGCCCCATAGAAGCCACAATAATAAAAGACGAAGCAGTTGATATGGAATTTGGAACCGGGGTCATGACGATCACGCCTTGGCACGACAATGCCGACTTTGAAATCGCCGAAAGGCATAAATTAGACAAGGAACAAATCATTGATGAAAATGGGAAATTGCTCCCAATTGCGGGAGAATTTGCGGGCCAACACATAAAAAAGGCTCGCGCTCTTATTGTGGCAAAACTGCAAAAAAAAGGTTTGCTAGAAAAAATAGACGAAAAATACAAACATGTCGTCAGGACTTGTTATAAATGCGGAACGGTCATTGAACCGCAAATAAAAAATCAATGGTTCGTAAAAATGAAACCGCTCGCCGAAAAAGCGCTTGAAAAAATAAATAATGATGAAATAAAATACATTCCGGAACACTACAAAAAAATTACTATTCATTGGTTGGAAAATATAATAGATTGGAACATATCTAGGCAAATCGTCTGGGGCATACCGATACCGGCAAAAATATGCACTCAATGCGGAAAAGGTATGGTAGATCTGTCGAATGAAATAACAGAGTGCAGTTCTTGTGGCGGCGCGGTAGAACAAGATAAAGACACTTTCGATACTTGGTTCTCGTCAGGACAATGGCCTTTTGCTTCGCTGGGATATCCAGACAGTAAAGATTTCAAAACATTTTACCCGACGGATGTTATGGAAACGGCTGGTGAAATTATTTTTTTCTGGGTTTCCCGTATGATTATGCTTGGATTATATATCACTGGTGAAGTCCCTTTCAAAACTGTTTATCTGCACGGGCTTGTGCTCGATGCTAAAGGACTGAAAATGAGTAAAAGTAAGGGAAATGTGATTGATCCGCTCGTCTTGACGGAGAAATACGGTACTGATGCATTTCGAATCGGCGTAGTGGTGGGCAATACACCGGGAACATCTTTGGCCTTGGCCGAAGAAAGGATTCGGGGTTATAAAAATTTCGCCAACAAGCTTTGGAATATTGCGCGTTTTGTACTCGAAAATGATAAAAGCAAGACCTTTTCTAATACCCAAGGTCTTGCTTTAAATACAGATTTAATAAAAGAATTTGATGAAATTGCCAAAAATATAACTTCGGACATGGAAAATTACAGATTTTATCTGGCGGCAGAAAAAATTTATCATTACCTTTGGCATCGCTTTGCCGATGAAATAATCGAGGAGAGCAAGAAAAAACCCGAATTAAAAAGCTCGCTTCTATATATTCTTGAAAATTCTATAAAAATTTTGCACCCTTTCATGCCTTTTGTCACCGAAGAAATCTGGCAGATACTGATGAACCCTGATAAAAAACAGATCAACTCTGATAAATTATTAATGGTTGAAAAATGGCCCAGCCCTCTGGATTCAGCTGAATCCAGAGGGCTGGGCAAGCCCTTATGACCAGCGATCCAAAAGTTTTGATTTTGGCATTCATAGTAGGAATTATTCCATCTCTTTTGTGGCTGTGGTTTTGGGTCAGAGAAGAAGAAAAAAAAGCCGAACCCAAAGGGCTCCTGGCGATAGTTTTTATTATGGGGATGATAGCGGTTGTTTTTGTTTTGCCAATTGAAAAATTTATACAAACAAGCATAGATTCACATGAGTGGCAACTGACCCTCTGGGCCAGCGCGGAAGAAATAATTAAATATCTGGCGGTCATGATCATTCTTTATAACACAAGCCAGATTGACGAACCGATCGACTGGCCGATTTACATGATTACCGCAGCGCTTGGTTTTGCTGCTTTGGAAAATACTCTCTTTTTAGTTAAACCATTTTCCATCGGCGCAACTGCGGTAAGTTTGCTCACCGGCCAGCTTCGGTTCCTCGGATCTACTTTGCTGCATACTGTGGCCAGCGGAATTCTAGGCGTAGCTTTGGGACTTTCCTTTCACCTGGAAGGATTTAAACGAAAATGGCATCTTTTGGTGGGTCTGGCATTGGCTATCGCCTTGCATAGTGTCTTTAATTTCTTTATAATGAAGAATAACGGGAGCGATTTTCTAAAAGTCTTCGCTTTCTTGTGGGTCGTCACCGTCGTGGTGATGCTACTTTTTGAAAAAGTGAGGAGGATGACATGATTTAGTTTAAAGTTATAAAGTTAAAAGTTAGTTATGAATATGAACACATTAAATAAAAAAAGAAGTTTTTGGGAGAAATTGACTGGTAGCGTTCGGGCGGAAGAAGAACCGGAAGAGAAAAAAAATTTGGTGAATAAGAATCAGGGAGACAAAAAAAATAACGGTTGGATTGAGGAGGAGAACGAAGAAGCAGAACTGGCGGTGGACGTTTATCAGACACCGACCGACATCATTATTCAGACGATGGTGGCCGGAGTCAAGCCGGAAGATTTGGAATTATCCATCGCCCGCGACATGGTTACTATTAAAGGCCAGCGCGAAGAGAACCGAAATATTGACGAAGAAAATTATTTCAGCCAAGAGCTTTACTGGGGACGATTTTCCCGCACCATCTCTCTGCCCCAAGAAGTTGAGCCGGAAGAGGTTGAAGCGACCGAAAAGCACGGCCTCCTAACCATCAAAATCAAAAAAGTGGACAAAGAAAAGAAAAACACGGTAAAAGTGAGATCAGTGTAGAAACCCCTAAATGAGCCAAGAAAACGTAAATCCGCCTTCTGTCGTAAAAAAAGAAAATATGGGAAGCGGGCAAATTGAAACCGTTGAAACTCCAAATGGAATTTTTTCTGTTATATACAATGTTCACGGTGGAGGCATGCCTAACAAATCAGCACTGCCGGATGGTGTGAAAAATCCAGATGCTTTTGTGTTAGAACTAATGGGAATTAGCCCAAAATTAGGTGATGCAAGATATGCTGCTGGGGCCATTGCCCAGGCACAAGGAGGAACTATAGTGTGGGCAGGATCGAAATATTTATCTCAGCCAGTTACTCGACGAGAATTTATCAAAAGGACTGCAATATTAACTTTAAGTGGATATTTTTCGCTTCCCGCAATAAAGGAAGCCACGGCACCGATTGCCTCTAGGAGCCCTTCAATGAGAAAAATTGATAGAGCGATAGACACAGTACACCCCGAAACAAAATCAGCCATTGTCGAGGGAAGAAACTCTCTTCTAGCGCAAAAGTCTGAAGCTGTGGCAAAACTTATTGGCAAAGAACTTGGACACAAGCCTGAAATAGCCATTTCTATAGGAGCAGCCCATTATGGTTTAGGAAACGAACTCCAAAAAAATACGAGAGAAAGAATAAGGGAACTCAAAAATTATAAAGATATAAATTTAGAAAAAGAATCTCTAATAGTAAGAATAGATTTTGAAAAAGCGGAGGATTTAGGAAAAGACCGATATAGAGTTAAGGCAACTTTATTGCACGATCCAGACATGCAAAAATAAACTGTGCTCGGGGGCAGAATCGCACTGCCGACCCTTCGCTCTTCAGGCGAATGCTCTGCTAACTGAGCTACCCGAGCAATTTACTTATTTATATTACTAAAAATATTAGTCTTTGTAAACAATTTCCTTTGATAGAGCAAAGTGTGCTATACTAAAGAGAATGAGAATTTGTAAATTGTGTAAAAATCAATTTAAGAAGTATCAAAGCAGATGCATCGCTAGATGTGGATCATGCAACACCAAAATCAGAAGATTTCGCGCAAAAGCTGCTGCAATTGAATTTTTAGGAGGAAAATGTACAAAATGCGGATGGCATGGAAATCAAGCAGCTCTTCAATTCCACCATTTAAAAGGAAAAGACTTCACTATTGGAAATGTGGCAAATAAAAGTTGGGACTCCATAAAATCAGAAATGAAAAAGTGCGTTTTGCTGTGCGCAAACTGCCACATGATAGAACACAGCACGAAAGATGGAGAACTATTTCTGAAAGAAGCCCTTAATTACAAAGGCAGAAAACTTAAATTTTGAAGTTGTAAGTAAAAGAACCCAGGCATATTTGTCTATTTCTTAAAATTATCAATTGTCTGATTGAAACTGTCGAGACTGTTTTGTGCTCCATCATATATGCTGTAGAGCTTCTCCAAATATGGCTGAATAAAGTAGTATGCGCCGATAGCCGAGCCGATTATAAATATCCAATATATAATATTGAAAATCCTAGAAACGCGCATCGAACGTCGCATAGCATGCAATATTTTATTATTGTCTTCGGCAAGACTGACGCTTCTATTCAAAAGTTCCCTTTCTTCTGGCGACATAAATTTATCCGCACACTAACTTTGGCATTATGTTTTTGTTGCTTGTTAATACAATAATCACTTGATCTTACTTTCTATATTAAATATTGGATAAATAAGAAATCTTGTGAAAACACTGAGCAACGATGCCACAGTTAGTGTAGCGGATTAATACTAGCAAAAATAGATAAAAAAATCAAAACTTTTGTGTCCTCGCCGGGAGTCGAACCTGGATCAGCTCGTTAGGAGTGAGCCGTTCTATCCATTGAACTACGAGGACAGTGATCTACGATAGCCCGAGTAATTTAGTTATCTTCGGCCTATCAAAGCCGATGACCATTTCGTTTCCGATAATTATAACCGGCACGCCCATTTGTCCGCTTTTTTCCACCATCTCTTTTCTTTTCTCTGCATCGCTGGCTACATCGTGTTCGGTATAAGCAACATTGTTCGCCTTAAAAAACTCTTTGGCCATGTGGCAGAAGTGACAGGACGGGGTTGAATAAATTGTTACCAATGGTGTTGTATCGGGCATGGAAATTAAAAAATTATTTACTAATATTTACATTATATCATACTTGTCAACCGAGCAAAATAGCGATATATTTTATGAGTTGCGGGATTAGTTTAGTGGCAGAATGAGTCCTTCCCAAGGATTAGACGGGGTTTCGATTACCCCATCCCGCACAGAATTATTTTCTCCAGAAAAACAACCAGGACCAAAATCCGGGAGGCGGGGTTGGTTGGACGGCTGGCGCGTTTTTATCCTCCACTACCACGATCATTTCTTCTCCTTCTTTGGCTAAACCAAATTTCTGACGAATACTTTCTTCAATACCCTGATCAGTTTTTAATTTAGCAATATCGGATGAAAGTTTTTCTTTTACCTGTTGCAGTTCATTGATTTTATTTTCCGCGATTTTTTTATTTCGGCTGGTCTCCTGCATTTTACCCGTAAACCTAAACACACCCCAAGCAAAAAACAACAACAAAATAATCAAAAAAAACAGCACGGGTCTTGAATGCAGAACATTTCTCCATTTTCTTTTCTTTTGAAAACTTCTCATGATATATTAGATATGATACAATATAAGTATATGCTTTTCAATAAAAAACATCAAAAGAAAATACAGGTTGTTTGGGCCGTTGTCAGCATCTTGATAATCGTCAGCATGATTCTGCTCTATTCCCCGATCTTTAATATAAAATAACACGACACTAATTACGAATTAATGCGAATGACACGAATATCCATTCGTAAATTCGTGCGAATTCGTGGATTTGTGTCGCGTCACTGGATTCGCATCATTTTCAGGAAAACATCCTGCGGAATATTCACTCGCCCTCTCTCTTTCATTTTCTTCTTGCCTTTCTTTTGTTTCTCGCGCAATTTCATTTTGCGAGTGATATCGCCTCCATACATATGCGCGGTCACATCTTTTTTCATACCGGAGAGAGTGCGCGACGAAATAATGCGTCCCAAGGCCCTGCCTTGAATTTTTAAAGTAAACATCTGCCGGGGTAAAAGACTTTCTAATTTTTCAACCGCCTTTTCCGCTTCCTCTGGCACTCTTTTTTTAGAAATAACCCGAGAAAAAGCGGGCACCACTTCGTCCGCCACTAGGATATCCAAACGGGTCACATGGGCTTGGCGCATCTCTCCTATCTCATAAGAAATGGAACCGTAGCCCGACGAAGTGCTTTTTAATTCGTCAAAAAAATTTCGCATCAGTTCGCGCAGAGGCATCAGGGCCGAGAGAGATGAACGATTGTCGCCGAAATTTTCCGTCTCGCCGATTTCTGCCTCGTGGTCAAATAAAATTTGCATAATATTGCCGAGATATTCGGCCGGGGTGATGATTTTCAATTTGACCCAAGGCTCAAAAACAGTTTGGATGTTTCCATCGTCCGGAAAAAAATATGGGGAGTAGATCACTTCTTTTTTACCAGCTTGCCCTGAGCTTGTCGAAGGGTTTTTCATCAATACTTCATAAATGATAGAAGGGGTGGTGACAATCAGGCTTAAATTAAATTCGCGCTTAAGCCTCTCGGTGATAATTTCCAAATGCAGCATTCCTAAAAACCCACAGCGAAATCCCCGCCCCAGCGAGCCGGAAGATTCTTCTTCGTAGGAAAAAGCGGAATCGGAAAGTTTCAATTTTCCCAAAGCCAGTTTTAATTCCGCAAAATCATCGGCGTCTTCCGGAAAAACAGAGGCCCAAACGACTGGCAGAGGTTGCATGTAGCCAGTCAAGGCCGGCAATGGATTTTTCTGCATGGTAATCGTATCTCCCACCGAAGCAATACCGGGTTTCTTGATACCAGTCACAATATAACCTATCTCGCCGGCAGAGAGGCGGTCGCACGGAACTTCTTCGGGTGAAAACGTTCCGACTTCCAGAGAATGAAATTTCTCGCTGGATACGGCAAAAATCAAAGAATCGCCCTTTTTTACCTCGCCATCCAAGACCCGAATAAAAACTATCACTCCTTTATGATTGGAATATTTAAAATCGAACACTAGGGCTCTAAAAACCTCACCCGGCCTTTGGCCACCCTCTCCTGTCAGGAGAGGGGCTGGGGGTGAGGTTGTCGGCACTGGAATACGTTTAACAATTTCCTGCAAAAGATTTTCAACCCCCTGGCCAGTCCGGCCGGAAACTAAAAGTATTTCCTCCGGCGAACAATTTAAAAGTCGGACAACTTCATTTTGAACCTCCGGAATTCTGGCCAAGGGTGAATCAATTTTAGAAAGAACAGGAATTATTTTGAGCCCTCCTTCTCGCGCCATCGCTAGCGTAGTAAGCGTTTGCGCCTGCACGCCTTGAGTTACATCAACCAGCAAAATAGAGCCCTCTACGGCTTTCAGGGCCCTAGAAACCTCATAAGAGAAATCCACGTGGCCTGGGGTGTCAATAAGATTCAGGACATACACCTCATCCCCCGCCTTCCCCTGAAAGGGGAAGGGGCTAAATTCCTCCTCTCCTTTCAGGAGAGGATTGAGGTGAGGTTGGGGAGGGACGTATTCCATCCTCACCGGCTGCATTTTGATAGTAATCCCCCGCTCGCGCTCGAGCTCCATTGAGTCCAGCACTTGGTCGCGCATCTTGCGCGCTTCGACCGTGTGCGTAATTTCCAGCATCCGATCCGCCAAAGTGCTTTTGCCGTGATCAATATGCGCGATAATTGAAAAATTTCTGATATTTTCTAATTTCATAAATTTTACCCCCTCCTTTCTCCTCCCCCTACATAGGGGGCAAGTTCGGGAGAAGGGACCCAAACTTGAGGGTAGGGGTATGATATCACTCCAAAAATCCGCCGGTTTGGTGATTCCAAAGATCGGCGTACAAACCATTCTTCTTCAGAAGTTCTTTGTGCGTCCCCTCTTCCACAATTTTCCCTTTATCCAGAACAATGATCCGATCCATTTTCTGCACGGTGGAAAGCCGGTGGGCAATCACCAAAGTCGTCTTGCCTTTCATCAATTCGCTGAAAGCCTCTTGGATATAAGACTCACTGATACTGTCCAGCGAACTGGTCGCCTCGTCCAAAATAAGTATCGGGGAATCTTTGAGCATCGCTCGCGCAATCGCCACTCTCTGCCGTTCTCCGCCAGAAAGTTTCACTCCCCGCTCGCCGACGAGAGTGTTGTAACCAAATTTCAGGTTCAAGATAAATTCATGAGCATGGGCTTTCTTGGCCGATTCAATTATTTGCTCTTCGGTTGCTCCCGGCCAGCTGTAAGCAATATTGTCTCTGATACTTCGGTGAAATAAAACTGGTTCTTGGGAAATATAAGATATACTTTGACGCAAATCATCCTGTTTTACCTTTCTAATATCTTGTCCGTCAATTAAAATTTCGCCGGAAGAAATATCCACAAAACGCATTAAAAGTTTTGTGATGGTTGATTTTCCAGAACCAGAATGCCCGACCAGGCCAACTTTTTCTCCGGAATTTATTTTTAAGGAAAAATCTTTGAAAACATTAGTGTTGTTCTCATAGGTAAACGAAATATTTCGTAGTTCAATATTACCCGCTTTTATCCTTGATTTTTCAGGGCTTGGAACGTCCAGCACGTCCGGCACTTGCTTGAAAATTTCTACCATTTCTCTCATATCCGACAATGCTTTAGTAAATCTAGTGGTTGCCTGACCCAGTTCCCAAAAATTATTTCCGATTGCTGTTGAATAGCTCTGGACTAAAACAAACATACCGGCGGATATACTACCTCTCAGCCAAAGATAGCCGGTTAGAAAAGCTACTATTATTTGTGCAACCATTGAGATAGCAGCTTGAATTGCGTTCAACTTATTACCAAAAAGCCAAGCTCGAAGTCTGAGCATTGCTTCTATTCCTGTAACTTTTTTAAAACCATCAACCTCTCTAGTAAGTGCAGACGAAGATTTTATTGCTAATGTATTTGTAATTGAATCAGCTAAATAAGCTGTAACTCTTGAATCAGCGGCCGCTTCCGCTGAATCATATTCAAATTTCTTACGTGACATTAAAAATACTATAAAAATATAAAGTACCGACATGCCGAGAAAAATGAGAGCGATTGAAGGAGCTTGTATAAAAAACACTGCAAATATTGTTGTGAAAAGAACAAAGCATGTCCAAAACTTATCGATTAAAATATCATGCATTACTTCAAAAGCGCGCACGAACTTCCTGGATTTGTTAACCAAGGCACCGGAGAAATGATCGGCAAAAAACATATAAGAATGACCATGAAGTTTTTGAAAAGAAAAATCGTGTAAATCTTTTATCACAGAAGATTGAAATTTAGAAACAAAAAATTGAGTGGCCCGACCAAAAAACCAAGCTATCGGCAATAATACCACTATCAAAAATATACTCTGAAATAAAGAGTGGGATAGAAGTGCTCTATCAATACCTCCTTTAGAAATAACATCTATTATTCTCTTATAAAAAATAGGAGTAACGACAGCATTAAGAGTAATACGTAGTGCATGTAAGACAAATATCGCATAAAACTGCCATTTGTATTTCATGACAATCGGCCTAATATATGAAATTGTATTTTTGAAATTAAACATAGAAAGACCCACTCAGGTGGACCTGTTACAATTCTACCAGAAAAACCTTATATTTTAAAGCTAGAGTCCTTCTTGGGATGGGGCCAGGACTCTCACGCGCCAGAAGTTAGCGCAATGCGCAAGAACGGTTCTTGCGCATTCGCGGTTCAATTTTGTATTTCGGTAAAATATTCTTCTACGAAATCCTCAAACGCTTTAGAGTTTTCAAAATATTCAGGAAAGTTTTTTATGTTTAATATATTCTTCTCTACCCTATCTACACCAATATAATCAAGGTAACTAGAATATCTATATGATTCAAGAAATTTTTTCATGTCGCCCGAGGGCTTTTTGATTCTATCTTTCCAATCAGGGAATTCTATCTCTAAAGGATTAATATGAATATACCCGAAAAGTTGCCTCATGTAGTTATCATCAACTCCAATTAATTTTGATTTAAACAACCCACCAAAAAGTGCTCCTGTTCTTTGATATCTAATATTAAAAAACATGGAATAACCCACACCCAACTTTCTCATAAACTTAGTAATACCGCCATCAACTTCTTGCCTGATCAGTAAGTGAAAATGATTTGTCATGAGACACCATACGCCAATCGAAACAAGTGGTTCTCCTCTATCTAAAACTAGGATTTCATTAAATGTTTTATGTTGTCTGTGTAAAATTTCGTCAAGTCTAAAAGAATCACTTGAATTCGCAATATAAAGTAACATCATGAATCTCTCATAATCTCTCTTAGATTTAAATATAACGCGTTTATCTACACCACGATTATATATGTGATAATATTCCCCATTCACAAATGGATCTTTGCGCAACATTCGATGATTATAGCAAAATACCTCTCGCTTGCGCAAGAACGGTTCTTGCGCAGGGTGAGTCAAAGTCCTTCTTGGGGCGGGGCCAGGACTTTGACGCGCCAGAAGCTGGTTCGGAGAGTTTTGGTCAGGTCTTTTAATTCTTGATTTTTCAGCAAATATAAAACTAAAATAGCGACCAGGATGCCCAGAATTCCAGAAATAAATCCTTGCAGGAAGACTCCCCAAAATGTGGTCGTGCCAAAAATCGGTGAAAAAATATTTAAGCCTAGGTAAACCACCAGCCCCAGAAAAAACGAGGCGCCCAAGCTTTGAAAAAAAGTTTTGGTAATAAAAGATTCGCCTTCCATAAAATCCCGGCGAACGAAAAGCCAGTGCAGAATAAAATTTAAGACCGTCCCGACCGAATAGGCCAAGGGCAGCATTAAAACTTCCGTTCCGGGAATATCGCTGACTTTCAGCATTGATTCTATGAAATAACGGAAGAGCAGCACATTTTCAAAAAGATGAATGAAGACATAAGATAAAATTATAATCAAAATGGAACAGGATAAATTAACGGTCAGCGGGGTTTTGGTATCACCCTTGGCATAATAAGCCCGAGACAAAAGAGCGATCATACCTTGGGCCAGAACTGAGACAGAAAAAATCGCCAAGGAGGCAGCCACCAAACGAGTGTTCTCCCAAGAAAAAGAGCCAGAACCCAAAATTACTCGCACCACCTGGGCCCGCAGGACGATAAAAAGAAAAGTCACCGGCAGAGACCAAAAAACTATTTGCCGGGCAGCCGATTTAAGATGGCTGCGAAAATCAGCAGTTCGGCCCGAGGAGATGGATTGGACCAAAGTTGGAAAAGCCGCGACCGCGTAGGATATGCCGATAATATTCAGCGGCACCGATTGCAGATTAAAGGAAAGATTAAAAATTGAGATGGAACCGCCTTTCAAATAGGAAGCCAGCGCAACAATAGAAATCAGAGCAATGTTATTAAAAGCTAGGCCGAGGGTTCGCGGCAATGAAATAAAGACAACTCGTTTGATCTCCGAGAAATTAACGGAAAAAGAAAACTTCGGGGCAAAGCCGGATTGATGAGAAGCTAAGGCTTGGATGCCAAAATGCATCAGGGCTCCCAGAGCTACGCCCATAGCTAAACCATAAATTCCAAAAAACGGATAGATGAAGATAATCCCAACGATAATGCCCAAGTTATAAAAAACCGGACTTAAAGAATAAATAAAAAATTTGCGAAAAAGTTGGGTAACGCTGCCGAAAAGATTGGAAAGGCCCATCAAGATAGGTGACAACAAGATGATACGTGAAAGTTGAATAACTTTTGCTTGCAAAAGTGGAGAAAAACCCGGAGCAATAAAAAATGCTAAATGCGGCATGAGAAAAAAAGCAGTCACGGAAACCAGCACCATCACGCTAAAAAAAACGGTAAAAACATCGTTCAGAAATTTTTGCGCTTCTTTGGTTACTTGGGTGCCGTGCATTTTGGCCGTTAGGAAAGGCACCAGCACGGTGATGGAAGCCAGAGAAGCGATGGAGATGAAGATCAAATCCGGCACCCGAAAAGCCGCGTAATAAGCATCCAGCGACGGAGAAGGGCCGATAAAGTGGGCAATGGAACGGTCGCGGAACAGCCCCAATATTTGCGAGCACAGAGCGAAGAGACCCAAAAGGAGCGCGGCTTGATTTATATTGCCATATTCCTTACTGAAAATTCTGAAGATCTTCTCCATTGTCTCTACTTTTATTGCTTCTTGACTTTAGTAGAAATGTCTTTTTTATCAGTGGAGCTAGTCGAACTTGGATTTTTTAAAGAATCAACATATTTTAGCAAATCTTTATTGGTTGGAGAGATAGAAAATGCCGTCTGCGCATAAGCAAGCGCATTTTCGGTATCGCCTTCACTTTTGGCTATTTGAGAAAGAGTAATGAGGGCGTCAATATAATCCCCTTTCAGAGAGAGGGCTTCGTTGGCATAGCTTTTTGCCTCTTTAACTTTTCCATCAGCCAAGAAGGTGCTGGCCATGGCCAGTTTGATTCTCGGATTGAGCGGATTCAGAGCTGACGCTTTTTTATAGGCTTCAATTGCTTTTCCAGAAGTATCTTTGACGCCCAAGGAAGTAAAAGTTTGATAGACGGAACCAAGCATAAAAAAATTCAGATAATTAGCGGGGTTATAGACTGTCGCTAACTGCGCCCCGCTGGCTACTTGATCTAAACTTGTCTGCAAATCAGCTTTATCCGTATCAGACAAAGACGATCCTTTGGCCGCCAGAGAATTTAATTTCACCAGATAAATTTGGGCATAGGTGCGCAGATATAAATCATTTTGATAGAGCGAAAGAGCTTTATTGATAGAAGTTTCCGCCGCCGGAACGGTTGACGCGGAAAATGCTCGGCCATAGTAAGAGACGGAAGCCAGGCGCTGCGCATACTTAAATGAAGCAGCGGCAGAAATAACGATAACCAGCACTAACAGCAGGATGGAAAAGAAACTTTTTCTATGATCATTCAGGAATAAGATTGAAATTTCTTCATTATCAATATTGGCAGCCGATAAACCGATGAAAACTCCGGTAAACGCCAGGGCTAATAAAAACATGACCGGGCCGGTGGAATAAAAGAAAGCGGAAACAAATAAATACAGCGATAGCACAAAAAACGCCATGATTTCCCAACCTACGCCTTTCTTCATGCCAGAAAAGATAGATTTCACGCCGGTAAATATAAATAAGCCGAAAAAGACAAGCCAGGTCAGAATACCAAGATAGCCAGTGGTAGAAACAAGAGTCGGCACTAATCCTGAACCGGCGGCAAAAGAAACGTCCCAAAAAACGGTAGCATTAATCGAGGCGGGCTTGTACATTGCCCAGGCTTCCCCAAACCTATTTGGACCCAGGCCGAAGATTGGATCGTTTTTAAGAACTGACTTGGTTACTAATGCTGTCGCTCTCAAAGACGGGCTAACTTCGCTATTGGATAGTCCCAGACGATTCGGCAGAATTCCTCCGATAAATTGCCCGGACATAAAGAACAACAGCGTGATCATAACTATTGTAAAGGAAAAGGCCGGGAAATGTTTCTCTTTTGTTTCGCCCTCGGGATTGCTGGAATTAATGGAAACCTTATAGACAAAAATAATCAGGCTGGACACCCCCAGCAGTTCCCAAACAAAGGGCAGATTGACGGCCGCAATCAATATGATTGAAAGAACAATTAACCCTTCCAGTATCCATTTGAGCGCTCGGGTAATTGAAAAAAACTCAATGACCAAAAGCGACATCAACGCCGAAAATCCGGCAAAGAGTCCGAAGGCATTCCAAGATCCTAAAATATTATCAGTTTTCCCGCCCAGAACTCCCAAGGATAAAAATGTCGGCATCAAAAAACGCAAACTTTGGAAAATCAAAACAAGGGCCGAAGACAATATTAGGCCAAACAAAACTATTCTTGTATTGGGCAGATTCCGAAAAACTACGGAAGCACAGAGCATTAAAAGAAAACCGGCAAAAATAAACCAGAAAGATTCAACATCCAGCATGGCGCCAAAAAAAGAAACTTCGGAGGCCGAGGAAAAGAGAGCGGAAAGAAAAAATACTAAAACGATGGCGCCACCGGAAACCAAAAGCCAAGATTTTGGCACACTAATTTTTCCGTCAGAGAACCGAGCCAAAGCCCAAAAAATTATGCATAGAGCCAGCCCCAACACCAAAAGCAATCCTTTGGAAATTTCCACTGGAATATTAGTGAAAGGCAAAAAGAAAACCGGTAATAATATTATGACTAAGAAGAGTGACAAAAACGAGAGCTTATCAAATATATTTGTTCGCATGACTTTGATTATACTATAACTTAATTTAAAAAGGCAACAAAAAACTACAGCACAATGTTGATAAGTCGGTTTTTAACATAAACCATTTTTTTAGGATTCTGGCCAGATGTCCATTTCGCAACCACTGAATTTAAAAGGGCTTTTTTCTTGACTGCTTCTTCTGGTTCATCTGCCTGGATCATAATTTCCGCCCGAACTTTTCCGTTGATCTGCACTACAATTTTCATTTCTTCGTCTTTTGTTAAATTCTCGTCATACTTCGGCCAATCAGAAAGATGAATAGACACAACCCCACCCCTGCCCCTCCCCTTATCAGGGGAGGGGTTTATCTTCTGCCATAACTCCTCTGTGATATGCGGTGCAAAGGGCGAGAGAAGTTGAAGAAATATTTTGAAATCTTTAACTGAAACAGAGTCAGCGTTTTGCATTTCATTGGCAAGTATCATCATTGATGAAATCGCGGTGTTAAAATGCATTGACTCAATGTCTTCGGAGACTTTCTTTATTGTTTTGTGCAGAAGGCGCTCAACCTCATCCCCCGCCTTCCCCTGAAAGGGGAAGGAGCTAATTCCTCCTCTCCTTTCAGGGGAGGATTGAGGTGAGGTTTTATTTTTGTCAAGGACCGTCCTTGACATTTTCCACACCCGTTCCAAAAATCTCCTCGGCCCAATAATCGCCTCCTCACTCCAGGCAATGGCTTGATCAAAGGGACCCATGAACATCTCATATAAGCGTAGGGTGTCGGCGCCGTAGATTTGGACAATGTCGTCGGGATTTATCACATTACCCTTAGATTTAGACATTTTTTCCCCGCCTTCGGCCAAAATCAGGCCATGCGAAGTGCGCTTCATATAGGGCTCGCTGGTCGGCACCAGCTTTAAATCAAAAAGAAATTTGTGCCAAAAACGAGAATACAAAAGGTGAAGTGTGGTGTGCTCATTGCCTCCGTTATACCAATCAACTCCACCCGCATTTCCCCCTCTCCTTTCAGGAGAGGGCTGGGGTGAGGTTCCCAACCAATAATTAAGATTTTTCTTGGAGGCAAATTCTTTATTATTTTTTGGATCGGTGTATCGAAGGTAATACCAAGAACTGCCGGCCCAGTTCGGCATGGTGTCAGTTTCACGTCTAGCTTTGCCCTTGCACTTCGGACATTTGACATTGACCCATTTGGAGATATTCGCCAAGGGCGATTCCCCGCTATCCGTTGGCTGGTAATTTTTCACTTTCGGAAGCATGACCGGCAAATCTTTCTCCGGCACCGGCACCAGCCCGCACTTCCCACAATTTATCACCGGTATCGGCTCGCCCCAATACCTCTGGCGCGAAAAAATCCAGTCGCGAAGTTTGAAAGTTACTTTTTCTTTCGCGCCGACAAATTTTACGATTTCTTTTTTTGCTTTTTCGGAATCCATTTCTGAAAATTCTCCAGAGTTAATCAACTTGCCATCTCCTGTATACGCACCCACGTCGTTATTAAGTATCCTTACAAAAAATATTCGAGCATGACTTATAAAATCTAAAACTTTTTCCTCTTTAATCCATTTATAAGAATGCTGCGCAGTCTCAAAATCATCGACAATGCTCTGCTCGTTATTTTCCAGTTCAAATAATAAACCCGTAAAATGAGCTAAACGATTCTCGTCTTTCGGCGGATGATAAAAATCAACACGACAAGGACTACCGAGATATTTAATAAACTTCAAATTTTTGTATCCCGTTTCCTCTTCTACTTCTCTTTTCCCTGCTTTAATTATATCTTCACCATCTTCTACTCCACCAGAAACAACTGTACGCCAATTAACCCCTTTAGACTTATTCCACTCAATACAAAGATAAGTATTGTCTTTAGGATTTCGAACAAAACAGTTTACTGCCATCCGTGGGACATTTTTTTTATCAGAACGAAGTGGTAACTTGTCATCGTAAAAATACGGCGCAACAACATATTTTATCAGTAAATTAAATTTTTTCGCAAATTCAAAATCTCGCTCATCATGGGCCGGGACCGCCATAATCGCCCCTGTGCCATAGGTTACAAGCACATAGTCAGCAATCCATATTGGAATTTCTTCTTTAGTTGCGGGATTAATTGCCTTAACCCCCTTAAGTTCTACTCCTGTTTTTTCTTTGCCCTCTCCCCCGCGATCAATTTCATTTTTTTTCTTGGCCTTAGCAATATATTTTTCAACTTCATTCCAATTTTTTATTTCTGTTTTGAGTTTTGATACTAATTCGTGCTCTGGCGCAAGGACCAAATAAGTTGCCCCAAAAAGCGTATCTGCGCGGGTGGTAAAAACTTCAATTGAAAATTGAGAATTAGAAATTGAAAATTTAATTTGGGCTCCCTCGCTCCGTCCAATCCAATTCCTCTGCCCCAATTTGATTTGCGGGAGATAATCTACCTCATCCAAATCTTTATAAAGCCGGTCGGCGTATTTGGTGATGGCCAAGATCCATTGTTCTTTTTCTCTTTTCTCCGCCGGAGTTCCGCAACGCTCGCATTTGCCATCAACCACTTCTTCATTGGCCAAACCAATTTTGCAGGAAGGACACCAGTTAATCGTCATCTTCGCTTTGTAGGCCAAACCTTTTTTCAAAAACTGCAAAAAAATCCATTGGGTCCATTTGTAATATTTTGGATCGGTGGTGTTAATTTCGCGCGACCAATCAAAAGAAATGCCGAGCGATTTTATTTGCCGGCGAAAAGTATCGGTATTTTTTTTCGTCACCACCCGCGGATCTTGGCCGGTTTTGATGGCATAATTCTCGGTCGGCAGACCAAAAGCATCCCAGCCGATCGGATAAAGCACATTGAAACCTTGCATCCTGCGTTTTCTGGAAATAATATCCATCCCGATGTAGGGCCGCGGATGCCCGACATGCAAACCATCGCCGGAAGGATAAGGAAATTCAATCAGAGCATAAAATTTCTTTTTTTTACTTGCCTGCCCCGTAATGAGCTTTGCTCTACTACTGGGGTCTTGGGCGCAATAAATTTTCTTTTTCTCCCAAACAGCTTGCCACTTTTTTTCCAGCTTTTTGTGGTCGTATTCTTTCATATACGTCCATGATACTTGAAAAGTAGCTTATTTGCAAAAGAAAAATACCCCCTCCTTCCTCCTCCCCCTACATAGGGGGCGAGTTTGGGATGGGATCCAAACTCGAGATAGGGGTATAATTTATCGTATTGGCTTAGAATACATTGTGGAATCAATAGTTTGCGTAAAACAATACTTTCCAGCCGGATGCACCCACGTAGTTCCATATCTATTGTAGGGTGTCTTCTCCGCAAGTTTGGCATTTTCGCTTGAAGCTTTGTTGAATTCCGCGCAGAGTTCATACTTCGTATCGCTTAATTTTTTATATTCATACGGCTTTTTAGTCTGTTCATCAGTCGGCGGAACAAAATAAGTGTTGACACTCACGCTATCTTCCAGGGAGGCGGGTAGAGTGCCTTTAGTCGCGTAGAAATTTGTAATCTGATTGTTTATATCCATTAAATTATTTACTTTCTGATCGTCATATTTATACAACCTCTGGGTGCGAGGCGAACCGAGAACTGAAAAGCCAAGGATAATTGAGATTAATACTACAGCTCCTGCAATCATTCTCCACATCATTCTTGATTTGGATGTTAATTTGCCACGAACATCAGAAATATAATAAAAAAAGATCAGGAATGCTACAACTAGGAGAACAGAAACTTTTAATAAAAAACCAGCGTCGAGCTCCTGTCCGTCAATAAAATAATAAATCACGACAATTAGATCAATAGACATCGCCAAACCTGACAAGAATAAAGTTATGTAAGAAACTCCGCGATGAATACCCGAACTCTGTTTTGCCAGATCAACTTGATAATCTTTTTCCAATAGCCACATTAATAAAATAAATATGGGGAAGAAAATAATTAAAGTGGCCACTGGCCAGCTAATAGACTGGCTGAAAAAATAATTGGAGTAGCCATTAATCTGAGGATAAAGAGTATTAATAATAGTAAATAAAAGATCTACCAAACTGATCACCGATACGTAAAGTGTAATCATCGCCCCCAAATTTAGGAAGAAATCCTTGGCGCTTATTTTGGGTCTAATAATCATTGGGTTGTTTGTTTGCAGTTCCATTTATTTATCATAACTCCAAACAGCTGTATTGGCAAGCGAGATAATGTTTTTTGCCTTGTCCCGGACAAGGCAGACTCCATCTCCGTCTATATGAGAAACTCAATAACATCGCCGTCTTGGACGATATATTCTTTGCCCTCAGAGCGGAGCCAACCGAGGTCGCGGGCCTTGCTCCAACTGCCTGCTTCGATAAGTTTGTGCCAAAATATAATATCCGCGCGGATAAATTTATTTTTAAAATCTTCGTGAATCGCCCGGCCGGCTGTTGGCGCAGTAGAATCTCTACGCACAGTCCAAGCTCTAGATTCATCTTCGCCGGTTGTAAAAAAGGTAATCAAGTTTAGTAAGTCATAGCTGGCCTTGATTAAATTATCTAGTCCGGTGCCGAAAATCGGATCAACGATCAGATAGGGCCGGGGGATTTTCAAAATGAAATCTTTTTTCACATTCTCCGCCGCTTCGGATGTATTTAAAACATACAATGTCGGCTTTTTTATTCCAGCCAATTCCAATTCCATATTTATAACTTCAATATCAAAAAGCGGATCAATTTTTTCATGAACATGAATCATGTTGGCATCTTCAAAAATCCGCACCACTTCAATGATCGCGTCCACTTCGCGAA
>OBEQ011988799.1_pt1 | contig 19539 bp, 25 predicted proteins | sample 1670901 | NCBI WGS metagenome assembly OBEQ01 (sample SAMEA104232315, study PRJEB22302) | groundwater metagenome | biome: forest; feature: aquifer; material: groundwater | place: USA | collected 2011-08-07 | depth 5.4 m
CCATAAAAACCTAAAGAACCTCCAGTTTTGCAGGGCCTTCAAAAACCAAAAGAAGTGTTTGGGGGGGGGGGGGGTGGGTGATTTGCGTAGATTTTTGGATGCTCAAGAAGCTACCACACCATAAATGGTGTGGTTTTCGTCAAGCTTCTTGACATAAAGAACAACAAAGATTAAAAAACAATCTTGAGTAATTTTCTAATGAAAGTCTACATAGCATCAAGAAGATTTAAAGTAGCCAAAGGCTATTATTTTGAAGTTCCAGAAGGAACTATATTTGTCTATAACGGAAAATATAGAATAGAAATGGATCGCACAAGATATCCTCCTATTATAAACCTATCAAGAGAAAAATTCAACAATATAAAATTCGCAGGAAACGGAGACTTATTAGAAATTGATATTGAAGATGAAAAAATAGAAAGGATCTTTGAGATTAATCTGGAAAGAAAGAAAAAAGAGGAAACAATAAAAAGGGAGCTCGAAAATATACTTTATAAAGTAAATAAGAAATTTATCCTGTAAAAATAGAAATTAATTATTCTGCGCTTGGAGCTTTTTATCAATAACCTTCATCATTTCTTTCTTCTGCTCTTCAGTCATTCCTTTTAATTTTTCAGGATGTGCATATCTTGCATGAGCAAATATCGCTTTTTTAACTTCATCAGCACTATGAGTAGTTACAGAAAACCCACAATCCTCAGACCCTATATCCTTGCATGACAAATTATAGGTACCTACCATTTTTTTAGCCATAAATATTCTATAAAATTAAACTATATAAACATTTTGTGCAATTATCATCCAACCACAGTAATGATTTTAAATAGCAACTTTCTATAAAATCAATGCGTTATATAGATGCGCCAGATTTAAAAAAGAGAGTAGAAGAAATAGCCCTTACTCTAGGAATGGATCATGTTGATCTAAAAAGAATAGAATGTCTAAGAAGTTATGGCTCATCCTCAAGAAGAACAATTGCTCGTTGCCATGCTCTTGGAAAATTAATGCAAAGAGCTATGAAATCTCCAGCCTTTTATGCTATAGAATTCCTAGAAATATTTGAGAAAATGCCTGTAAAAGAACAAGACAAAGTAATAATCCATGAATTAATGCATATTCCAAAAAGCTTTGGCGGCGGCTTTAGGCATCACGACTTTGTCTGCGAAAGAAACGTCGATATTATGTATGAAAAATTCGCTTCTTTGAAGTATCCTTCAAAAAGGTTTTTTTAATTTTACAATTCAATACTCACTTCATATACCTATCTTCCCAATTCCTCATATACCTTTCGTCTAAAGCAAAACCAAAATTAACTTTTTTATTTCTTGCGCCCTTATTTCTAAACAACAAACCAAATATCAACCCGAAAAACATTCCAGATAAATGAGCGATATTCCCAGTATTATTTATTGGGTTGCCAACTAAAAATCCATATACTCCCAATAAATCTCCTCCAGCCCATAATATTCCAGCAACAAAAATAGGCATAGGTAAACCAAAGGCCCACACAAACATATTAGGTCTAATAGCAATTAAAGCTCCTATAACCCCAAAAATAGCTCCAGAAGCGCCCAAAGAAGAATCATAAAAATTAACAGAAACTATATTCGCTAAAATTCCACTAACAAAAAATGTAAATAAAAACCTTCTCCCGCCTACAAGTTTCTCCAAAATACTGCCAAATAAAGCAAGTGCAAATAGATTGTAAAGTAAATGCACTACATTAGCATGCAAAAATATAGCAGTTAAAAATCGCCATATCTCAAAAAAAGAATTCTTATTTAAAACAAACAATTCAGTAAATCCTACAAGTATAATCTGAACTAAAAAAACAACTATCATAATTGCACATAACTTTAAAGCATAAAATTTGAATTTCATTTTCAATAATTTCTTCTTTCTCTAAAAACTTTAGACAAACACCATTTGTCATTTCCATTCAAAAATACAACAAACAAAGCAGTAGCTAAAGCCAAATCTCTTACCATTATTCCTTTATCTCCAACAGAAAGTCCTATAATATACAAATGAATTGCCAAAATAAAAGCAGTAAACCTAACAAAAAATCCCAGCAATAAAACTCCTGCAAATAAAATTTCAAATACACCATTTAAATAAACAGTTTCTAAAGGGGAGAAAGGCAAAAAACTTGCATAATTTGGAATAAAATTTAAAAAAGGTTCAGGATTTAAAATTTGTTTAACGCCAAACCACAAATACATTAAGCCCATACTTACCCTTAATAATAAAGGTGCATTAACTCTAAACAATTCTAAAATTTTATTATTAAATCTCTTACTCTCTTCTTTTTCTTCTCCAATAAAATAAATAGCTTCGTCTATGTCTCCTTCTTCGTAACCTTTATCTACTAAATTATATTTAAGAACAGAGACACTTAAACCTCTTAATTTACCTTGTTCTAGGTATTTTACAATTGATTCATTCACCATCTTTATTTGTTCACAAAATCAAAATCAGAGAAAGCCATATTTTTTTGGCAGCAAAATCCTCCTAATTTTGATACTCAAGATGCGATTATACAGTAAAATGTATAATTTTCCTCAAGCATTTTAATATAACCAATAAGGTTTTTATACCTTCTGATATTCGGTTTATTATTGGCGGATGTAGTTTAATGGTAGAATGTCAGCTTGTGGCGCTGAAGACGAGAGTTCAATTCTCTCTTTCCGCCCTTTAAAATAAAAAGAAAAATGAGGAAAAAAAATATTCTCTTAATAATAGAAGCTATAGCAATAGCCCTATCTCTTATTGCGGTTTTATTTTTTGATATAAAAACAACCCTTTCGGCTTTATTTGCCATCTTGCTTATAATAAATTATTCTATATATAAAGAAAAAATAGGACAAGAATTGATAATCGCTTTGCTTTTCGCACTTATAATAACTTCTTACTACATATACGAATACACTAGCCAAAACATACTAATAGGCAGAATAAACATATTCCCGCTAACTGCTTGGACTGCAGGCCTTATTCTCCTAAGAGAAATCTACGAGAAAATAAAAACCAAAGATAAATTCTTTGCCATATCTATTTTCTACATTATTGCTTTGATGTTAGTAGAATATCTAGGGTACTATATATTTAAAATAAGATTAAATTCCGATTTTCCTAGTCTATTAAGACTAGGGATTATCCACGCCCCATTAGAAATGAAATTCTTCTATATATTCGCAGGCCCAATCTATATTTTAGTAACAGATTATCTTAAAGTAAAATAAAATTATTCTTTTCATTTAGTCTGTTCAACAAAATCCTTCATTCTAAAAGCAAAAAATACCATAACTATCATAAATAATCCGAATAGAATGAATAAAAACTTAAATGGAAGAAAAGCCAAAACAAATATAGAAAATATTCTAGCAACTAATCCAGTAACATCTGCTCTAGTATTATAAGGCCCGTAAAATCTAGAAGCATCTCCTTTTTTCAATACATCGAAGAAGTAAGCCTCGCTTGTCGGTTCAATCATTGCCATTCCAAAACTTGCCAAAACTAGCAAACTCATAAGAACATAAATGTTACTTACGAAAAAACATACAAAGGATACAATCGCAACAAAAATAAATCCAGCTACAAACATCTTTCTAAATCCAACTTTGCCTGCCATTTTAGAAAACTTATATTCTGTTAAAATTAAAGGAACAGAAATAGCAAACAAGAAATACCCAATCCATAACTTATCTAATCCTGATCTAATAATATACAAAGGAATGAATAAATAAATCAAACTAAACCACATAACAGGTCCTCCCCCTATAATATATGCGAATATCCTATCTCTATTCTTGAAAAAATCAAGAAAATTCTTTTTCATTCCTATATGGAGATTCTTCTTCACATGTCCGTCTCTTATATTTCCTGTTTTAAACAAAACAAGTCCAAAAAAGAAAAATAGAGTAGACAAAAGAAAAACATATTTTGCCCCAGAAACACTAGCTACATATCCTGCAACTAAAGGAGCTATAACCCAGGAAAGATTCATAAAAGAAAAAAGTAATCCCTCATTCTTTGATAACTGTCCTTTAGGAGATCTGTCCTTTATAATAATCCCAAAACTTGTAACTCTTAATGTAACTAATACTGTAGAAAAAAAAGCCAATATAAAAAATACATAAAAATTAGTTGCGAAAGCTATCAAGGCATACAAAGGAATGCCTATCAATAGAGAATAAAAAAATATATTGGCTTTGTCATATTTCTCAACCATTGGAATAAAAACAAAATAAGAAGAAAAAGCAATGAGACTTAAAAAAGCAGACAAGATTGCTACACCGACAGTACTACCTAAAAAACTATCTAAATAAACAGCCCATATAGTGGTTATCAAAGCAGAAGCAAAAGAAACAATAAAAGCTATTAGACTTAATTTTGCCATACCTGTAAAAGTAAACCTTTGTCCCTCTTTTATCAACATCCCCATTATTAAATTTAACAACCTGCCTTAAAAAGACTTTCTATTAATTACAAATAGCACAACAAACCTTAAAACTCCCAAGATTTTACTAAAGAAGTAAAAAGAGGAAATGGCACATTCACTAAATCCTTTAAACATCTGCAGGCCAAAAACAGAAGGAAAAAGATATTACGCTCCAACATCGTTAGAAGGAATTATTCAATGTCCGAGAAGAAGACATCTTCAAAAACTTTATAATAAAAAACTTACATGGCCTGATTTTGCAAAGGGCACACATCTGCATATAAAATTAGAGGAACTTAGAACCCATCCTTTTAGAAACTTAAAAGGAAAGAGGAAAAGATACAGCTCAGCAGAAACATTTGCCAATGTAATAGCAAATGACTGGCAAAGATCAGCTATCAAAGAAGGAAAAATTAGGGGAGACAAAATACTCTGGGAATATGAAAATCAGCCTTATGTAATGAAAAATGAAATAAAAGAAATAGCTTTACGAGTTTATCCTATTTTAATGGAAGAAGCAGAAACAGTAATTATTTTTTCTTATAAAACACAACAAGGCAATTTAAGTATTAGAAACGCTTATGACTTTGAATTTGTGTATAAAGGCAGAGGATTTACTGGAGAAATAGATGAAATCAGAAAAGAAGGAGACAAAATAATTATAAGAGATTATAAATCAGGTAGATGGCAATTCATTGAAAACAAAAAAGAATATGCTCTCCAACCTACTGAATATACTTTTGCTGTCTGCTATGAAGCTCTAACAAATGAACAATTCAGAAACGCACTAAGTATATCTCTAGAACAAGCGCAAGAATGGATAAAAAATCCAGAAAAAATGAGCGATCACGTTATCTTCGAATATTTTATGCTTGATAAATGCACCGAGTGGAACAAAGAAAAAAAAGAATATGTTATTGTAGAAAAGAACCCTGCTATAAGACCTAGCAGAAAAGAATTTCATTACAAAGAACTCTGCTTAGAAATAAATTCTGCTGAAGCAAGCCTTAATGATATGCAAGATAAAAATTATTATCCAGCGAGAAGAGGAAAACATTGCGATAGATGTTTCTATCAAAAAGAATGCGATAAGATGACAGAAAATACAGACGTACATACGTATCAAGCTACTTTTGACGAATACTTCATTTCAAAAAGAAAGAATTTCATTCCTTTAGATCAACTAAAAAACCTCGCCCCTAATAAAAAAGAATACAAAGAAGCAGAGTTCGGCTTCATGAAACAAGTTAAAAAAGAGGAAAGAAAAAAATAAGAAACTATAAAAACGCTCTTATTCTCAAAAAATCATGAAACCAGACATATCAACGGTTAAGGGCTTTCAAGACTACTTGCCTCCGGAGTCCTTAAAGCGAGACAAAATAAAGAAAATAGCAGAGAAATACTACAAGCTATACGGCTTTCTCCCAGTTGAAACTCCAGTAATTGAGTTCGAAGAGTTAATGAAACCTGAATCTCTTCCTAATGAAGAAGATGACGAAGCAGTAGCAGATCGCTTTAGACTTCAAGACAGAGGAGGCAGAAATCTAGGCCTAAGATACGAATTCACTTTTCAATTGGCAAGAATCTTCAAAGAAAATTCAAATATAAAACTTCCATTCAAAAGATACCAAATAGGGGAAAATTTCAGAGACGAACCTATTAGAGCAGGCCGTACAAGACAGTTCACTCAATGTGATGCAGATGTAATAGGCGACCCTTCAATTAACGCAGACGCAGAATGTATTGCGCTAGCTTCAGATATATTATCAGAACTAAAAATAAAAGCCTTTGAAATACAAGTAAATAATAGAAAACTCTTAAACGCTATAATAGAAAGTGTTGAAATAAAAGAATCAAAACAAGTCTTAAGAGAATTAGACAAAATAGAAAAATTAGGCCTAGATATAATAAAAGCAAACCTGAGAAAATATACTTCATCAAATCAAATAGTAACTCTCTTTAAATTAATGGAAAAGTCAATTGAATTTTTCAAAGATAATGCTTTTGATGGCGCAGAAGAACTAGATTCTTTTATGCAAAAATGCAATTTATATGGTATTGAAACAAGATTTACTCCATCTTTAGTTAGAGGCTTCGGCTATTATACAGGAAACATTTTCGAATTTGTCCTTCCAGATAAAAAGACTACGATAGTTGCCGGAGGAAGATACGACAAAACAGTCGGCAAATTAGTTAATAAAGAAATTCCAGCAGTAGGAATTTCTTTTAGTATTGAAGCTCTAATGGGACTCTGCCAAGAAGAAATATCAAAATTAGAGATAGGTTCAATTCCTCAAACTCTAATTATATCATTTAATCAAGAAAGAGAATCAATAAAACTTGCAAAAAAATTAAGAAAAAACAATATCTCGTGTTCAATTACAGAAGGCCAGCCAAGTAAAGCTTTAGACTTTGCAAATTCTCAAAAAATACCTTATGTAATTTTCCTAGGCGAAACAGAAATTGAACAATCAAAATTCAAATTCAAAGAAATGTCTTCTGGCGCAGAATCTCTGCTGTCGGAAAAGCAATTAATTTCTAAGTTGAAGAAATGATATACTAATAAGTTTGATAATTTTCTCTTGAGTCAGGAAATAAAACAACTCCTCTAAAAATTTCTTTCGGATGCTTACCAGAACCAATTTGGCCTAATATATAGTCCAACATTCCAGCAGTTTCACTTGTGCTTTCACCCAACTCTCTAGGTGCTACTCCTAAAACAACATGAGATAATTTATATGCTTTCTTAGGTTTAATAGCTATTAATTCATGAAACAATTCTTGAGAATAATTGCCATTAAGACTACCATATACATCTGTCCTCTTTGCTCTAGCAACTAGTTCTTGGGTTAAATTATTTCTTTCTTTCTGATCCAATATTGTAAGTCTTAAATCATCAAAATTTCCTTTTATCCTTGCTCTTTCTAATAAATTCAGAAGATGCTTATCTGTTCCATTATAATCAAAAAATGCATAAGCATTTTGTTCCTTTGTACTTCTAGTTTTCATATTTATCATAATAAATCAAACTATTTAAATCTTTCGGTTTGTTACTACTTATAAATTACATATAAACTAATCAATAATCTTAAAGAAATCTTCAGGAGTTACTATTTTTATTCCTTGAAATTCCTTTAATTTTAACAGATGTTGATCATAAGTAATAAGATGAGTTGAATTGGAATCCAAAGCACATGCAAGGATTTTATCATCTTCTGGATCCTCTTTAACAACTTGAACTTTAGAATTTATCTCGACTAACTTAACTATAATAAGAATATTTTCAATAATTTTATTAATTTCTCCTTCATTATATTTGAAATCCCTTGCCAAAACCCTAGAAAACTCTTCCATAATATCTTTTGTCGTAAAAATTTCAATATCTTGGGCAATAAGTTTTAGCAATAATTTATGAGCAACACTATTATCCCATTGAGTAGCTGAAATGAAAAAATTAGTATCTACAGTAACTTTCATCTTTTATTTTATTTTCTTAATCTATCTATAAATTTCGGTACATCGGTTTCTTTTATTCCTAGTTTTTCGGCTCGTTTTGCACCTTTTGCTGCAATTTTTTGAAATTCTTTTATTAGATCATCTTTTGATGGAGTTACAATCTTTTTTAAAATAATAGTATTATTACTGCCTATAACTGCAAATACACTGCCTTCATCAACATTCAAATTTTCTCTAATACCTTGCGGGATTACTATCTGTCCTTTTGAAGACATTTTTACAGTTTCAACAGTCATTTTTTTCTAACTCCTTATTTTCTTATAGTAAGAATATCTTATTTATAAATCTTACGCTTCTTCTTTTACATCAGATCTAACTTCGCTTTCTGAAGCTTCATTCACTTCATGAACTTCAACAAAATCCTCTTTCTTCTTAAACTTGTTAAACCTCTTAGACTTCTTCTTTGCACGCTGCTCATCTGGCCCATTCTTTGCTATTTCAATCAAATCTTGCTGCATTGCCTCTTCTGCTTCTTTTCTCATAACTTCCAAAATAGTTGCATGCTTCTCATCATAAACGTGTTTCAACCAAACCCAAATCTCCTCAAACGCATTTTCCTGCTCTGCAAGAATCTTATGCTGATAATCCAAATATAACAATGGAACAAAATGTGCTAGTTTATCCTCAACACTCTCCCCAGAAAAACTAGAAAAAGTAACTTTTTCCATCTTATTTTTAGAAAACAACTCTTTCAACTTATTATACAAAGAATTAATTTGTGATTTAATATCAATCGATCTCTTAGGCAAAGCAATCCCTGTCTCAAAAGCTCTTTGTTTATCAATAATTACTCTTCTAATTCTCCTATTTTCAGTCTTAATAGCTTTCCCTAAAGCACTCATTAACTCCTGCAAGCTGACCTTTCTAATTCTAGGCAAGGGTGTCCTAGGAACTAATTCAGGAACATCGTCTTCAAGTTCAATTCTCTCCTGATGATATTTTTTCTCTTCCTGCTTCCCAAATAAAATATCATCCAAACTAGGCAAATATCTATTTAACAATATTTCAGATTTAATCCTTAAAAGCAAGGAAGTTGCCAATAAAACTTTGCTTGAAACAAAAAAGTTTGCTTCTTCAAGAACTTTAACTCTCTCAAGAAAGCGATTAGCCAACAAGCAAAGATCTATATCCCATGGATCAAGCTGTTCAGTATTAATCAAATCATATATAATCGCCTGCCAACTTAGCTTGTCCCCAAATAAAAGCCCATGTATCTGCTCCTGGCCAACTTTAGGGTTAGAATTAACTTCCATAACCTTTAAAATAAGCATTTATTTATATTTCTTGTGCTAAAAAAGAAGTTATAAGTTCGTATAATCTTATACCACACTAGAGGCACAAATAACAACTGTTCCCATTAAGAAGTTACAACAAACCGAAAAGTTTAAATACTTCTCATACATCATTATAAGATCACCTCTTTTTGCCCGGGAGAGGACGTTCAATCTATCTAGTTAATAAGATTGGACCTCCTCTTCAAGGGTTATAAAAAATTCTTCAAAACACTCTAACAAAGTCCTTTTTTAGGCAAGAGAGTTTATCCGAATTAATGGGAGGTGATGAAAAATTTCACCTAACTTTTTCTCCAAAATATGCTTTTTCCAACCATGTCAAGAACCACCAACTAAAGTAGGTGGCGTGTCTGGTTCTTGATCACCTCAAGATACTAATTTCACACTTAAGTGTGAAATTTCGCAATGCATCTTGACATCTAAAAAATTTATATACTTATCAAACTTAATAAAAAAATGAAAAGAGGACTATATTCGCTCTTAGGGTTTACTTTCTGTCTATTAGGATGCATTTATATCATTAATTCCATATCAAATACAACAGGCTTCGCAGTAATTGAAGAAGTTAATAAACCCGTAAGTAGTCTAATCGGTTTGGGCTCACTAGCAATAGGATTTTTCTTCTTATCGTTAACAAGAAAAAAGGGACAAGTAGCAATGGAGCTCACTATGACTTACGGCTGGGCAATCATAGCAGTCATAGGCATAATAAGTGTTCTAGCCATGTCTGGCGCCATAGAACCCACAAAATACGCTCAAGGATCAGTAATACTTAGTCCTCCTTTCTATGCTAGCGCCTGGAATGTCAAACAAGATAGTGATCCTTCGCTCTCAGGAGATCAATCCGCAGTAATATTAGAATTAAAAAACAATGGCGACGAAACCTACTCTATAGAAAATATCTATATCTCAAATTGTGGATCAAGCGACTCATCAATGCAAATAGAACCAAAAAGTCCAATAAAAATAGCTATAGAATGCGTTTATCCTCTAAAAAATGGAAAATTATTTAAGGGAGATATCTCTATAACTTACAAAAAACATAATAGTCAGATAGATTTAACCTCCACAGGTGCAATTACAGAAAAAGTAGTTTCAGTATAACAAGTCAAGTCTAAAATGAATATTCTTCGCTTATTAAGACAAAATAAAATATTATTGATTGTTCTTATAATTAATCTATTGCTCACAATAATAACTAATCAAATAACTCTAAGAGATTTCCAGAATTCAGCAGACGAATATTCCTATTACTTATCGGCTAAAATATTTTCAATAGGAAAATTATCCATGCCTCCACCGCCAAACAAGGAATTCTTTACATTATATCACGTTATATCTGAAGATAAATTTTATAGTAAATATCCTCCAGGCTGGCCATTTTTTCTAAGCTTAGGTATCCTACTCCATAGGCCTTGGTTAATCAATATTATATTTAGTACAGGAACGTTATTAGTTATTTATCTAATAGCAAAAGACAATTTCTCAAAAAAAATAGCTGACACCACTTTACTATTGACACTCGTAAATCCTTTCCTAATATTCAATTCAGCTTCTTACTTTAGTAATCCTTCCTGTCTTTTCTTCATTTCATTATTCACTTACTTCTTTTTTAAATCTATAAAAGAAAAAGAAATTCTAAAAAATTTCGCTTTTATGGGAATAAGTGGGGGAATTGCATTTTTAATAAGACCATTCACAGCTCTAGTAATCATCTCGCCACTAATGATTTATCTCTTAGTCAATCAATATAAAGAAAAACATAAAAAATTAACCAAAAAATTATTAGTTTTTTCTCTCTCCTTCTCTATATTCATTTCTATATTGCTTTTATATAATTATATCCAAACAGGTAATCCCCTATTACAACCATTTATAAAATACAAAGAGTGTGATAAATTAGGTCTAACCTCGTGTTCAAATGATTTTCAATGGGGAATAAAAAATAATCTAATAAATCGCCTAATACTTCTAAATCAATGGATGCCACTTAGTCCAATTCTGTTATTAGTTTATTTAACAACTATAAGAAAAAATTATTTAAAATCATTTATTTTATTTATAATATTTATAATTTTGTTTAGCGGATATTTATTTTATCTGTTTGATCCTGGAAATGAATACGGTCCGAGATATTTATACGAGGCTTCTTTTGCTTTATTTATCTTAAATTCAATAACTCTATCAAAATTAAAAAAGATAGGTAAAATTCTATTGATAATAATAATTTTGTTTAATATAATTAGTTTTTTCTATTTCACAGACTATTTTAAAACACAAGTAAATGAAAGAATGCAATTATACGATTTAGTAAAAGAGAACAATCTGTCCAATGCAATAATTTTCCTACAAACAGGCACTCCAACAATGTCATCAGGAGACTTAAAAAGAAACGACATTTACTTTAATCAATCAGTATTGTATGCATCAGATTTAAAGGAACACAACAAAGAGCTATTAAAAACCTTTCCTAATAGAACTTTTTATTATTTTTATTTTAAAGAAAAAGGTTATTTAGTTTCCCTAAACTCAGTATAATGACATTTACCACAATATAACCTATTTTTATGATTAGCCATAAAAATTCCCACCCCGCATCTAGGACAAGATTTAGATTTTTTAATTTTATCACCTTCTATAATATAATGTTTATACTTTACTGAAGTAGGTTTGTTTCTATGCGGCTTTTTACCTTTTCTCTTGCCTTCTGCTCCGCCTACTTTAGTTGCCATTTATTTCTTAGCCTCTCCTTCTTTTTTAACTTTAATTTTAGGTTCAGTACCATTTTTATCCTCTACTGAATCGTAAACAAATGCCTCTGCAAAAAACTCCTGGCTACCAAAATTGTTCCATAGTCTTTTAACAACAACCCTATCTAATTCAATCTTAAAATGATTAGCACAGTTCTCTTGCATTTTGACAAATCCTGGGTTACTATTTGCTTGTATAGAAAACAAAACTTCTTTTCTCTTCAACAGGTTATTCCTAAATTCTTTCATCTGAATCGAGCACCATACACTCCTTTATTCTTTATTTCAAGTTTCTGAGCAATTTCTGATTGTTCAGGATTAATAATGACTATTTTACCTCTCAAACTCTCGGTCTCTTCCTTGGAAACTAACTTAGTGCTTCCAAGACCCTTTTCAGTTAATTCAAAAATTTTGACAAATCTCTCTGCCATATTTAAATTCCTACTCCAGTTCTTAACTGAAGTTTAAGCACATTAAAATCATCGATTTTCATTTTTTACTTTTAGCTCCCTTGTCCACTTTCTTAGATACTTTTTTCTCAGCAGCTTCTTTCTTCTTTTTATCCTCATCGAGCCATTCAACCTTTCCTAATCCAGGCTGTCTCATTGTTAATCCTATTTTAGGATTGTCCCCTTTAAAACTTATAGCTACAATTCTAGCAATACAATTATCTCCTTTTGCTAAATTTCTTTTGCTACTCTTTCCAGACAAAGTTCCTGTCTTGCTCAAAGATACATAATCGTCCATTGTTTGAGATATATGTATCATTCCCTGAGCAGGCCCAATTTGCATAAATGCTCCAAAATTAGTTATATCTGTAATAGTGCCATAAACAAGTTCATGCAATTCCGCTCTCCATACAATTAATTTAAATATAGATTTATAATAAGCTGCACCATCACCTGGAATTAAAACACCTTCTTCTATCTTATCTACACTAATAACTGCTAAAATATATCCCAATTCTTTATTGACTTTATTCACATAACTCTCATTAAGTTGTCTTTCAACAGCTTCCTTAGTAGGCAATCCAAAATGCTTTGGTTCTACTCTAACATGATCTTCAACTTCTAATAAATAAAACATATTTAGTCTCGCTATTAAACATCATAACATTTAACTGAAATCATGAGATAAAATTGGTTTAAAAAGCTTGCGCTAAGTAAGCTTTTAGGATTTCTATGAAAAAGGTTATAAATAATTAATAGATAATTTCTCTAAATAGTTACAATCCCCACACATACTCGTTGCAGAACTCACAATTATCCTCGACTCTACACGCTTTGAAGCCTTTCTCATAGGCATTCAATATTTCATGTGCTGTTTTTATCAGATCCTGCTCTATTTCATATATATTAAATCCTTGCATCCTCGAAGAATTCAGAGGAAAAGCATTCCCTTTGTCATCCAATTCAAATTCTAAAGGAGTATCATGTCTCAGCATATCTAAAGTTATTCTTTTTACTCTGCCATAAGAAGAAGCAGCCAAGGCATAATAACCAAGTTGCCAATTTCTAGCAAGAGGCGCAATAGAACTCTTTCCAGTTTTATAATCGACTATCTCCAAGCCCTCATGACTAAAATCTATTCTATCAGCAAATCCTACAAATTTAACCCCTCCTAATTCAACACTCAACTTCTGCTCAGTTTTAGAGCTGACTCCATACTTCTTTTTATTCCTCTCAAAAAATATTTTAATCAATAATAAAGCGTCGCTTAAATCAGCCCCTTGCCATTCGTCTTCAAGATGCATCTCTCTAGCAACATCCTCAAAACTTTTCAAATCTTTATAATTGGCTTTTACGCCTCTTTCTAAAACATCATGAACGAAACTTCCTAATAAAATTGCTTCCCAAGAAATAGTCTTTTGCTCAGGCATATTATAAACATATTTATATTCGTATTTCTTCTGGCATTCTGTAAAAAGCAATAGAGAGGAAGGAGATAAAACAAGATTCTTTGAATTAATTACTTCCTTTTCTTTTTTAGGCCTCTTTAACATTTCAATAATGCTGTCATCAACACCTTCTCCTCTAAAAATAGAAAAGAAGTTCGTTCCGCTTCTGATCTCAACTTCAGGCTCAAAATATTTTTCCTCCATATCTTGAAGAAAAACAAAATCAGTATTATCTTTGTATTTAACCTCCTCCAAAAATTGCGAAGGATAATATCTCTTTCCTCCATAATCCTGCGCATATGTTAAAATCAGCTTTTCTTTTGTTCTAGTAAAAGCAACATAACATAGTCTTCTCTCCTCAAAAAGCTGATTCTGTCTTTCATATTCGTACAAATAATAATCCAAATCCTCTTCACTCAACCCTTTATTTCTTAATTCAGAAAATTCAGGAGACAATTCTATCGGAATCAAGCTATTATTGCTAATCCTATCCATCGGAAATCTCTTTTGAGCAAGATTGCTAATTATTACCACCTTATATTCTAATCCTTTAGTAGCGTGCAAAGTCATCAGTCTAACCCCGCCCTGCTCTGGCTCCACAGATTCTATCTCAATTCCTAAGCTGTCTAAAATATCTAAATAATAAATAAATCCGCTCAAATCCTCTCCGTATAAGCTGCTATGTCCCTTAGCCAAATCATAAAATTTGTTCAGATTCATCATCACAGCTTTATCCTCCTTCAACCTGTCATTATTTATCAATCCAGATAAATTATATATCTTTTGCACTAATTCAGAAACATTATCATTATAAGCTTCAAGCATCAGCTTTATTCTTTTTATTAATATTCTAGCAGCCATTTTTCCGGCTTCAGTCAAGTCAAGTTCTATCAAAGAATTTAACATTATTCCTGACAAATTTTCAGATTGGGCATTATCTTTAATAAATTTCCCAATTTTTATTAAATCTTCCTCAACAAATTCCAACTGATAAATCAAATCCCACCATGCCTGCTCGCCGCCTTTTTCCTTGCTCTTCAGTTTATTTAGAATCGTCAAATAATCAACTGTTGTTTTAATACTTCTCTCTTTCAATAAAGAGCTTTTACTAACAGAAACATATGGGATATTCTTCAACTCCAAAACTTTCCTTATAACCCTTCCCTGCTGATGCGTCCTGAACAGAACGCATATATCTCTAAAATCAACACCCTTTCTAGACTCAATTTCAATTAATTCCGATATCTTTCTAGCTTCCTCCCTAGCATTCTTTAAATCATATATTTCTATGGCCTCGCCTTCCCTATTCTTAAAATTTAAAACCTCGAAACAATCTTCCTTCTTAGAGTAATTATTCAAAATCAACCTGTGGGCTGCTCTTAAAATTTTATTACTAGACCTAAAGGACTTGTCTAAATTAAAAATGTTCTCTCTAGAAACATTAAATCTTTCTTTAAACTCATTAAAATTATGATTATAAGCGCCTCTAAATCTATAAATAGATTGATTCAAGTCTCCAACAATAGTTATATTCCTTTTTTTTGCCAACAAAAAAAGTAAGTCTAATTGGATCTTATTTGTATCTTGAAACTCATCAACAATAATATAATCGTAATCAATCACAATTTCCCTATATTTATCTAAAAGCAGCAAAGCATTCTTGTTTAAATCAGAATAATCCTGATAATTCTTCATTGATTTTATTTTCTCATAAGCATTCCACGCATTCAAAAACTTCCTTAATTTCAATAAGGAGCTGATTTTTTTTATTTCAATCCCAATATCTCTTTTTCTAATCTTATCTTTTTTTAAATATGAAGTATACGCTTCAAACTGAAGGCTCTCCAGTCTCTTTTCTAAATCAACCCCTTCAAATTTTTTAATCTTCCTATTGAAATACTCATTTAAGCTATCCCAACTTATTCCTAAGTCCTTGGCATTCCCTATAGCATTAATATATTGGTGGCAGTTCCCGACAGGCACTTTCAAAAATCTATACAAAACAACCTTTGCCTCATCAGGCGTTAAAATATTAAATTCTTTATTCAACCCAATCTTGTCCCCATGCTTCCTCAATAAATCTGCGGAAAAAGAATGAAATGTCTTAATTAAAGGCTCGCTTTCCCCTTTAAAATCGACATTTTTTCTTACTCTTGACAGCAAATTATTTGCCGCCTCATTAGAAAATGTTATGCATACAATCCTCTCAGGCCTGTAAATATTATTATTAATTAAATATTTAATTTTCTCAACAATAGTATAAGTCTTTCCAGTCCCAGCCCCGGCCAAAATCACACAAGGTCCTTTTACCTTTCTAATTGCCTCTTCCTGTCCATTTGTCATTGAACATTCAGGAATAATCATATTAAAAAGATTGCTGAATTATTTAACTACTATAATTTTCTAAATAATCTTTCCATATCCAATCAATCTCCAATGCCCCTGAATATTTCTCGCAATTCCGACATTATCATCCTTAAATGCAATAGTTGGTACTTTCAAATTCAGTTCAACATTATCTCCCTTAATAAAAACAACATTTCCTCCAGTAGTTGAAGTATTAACGCTTAACATTAACAATTCTCCATGTTTTATTGGCTCAACTTTTATTTTCTCTTTCAATCCAAATACCTCTGGAAATAAGATATATTTTACTTTCAAGCTCTGTGTCAAATCAGGCAATTTCCCTTTAATTGAAACAACATTACCAGCAAGTGCATCACTCTTTCCCAACACCATATCTAAAGAAGTTTCAATACTCATACTTCCTCCAGGAACTAATTCATCAAATTTCTTGCTTCCTTTAAACAAATTTCTTATTTTAGTTAAAATAGTATCGTATTTATACTTATTAGCTTCTTTAACAACTCTTCCAGGTTTTATCTCTATCTCATCTCCAACCTTCAATCTCCCGCACTTCAAAGTTCCTCCCAAAACTGCTCCATGCAAATCCCTTGGTGCTGTTCCAGGCTTGTTAATATCAAAACTTCTAGCAACTAAAAATATAGGCTCGCCAGATTCATTTCTATCAGGTTCTGGCAACTCTGTTAAAACCTTCCACACAATATCAATATTAACATCCTGTTGTGCAGAAACAGGAATTACAATTGCATTATCATACCTCCCTTTCAAAAATTCTTTTATCTCATTATAATTTTCTCTAGCTTTTTTCTCCTCAACTAAGTCAATCTTATTTTGCACAACTATCAAATTTTTAATTCCCTTAGCTTGTAAAGCCATTACATGTTCCCTTGTCTGAGGTTTGATTCCTTCATTAGCCGCAACAACAAGTAAAGCAGCATCAATCAATGCAGCTCCAGACAACATCGTAGCCATTAACATCTCATGTCCAGGAGCATCAATAAAACTAACTTCTCTTATTTTTTTCCCTTTTCCAGAAATATTATATCCTTCTTTATCGTCATAATATATAACAATGTCTGCATAGCCTAATTTTATTGTAATTCCCCTCTTTAGTTCTTCAGAATGTGTATCGGTCCATTTTCCGCTTAACTTATAAAGTAAAGTCGTCTTTCCGTGGTCTATATGTCCAACTATTCCAATATTCAGGACATTACTTTCTTTGCTTTCATTTAACTTTGCCATTTATTGTGATAGAAAAAGCGTATTTTAAAATCTATGGGTATAACTTTCAACAATACAAATAAACCTCATAAACCTATACCTATCTATTAATAATTCAAACATAATTAATTAACATTGAATTTCAATAAAAAACACAAAAACCCTCAAACCACCATCGTAAATAACCAAAACATTTAAATATTGAAGAAGTTTTAAAACCTCCATAGAAATCTATAGACATCCATCAAAATGGCTCAAAAAAAGATTACCCTTACTATTCCAGAACCCTTGCTAAACAAACTAAAGCAAGAAAAGCAAAAATTTTCCTACAACTCTCTCCAAGAAATAATTATAGACACTCTAAGAGAAAAATATTTAAGAAACTCTCTTGCCTCAAAAGAACATAAAAGAGGGAGGCCTCCAAAAATAAGAGAAGAAAACGTCCTCAGAAGAAAGAATATCTTCAAATGGAAAGGCGGAGAAAAATTCGACGTCTAATTACTTAAGTAGCAGCAACTTGAACTTTCTTCTCTTCAACCTTAAGCTCTTCTTTCTTATTCTGATCAGGAAAAATTTCTTCTAATTTCTTCTTTCCATGCTTTAAAACTTTAAGATTAATCTGAGAAACCTTCTCAGAAATTGTCTTTCCTCTAACTGTCTTTCTTAATCTAACTCCCTTTCTCTTGTCATTCATCCCCCAACCCTTACTTAATAAAACTCTTTTTAATCCAATTCCCTCTGCTTCCTTATACAATGGAAATCCAGCATTATCGCTCCCGCCTGCAATCTCTAATTCATAACCCTCAAAATCAATACTCAATTCCTTTCCCTCAAATTTATCACCGACTGACTTTCCAACTAAGAATTCTGCCTCTGACTGCATTCTCCATGCTTTTCCCTTATCTGATATATTCAATTTAAATGCCATTTCTCTTCAAGATTTTGAGGGTTTTTAAAACTTTAGCTTTCCGAGGAAAGCTAAATGGGTCAAAGATTAGAATCTTTGAATCTTCACTTTACTTTTAGGAAAAGTGAATGATGTAGAGATTTATTTAAATAAATCTCTGAAACTTCTTTCTAACTAAAAATTAATATCCTTCAACTTGCAATCCTTTAATTCTCTCAAAATGCTTAACGTTATTTGTAATAAGCCTTTGATTATTTTTAAGAGCAATTGCGGCAATCATAATATCTTCTAAATCTATTATTTCTCCTTTCTTTCTTAGATTTGCTTCAATCTCTCCAGCTTTAAATGCGCTTTCTTGATCAAAATCTAAAATATTTACAGCAAAAAGAAATCTTCTTATATTTTCTGCTTCAATTTCGCTATTAAATCTTAAATATGCTCCTTTCACAATTTCCATAATAGACGGTGTGGCAATAAAAATTTCCTCTTGACTTTTCTTGTATTTATCCAGAATAGAACCCACATTCTCGTTCTTTCTTAATAAGTCAATAATAAATGTTGTTTCTAGACAGACCATTACTTAAATCTCTCCATAAGTTTTTTATGCCTTATTTCATGAAGTCTAGCATGCTCTTTTCTACTTTCTTTAATAGATTTTTCCAAAGCATCCCCAGCTTCCTTTGATAAAATACCATAAAACTCTCTTAATTTATCAAAATTCCCTTTCTTTCCCATTTCTCTGACTATAACTTTAGAAAAACTATCATTTTCCTTCTTATTTCTCTCTAAAATTCTATAAGCTTCTTCGGTTATTCTAATTGTCTTTCTCTTCATATTTTAATGTTAATACAGAAATTTATATATTTTTCTAAAATAAAATTGTCTCTAATTAGCTTAGCAAAACTAACATTTAAATAGAATTATTAATTAAAATCAAAAAATCTTTGAATTTTACCACGCCTTAAAAGGCGTGGTTTGCGTAGATTTTTGGATGCTCAAAATTCTCCACGCACTAAACAGGCTGTCTCGCAATTCAAATAATTATCATAGATAATTAATCCAAAAAATAATGTTCTATTATTTTTACATATTCTCCCTTTAGCTATCCAGATTTTCTTCAAATTATGGGCTATACTCGCAATATTTAGCTC
>OBEQ011278445.1_pt1 | contig 19535 bp, 22 predicted proteins | sample 1670901 | NCBI WGS metagenome assembly OBEQ01 (sample SAMEA104232315, study PRJEB22302) | groundwater metagenome | biome: forest; feature: aquifer; material: groundwater | place: USA | collected 2011-08-07 | depth 5.4 m
CTGGAAAGTCGGGCTACTCATCAGATTTTTCTGATCGGGGGCTCACCCCCTCACGAATTCCTGCACTTCGTGCTAGTCAGTTCGTGGTTCCCCCTGATATCAAAGATTCGAAATTTTTAACGCCCTTTGTTTCAAAGTAAGCCTTAAAATAAAGAAAAGTAGCAAAGTCACAATCATAAAAGCAATTTGAAGATTTTATGTGCAGTCATAAACCATAAAATCTTCAAATAGTGAGACTAGAGTACTGACTAAATGTTGCAGCATCACTAGTCGAACGGTGCTTTTTGATGTGACGAGCTACTCTACTTGGGGAGATTTTTCTCGATTAACTCCATAATCTCTTTTTTAAATCTTTCTTTAGAAAATCTCTCTGCATTTTTGCGCAAATCCTCTTTCTTAAATTCCATTCCCTGAAACTTTTCCAAAGCTTTTATTAAAGAATCTGCATTTACCATTCCAGCTCCTCCATAAAGCAGACCTGTTTTGCCATCAATTACAGTCTCCAGGAATCCACCAGATGCAGGAGCTATAACCGGAGTTCCAGCAGCCTGAGCCTCAATTGAGGTGATCCCAAAATCCTCATCTTCTGAACCAACAATTAATGCTTTAGCATTTTGCATAAGCTTAACCCGTTCAGAATCTGAAACCCAGCCAAGAAAGGTTTCAGGTTTCAGGTTACAGGTTACAGCAAGTCTCTTTAAGTTATCCAACTCAGGGCCACTACCTGCTATTTTGAGCGGTAAACCTAATTTCCCACAAGCCTCCACCACCGCCTCCACTCCCTTCCCTCTTACCAATCTACTCAGGACAAGAAAATATTTTCTTTCACCTGTTGCCTGTTGCCTGTTACCTGTAAACTCTTTAAGATCAACCGGCGGATAAATTATCACACTGTCTCTTCTGTAAAATTTAGCTATTCTTTTTTGAATATTTTTAGAATTAGCAACTAAAATATCCGGTCTTTGAGAAATTTCAAAATCATAAATTCTTAAAATATGATTAACAATTTCCCCTAAAACATGGGTTATTGGATTTTTTTTATAATTAAAGCTTGTGACATATCCATATAAAAATCTGGGTGGGGTATGAATGTAGCTTATATGCAGAGTTTCTGGCTTCGTAATAACTGCTTTGGCCATATAAATTGCCGAAGATGAGGAAATTACTAAATCATAGGAAGATAAATCAAAGCTTTCAAACATGAGTGGAGCAAATAATCTAAATGGGGATAAAAGTTTGTTGGCAAAAGGCATTTTCTGATACCAGGAAGGGATAATTTTCCATGTCTTAAACCTTTTTCCATTTTCCCCCATGGCATCTAAATTTACATAAGCTGTATACACAGGAGCCTGGGGAAACATCTCATGCAAAGTTTCCAAAACCCGCTCAGCTCCTCCAAATTCTCTTAAATAATCATGAGATAAAGCTACTTTCATACAGACTTTCCAACCTCAATCAGCTGCTCAAATGAAAGCTTAGTAGGTTTTGCCTCAGGTGCTGCTGAGGATCCACACAAAACCATATGATGGCTTTGATGTAAAAACCAATCAGCATCCGGATCAATTTCTTTTACCTTTTCATAAATAGAGCTTAAATCCAAATCATGTGAAGGGGTAAAGAATTGAACTCCGTTATATTTTGGAGAAACCAGTAAAAACAAATCTCCACCTCGCTTCGCGAAGCGAGCCATTTTTTTACAAAATGGTCTGTCTATTGTATCGGACTTTATGGCATAACTTTTACCAAATTTAGATTCAAATTCCACTCTACTCTCCCAATCAAGGAGAGATTGCTGAGTTCTTTTGGCAACTTCTAAAATTTTATCCAGTATCTTTGCACCTAATTCTACATCTTCCAGTGATGAAGACTTTTGATTATCTTTAGATCTTATAAAAGCCGGCACAGAAAATTCATCATAAGCCTCAATTGGGATAGTACCTGTATCAATACTTAAATTCCAGGCCACCATTTCCTCCAAAGCTTTAACCTCTAGATCATCTTTTGGAAAAAGCCCTTCAGCTTTTAAATAATCAAAAACCAAGGATCCAGCACAGGTTTTTAGTCCTTCTTTGTGTTCATCAAATTTTCCCCCACCAGTTCCTACAAATATTTTTTCCTCTGTCTCTTCCGCCCCTTTATCATGAGATGCTGAGATAAAATCAACTTCAAAACTTGCATATTTAGGATCATATTTTTTAAGTAACCAGATAGCAAAAATATCATCCAAATGCGGATTAATATGTGTAATCAGTACTCCCATGTTATGATGAGTATAACATGATCGTGCTCAAAAAACTTACCTTTGCTCCGCTTTTTCTGATTGTTTTTATTATCTTAATAATTGAATTTACTCCTTTTTTAAAATCATATGACTTTATTTTTTCGCTGTCTTTAAATACCTTAGTTAATTTAATTACTCTTTCAGCTTTAATTTCACTATCTTCATTATCATTTATTCTATTTTCTGCTCTCTCTTCAGATTTAAAATATGTTTTACCAGTGGGAATTTTAGCCTCATTAATCCCTTTTTTATTTACAGAACAAACAGGAGGCATAATTTTTATGTTGGGAATTATAGTTTCTTTACTTATTACATTTTTAACTCTGCAAAACAGCTTAAAAACATACCTGAACTTTAATGTCTTAAACTTATTTAGCCCCTCTATCAAACGTTTATCCTTTTTTCTGATAATTACTATTTCTCTGGTTTATTTTTTATCAGTCAGTAAAATAGTATCAGTTAAAGGCTTTTCTTTACCTGATTCTATATTAGATACTGCTTTAAAATTAACTAATCAAGGCTCAACTCAGGTTCAAATTCCGCAAATTTCTCCGGATCAGTTGGATTTACTTAAGAAAAATCCTCAGCTTTTAAGACAATCAGGCTTGGATTCAAGTGTTTTAAATAATTTGTCTACCAGCCAAAATCCTGAAGCTGATTTACTCAAACAAACAGTTAAAGATCAGGTTCAATCTTTTATAAAACCGTATTTAGGTATTATCCCCGCTGTCTTGGCCCTACTTTTATTCTTAACTCTTCAGACTTTAACCTCGCTAACTAACCTATTTAGCTATCCTCTACTCTTGATAATTTTTTATATTTTGGAAAAATCAGGATTTGTTAAATTTACAACTGAAATGAGACCTGTTAAAAAATTGGTGATTTGACTACATCTTTTAGATTAACTAAAATTAACAACTATTATGCCAAAACTAAATATTGAATCCAGGGAACAACGGATAGCACAGGCTGATCAGGAAATGCATCAGCTACTTGATGGTTATGAAAAGCTATCTAAAACTAAAAGAATACGCCGTCCCCTTGATTTAGACGACTACAAGTGGGATCAGGCAAGATCAGAATTAACCCATCCTACTGTAATAGATTTTTTGAGATTCACATTCCAAGTAGAAATTCCATCTGACTTATACGCAAAGCCGATCCTCGAGGCTGCGGATAGAGAAGGTTTAACTTCACTTAGACGTTTTATAGAAAATATTTGGTTGCCTGAGGAAAAGGGACATGGACCATTACTTGGTCACGCTGCACTTGCATATGGCACAATATCCAAAGAGGAATACAATAAAGATGTTACTGAAATTCCAAAATTAGATTTTCCGATAGGTAGAGGCTATAGCGTTGGAATGGTTGTAATGTACGGTGAAACACAAGAACTAGGTACTAAATTGTCCTACAGGGCTATGAGAGAAAATACCCAAGATCCTCTATTAATCGCAGTTTTAACTGATCTGGAAGCTCAGGAAATGTTTCATAAAGGAGGATATAGAGAGTTTAGAAAAAGAATTGCTACAGGAGATGATGTAGTTCAAACTATCCGTGGATTCCTATTTCCTGGATATATCACAAGTCCGAAGTTCCAGAGACAGTCTTCTGGTTGGGCCAAAGAATTAGGCTTTGATTGGGGTACTATGAATCATGATCTGGCAACCGGAATATTAGAACAAGCAGGATATTCAGGATTGGGAAGAGTAGTTAGCTCTGAAATTATCCGCAATGGGTTTCCTAAACCTGTAAAAAAAGTTCTTTCTCTCTCAGATAGAATTAACAATCCTGTATTAAATTATTTAGCAGGCAGAGTTGCAACCAGGGTAACCCAAGTTAAAGTAGCTTAAGAAATTTTCAAAACTTCCATCTCTCCCCAATTTGAGCCTACTGATTATACGAACAAAGACCAGTTAAAAAACTGGTTATTTGAAAGATTAAACAGCAGCTGGTTTTTTTCTTCGATTAAAAAATTTATTATATTCTTCTTCTCTTCCAACTGATTCCCACTTTTCCAACATAGAGGCAGGTTGGAGAATCATAAGTTTATCAGCTAAAGTCATCGTTAGCTCTTTTATATCAATCCTTACCCCTCCTGTAATTTCAGCAACAGAAGTACGTGTACTGATTCTAATAGAATTTGTCTTTGGATCAATAGCAGTAAAATAAACTGCAGTTTCTTCTAATCCTTGTTCTACTAATTTGTCTATTATTATTGCAGGGCCAATACCTAAATCTTTAAGCCCACCTGTTTTATCTCTTGAGGGAATAAGAGATATTGGGACTAGTCTTTCTTCTTCTGTTACTGCATTAATTATCATATTCATTCCTCTACTGTTGTTGGTACCTCTGACTATTGGAATAACTTCCAGTCCTGTTAAAAAGGGTGTTAAGGTTTGGTTCAGGATAGCTCTGACAAAGCCATTAGAAGAGTTAAATATATCTTTTTTACCTGTTTTTCTCCTTACAGTTTCAGGTTCCGGAATACCAATTAGTGTTGATTTAACAACTCCTCGTATTACTCTTCCCAAACCTGGTTCTCCCAAGGCCGATTCAATAGCATGAAAGCCTGTATAGTAGCCTCTTAGCGAATCTAAAAAACTAACGTGATTTGATAAAATTAAAGCTCCCCCTTCAGCTGGTAAAGAACCATTTACTTTAAGATTGCTTAATCTTGCGTACCAGTTTGCAAGGTGTACGGCTTTAGCTACAGCTGAAAGCGAGGTATTTGGAGACTCTCTCCTAACGCCTAATTTATAAAATGCATCTTGCTCGATATTCATATAAAGTCAAATTAAAGAGCTAAAGATATCTCTGCTAAATTATTTAGGGGTTTGAAGGTTCCATCCGGATTTAATTGAAATGCCCCAGGTTCCAGCATATCTTTTAAGACTATTGAATTTTGAGCTGCTTGTGCTAAAGCTTCCTTATTTTCTAAACCAAGACTATTGCTAATATAATCAAAGGTCCTAAAGTAAACTCCACGACTATCTTCATCAGGCATAAGCCTGGATAATACCCTACGTCTATTAGGTAATCTATCTGCTAATGGCATTTTAAAGCCCTCCTGTACAGCTACTAAGGCATCATACATTCTTTCTGGAAAATACCGGGCAACAATTCCTGCTTGTTCTATATAAGCCATCTGGTGAGCTGTTTCATCCACACTAATAATTTTTACATGTTCTGAAGCCCCTATTTCATAACCTCTCTCAGCCTCTTCATTAGTTCTTTTATCTGCTAAGCTATAGTCTGCTCTTACCATTTTACGAAGTTGGCGGCCATAAAATGCTGTCAGTCTTTCCTGGGGAATACCAAATGCGATATGACCATATCCATATTCATCATCAAAACCATTATGGTCTCTAAAATCCCATGGATCTAGATTTGCATCTCTTTCCATTTTAAGTCTTTCCGCCTCAGTCATTTTTCCAGAAAGCACTAATATGTCTCCATAAGTCTGAGGATGTTTAACCTCGTCACCTGCCCATCTAAATCCTATTGCAAGCCTGCTCATCCCATCATTAATAAATCTTAATCCTGCTTTAACATAATCTTTAATTCTTAATTCCGTATACAAAAATGCTCTTGTAACTTTTACCGTATCATCACTGAGTCTATCTCCTAACTGGACAACCTCGTTTCTGGAAGCTAAATTCCAAGGTTGCCATCCACGATTTCTTTCAGCAGAATCAATAAACTTTTGAGCATGAATTTTAAGATCTTTTTGTAAGGCAATCTCTTTTGCAGCTCTTGTAAAAGAACCCGCAATTACAATTGGAGCTTCACCTCTTGTTGGCCTAGGAACTTTATCTATAAGAGTAACCTCTGCTTCAATTGTATGAAGATCTTGGCCTGCAAAAATATCAACAAATTTTTCTGGAACTTTTGTCATAAAATTATAGGTTATATAATAACATAAATTAAATCAATTTACCTAGAAATAGCTGTCATCTCTCCCCAGTTTTTACCCATTTTTAAATCCACAATCACCGGAACAGAAAGTTTTAAGGCATTTTCCATTTTATCTTTTACCATTTTAGCTATTTCCTTCACACTTTTCGGGGTACATTCAAATAAAAGCTCATCATGAACCTGTAGAATCATTTTACAATCCTCCCCTTTAAGGAGCTTGTCTATATCCACCATGGCTTTTTTAATCATATCTGCAGCTGTATTCTTGGATATCACGCCTTCACTATCAAAACGGTGGCTTCCTGGTACACTTAAAGTATACGTTGTTTCATATTCATCAACTTTTTCTATTTCTATAATTTCATTATAGTGATAAAGGTTAGCTTGCAAATTAACATTATTACGATTAAGCCATGTCCTCAAATGATAAAGCGAAGAAGAGCCACCATTTCTCCAACGGCTGTATAAAACATAGTCTGATGCCGTAGCAAATTGACTTTTCTGAATATGACCTCCTAGAAAAACTGCCTCTTGTACTAGAAACTGTGGTGCTATTCTATTTAAGTAACGATTGTATTTTGATATTTCCCCTTGCTGTAAGGTTTCAACTAAAGCATTCCTGTGGATATCAAGACGATAGGAAGATAAATCATTATAGACATATGGGCCACGAAGATTACTCTCAACTCCTATTGTCCTTAGAACTAATTGTATTTCTTGTAGTAATTCTCTTTGACAAATATGAATACTGGGGTTATTTTTTTCTTTTATACCTTGATATCCATCAGAATCCATAATTCCTTTGATAAAAGCACGTCTATTTTCTAAGGTCTCAATAAAAATGCGTGTAGGAAGCCGTTTGGTATGAGCATTTTTTCCCATAACGAATCCTAAAACCTCAAAAAGTTTTCCAAGACCTTGTGAATTAATTATTACCAAATAACGTGTGGACAATTTGATCTTAGGACGATGTATCAATTTTCTTTGCTTTGGGTGAAGACCCAATGAAGTAAAAAAATTAATACACTGATCTCGTTTTTCTATTTCGTGATCCCCAAAAACGTAGTTGAGACAATAAACCCAAGCTCTATTCCACCGTTTACTGATCCAACCATCTCCAATATAATATCCTAACCAATACCATAAATCCTGATTCAGAATTACCTTTAGTGGAATCCCGTTATGCGCCTTAGATGTATACTCATATAGGAATTCCTTTGGAGAAAACTCATGGGCTGTTGGCATACTGAAACATACTTTTATACCAGGTTTTAACTGCGAAAATTCCAGCCACTTATACCCGAACTCATCTAAAGTTAGAACTTTATGTCTTACATCACATTTGAAAACTTGGCCATTCGAAAATTTGATTTTTGCAAGTTGTGCTCTACCTCTATTTAAAACTTGATAAGCCTTCCATTCACTGCCATCCCAGACAAAAGGTGGCTTACTCTTTGCTTCATAAAGTTCTCCAATAGGTATATATCCCCATGCGGTAAGTATTTTTGTTTCCCAAGGAAGACAACCTTGGACCGGATGATTAATGGCTGCTCTCTCTCCTGCTGATTTAAACATTCTATTTGAGGATTGAAGCTCCGGAATATATCTTTTCCTGCCCCAAAGAGTTTCAACATATCCCTTTTCATAGCCAAATTCCAAAGTTTTCTGCATCCACTCCCTGACTCTTGGATACTCCTCAAAATATTCCTCAATATATTGTCTTGCCAGCTCATATGGAATGCCTAACTGACGGGAAAGAGCGTGTGGACCTTGTCCGTAAAGTGTGGCAAAATTCATGGTTTTACCCACGTTTCTTTGCTGTTTAGTAACTTCATCCAAAGAAACTTTGAAGATTTTTGAAGCAGTTAATGCGTGTATATCTTCACCGATTTCAAATGCTTTTTTAAGCCCTGGATCATCTGCCAAATCTGCCATGATTCTAAGCTCAATTTGGGAATAATCAGCCCCAAGTAAGACCTTACCTTTAGGAGCTATGAGGGAACCTCTCGCTGGCGCGATGAAAGCTTTTCTAATCTCTCCCCCCATTTCCCCTCTGATAGGAATATTTTGTAAATTAGGATCTTTTGAAGAAAGCCTGCCTGTTGCTGCTCCTTCCACATTAAAGGTGGAGTGGATCCTTCCATCTTCTTTAACGTATTTTGGCAAAGCATCAACGTAGGTAGAAACCAGTTTAAATAGTTGTCTGTAATCCAGAAGTAATGGAATCACCGGATGAGCAACAGATAGCTCTCTTAAGGTTTCCTCATCAGTACTTCTGCCGGTTTTTGTTTTTCTGACAACCGGTAAATTCAGTTCATCAAAAAGGATTTCTGAAAGCTGCTTTGGGCTGTTAATATTAAACTGATGTCCCACTTTTGAGTAAATATCTTTCTCTAAACTAGCTAGTTTAGTCTTTAGCTGTTTACCAAACTTATCTAAAAACTTCAAATCCAGAGCTATTCCTGTTTCTGTCATTTTCTTTAAAACTTTATCAACTTCTAAATCTAAACTTGCAGTCTTGTCATTGCGAGGAGTCTTCGACGAAGCAATCTCTTTTTCTGAGCCAGATTGCTTCGTTTCACTCGCAATGACAGTTGAGGCAGGATCCCGAACAACTCCAGGAATTCTATTTATAAGACTTTTAAATTCCAGCTCTTCAAAAAGTTTAACCACTTTTTCAGCCTCAAAATCATGAACCAGACAGGCTTTGAGATCCAACTTTATTGGAGCTTTAAGATCCAATGTGGCCAGTTTTTTGCTCATCACAGCATCTTCTGCACCTTCAGAGAGTAGCTTTTGCATTCTCTCAGGTAGAGTTTTTAAGTTTTCAGCTTTATATATATTCTCAATTGATTCAAACTGGTGAATTAATTTTGTGGCAGAAACATCACCTATCCCATTTACTCCCGGAATATTATCTGAAGCATCGCCTGCTAAAGCTTTATAGTCAATTAATTGCTTTGGCATAAAGCCATACTTAGCCACAAACTCCTCTATTCCATAAAGCCCCACATCAGCTAAAGTTTTTTTGGGCATAAAAGTTTTAATTCTCGGATCAATAATCTGCATAATATCCCGATCTCCTGTTACTATTACAATTTCCAAATCCTTTTCTTTTTCCGCTTGAATTGCCAAAGTTCCGATTAAATCATCTGCCTCATATCCGGATAGAGAAAACTCAGGGATATTAAAAGCCTTAACAACCTCATGAACTCTTTTGTATTGATTAGACAGCCCATCATCCATAGGGCCGCGAGTGGCTTTATATTGGGTATAGGCTTGATGGCGGAAGGTTGGGCCTTTTTCATCCCAGGCAACTGCCAGATAATCTGGTTTTAAATCATCAATCACTTTTAAAATCATGGAGGAGAATCCAAAAACTGCGTTAATCAGCTCACCACTTGAGGTAGTAAAAGGAGGTGTGGCATGATAAGCCCTATGCAGCAGAGCATTTCCATCAACTAAAACCAAACGTTTCATGGTGGAATTGTAGCATTATTAAAAGGCTCTTGCTACTTAGATTGACGAAAAATTCGGGAGATTCTTGAGATTAAATTACTGGTTTGTTTTTCCCTGGCAGCTGGAATACCGTTATGATCAGCTTGCCTTTGGGTAACACTCACCTTTACAGGCGTATCCAGACCAAAATGCATCTCTTTTGCCAGCTCTGAGCGGGCTTTTGCCAAGCGGAACATCTCCTCCTGCTTTCTGTAAGCTTTTATATATTTGTTATAAAAATCTTCTTTGCTGGCATATTTTGCTCTTTCTTCCTCAGGTAACCTATTCCATTTATCCTCGTCCTCTATCCAGCTTCTTAGCTGCATATCTGCCATGGCCGGTTTCATTCTTTTTTGAACCTCATCCTCAGGTAAATAATTTTTATAATTTGAAACTTTATCCTTCCCGCCTGCTATAATCCACACAGGAATATCACCCAGCTCAGAAAAAGATACTTGTCCGGTAAGGGATTTTCTTTGGCTCCAAAAAAGAGGCAAACCTCCTTTTTTAAAAAGCCTTTTCAAACTACCCTGGAATTCTTCCTGAACTATGTTTGCCGGGACAGCTTCAACTACAGGAGGTTTATCCATTGCTCTAACCCCTCCCTGCTTTCTCTCCCTTGGTCCTATTCCAGACCCTATTTTAAATGGCCCTAGCTTCAATTCTGGCATTACATCCATTGCAAAATCTTTAAGTAAACCCAAACTCCATCTTTTATTAAAACCTATTGGATCTGCTAAAACTAAAGCATTAATTTTTATTTCAGGATGAGACTCTTTTAAGGCTTTAACTGCATCTACAGCTTTTTCTGCCCCTAAGGAATGGGCAAAAAATATAGCCTCTTTTATTCCTTCTTCAGAAACAGCCTGGCTTATTCCTTTTCCCTGTAAGCTTAAACCCTCCTTATCTCCTTTTGCATCAGCTGTGTCTATTAAATAGCAGGCAGTATTTAAATTCTTGGATAACTGGGAGGGCAGTGACCAGGTGGTTTTATTATCAACAGTCCAGGGCCAACCCATTAAAGAAACAACGACTTTTTCTCCTTCTTTTTTTGAGCCGAATTGAGCTATGCCAACATCTATATTTGAGCCTTCAATATTAAAAGTTTTCCTTTTTAAGGAAAGTGCTTCAATTTTAACTTCTTGTGGATTTGGTACTTCAGCTATTTCTGCCATTATCTTAAATCCTCCAGAATTGAATCTTTCTTTTTTAAAACAAATACCTCTACGAAATTTTTAACATAATCATATAATCCATGAATTAACCCTTTTTTAAACCTTCTGCCAGAGAATATCACCGGTTTATTTATAAATTTAATTTTTCCCAATTTTGCCACTTTAAAACCTAACTCTATATCCTCTTGTCCTTGTAAATTAACATCAAATCCACCTGATTGCTCATATATAGATTTTAAAATTCCAAAGCTAAATCCAGACAACCAGTAATGCCCAAAAATTATTCTGTATGAAACCATTAAAATTGGCTGAATAAAATTAAAAAAAGAATTAGTAAACGGATCTGAATCAATAATTTTGCAGGATGTTGAAACTGCTACAACTTCCCCTTTTATATTTGAGGCCAACTTTTCCACCCAGCCTTTATAAAAAATGGTGTCTGCATCTGCGGACAAAACAATCTCCCCTTTGGCCTCTTCAAACCCTTTGGCTCTGGCAGCTCCCCTACCTTGTTTACTCTCTTTTATAATCCTTAAATCCATACCATGAGCAAACTTGCTTGCAGCTTCAATTGTTTTATCAGTTGAGTTATTATCAACCAAAATTACCTCGTAGTTAATGTTCGTTGCCTGCTCAGATTTTAAAAGGGAAAAAAGAGTGTCTCCAATATATTTTTCTTCATTAAAGGCCGGCAAAACAATTGATACTTCAACTTTCATTTATCAATCCTAACCCAATTCCAAACCAGAAAAGCATAAACAAATGCTAAAGTGGCTTCAAATAAAAGATACTGATTATAAAACGGGATCCAGACATACAAAGAAGGATAATTTAAAAAACTTGCCATAAAATTATTCGTTAATGTTAAATAGAGAAGAAGTAATCCATGAAAAACAGCCCAAAAACTTGAGGCAAAGACTAAGTCTTTATATTTTTTTAAGTCTTTTTGGGCGCTGAATATAAGGATTGCTGCTAGAAATACAAACGAGGCATAAATAGTATTCAATAAAACAGCATAATTTAAGGCTGAATCCGGCCAGACATTCGCAACTGAGGAAAGCCTTATATTAAAAAGGTGAATTGCCGCGTCTCCTATTAAATAAATTGCCATCAGGTTCAAAAAAACCTTCAGTATCTTGTCTGCTTTCACAAACTCATTCTATCAGATATAATCTTATGTGGCCAACATATGCAAAATAAGAACAGATTAATTGTCTCAGCACTGATACCTGCTTACAATGAGGAGAGAAATATCAACCAAGTCCTTCTGCTTCTTAAAAAGTCATCTCTAATTGATGAGGTGATTTGTATCAATGATGGTTCAGGTGATAAAACCCTTCAGATTGTTAAAAAAATTCCTGAAATTAAGATTATCAATCTAAAAAAAAACTGCGGCAAAGCTAATGCAATTGTTGAGGGACTCAAAGCGGCCAAAGGAGAAATTGTTATTTTTATTGATGCTGATGTTACCGGACTTAAGGAAGACTCTCTTAAGAAGTTAATTTCTCCGCTTCAAAAACAAACTGCTGATGCAGTTATTGGTTATCCAATCATAAGCCGGATGGATAAGTTTTTTAAGCCTTTATCCGGTGAGCGGGCCTATTTCAGGAAAGACTTACTCCCGCATTTATCTTCTTTGAAAAACAAACGCTGGGGTTTAGAACTACATTTAAATTTTCTCTTCCGGGGAAAAAGGCTAAAAATAGTCCCTCTTCAGATTAAAAATACCATGAAATATAAAAAATACTCTTATAACTTGGCAGCTAAAACTTTTTTCACTGAGAGCTTTGACATATTATCTGTAATGTTAAAGCAAAAACGTCCAATTAATTATTTAAAAGATTCCTATATTTATCCTTTTTATGAAAAAAAGTGGGTTGTCAGGTATTTTTTTAAATTGTATGACCGGTTCCTTTAAAACAGTTTTGAGCCCTTTGAAGTAGTATTTCTCTCTCCCCTTCTGCCAGTGCAGAATCTGTTGCTTCTTTTTGAAGAAAATAACAAGCTGGAATTTTAACAAAGATTGGCAAATCTGATCTTAAAGTCATTCTGTTTATTACTGATCTGATAGAAAGTTTAGCCTTTGGATTTGTTAGCTTATCATAAAGGCTTTGCAGAACTTCCAGATGGACAGTTAAGCTCTCTTTTACCCTGACTACTACTTCAGGGTCTGAGTCATCTTTTGGATCCAGCTGATTTAGATGAAACCAGTATCTTTCCATTGTGGGCTGAATTAAATCCTCTCTTCCACCAATCAGGCTTTTTATCTCTCTTAGCCTTCTGGTTGCAAATTCCAGTTGCCTGATTTTTTTAACATGAGGGGTTAAGGCAAGTTTAAGTTCTATATTTTCTCTGACTGTTTTTAAAAAATAAAAAAAAGAAGCAGGAGTAATTTTGGAAACACCAATATCATTACCTGTTGGACTCATTTGAGCAGAATATGTGGCTGAAAAAGAAGCTTCTTGCTCTGATGAAGTCAGGTTACTTGCAAAAACAGGACTCACAGAAAAAATCAGTGCAGCTAAAATTATTGCTATAACTTTCATATAAGGATTATAACAGAGGTTTAATTAAAACAGCGGTTTAGAGCTTGTCTGTATTTATTTGAAATCTCTGAAGCCACTAGGTGATAAAGTAAAAATCCCTCTACGGCATATATATAAGCACTTGCTGCAACATTCAACATAGGCTGATCTATCTTTAATCCTATTTGTGCTAATTCAACCATCATCCCTGTTGTTAGCGGGATACCTAACATTAGCGTTCCTCCCGCAATTAATCCAACCCCATCCGGACTTTGTACCTGTCCTCTTATAAAAACAAGTGGTGCAATCGCAATGCATTTCACATCCTCCAATCTATTTGCTATCCAGTTTCTACCTGGTATTAATTTTTGCTGATTTATCCAGGTACTTAAAGGTGAAGGTTCCAGAAATTTTTCTGTAGGAGTATTTATAACTTTTTTTATAGCTACTGGTACTTCTCTTAAGGCTTCTATCTTAGAATGCATAGTTTATTAATACTCTTTCTTAAGAAAAAATTCAACTTTTCTTCTTGCCTACTATTTTTTCAAATTCTTCTGACTCCAGGGTTTCTTTTGTAAGTAATTCCTTAGCCACTTTATCTATCAGTTTTGAGTGTTTTCTAACTAATGCTTTTGCATCTATCCAGGCTCTGTCTATAATCTTTTTAACCTCATCATCAATGGAGGCCTGGAATTTAGAAGAAATAGATACTCCTTCTTCCTTCCACATTCCAAAAGTAGCCTCAGTTTGAAAATTAACAGGCCCTAAATCACTCATTCCATAAACAGTCACCATTTCCCGGGCTATATCTGTTTCTACTTTAATGTCAGATGCTGCTCCAGTGGAGATATCTTTCAGGAAATAATTTTCTGCCACATATCCACCTAAAGCTGCAGTAATTTGACCCATTAAACGGGACTTACTTTCATTAGATCTATCTTCTGTTGGGGGAAACATAGTATGTCCACCAGATTGACCTCTGGCAACAATAGAAATCCTGTGCACCGGATCAACTGAGTGAATAAAATGGCCAACAACTGCATGTCCTGCCTCATGATATGCTGCCAGTTTTCTATCTTCTTCTGTTTGCATTCTCTTCCTTTGAGGACCTAATTTCACTTTAGTTGCCGCCTCTTCTAAATCTTTATTATCAATTGCGGATTTGCCGTCTCTGGCTGCCAGAATTGCTGCTTCGTTTAACACATTAGCCAAATCTGCACCGGAGAATCCAACTGTTCTTCTGGCCAGCTTTTCTGTATTAACCTCCTTGGTAAAAGGCTTGCCCTTCATATGAAGCTCAATTATGGATTTTCTCTCAGATAAATCTGGGAAGCCCAACATTACTCTTCTGTCAAACCTGCCCGGTCTGATAAGAGCTGTATCCAATAAATCCGGTCTGTTAGTGGCACCGATCACAATAACATGCACACTTTGAGTAAAGCCGTCCATTTCCACCAGAATCTGGTTTAGGGTTTGCTCCCTCTCATCGTGTCCCCCGCTCATGCTCATACCGCGGGCCCTGCCAATTGATTCAATTTCATCTATAAAAATAATTGCCGGTGAGTTTTTCTTAGCATTGGAAAACATATCACGGACCCGGGCTGCTCCAACTCCAACCAACATTTCCATAAATTCAGATCCGGCAATTGAGAAAAATGGCACTCCGGCCTCTCCTGCCACAGCCCTTGATAACAATGTTTTACCTGTTCCGGGAGGTCCGACAAGTAAAACTCCTTTGGGAATTTTTGCTCCGATTGCGGTATATTTTCCGGGGTTTTTCAGAAAATCCACAACTTCCTCAAGTTCTTTTTTAGATTCTTCATATCCTGCAACATCTGAAAATTTAATTTGGGGAGCATCTTTGGTAAATAACCTGGCTCTACTTTGAGCAAAAGAAAAAATTCCCTGACCAGCTTCTCTGGCGTTTCTGAAAAGGAAAAACATTAGTCCTACCAAAATTAAAATCGGCAAAACAGCAGAAATTACTCCTACCCAGGCTTGCTGAATAGATAAATCTTTAATCTCAATTGTGACTGATTTTGGATCAACTCTGGAGGATTCTAAAATTTTATAAATAGATTCACCTGCTTCTTTGTGTGCAGATTCTTTTTGATCTCCGCTTTTCAAATCTGCAGTTATTTTATCCCCCTCAACAGAAATTTTGGAAACTTTAGAATCTTTTATATCAGAGATAACTTGTGAAATTGGTACCTGATTACCCTCAGGAGCCGGTCCGCCGGAAACCTGATAGAAAAAAACTAAAGCTGCAGTTGCAATCAGAAAATATACTAAAATCCCCTTAAATAACCCCCAAATTTTCTTGTTTAAATGGAATCTTTTCTTACCGTTTGCCATGTTGGGGGCGATTATATCACTGATAGCTTCAAATTTCTATCTGCAGATGGAGCCAGCGTTAGCCCACCTTGGCACCTGATGGAACTTTTTTGACTGGTTTTAGCAAAACAGCTTTACCATGACCTACTTCTGCTCCTTCATCATCTGCTGCACAAATTAACATAACCTCAGATTCAAGGCCCATTAACATTCTGGGTTCTAAATTGGTTACATAAATAAACTGCTTGCCAATAAGCTGAGAAGGTTTGTACCATTTTTTAATTCCGGAAAGAACCTGTTTTGTGCCTAAATCCCCAAAATCTACTATTTGTTTTACTAGTTTTTCAGATCCGGGAACTTCCTCAGCTTCCAGGATAGTTCCAACCCTTAATTCAACCTTCTCAAAATCTTCAAATGAAATCATACAAAATAATCTATTTTCATTGCTTTTTTAACTTCTGCTAGGGTTTTTTGAGCTTCAATTCTGGCTTTTTCTGTTCCCTCTTTCAAGATTTTATCAACTAATTTTGGCTGTTTTTCAAACTCAGCTCTCCTTTTTCTAATAGGAAAGAGGAATTTATTTAAAACTTTCACCAGGTACTTTTTAACCTCAATATCACCCACTTGGCCCATCCTATAGAGATTTTTATAGTCGTTTATAAACTTCATACTTTCCTCATCCCCAAAAGCATCCAGATATATAAACACCGGATTTCCTTCAACTTTTCCCGGATCAGTTGAGTGAATTCTATTAGGATCTGTATACATACTCATGACCTTTTTCTCAACTTCTTCAGAGGAATCAGAAAGATAAATCAGATTTCCCAGAGTTTTACTCATTTTTGCATTTCCATCTGTACCAACTAACCGACCAATATTCCCTACTTTTATATCGGGTTCCGGAAAAACATTTCCGTATAAAGTATTAAACTTGCGGGCGATCTCTCTTGTTTGTTCAATCATTGGTTTCTGATCTTCACCAATAGGCACTAAATCTGCCTTAATAAACAAAATGTCAGCTGCCTGAGAAATGGGATAATTAACAAATCCGACCGGCACATCATCCGCAAATCCTTTTTGTTTAATTTCTTCTTTAACTGTCGGATTACGCATCAATCTTGCCATGGTTACAAGATTCATAAAAAAGATCGTTAACTCAGCAATTTCTGGAATTTGAGATTGGATAAAAATGGTAGTTTTTTTTGGGTCAACTCCTACTGCCAGACAATCTAAGGCTACTTCAAATACATTATTCCTTACCTTTTGTGGGTCATCAAAATTATCTGTTAAAGTTTGAACATCCGCCATTTCAAGAAAAATCTGATACTCATCCTGTAAATTAACCACGTTTTGAAGTAAACCAACATAATGGCCTAAATGCAGCTTACCGGAAGTTCTGATTCCTGTTAAAATTCTTTTCATAAGATTGATTATACTTTAAAATAATCCACTCTGCTGTGTTGAGATTCTATCCTTTCCTCTTCTTGTTTGTTCCAGTTGCAAAAGGATCTCTGTCTGACGCAAACTATATCTGGATCTTCCCAGCATTGGTTCATCTTCCTCAATAGCTGGCAGAAGAATTGGCTCACCAAAGAATTTACCCAAGACCATTCCTTCTGGAACTTCTGGAATTACTATCCCAGGGGCAAATCTGGGTGCAGACAACTTTGGTTGGACTACGCTTCTTTGCTTATTTTCCAGTTTACGTTGATTACTTATTTGCTGATTTCGCTCAGATTTTTTTGACTCCATAAATATCACCTCCTTTTCCTCTCTTGAATCATGATTTCTGTGGCTATCTGACCTTCTAGCTTAATTGACACAATAGCTTCAATTCTTCTGACTAAACCTGAATTATTTCTTTCCAAAATTCTTTTGAGTCTATCTACCTCTCTGGGACTTAAAATCTCTGGAAAAATAATACTTCCACTTCCACCTTTGATTCTTTGCATCTCCATCATGATTGTTTTAAAAGCTCCGCTTACTACCTGCCCATCCACAAAAGGAAGGCTGCCTTGTGCCCTATTTGCTAATTCTTTTTGATATCTGTATCTTTCTGACATATTTGTTAATTAATTCCTAACTTAGAACTAAAATGAACTTCTCTGTTTTCTGCAATTTCGAAACGATATTTTATATCTCTATTAAAGTATCCGGAATGAGCCTTAAGACTGCCACACAAAGCCTGAAGATCATCGTTAGTTGCACAATTAGGATTTACACTCATTAAAATTCCTTCTCTTATCATGTGTAGTTTATGAGTTCCGTAGGAGTACTCGCAAAAAAGATCTATACAGTATGCTTTTATTTCTCTAACCAAAACCCGTTCAGCTCTTAACGCCATGCTATTGTGTCTATCATTTCTGATTTGACCATTTGACTCGACAACTGCAATGAAACCGCTCATGCTAGAGTCTACAAATACAGATAAAGCGTCTTTTAGTGCAGTAAAGAAGTAAACTCCTCCTTCTGTTTTATCGTGGAAATGTTGACCATCGACTACTTGATTAGTTGCAAAAACCAATGGCGGATAGGACTTCCCGCATTCTGGACAACCTTTTTTCCCTTCATGAGTTGGTGATGTAAATTTAGGGCTTTCTGACTCTATAATTTTGTAGGACTTATCCCTTGGAGCCAACAATTTTAACACTTTATACCCAATTGTTGGCTTAAGCTCTTGTTTACCAAACTAGCCCCTGTTCCTCCAAAGAGGAACCAGAGGGTCCTATATTTATAGATTTATTTATCTTTTCCATATTTTCCTTAAACTACCTTAAACCTTCCCATTTGTATCTCTTTTGAGCCTCTAGTTACTGTAGCTATTCCCACTTTTAACTTTTGGGCAATTTGATGCTGAGAAGTTCCATTCTTTAACAACTTTACTATCTGCAACCTCATAGGAATCTCTTCCAATTCTTTTGGAGTAAAAATCCCCAGAAGAAAATTCTCCATCTCCTCCCTGTTTCTAATATTTAGTAATAAATCAATCAGTTCATTTAACTGTTCATTTTTAATCATAGTGTACTATTATACTAGTATGCTAGTATTTTGTCAAGTAGTAGGCTGTTAGGCGGTTGGAACTCTGTACCAAATTTTAAGATTCTTCAAATTCATATTATGATCCATATATTAATGCTACTTCCTCTAAAATGCCCGGATATTTTAATCCTCTAAATTCCCCTCCTTTTACAAAAACTTCGAACGGTATAATTAACGGCCATTTTATACCATGGGGATGCATAAGCCCCGGTGCTTCTACTAACCTTGTTATTGCCCTCCGACCTTCTCCAACTATTATTTTTGGATCTTGAACTCTTGCTAAGAATTCTCTATTCGGAGATTCTATTGGCGCAACAAATACAATCCAATTTCTAAAATCTTTCGGATCTATATCTTCTATATTTATTTGTTTTAGATTTTCCATATCTTCTCCATAAGAACTTTCTCCATTAAAAAACCGCCCTGTTGGGCGGCCTGAGTGCTTTAGTCTTTTTTTCCTTTCTGACTTAAGCCCACAGTACCGCTCCCTCCAATAATGAGGGCAACTCTTTTCCAATAATTCATGTGTTTGGTATTCATGTTTTAAAAACAAAAAACAGCCTTGCGGTTGTTATTTGTATATCTTATTGTCTAAGAACCCATATAAGTTGTCAAGGGGTCATTTTTGAGTTTGGTGCAAAACTACATTTAAGTTGATTTGACAATCAAAAAAGCAGCTGGCACTCTGAATATGTAGCTTGTAACAACATAAACAGACAGAAAGCTCCAAAAGGAGGTGTCAACTGCTTTTGATAAATATTACAC
>OBEQ010128018.1_pt1 | contig 19534 bp, 21 predicted proteins | sample 1670901 | NCBI WGS metagenome assembly OBEQ01 (sample SAMEA104232315, study PRJEB22302) | groundwater metagenome | biome: forest; feature: aquifer; material: groundwater | place: USA | collected 2011-08-07 | depth 5.4 m
AAATCCGTTTCCGTTTCGTTTGGCGAGCCGTGGGATTTTGCCGCGTCCCGCCTTGCGGGACGCGCCCCTGCCGAGCGGCGAAGCCGCGAGGCAATGCTTCCGTCCGGTTCAAAAAATTCTGAAAGTATCTTATGGTGGACCCACCGGGAATTGAACCCGGACCTCGGCAATGCGAATGCCGCGTAATGCCGTTTTACTATGGGCCCATTATCTCACCGTGGCCAAATTTTGAAGAGTTCTACCACGAAGAGGATTAATTCTATAACAATGAGGACAATGATAACGATTTCGAGGAAATTGGACTTCTGGGAAGCGATGAAGTTGAGGAGGGTGGTGTTGTTCTCGGAAAGAAAATTGATTTTCTCGTTCAAAATATCAAAGCGGTCGCGCAGTTCGTATTCACTGCGCAGGCGATCGTAGAGCTTCTCTATCTCCTCCCGCTCCCAGGTTTCGTCCGGCTTATCAAAGAGCGACAGACTGCTCACGGCGTTTTGCTTTACGGAAAGAACGTTCCCAACTTGTTTTAAAAGATTTTCCTGGTTGAAGTGGGTGCGGCCGGAGGTTTTAAGATTTTCCACGACTTTGCCCAACTCGTCAAGCCGTTGGTTAATTTCATCTTCATAACGGTCAAGCGCAACCGATTGCGCGGAAACGTAGGAGATTATTTTCATTCTCTCAATGTCCAAATCTTTGATGTAAAGTTTTTCAAAGCTCGCCTTTTCTGCCTCGTGGCCAAGATAAATCTTGAGGGTATCGGTGTAGTCATAGCTCTCACGCATGGCTTTAACAAACGGAGCAATCTCCTTAATAAACTGACTTGTAAGACCCTTTCGCACATTCCAGAAACTCACAGTCCCGAACTTCGTCAAAACCGCGTATTCGTTGTCCAGTAGCTGCACAACCAACGGATGATCGCGGTTCATAAAACGGTACTTCTTCAAACCCTCCTGCGCTTTTTTGAGATCTATCTGTTCTCCAAGATATCTGGTCTCCAAGGAAAACATTTTAAGTTTTGATCTGTTTTTGGCCATAATAACCTCCCTAGTATTATACCACCCCGAAGTAAAACGGCCCTGCCTAAGCAGGACCGCGCGTTGTAGGAATTACCATCACGTGGAAATTTCTCCCTATTGGTTCGTAAATCGCGAGTATTACTCCTCTTGACATATCCCTGTCCAAGAAGCCGGCCAGCCAGAAAACCCTGTCTCGGCTGAGTCCCCTTGTCGAAATATCGAACGTAAACCCCGTAGTATGCACCGAGCGTTTTTCCGGAACCGCACCCGACGCCGAACAGGCATTCTTGTTACGCCGAGTTTTACACAAATATTCTTGATATTCCTGCGTCCTTACAAGTCCGGTTACTTCCAAACGCGGATGTCTGAACCGTGTCGAAAACTTTTTCGAGTAGGCCAAGGCATGTCTCTCGATAAGATATTGCCGCGCGGGAGGTGCGAGATAGCGCCTGTCCCCATAGCCGCGATCTTTGAACGACGATCCGTCGAGATAGAAACCGACCCCTTTGTCCGGCACGCGAATCAAGTACTCAGATTCGACGGCCTGTTCAAGCTCGCCGTAATTCTGAAACCGATGCAGATAACATTTGTCGGCAACCTCATTTTCCTCTCTAAGCGTCTCGTCAGGCATTGCCTTGAGCGCCAGGTAGCGCTTAAAAACTTCTTGCCCTAATGTTGGTTTCTTCACGCGCGGTTTTTTCTTCGCTGCCATCAAGCTCGGGGAACCGGCCAAAAGGCTTGCGAGTAAAATCGCGATCACCAAAAATCGCCGAGGTTTCATTTGGAACCTCCCCGTCTATAAATAAAGTTGCTGGATAAATTCTACACAATAGAACCTTGATTTGCAATGCTTGACAAAGAAGCCGCACAAACCTAAACTAGAAAGTAGTTCGTCTGGAGGAGGATAGAGATGAACTTCGAACGGGTACTTCAGATTGTGCTTGTATTGATAGTAATATTTGCAATTTTCCTCGGCACTCCCTTCCCGAAAGAGAAAATGGATGCCGCAGTACACGAAAAGTATCCTAACGCCAGAGAGATAAGCCGATTGGGCCTTTGGAGAGCAGAGACCTACATCTTGTGCGACAGCGGCAAAATCATTCTTGTCGAAACAAGTCGCTCTACCATGCTGCCAGAGAAACGCATTTTGAAAGAAACAACCCTTCCGCCAGCAGAGGTAATCTGCACAAGTAAGTAATCCTATGAAGCCGCTCCCACGAGGAGCGGCTAATCTATTCTAATTTCAGCGACAATATTTTTGACGTGCCGTCCTCGTTCAAGGTTACGCCGTAGAGGACGTTGGCCGCCTCCATCGTCGCCCGGTTGTGCGTTACAACCACAAACTGCGTGTGCTTGGAAAATTCCTTGAGCATCTCGGCGAAACGCCGGGCATTTCTGTCGTCGAGCGCAGCGTCAATCTCATCGAGCACCAAAAACGGTGGCGGACTCACGGAAATCATGGCGAAAAGCGCGGCGATGCCCACCAAGCTCCTCTCGCCGCCCGAGAGCATCTCCAGTGAATTGATCTTCTTGCGCGGCAAACGGATGTCAATCTCCACCCCACCCAGCCCTTCCTGCTTTTCTTCGTCGTCCTCTTCTGTTTCGGTGTTCTTACTCTCGCGAGCCACCTCATCGGCCTCCATCTCTTCCGCGTCTTTTCTACGAGAGGCAGGTCCACCTTTGACTGGAACTTTCACTCTTAGTTTTGCCTGTCCACCACCGAACATCACGTTAAAAAATTTATTGAATTCCTCGTTGATCTTCCCTAGAGATTTTTCGAATTCTGTTTTAACTTTTTCATTGAGATCGGCAATCAGCCCCCGCAGATCGGCCACGGCCCTCTCCAAATCGGTGGACTCTTTTTCTAAGAATGTGTAGCGCGATTCGGTTTCTTGCGCCTCTTTCATCACTGCCTCATCAATTTCGCCGATGCTCGCGAGGTCACCGCGCAACTTGAAAATCCTCTTTTCAATCTGCGGCAACTCCAAAGCATTAACTTGATAATTTTCCTCTTTTTCAAACTCCCGGGGGGTGCGGCCAGCCTGCATGATTTGCCTCAAAATTTCTTCGCGCCTTAATCCCAACCGCTCCTTCTCAAATAAATTTTCTCTATTTTTCGCTTCCCACTTTTCGAGTGTCTCTTTCGCCACCTCAACTCCGGCCACGGCGGCTTTGAAAGATTTATAAAACTCTTCCTGACTTTTCTCCAAATCTTTTTCTTTATTCTTTAAATTTTGCAGTTCGCCTTCAAGCCCCTTAAGCTCGCCGTTAATTTTCTCAAACTGGACTTTAAGGTTGTCGGGGGGCGCTGCTTGGGTGTTTTTGTTTTTTCCTTGAGCAAGCACCTCGTCAATGTCCTCAATCGCCTGGCGCACTCCCTCGCGCAGCTCCACCACGTCGCCATCCAGTATCGCGACAAGTGTTTCCTTGATTTGTTTTACAAGCTCCAGGAGTTTCTCGGACGAGTGTCCCGGCATTGCCTCAGTGCTGCTGCCGGCCATTTCCAATTGCGCCTCTAAGCGGCCAAGATCTTTTTGCAAACTGCTCCGCCTTTCAAGCAAAATGTGTGTTTGCTCCTTGATTTTCTGGAGGTCTTTTCTCTCCTCGGGCTGGCTCGATTCAACTTTTGCCTGCCGCGCACCCGCTTCGCGACGGGCCTTGTCCAGTGCTGCGAACTCGCCCCTCATGGCATCAATCCTTCTCTCGATGGCTGTTATTTTTTCTTTAATCTCCGCAAGTTGGCTGCCAAAAAACTGATTCTCCAAGGTTTTGAGTTCGTCCTCCAAAGCGCTGCGCCTTTCCCAGCGAGACGTCTGGCGTTTGAGAGATCGGAGGTGCGGCAAAATTTCTTCAATCAGTGCCTTAACCTTGTCCAAATTAATCTCGCTGTTTTTTAGTCGCCGTTCGGCGTCCAGTTTTTTGATCTGATATTCGCGGAGTCCCAGGATCTCCTCAATCATCTCGCGCCGCTCTTGCGGCGCGGCTTGGATGAAAACGTCGCTGTTGCCCTGCGTGACAACGATGAGTCCCCTGCTGCCCAATCGCGCCTTAGCAAAAAAATCCACAAGATCACGGAGGAGAATTTCTGATTTGTTCAAAAAATATTTACTGGCGCCATCGCGGGCAATTTGGCGCATCACGGAAACTTCCGTGAATTCCACCGGGAAAAATTTGCTGCCGTTATCGAAGTGGAGCGCCGCCTGCGCCTGGCCGAGGCGCGGGCGCTTGGCCGTGCCCGCGAAAATCAAGTCCTCAACTTTCGCGCCACGAAGATTTTTGGCATCGCGCTCGCCCAAAAGCCAGCGGATGGCGTCCACAACATTTGATTTGCCACTGCCGTTCGGCCCAACAATCGCCGTGATGCCCGCCGGAAATTCCAAAACCGTCTTCTGCGCGAAAGACTTGAATCCGTTGAGTTCGAGACGTTTTAGGAAATGGGGCATAAACTAACTTCTACTTATTCTATTTATAAAAAACTCTAAATCTTCGCGCGTTTTATCTGTTAAATCATAATCTAAAATCTTATCCAAAGGTACCCAATCAAAATCCGCGCCTTCTCCAAGCCGCATAGCTGATTTATCTAAATCGCTTTCAATATAAAAGACGTAGCGCCAAATATTTCTTTTCTCATTTAGGTAATCGCGAAGGAGCTTAACGTCCTTTTCTCTAAATTCAATATTTAATTCTTCCTTTAACTCTCTTAGAAAGCATTGCTTGGGCAACTCGTCGTTTTCCGAAGTGCCACCAAAAAATCCCCACTGGTCGGGATTCACCGTGGCATTGCTATCTCTTAAATGTAGTAAAATCCTGTTTTCTTTAGGACTGTAAAGAAACCCGCCTGCGAAAAAATTTTTATTTTTATCTGCCGCATTGCGCTCCACTTTTGTATCAATACATATTATTTATACTTCTTCAGCGCATGCTTCGCCGCTTCCAATTCCCCTTCTTGTTTGGAGGCGCCGGAGCCGTCGGCGATCAGTTTATCGTCAAAGTAAACTCCTATCTTGAAAATCCGCTTGTGAGCCGGGCCGGATTCTTCCAAAACTTTATAATTCGGCGTGACTTTGAGCTTTTCTTGGATAATTTCCTGCAGTTCGCTCTTCGCGTCTTTATAGCTTTTAGTTTCTAAAATCTCGGGGAGGTGCTTCACGACAAACTTCTTCACGAATTTTTCGGTGTAAGTAACCCCATGGTCCAAATAGATCCCGCCAATCAAGGCCTCCATAGCATTGGCCAAAATCACTTCCCGCGCCTTGCCCGTGTCTTTCCGCTCGCCGCGCGATAGCAAAATAAAATCGTCCAAGTTAATTTCCTCGGCAATTTTCGCAAGCATTCGGGAATTCACAAGCGCGGCGCGGAGCACCGTCATCTTGCCTTCCGGAAACTCCGGAAACTTATGAAAAAGCTCGTCGCTAACGATGAGCTCAAGCACGGCATCGCCCAAAAATTCCAGCCGCTCATTGTGCGGCAATTTCCAATTTGGGAATTCGTTCAAATACGAGCGGTGAGTCAGCGCTTCTGTCAACAGATCCTTGTCTTTAAATTTTATCCCGATTGTTTCCTCGAGTTTTTCGAATTTCGGCGGCATAAAATTATTTTTCTTTTGATTTGTTTTTCGGTTTAACTTCTGCCGCTGCCTTCTTCTCCGGTTCTTCTTTTTTCTCGCCGCGGTCGCCGAGCTCTCTGTAGATCGTCCCCAAAACGCCATTCGTGAAACGCGCTGAGTTCGGCCCACCGTAGTTTTTGGCAAGCTCGATAGCCTCGTTGATGGCAACCTTCGGCGGCACCTCTTCGGGGTCAGCATATAAAAGCTCGTATAGCCCGATGCGCAGAATATTACGGTCAATGACGGCGATTTTGTCGAGCGGCCATTCGGGCGCGGCTTTGACGATGATGTTGTCAATGTCTTTGATGTGCAGAACAACGCCGTGCATAATTTTCCAGGCGAACTCCGGCTCATCAATTCCCGGAGCAAACTCCGCCAAGTTCCGCTCCAAAATGGCAGTGATATCCTTTTTTTGATTATAAAAATCCCACTCGTAGAGCGACTGGAGAATAACTGTTCTTATAAGATGTCGGGTTGCCATAGTTACAAAGAGCAAACTACAAAGAGCTGAAGATTGGGTCTATTTGTGGCTAGTCATATGCCATTAATCGGATTTATTTCTTTCCGCACTGCTTGCACGCTCGGTGCGCCATCTTCGGCCCGCCGCAATTCGCGCAGACAAAAAGCCGCTGCTTCTTCAGTGCCAAATGCGACCGTCTGCGCCCAACCTTCCCGTGTGAATGATGTTTTACTGGTACGCCACCCATAAAAATGCGAAGTTGATTGCCCCGCCCCGACGGGATAAACCTTTAAATTGATGGTAACAAATGAACCGAAAAAATCAAGAAGAGTGCCCAACCATCGTTGGCTGGGCACTTAGTATAGATCGGGATTTCAGCGCTCCGTCGGTATCGGCTCGAATGTCGGGCACAAATTCTTGGCCCAGACGCCGAAGGCGGTCTCGGAAATCCAGTCGATGGTTCCGATTAGCGCCCGGACGAATCCGTAGAGCACCGCGAATTCGACCGTGCATATGCCCACGAATTTCGCGTAACGGCTGATCGCAACGAGAAGAGGCACGTGGTGGTAGTGCACCATCATGGCAATCGGGACAATGGCCAGATAACCGAGGGCGGTCGCAAAGAACATGGCCTTCCCAGTCCGCTTGTGTTTCTCGTGCACGAGAATGGCGGCGTAGATCGGACTAAGTCCCACCGCGAAGACCGAGACCACGATCGCGAATTGCTCGATCAGTTGGAACCACTCGATCGGCTGCGATTTCCTCCCGCCTGCCATACTGACGAGCAGTATGAATGACGAGACGAACGTGATCGCGGCGAGCACTCCCATAATGGTCCAGTTGACCTTGCACCAGTGGATTCTGTTGTCCCAGCTGTTGTCGAACCGGCGCACGATGCGCCAGCCGATCAGCTTGGGGTCATAGTAGATCGCGCCATCCCTGCGCTCCACCGGGAAAAGGGTCATGAGCAGGAGGAACACCCCAACGAGGATCGGCAAGAACGCGAACGCCATCCCGATCGGGATGAAGATCTCATTCTGGGGCCGCACCGCGAGATGCCCGAGGTAGTTGATGGCAAACAGAGACGTGATAATCTGCAGGACGAGCACGAGCTGGACTTTGCGCATGTCTGAAATCTCCTTTCGATACGGTGGTTTGCACCGTAGCTTCCTACATTATAGCATATAGGATAATCTTGTCAAGTGCTCGTCCAAACCCGAGAATTTCATACAAAAGTCAACCTGTGAACTTCGCTCGGGCCATGTTTCTTAATTGCCGCGAGGTGCGCTTTTGTCCCATACCCCTTGTTGATTTCAAAGCCGTATTGCCGATATTTCTTCCCGAGTCGCACCATTCCTTTGTCGCGGGAAACTTTGGCCACTACGGAAGCAGCTGCTACAACCCTTATCTTCTCGTCGCCCCTCACAATTGTGCGGGCACCAAACTTTCGACTTGAATCCGCGTTGCCGAGATATAAACCGCCATCTAAAAAAATCCTGCATCTTGCGACTCGCAGTCGAAGATTGGCAGAGAGACGATTGAACGCCCGCAGCGCCGCCAAATTGGCGGCTCTCGAGATATTTCTTTTTTCTATTTGCCGAGGATAAACACGCGCAATCGTATAAGCTAATCGCGGATGCTTGCAGATAAATTTTGACCAGGCCTCGCGCCGCTTCGGCGTCAGTTTTTTCGAATCCCGCAGTTTCCCTAATTCGTAATTCGCCACTCGCAATCCTACGGGCACCGCCAATGCCGCCACGAGAACTGGCCCGGCAAGAGAACCCCGCCCAACCTCATCAATGCCTATAACGTATTTCATAGTTCAATTAAGATTAAATCATTTGCTCGAACCATAAGTGTAGATGAGCAAGAAATGCACAAGCGAGTAGAAAAAGTGCCGGGTGCCCGCGACTCATGGAACAGGGCGGTGCTTTTTCGTCGCGAGCGAGTTGCATTTCTAGAATCGAAACGGGTTCGAGCAAATGATTTAACCTTTCACTCCACAGTCACACTTTTTGCCAAGTTGCGCGGCTTATCCACATCCCGCCCCCTAAAAACTGCGGCGTAATAGGCAAAAAGATGCACTATTGGCAAGGTCGAAAACGGCGTGAATGGTTCCGCAACCTCCGGTATATAAATTACGTCATCCGTCAAACTTCCGATTTTTGAATTGCCTTCGGTCGCTAGGGCGATGACCTTTCCTCGTCTCGCCTTGATTTCTTCAAGATTGGATATGGTTTTCTCGTAAACACTGTCCGATGGAACAATAAAAAAAGATGGGAATTTCTCGTCAATTAGAGCTATTGGGCCGTGCTTCATCTCCCCGGCCCCAAAACCTTCGGCGTGGATGTAGGAAGTCTCTTTAAGTTTTAGGGCGCCTTCCAGGGCAACGGGGTAGCTGTATTTTCTGCCCAAGTAAATTAGATTGTCGAAGACAGAATATTTTTGCGCGAGCTTTTTTACGCTCTCGCTTACCTCCAGTGCTTTTCTCATTTTTTTAGGCATGGACAAAAGCGACGAGGCAATCTCTTGGCCTTGGCTCAAAGACATTTTTCTCTGGCGCCCCAAGAAGAGTGCGAAAAGCATAAGGACAGTAAACTGCGAAACCAAAGCTTTAGTTGAGGCAACCGCGATCTCCGGCCCAGCGTGGTTATAGACTCCGGCATCCGTCTCGCGCGCGATTGTTGAACCGACGACGTTCACGATGCCCAGCGTCAAAAGACCTCTGCGTTTGGCTTCGCGGAGAGCAGCAAGGGTATCGGCGGTCTCTCCCGATTGGCTCACAGCAAGAAATGCCGTCCCCGGATCCAAAACTGGTTCCCGATATCTAAATTCCGAGGCATACTCCACATCAACCGGCACTCCAGCCAATTTTTCAATAATATATTTGCCCAAAAGACCGGCGTAGTAAGCCGTCCCGCAAGCCGAGATCACCAATCTATTAATTTTTCTCAAATCCTTCTCAACCATCTCCAGCCCGCCGAGCTTGGCCAGGCCTTCGCCGACTATCAGCCGTCCGCGCATAGCGTTCTCCACCGCTTCCGGTTCTTCAAAAATTTCCTTGAGCATAAAATGCGGCAGGCCGCCCTTTGACGCCTGCTCCAAATCCCAATCCAAAACTGTTTTCGGGCGATTCACGCCCCGGAGATCCGTTGTAAATATCCTGTAGCCCTTCTCTCCGATCACCGCACATTCACCATCGTTTAGATAGACGACTTCGCGGGTATAGGGGAGAAACGCCGATGGGTCTGAAGCCACAAAGTAGTCGCCATCGCCTGTGCCCAAGATAAGCGGGCTCGACTCACGCGCCACGACCAATTTGTTGCTGTCCGCGCTCATTACTGCGAGGGCATATGATCCCCTCACGGCGCGTAAGGCCTCTACCACTGCCTCCTCAAAACTCAGTCCGCCATTGTCGTGCCTCACCTCTTCGATTAGGTGGGGCACGACTTCCGTATCCGTTTGCGAGACAAAACGATGGCCGCTCTGCTCCAGTTTGGTTTTCAAATCCCTGTAGTTTTCGATTATTCCGTTATGAACCACAAAAATTTTACGATTGCAATCGAAGTGAGGATGGGCGTTCTTATCGGAGGGCTCGCCGTGAGTCGCCCACCGCGTATGAAAAATGGCTGAGGAAAATTTCTTGGATAAGTGCAACTTATTCTCGAGAGCCACCACCCGACCATTCGTTTTTTCCAAAACAAAATCTCCCGCCTGATCTTTCAAGACTGCTCCGGCGCTGTCGTATCCCCGGTACTCGAGGCGTTTCAACCCGCCTATCAATTCCCGAGCCGTTTTTGGCGAACCGATGTAACCAAAGATGCCGCACATAAGATTGGTTTCATTATAGCACCGCTTCTCCCCGGCCCACTTGTTCGATTCCCTCCCGCAGGAGTGGACCTGTCTACCGGCAGGCAGGCGATATTCGAACGATAGTGAAAAAAGAAAAGGCGCGTCATTACTGACATGCCGTTCACTTCACTTGATGTAATCAGAAACGTCCACGCCGAGATCCTTTGGGCCGAAAGCGAGAGGCAGAAGCTCCCCGATGGTTGCGATGATGATCCGATCCTTTTTCGTTGTTGACATAATCACCTCGAAGGATTTATCAACACCGGACACCTGGGCGAGCTCATAAAGCATTTGGCGACAGGGGCCGCAGGGCGCTGTTACCTCTGACGTTTCAAAATCTTTTCCCCTAGCGATGACCGCAATGCCATTAAAACGCCGGAGCCCCATAGCGTTTGCCCGCACGATTGCGGAACGTTCGGCACAAAAGGTCGGGCTGTAAGCTGCATTCTCGACGTTTGCGCCAGTTATGATGTCCGTTCCGCTTGCGGAATAAAGCGCCGCTCCAACATGGAATCCGGAATAAGGGCAGTAGGCATTTTCTTTCGCGTCAAATGCTGCATCGAGAGCCCTGCGCTGAGTTTGCGTAAGTTGATCGTACTGGACATTTTTCATGGGTATATTTCCCCCAGTCTAACTCTAGTATTAGTATTTAGCAAATATTGATTTTGTCTGGTGCGCGGGAGAGGATTCGAACCTCCACGCCTTTCGGCACACGCACCTCAAGCGTGCTCGGCTACCGTTACGACACCCGCGCGTTTTTTATAGCTGTCTTCCCACGATTTCGAGAGCTTTTTCGATTTTCTTTCGCTTACGGGACAGGCAAACTACCGCCTTATCATAATACAGCTTTGGCAACAATTTCAAGGATTCGGCTTTCGCGTATTTGAGCTGATAAGTAATGTGCCCTCCACCTTTTGTAATGTGACCAGAGACTCTGGCAATCCCGCGAATAATCTCTCGAAGCCAAAAAATATGTTTCTCGCTCGCGGAAATGAACTCAACATAAAACTTGATCGCCACAAGAACCGACCGATAAGCTGACCGCCACCGGAATAAAAAGGGGGGCCGCACACGCGAGCCCCCATTCTTTTTGGCCACCAGAGACGTTCTGCCTGATACTTAGCTTAGACGGAAACTCCAAGTCTCTGTCTGATGCGAGCGCCGGACACCTTGCGGACAAAGTAAAGTTTTGAACGGTGAACTTTACGCGGCGAACTTAAAACTTCAACTTTTGTAATCGCGGGCGAGTGCACCGGATAAACTTTCTCAACGCCGACACCGGCGAGAATGGTCCGCACCGTAAAAGTGGCGCCGGCCTCCGAGCCGTGCTTGCGCGCGATAACCAACCCTTCAAAAGGGGTTTTGCCCTCAAAAACGCGCAGGCGCGCACCCGACTTTATTTTCTTTAACGTCTCCAAGTTTATCATTAATTTAGGCTAAAATACTTTTAATTTTACTTACCAAGTCATCTATAGAAACCCGGACTTTGACAAAATATTCTTTTGCTCCCAGGTTTTTGGCTTTTTGAATGTCACTGTCCTGGGCCAAATTGCTTAAAATTACGACGGGTATGCTGTTTAGTTCGGGACTTATGGAAATTGCTTCCAAAACCTCAAAACCGGTGACTCGCGGCATAATCAGGTCCAAAATTATAACGTTCGGCTTGACCTGCTTTAAAAGCTTCATCGCTTCTTCGCCGTCAAAAGCCTGAACGATACCGAGGCCGTCCTTCTCTAGACGCGCCTTAATTAAGGACGACAAAAAACGGTCGTCCTCAATAATCATGACTTTCTTCGCGTCTGCCATCGGATTTATTATAGCACACCCAGTAGTACAACTACGATTTATGATTAGAAACAAAAATATAAACCGGCGTTCTTTCGAGTGTTTCTCTGGCGACAACCGCCAGAAAAACACAATTAAGATGTCGCAGTTGTACTACCTGGGCACACTTTTCTTCATCAAAGAGCTTTTTAGTTGCCCCAATGCGTCCGCTTTCGCGAGACGATCGATCTTTAACTTTCAGCGTCCCCAGCCCCAGTTTTGCAAACATCGTTTCCCTAATAAGGAAGCGGCTTGCTACACTCTCACGCTTGAGCCATCTCAAACATCACGAGCAAAACTGGGGCTGGGTTATCCAAAAGTTTAGTTTAATTGATCCACGCACAGCTTCCGCTACGCGTGCCTTGTTACGACTTCGCCCATGTCACCGAGCTGAAGCTAACCCCTCCCCAGTTCTACAACTATTGTTCGATCAATGTTGAACGAGTTGTGCACTACGAAACGCGTGGTGGTTTCCCAACGCGGCTCGTAGAACTGGGGAGGGGCTTCACCTCTTCCCGGCTTCCTTGGCGTGACGGGCAGTGAGTACAGGACTCGAGAACGTATTCACCGCAACGTAGCTGATTTGCGATTACTAGCGATTCCAGCTTCATGAGGGCAAGTTGCAGCCCTCAATCCGAACTGAGACCGATTTTGATGGGATTAGCTCCCGCTTGCGCGTTGGCAACCCATTGTACCGGCCATTGTAACACGAGTGTAGCCCAGGGCATCAAAGGGCCATGCGGATTTGACGTCATCCCCTCCTTCCTCCCAGCCCCAGTTTTACAAACACGCCTTGCTTAACGCAAAACGGTTTATATCGCCACCAACGCTCGAACCTTTTAAAGAACGTCGGCAGTAAAACTGGGGCTGGGCAGTTTCGCGTGACACTTGTAACACGCGACAGGGGTTGCGCTCGTTACCCCACTTAAGGGAACATCTCAAGACACGAGCTGACGACAACCATGCAGCACCTGTGCTTATTGTCCTTGAGAGAAGGCCAGCCTTTCAGCCAGCTTTCAATAAGCATTTCAAGCCCTGGTAAGGTTCCTCGCTTACTATCGAATTAAACCTCATGTTCCACCGCTTGTGCGAGTCCCCGTCTATTCCTTTGAGTTTTAGCCTTGCGGCCGTACTTCCCAGGCGGCCTGCTTAACGCGTTAGCTACGCCACTCCGAGGGTCGATACTCGAAACAGCAAGCAGGCATCGTTTAGGGCGTGGACTACAAGGGTATCTACAATTTTGTTGCTTCCCAGCACATATTTTTGGAGATTAAGTCGGATTCTTGACATTTATCGATCAACCATGGTAACCTTCGGGTAGCCCTTGAGTGAGGCTGCCAAGGAGGTTGCCAATGAAACTGATAAAAGCATTTCATTCAACGGAAGGACCGAGTAGAGTTGTAGCCGTTCAAAAAATTTTCCGCAAGATGAGGCTTGACCTGACTACTCTGCCTGTCAAAACGATCAAGCTCAAGTTCGGCCGCACGGTCGGAAATTTGGTTTCTGTGAACGCAGAAATTATAACTGGAAAGTAGCTTGGTATCTAGATGGCATTGTGTTGAAGATCCTGCACAATGCCTTTTTCTTTTTCTCCAAAAATATGTGCTGGGTGGCGCGGTCATTTCTGCCGCGCTCTCATGGTCGCCCATGAGTTCGGACTATATCATATTCGGATATCGGATCTCAGACATCGGATTTCGGATTTTGTCCGACATCTGACATCTGACTTCTGACATCTGAACCTCGGCGTATAGTCTCTACGGATTCCGCGCGCGCTTCGCGCGCGCGGCCTTTCCTCGGAATTGTCTGCTCAAATTTTTAGACTGAAAAACCTAGGTTTTTCAAGGGTTTTTGGACTATTGACAAATTATATCCATATGCTATACTTACACTAGGTTCAGGTTCGAGTACTTATGGGAATTGCCTCCGGTTCCAATTCCCCTCGATGCCTGGTCAGACAGGGTGTTCGAACACCCCCTGGCGAAACAAGAATATCCGGACGTTTAGCAGGAACGAAATCCTGCTTTTTTTATTTCTAAATCCAAAAATTTGAGCAGAGTTTTTCCGATATAGCCGAATTTGCTAATCGATGTTGCCACCGAATGGGACTATCTTCCCACTACCCAAGTGGGGGTTTTGCTCGCGTGAGCAGGTGTTTGAGAAGAACATCTCGGACCCAGCCGCAGCTCGGTCTCCGCAAAAGCGGAGTGCGGCTGGGGAGAGCGAGGCCCGATTTTCCGCTGGAGAAAATCGAGGCCGTTTCTTCGAAAACATCTGCTCACGAAAGAGCAAAACCAAACAATCCTTTTTGCTCCCCACGCTTTCGCATCTCAGGGTCAGGAAGGTCCCAGTAAGCTGCCTTCGCCTTTGGTGTTTCGCACGATATCAACGGATTTCACCCCTACACCGTGCGCTCCGCTTACCTCTAACCCCCTCTAGTCCGATCGTATCTCCTGCACTTCCACCGTTAGGCGGTGGGATTTAACAGGAGACGCATCGGACCCCCTACATGCTCTTTACGCCCAATAAATCCGGATAACGCTTGAGGTCTACGTATTACCGCTGGTGCTGGCACGTAGTTACCCACCTCTTTCCGTATGGTACAGTCACCCAGCACTTTTGGCACGAACTTTATGACTAATTTGCTCAAATTTTTGGACTGAAAACCCTTATTTTTCTTAGGTTTTTGGGCTATTGACAATATATGTCAGTATGCTATACTTGCTATTAGTAACGGTTAGCTTGCTAACCGTCGACTGCCTACCCGGTGGTGTCGGTGCACCGTCAAGAGAATCTTGAAACGCGGTAAGGGTTCTCTAGATACGGCGAACCGGGCAAAATCCACACACCAAGCGAAGCCGCGTTGCGCTTGGTGTTTTTTTTCCAAAAATTTGAGCAAATTAGTTGTCGTCTCCCAGCGATTTCTTTTGCAAATTTGCAAAAGAAATCGCTGGGGTTCCCGCCAAAAGTGCTGGGTTCTTCCCATACTACCGCAGTTTACGACCCGAAGGCCTTCATCCTGCACGCGGCGTCGCTCGATCAGGCTTTCGCCCATTGTCGAATGTTCTTGACTGCTGCCTCCCGTAGGAGTACGAACCGTTTCTCAGTTTCGTCGTTGGGGGTCAGGCTCTCACCTCCCCTACCGGTCATAGCCTTGGTAGGCCGTTACCCTACCAACTAGCTGATCGGGCCTAGGCCGATCCCAGAGTGGCTTGCGCCTTTACTCTTGCGAGACCATCGGGAATTACCTCACCTTTCGATGAGCTATGCCCGACTCTGGGGTACGTACCAGGGTGTTACTAACTCGTTCGCCGCTAATACAATCCTTGATGTAATCTCAAATTGCATCCGCTTGACTTGCATGCCTTATCCACGCCGCCAGCGTTCATCCTGGACCAGGATCAAATCCTCATTAATAAGAACTGCTTGAGCTCAGAATTATGGGCTCAAAACAATAATATGACTTTTTAAATAAAAATCACAAAACTATTTTTATTGGGACAACTAAAAAACTCTCTTTATCCCTCACCTTTTTAGGTTCTTGACAGCTCAACAATTTTGATCTAATATACAACCAGCTTTTCATCCAAGCCTAAGAAACGAGGATTAACGTGAAGAAGCTGCTACGCACAATCCTGCATGCTTTAGGACGCCATTTTTACAGGAAATTAAGAACCGTTTCTAACTACGATGAACTGGGGCGCTACACCATGGAGGTGTATGAATGCGAAATGTGTCCTCAAGCATTCGACTATTTCCTGGAAGAAAAATTTAAGTTATATTACAAACACACTGGCTCGACCGCTCTTTACACTGAGTTGTCTTCCACTAAATAAGGTTTCTGCTCCTACACAGTAGGGGCATTTTTTTACAACCAAAAACCCAAAAAGGTGAGGGATTAATTTATATTCTTGCGGCATACCCGTGCCATCTTTATAAAAAAATGACCCGTGATGGGCCGCTCTGTGATTCAAGTATCAAGCTGCTGTCACTCTACTTCATGGTATCTATTATAGGAATGTCTCTGGTTCTGTCAAGAGGCTCCGGTTTTGCCCCGTGGAGACCGGGCTCTGCTCCCTACGCGGCAGAGCGGCCCTGCATCCGAACCGCGCGATCACGATAAAATCGTGGGCCAAACTCGCGCGGTTTCCGATAGCTCCCCACGGAGCAAAACCTCCGCCTCGGATGGTGAAAACCAACTAAGAATGAATTATCATTAAGATATGGATCTTGCCCAAAAACACTGCGTCCCTTGCGAAGGAGGAACACCGCCGCTCGGAGCAAAAGAAATAGAAGGATATAAGAAAAATGTTCCTGGGTGGGAGCTGGTGGACAACAAAAAAATCAGCCGCGAATTCAAGTTCAAAGATTTCCGGACGGCGATGGATTTCGTAAATAAAGTGGCCGAGATCGCTGAAGTCGAGGGTCACCATCCGGACATTTTCGTCTCTTATAATCGCGTGCGCTTGGAACTTTACACGCATGCCGTGGGTGGCCTCTCGGAAAATGATTTTATCTTGGCGGCGAAGATAAATTCTATAAAATAATGAGTTACGAGGTTTACGAAGGGAAAAACAAACAAGAACGAAAGGGGGAATCTATAAAGCAGAAATCTTTTGATTCAAAAAGATTTGTTCTTTCTGAAAATCCGGAAATGCGGAAAAGGTTAAAAATTTTATCAGGAGCCATCGACAAATTCAAAGAGGAACACCCAGAAGTAATATCTTTGTCTTTATTCGGTTCTTTCACGAAGGGCTACGCGGTCGAGGACTCAGACATCGATGGCTGTTTAAACGTAGACGATTCAAAAATGCGTCACGAAAACCGTGAAAAGTGGCATTATTCAGAGTTTATGGGTCCTACCGGATTCATTAAATTCCTAAAAGATCAATTTAAAGAAAAGGGTATTGATATGGATGGGAAAATTTCAATTGAACCTAATTATATAAGCGAGGATTATATCGAGAAAACAATTGGGATGGGAGGAGATAATTTTAAATTATTTTTAATGCAAGTTAGTAATGGAGCAAAAAAGTACAGGAGGGCAATTTTTGATACGCTTAGATCACTGGGAGGAGAAAGAGGTGAAACGGCCTGGAGGCGGATTATGGATTTTTTATGCGATTGGGAGAACAATGGTTTACCACCCGAAGTTATCCAGCAGAAGAGAAAACTATATCCTGACACATTAGACGCCGGCGAGAAAAAATTTCTCTAAAACGCCAAACCCCGCCTAGACTCCCGGCTCGGTGCCAGGTGGGTGGGCTCAATTCCGGTCCACGGACCGGAATGATTCGCCCTCCCTAGTTGGATTATTTGATCCGGAATCTATAGCGGGATTACTTTTATTATAGCAAATGTCGGTGTTTTGCAAATCCACAGGGGCGTGGTCAGAACCCATCTCATAAATAGGCATTTGAAATAAAATGAGGAATTTTCGAGCGAAGGACGCAAAGCCAGGACAAGGCGTGTAGCTCAAGCTACTCGGAGGAGAGATGAGCGGCTTGCAGCCGAAAATGACCACTTTAGACAAATTGACTATTTTTGAGATGGGTTCTAGATTGACTCTATGACCCTGGGCAAGCGCAGGCGTATATTTTACTCTTTAATCGTCGCTTTTTTTATTTTGGGGGGTGGGGCCATTTTGTTTGTGAATGGCTGGCGCTTCGACTTCAAAACTTTCAAGTTTGACAAGGTGGGCGGAATTTTTGTGCGCAGTTTCCCTGACAACGCGAAAATTTTTCTGGACAACCGGCCGGTTAAAAACGATTCTGGTCTTCTCCAGCGGGGAACGTTAATCAGTGGCCTCTTTCCCGGAAGCCACGACCTGAAGCTCGTGACCGACGGTTACAAACTCTGGCAAGAAAGTATCTCGGTCCTGCCCTCTCTTGTCTCTGAAGCAAAATATGCCGTATTAATTCCGGAAGAAACCCGAACGATTACCACGGGGACATTCAAGAATTTCTGGGTCGTGGGCGATAAAATCATCATGCAGAACTGGTCAGACGGACTATTCCGGGACGGAGAGAAAATCGGCACGGGCGAAATTAGCGGCTGGACAAAAGATTCTAAAAATATATTAATCTTCAACTCCAGTGCAGCCTCGTGGAGCTCGCTAAACACAGATACCGCGGAAAAAATAAATCTCGGATCGATCTTCAAGCGAGCCGGCTTCAGGCCAACGAGCGGACTAAAACTCATCGTTGACACTGAAAATCAGAACCAGCTTCTGCTCTTAGAACCAAAACGAATTTCAATGATCGACGTAGAAAAGTCGCAACTCGTCAACGTTTATAAAACTTCTAGCGCTGAAATTGAGGATGTCGTCCCGGCCACACAAAGTTTAATCGTTTGGTCGGAATTCTCGGGCAAGCAAAATAATTCTCTTCTTGTGATCTACGACAGATTTCTCAAAAGGACTCGCTACGGCTCACCCGTCTTTCCAGGAAAAACAGTGAAGCTCGCCTGGCTTCCCACAAAAAAGATAGCCGCACTCCAAGATAATAGTGGATTCTATCTTTATGACATAGATAAAAACGAAAGCACAAAAATCGCCGATGACGTCAAGAATTTTACGTTTTCCAAAAACACGGAATTTCTCGCAACCCTCGAGAATAAGTCGCTGGAGATTTTTTCCTTAAGCGACGGCCAGGGATATCACAGGTTTAATCTTCCGGACGTCGGCCGGGCCGAAAAAGTGATTTGGTACTTTGACAAGAACCACCTCTTTGTCGTTTACCCCGACCACTTCGTCCTGCTTGATACAAACGACGGCAGCCTAAGAAACTTTGCGACGATAGCTAGCGGCACTCATCCTCAATACGACGAGGAAACTAATCAGCTTTATTTTCTGGACGGAAAAGGGGTAGAGAGACTGAATTTTCCTAAGTAGGGCTTGTGTTTCGAGAAAAAAACGGGTAATATTTTGACAGCTACTTGTTCCGGGAGGGATTATGCAGCAAGGAAAAGTCGTTCGGATTTTTATTGCCACAGAAGATGGTGAGCCGATGATTGCCATTCCATCTGTGAGAGCGCTTAGTGGCCTTGGTCTTGAAGGAGACCGCTACGCAAAAGGGGTGGGGGCTCATTCAGCTTCGAAACGAGTAACCCAGAGGCATGTCACTTTTATCTCGCTTGAAGCAATCCGGGATGCCAACGCCGAGCTTAACGAGGCTTTCGAGCCAAACGAAACCAGACGCAATATCTTGACCTCTGGCATCAATCTCGCGCAGCTTGTTGGAAAAGAATTTACGGTTGGCAACGTTAAGATGCGCGGAGTTGAAATTTGCGAGCCATGCGCCAGACCATCAAAGTTGGCAAATAAACCTAGGTTCATTAATGCATTTCGCGGCCACCGAGGAGGCATTAGAGCAGAAATCTTAAACACTGGGACGATTAATGTCGACGATGCGATATCGGCCAGCTAGAAACTTTCTCTAGAAATTTTAACCGCCTACTCTGATGAGTAGGCGATATTTCTTTTGGTAAATTGGGCCCGGACAACAAGACCATGTCAGATTGCGAATTTAAGGGGTCTGACGGAAGTTATTCTTTCTCCAGAATCGTCGACCGCAAACATTGCGAAACAACCCTCTCGTAATCCCCGGGGAGAAAAAGCCCTCAACTCTTTTGGGTATTCTGAAATGGATAGGTTTCTTTAGACAGCGATTCGATGATTTTTATAACTTTATCACGCCGCTAACCGCTCGGCAAACACCGATGGCGGCATCTTGAGGGCAGAATGGATTCGCGTGTGGTTGTACTGCCACGAGACGCTGT
>OBEQ010661873.1_pt1 | contig 19533 bp, 15 predicted proteins | sample 1670901 | NCBI WGS metagenome assembly OBEQ01 (sample SAMEA104232315, study PRJEB22302) | groundwater metagenome | biome: forest; feature: aquifer; material: groundwater | place: USA | collected 2011-08-07 | depth 5.4 m
CAGCACCAGGGCAGCGATCGTGGTCACGGCCAGCACGAAGCCCATCCCTTCCAGTTCTGACGGCGGCGGTCGGCACGTCCGCCGAAATTCCAACTGGCTCTTGACGTTGCGTCGGCGTGCGACTCGCTGCCGTGCTGGTCGAAGTCTGCTGACGACGGGGCGGACACCAGAAGCGCGCAAAGGGGCCACTCGCCGGCCGTTGACCTGACACGAGGCGGCCATTGCCCGGACATTTGCGGTGGACCGACCCCGGGGACTGGCTGGCACCGGTCCGGGCGCCTACCGTGCTCTCTAGATCCCTCAGGAGAGAGGCGGTCCCACATGGCAGGGCAGCAGCGGCCAAACCTGTTGGCGGTACTCGTCGGCCAAGATGAGCGCACCCAGGAAGAGATCGTTGACGGCTTCCTCCGCTGCGCCCGCGAGAGCGACGAGGACGCTGCGCTGAGCTTGCGCACGTTACGCCGCTGGATGTCCGGTGACGTACGCACGGCGCCTCGCCCGGCCCAGCGGCGTGCAGCGCGCGCCTACTGGGGCTACGCGATGGCCGACCTTCTGTCCCCGGCCGCACCCGAGCTGCTGCTCGGGCCAACGGTGGGACCGCTGAGTTCCGTCGCAGCCGTCGCGATTGCGCCAGACACTGACCCCGCGGCGTTTGGCCACGACCGTCTTGGCGCCGGCCCCGATTCGTTCGACCTGGAAAGGCAGGCAACTATGTCCGCTCGGCGTGCCGCCCGGTTCACGGTGTTCGCCGAGACCCACAACGTCGGCTCTGAAGCCCTCGACCAGCTCCGTGACGATGTGTGTGTACTCGCCAACGAATACGTTCGCCTGCCTTTGATCGCGATCATGGGTGACCTCGTTGGTACCCAGGAGATTGTTTTCCGGTTGTTGGAGGGCAAGCAGAAGCCGGCGCAGGCCCGGGACCTCTACCTCCTGGCCGGAATCGTTGCCGGCCTGCTCGCCAAGGCGAGTCACGACCTCGGCCGCGCGCACGATGCGATGACCCAGGCCCGGACGCTCTACGTGTGTGCCGACAACGCCGATCATTCCGGGCTGCGGGCATGGGCGCGGGGCCTACAGAGCTTGATTGCCTACTGGGCGGGCCGCCCGCAGGAGTCCATCCGCTACGCGCAAGCCGGTGCCGATCTCGCCGCCAGCCTGACCGGTTCCGTGGCGGCCTGGTTGCCCGCATTGGAGGCGCGGGCATGGGCAATGCTCACCGCCCGGGGCGAGGCGACCGCGGCGATCGCCCGCGCCGCGGACCGCCGCGCCGAGCACCAGCCCGACGACCTGGACACGATCGGTGGCTTGCTGACGTTCCCCCAGGCCAAGCAGCACTACTACGCCGCCGGTGCCTACGTGTTTCTCGACGGGGATGACCACCGGGCGCAGACCGAAGCGGGCACGGCCATCGAGCTGTACGAGAGCGGGCACCCCCAGCTCCGCTCCTTCAGCGACGAGGCCGGCGCCCACGCCGAACTCGCACTCGCCCGGGTGCGAGCAGGTGAAATCGACGGCGCGCGCGACGCTCTGTCACCGGTCCTTGACCTTGCCCCTGAACGCCGTATCGGCGGCATCGTCACCAGTGCCACCCGGGTCCACGAAGCCCTACGTACCCGCGCCCACGCCGCGTCTCCGACCGCGCGAAGCCTGCGCGAGGAGATCGAGACGTTCTGCCAGGTACCGGCCGCCGCCCTGCCGGCATGACGCCCCCGCGACTGGATCCAGTGACTACCGTGTAGGTCGTGTACCCGGTGTTGATCGACGGCCCACGCATCACGCTCCGCGACTTCCACGAGGACGACCTCGACGGCTGCATGGCCGTGGTGGGCGATCCCGAGGTGACCCGGTTCCTGAGCTTCGACACCCGTCCCCGTGGAGTACACGCGACCGCGCTCGCCGCCGACATCGCCCGTTCCCAGACCGATCCCCGACCGGACTACTACCTCGCCGTGATCGCCAAGGACACGTCGACGATGATCGGCTTCACCCGGCTCGGACTCGGTGGGCCGAAGGCAGCCGAACTCGGCTACGCCATTCGCCGCGACCTGTGGGGGCAGGGCTATGCAACGGAGGCGGCGGCCGTCGTGCTCGACTTCGGCTTCGCGACTCTCGGCCTGCACCGGATCCAGGCAGCCTGCGGCCCAGACAACGCCGCATCCCAACGCGTGCTTGCCAAGCTCGGCTTCAGCTACGAAGGACGCATGCGCGATCACGTCTTCACCAACGGCGCCTGGCGCGACTCCCTGCTGTACTCATTGCTGGAGACGGAGTGGGAGCGGATTCGCCCAATTGCGCTTGGCGGTGCGGCCGCTCCGATCGCAGGGGCGTGATGTGCTGCAATCAGCGGGCGTAGCGGACCAGTAGCGCGTCGTCCGCGACGAGGACGTGGCCCAGGGGGAGCCGGCGGGGCTGTGGGCTGGGCGGGCCGGCGCTGATCCGCCCGGGGCCGGCCCCGGCGAGCAGTGGCGCGATGGTGAGGCAGAGCTCGTCCACGAGGTCGGCCCCGGTCAGCGCCCCGAGCAGCTGCGGCCCACCCTCACAGAGCACCTGCGCCAGCCCGCGGGCGTGCAGTTCGGCAAGTGCCGCGGCGAAGTCGATCCCGGCGTCGCCGTGGACCAGGACATCGGCGACCCTCGCCAGGGTCGCCCGGGCCGGCGCGGGCGAGGCGGCGCAGGTCAGCACGATCGGCCGGACCGGCGCCTCGGCCAGCGCCGGGTGGGCCGGGTCCAGCGAGAGCGCCTTCGAGACGACCACGAGCGTGGGGTACTCGGCGAGCCCCTGCGCCACCCGCCATTCCCGGCGCCCGGCGTCCAGACGCACCGCGTGGTAGGACTCGTGGCGCAGCGTGCCGGCGCCGACCAGGAGCGCGTCGCAGACCATGCGCAGCAGCCCGAAGACCCGCTTGTCCGCCGGGCCGGAGAGCCCTTCGGAGTACCCCTGCAGGGTCACCGCGCCGTCGAGGCTGGCGACGAAGTTGACCCGTAGCCGGGGCCGGCTGCGATCCGGCGCGTAGAGCCGGATCAGAGCCGCGTCGTCGAGCGGGGTCGCCGGGTCCGGGTCGGGCCAGAGTCGATGCATGGGCCGATTATCGGCCCCGGCCAGGCTCGGCACCGGGCCGGCCGGTGACCGGCGGGGTCGGCGGCGGCTGACGATGCTGACAAGTCGCACCAGCAGCCGCCCCGGCACTCCTGTTGGCGTTGCTCCCGACACGTAGGACAGATCACCGGGATCAGCGTGTCATCGGGATCAGCGTGGCCTGAGCGGCCCGGAGCGTCAACAATGAACCCCACGATGGAACGCCACATCTTTCAGCTCAGGGTGACGCTCGACGGCGTCGCTCCGCCGATCTGGCGCCGGCTGCAGCTGCCGGCGGGGTACACCCTGGACCGGGTGCACCGCGCGATCCAGTACGCGATGGGGTGGCAGAACTGCCACCTGCACTCGTTCGACGTCGACGGCAAGCAGTACGGCGAGCCCGACCCGGGGAACGAGTTGGCGCTGCACGACGAGCTGGACTTCCGCCTCGACGCGGTGGCGAGCCACGGCAGCACGCTCAACTACACCTACGACTTCGGTGACTGGTGGGAGCACGAGATCGTCGTCGAGGACGTGATCCCGGCCGACCCGGATGAGCGGTACCCGGTCTGCCTCGGCGGTGAACGGGCCTGCCCGCCCGAGGACGTGGGCGGGGTACACGGGTACGGCGATCTGCTCGCTGCGCTCACCGATCCGGCGCACCCCGATCACGAGGCGAGGCGCGAATGGCTCGGCCGCGACTTCGATCCCGAGGAGTTCCACCCGGACCGGGTGAGCACCCTGCTGCGCCGGATGGTGTAGTCAGCAGCGGCCGCAGCCGGGTGTGGTAAAGCCGGACGACGACGCGCGGCCCCACGGCGCGGGCGGCCAGACCGGTACCCAGGCCCACAGCGGCACCGAAGACCAGCCCGGCGAGGACGTCGGCGGGCCAGTGGACTCCACAGTAGACACGGGCGGCGGCCATCAGCAGGGCTGCCGCCACGGCGGTCATCCCGAGGCGGCGGTGCACCAGGAGCAGGACGCCGGCCACCGCGCCGGCCATGGTGGCGTGGTCGCTCGGGAAGGAGTAGTCCGTGGTGCGGTCGAGCAGCACCAGCGCGTGGGGCAGCACGGTGTACGGCCGGGCCCCGCGTACTGCGTCGACAATCGGCTGGTTGACCGCCACCGCGAGCAGGGTGGCTGCCGGTGCCCACAGGGCGACAGCCATGGTGGCGGCCGTCCCGCCGCGGCGGGCGATCCACCAACCCGCCAGCAGCAGACCGGCGAAGAGTACGACCCCGAAACGGGCGTAGCCGGCCGCGAGCGGGTGCAGCCAGGCGGTACTCCGGGCAAATTGGTTGACCAGCTCGAAGAGACGGGTGTTCACCGGCACGGGCCTCCAGTCGACGTCGACATCAGGAAACGTCGCGCCGCCGCAGGATCCAGGTACCGATGACCCCGGCGACCAGGCCGTACCCGATCAGCACCACGGCACCCACCCACTGCTGCGGGCTCTGCTCGAAGGTCTTCACCGGCGAGATCATGACCTGCGACGCGACGGATGGGATCACCACCTGTGCGGTCAGCACCCAGTCCTTGTCGATCCAGAAGGTGTGGATCAGTTCGAAGATCAGCCGGCCCGCCGCCGTACCGGCCAGGTACAGCACGGTCGCGGTGACTGTCGCGCCGAGTTGGCTACGGACCAGGGCGCCGAAGCCGATGCCGAAGACCGCCCAGATCGCATAGGCCGCCAGGTTGAGCAGGATTGCCCGGATCACTTCCCAGTGCCCGAGCTGGCTGCCGCAGACCTGGCTGGGGGCGAGCTGGCTGCCGCAGACCTGGCTGGGGGCGAGCTGGCTGTCGCAGCCCTGGCTGTGCAGGAAGATGCTGCCGACCACCAGGTTGACGGCCGTCGTGGCGAGCCAGAAGAACGCTCCGAGGAGGACCCCGGTGACCAGCTTGCCCAGTACCACCGTGGTGCGGTGCGGGGTGTTGAGGAACGTGGTGGTGACGGTCTGGTGGTGGTACTCGTTGGTGATCAGCAGGATGCCGAGCAGCATGACGATCAGCACCCCGATGAACTGACCCGAGGTGAAGATCTTGGCTGCCTGCCCGATCACGTCGTGGTTGGCCGCCCACTCCTGCTGTAGCGCAGTCAGGCGGCCCCGGGGCAGGTCACCCGGTCCGCGCCGGCGGGTCGAGCTCAGGTAGTCGTCGAACGGCTTCAGGAAGAAGTGCGCCTGGATGCTGTTGATCGTCAAGGCGACGCCGGTCATCACCAGAGCGCCGAGACCGAAGAGCCACCAGGTGTTGGTGGTACGGATCTTCAGCAGCTCGCCGCGAATGAGTCGCGTCATCGGATTGCCGCCTTCCCCTGGGTCAGTTCCAGGAACACGTCTTCCAGGTCCGGCCGCTGGGTGGCCAGCTCGTGCAGCGGCACCCCGGCCGCGTGGGCCGCGTCACCGATCGCCGCAGCCTCGGCGCCGGTGACGAGCAGCCCGCCGTCGCCCCGGGGCGTCACGGTGGCACCGATCTCGGCGAGTGCCGCGGTCAGCTTCTCCGGTTCGGGGGTCCGCACCCGCACCTGGGCATCGGTGGACATCGCCCCGATCACCTCGTCCAGCGGACCCTGCCGGATCAGCCGCCCGGCCGCGATGATCACGACATCGTCGGCGAGCTGCTCCATCTCGGAGAGCAGGTGGCTGGAGACCAGGATCGTGCGTCCCTGGCCGGCGAGGCCGCGCAGCAGTTCGCGCATCCACCGGATGCCCTCGGGGTCCAGGCCGTTCGCCGGCTCGTCAAGGATCAGGACGCCCGGGTCGCCGAGCAACGCCGCGGCGATGCCCAGCCGCTGGCGCATGCCCAGGGAGTACCCCTTGAATTTCCGTTTCGCCGCCGGGGTCAGCCCGACCAGGTCGAGCACCTCGTCGGCCCGGCTGGCCGGAAACCCGTTTACCTCGCAGATCACCCGGAGGTGGTTGCGGCCGGTACGCCCGGAGTGCGCGGCCGAGGCTTCCAGGATCGCCCCGACGGTGCGGATCGGATCGGTGAGATCCGCGTAGCGGTGCCCGCCGATCGTGGCGGTCCCGGCGGTCGGGGTGACCAGGTTGAGCAGCATCCGCAGCGTGGTGGTCTTGCCGGCACCGTTCGGGCCGAGGAAGCCGGTGACCCGACCCGACTCGACCGTGAACGACAGGTCATCTACGGCCCTGACCTGCTTGTACTGCTTGGTCAGGCCCGAGATGACGATCTGTCCGTCAGGCATCGGTCTCCCCTCCGGTCCGGATTCTGCGCATGGTGCTGGTCGACCAGCCCACGTTCCAGGCGACCACCCGGTACCCGGGGCGCCGACGCGGCGTACGCAGCCTGGCAATCTTGGTACCCCGACGTCAATCTGGCGCGCCCGGACCCAGCGCACACCGAGCGTTTTCTCAGCCCGCTCTCAGCTTCGGTGAGCGGCGCGGAGCACCGGGCCCCGCCGCGTCACCCACCCGCCCGGGCATCGATACGAGCGCGTAACAGCGCGGTAACCCCGGTCCGGCAGGGTAATGAGCAGCTGAGCCGGAGGGGATGGGGCAGACATGCTGTTGCGACTGCGGGTGGAGTTGCCGGACCGCCCGGGCACGCTGGGACAGGTGGCCCGCACCCTCGGCATCGTCGGCGCGGACATCGTGCAGGTGGTCGTGCTGGAGCGGGCCGGTGGCCGCGCTGTCGACGACTTCACCGTCGTGTGGCCGATTTCGTCCACTGTGGACCGGGTGCTGGCCGGGCTCGCCGCGGTGCCCGGGGTCAACGTGGTCGGCGCCTGGCGGGCCACCGAGTTGCCTGAGCCGGGGAGCCGGGAGGTGGCGGTCGTCGGGCAGTTGGCGACCAACCCGGAACGTGGCCTGCTCATCCTGATTGACGCGGTGCCGGGCGCGGTCGCTGCGGACTGGGCCGTCGCCGTGACTGTTGCCGAGGACTGGCCGGCCGGCGGCAGCCCCATCGCGCAGGTGGTGGGAGCCAGCTGGCGGGCTCCGGCGGTGCTCCCGACCGCGCAGTTCACGCCGCTGCGCCCGCGGGCCGTGGCCGGCGCGGACGGTACCCACCTGGCGGTGGCGCCATTCCATCGGGCCGGACTGGTCCTGCTGGTCGGCCGGGGTGGGCCGGTCGCCGGCCAGCGCGACGCAGCACTCTTCGCCCCGCCGTTCCACCGGGGTGAAGTGGATCGACTGGCTCAACTGGTCGACGCGGCAGGTGCCGTGCTCGGCGATCGGCTCGACGAGGCGGCGGCGGACCCGTTACGCCGGGCCGCCTGACCAGAATTCTTCAGGCAGCGCAAGAGGAGACCGACATGGCGTTATGGCGGATCCGGGCCACTGTGGACGACCGGCCGGGCTTTCTGGCGCTGCTCGCAGCGAGCCTGGCCCTGAAGTCGGTGAACATCCTCTCCGTGCAGGTACACACGACCGAGGCGGGCGCCGTCGACGAGTTCCTGGTCGAGGCGCCGGAGGAGCTCACCCCCGCCGATCTGGTGGAGGCGGTGCGGCGTGGCCGCGGGCGCGAGCCATGGCTGTGCCGCGCGGAGGCGCGTGGACTGGTCGACGAGCCGACCCGGATGCTGGGGTTGGCGACCCGGGTCGCGGCCGACCCCGCCCAGCTCGACTCCGCGCTGCAGTCGCTGCTGGGCGACTGCGAGATCATCTGGCGGGGACACCCGGCAACCGGGCGCGAGGGGTACACCGCACACGCCATGGTGCTTGCCGACCCGACCGGCGGAAGCCTGCTGGTGCACCGCTTCGAGCCGTCGTTCACCCCTGCCGAGTACGCCCGGGCGCACGCACTGGTGCGACTCGTGGCCGTCGTGCAGGCGCAGATACACGGCTCGAACCTGTAGCTGCCGACCGGGCGCGCGAAACGTTCGGGGTGGGCAGCTGGTTGCCACGACAGCCGGCTGCCCACCCCGAGCACGTGCGGGGGACGGTTACGTCGCCGCGTCCTCGGCGCGTTCCTTACCCTTCTGTACCCGGGCGATCACATCGTGCAGCGGCTTGGTACCGCTGCCCACCACGAGGCCGGTGATGAGCGAGTCGGCCCAGCTGGTGACGCCGTCCCATTGGGCGTTCTCGGCGAGCATGTGCAGCAGGTTGAAGCCGGCGGCCCCGGCCACGATGGTCGAGACCCCGGTCGCGAGGCCCCAGGTGAGCACGGTGCGGTTGGCCCGCATCCGATCCATCCGGGCCTTGGCCTCGGCCACGTCGGTGAGGCCCATCACCGGGTGCCGGTTGGCCACCGCCGCGATCATCCGTTCGTAGTCGCCCCGGCTGCGCCGGCCGGGCAGCCACTGCGTGATCGGCTCCAGTAGCCGCTCCACCGCGGCGGAGAAGACGAAGAGCCCGCCGAACGCCGACATGTTCGCGCCCATCCGGAAGGTCGCGGTCGGGCGCCAGTAGTTCAGTTCGTACGCGCCGAAGGTGCCCGCCGCCAGCAGCCCGAACGCGACCAGTACGGCGAGGCCGTTGGCGGGCAGCGACGGCACCGCCGCCGCGGCGCCGGAAGCCGCCCCGCCCGGTCCGACCCCGGCCATCACCGCGACACCCGCCGGGGCCGGCTCGGCACCCGCGGGCTCGCCCGGGCGTTGCACCGGGGCCTGCCCGACCGCGCCCGGCGCGGCGCCGGCACTGACCGCGGCCGCCATGACCTGTCCCGCCTGCTGGTCGCCGAATATCGATCCGCTCCGTACCAGCGCCACTGCACACCTCCGCCGACTGGGAGCCGATGCGCTCCGAGCGGGAGGGTACGCGTCACGGGTCGCCACCACGATCCTTCGAACGTGCATGCTGGCCGAGTCCCACCCATGCCCGACACCACAGCCCAATCGGCCCAGGGTGCATCGGACCTATCGATTCATCGCCTTTCACCATTCACCCTCCTGACCTGCGAAAAAGTCGCATGCTACGCGTAGCGGCACTATCAAGTCGCGGGGGATCTTGGAGGGCGGCATGACACAGACGGCGGGGCCGGGGCGACCGGCCACCCAGACCCTGACCACCGACGCGTGGGGCATGGGTGCGGCCGCGGCCGCTGCGCTGGACCAGTTGGACCGCCCCACCCCGGTGGACGAGGCGTACGACCACTATCTGCTGCAGCTGCGCAGCCTCGACGTGGAGGTACGGCTGGGCCGGCGCAGCGCCGAGGAGGCGTACCACCGGCGCACCGCGATCCTGGCCGAACTGCGCGATGCCGTGCTGCACACCCAGCCGGACCCGGTACTGGCCCGGATGGCGGACCTGTGGCGCGGGCTCGGCGGGCCGGCCCTGGACGAGTGGCTCGCTGATCTGCGCCTGCCGGCGGGTACGGCGCCGTCGGTGGTACCGGTCAACCACCAGTACGCGCTGCAGTGGACCAGTGCAGACCTGCCGGACCTGGTCCAGATGAAGTCGGCGTCGGCGCAGACCGGACGGCTGCACGTGCTGAACGTCACCGACCTGACCGTGGCGCAGGCGGGCGGGGCCGCCCAGTCCGGCATCGGTGTGCTGGTACGCCCGAAGTACCCGCTGTCCCGGCTCACGTTCCGGCCGGAGGCGACGTACACCTTCCGGCACCTGATCGACACCCCGTCCGTGCCCGGCACTGTGCCCTGGTCGCGCGCGGCCAACCGGGGGCAGCTGCGGCTGGTGGCGCAGCGGGTGAACCCGACGACCGGGGCGTTCGAGGCTGATGCGCAGCGTTGTGTACCGCTCTGGTCGGATACGGCCACGTCGGGCTCCACCTTGTTCAGCGACAACGGCTGCGGGGCGTACCCGGCCGGCGATCCGGGGCTGACCATCCTCGGCGCCAGTGGCGACACCTTCGCGTTCTGGCTCATCGCGTCGGTCTTTGTCGCCAAGGAGGACCACTACCGCAGCAATCGCACGGTGTGCCAGGCAAACCTGGACTGTGCCGTCCCGGCGATCTGGGTCGAGGAGACGCCACTGGCGTAGCCGTCCGGCCCGCGCCGGCCCGGCCCACCGGGAGGGGGTCGTCCCGGCGCGTGCGGTGTCGTCCATGGCCGCTGTGTGATCAATTCGACCTTCTCGGTTCGGGGGTGCATTCGCGTACACTTGCCCTTCGACCACCTGGGCCGACGTCGTCCCGCTGCGTTCACCGTTGACGACAGGAGGCCCGATCACCGTGAGGTCACCCCAGCCGCAGGGTCTCTACGACCCCGCGAACGAGCATGACTCCTGTGGGGTGGCCTTCGTTGCGGATCTGGCCGGTCGACGTTCGCACGACGTGGTACTTCGGGGCATCGCCGCACTCTGCCGGATGGACCACCGGGGTGCCCGCGGCGCCGAGCAGAACACCGGCGACGGCGCGGGCATCCTGATCGGAGTGCCGGACGAGTTCTGCCGGGCGGTCGCCGGTGCCGCCGGGATCGAGTTGCCGGCCGCCGGGTCCTACGCCACCGGCCTGGCCTTCCTGCCCACGGATCCGGGTGACGCTGACCGGGCCCGGCGGGTCGTGGAGAAGTACGCCCTGGTCGAGGGCGCCCGGGTGCTCGGTTGGCGGGACGTGCCGGTCGACCCGACCGGGCTGGGCGCGAGCGCGCTGGCCGCGATGCCGCGGGTGGTCCAGCTCTTCCTGGTCGCCGAGCGGCTCACCAACACCGCGTCCAAGTGGGCCGGCGACGTGCTCAGCGGGATCGAGCTGGACCGGGTCGCCTTCGCCGTCCGCAAGCAGACCGAGCGGGAGGCCCGCGAACGCGGTATCGCGCTGCACTTCCCGTCGCTGTCCTCGCGGACGATGACCTGGAAGGGCATGCTCACCCCGGACCAGCTCGCCTCCTTCTACCCGGAGCTCTCCGACCCCCGGGTGGTCAGCGCCATCGCCCTGGTGCACTCGCGCTTCTCCACCAACACCTTCCCGTCCTGGCCGCTGGCCCACCCGTACCGGTTCATCGCGCACAACGGCGAGATCAACACGATCCGGGGCAACCGCAACTGGATGGCGGCCCGCGAGTCGATGTTGGCCAGCCCGGCCCTGGTCGGCGACGGGGCCGCGTCGACCCCGCGCTCGCTGCGCCGGATCTTCCCGATCTGTACCCCGGACGCGTCGGACTCGGCCAACTTCGACGAGGTGCTGGAGTTGCTGCACCTGTCGGGGCGCAGCCTGCCGCACGCGGTACTGATGATGATTCCCGAGGCGTGGGAAAACGATCTCACGATGGACCCGGCCCGCCGGGCGTTCTACCAGTTCCACTCCTGCCTGATGGAGCCCTGGGACGGGCCGGCGAGCGTGGCGTTCACCGACGGTACCGTCGTCGGCGCGGTGCTCGACCGCAACGGGCTACGCCCCGGCCGCTGGTGGCGTACCGCCGACGGGCTCGTGGTGCTGGCCAGCGAGGCGGGGGTACTCGACCTGGATCCGTCCACAGTGGTGGCCAAGGGCCGGCTGCAGCCGGGTCGGATGTTCCTGGTGGACACCGCGGCCGGGCGGATCGTGTCGGACGACGAGATCAAGGCGGAGCTCGCCGCAGCCGAGCCGTACGCCGACTGGCTGCACGCCGGGCTGATGCAGCTGGAGAAGCTGCCCGAGCGGGCGCACGTGGTGTACACCCACGAGTCGGTCCAGCGCCGCCAGCAGACCTTCGGCTATACCGAGGAGGATCTGAAGGTCCTGATCGCCCCGAAGGCGCGTACCGGCACCGAGCCGATCGGATCGATGGGCACCGATACTCCGATCGCCCCGCTCTCCACCCGGCCCCGGCTGCTCTACGACTACTTCACCCAGCTCTTCGCCCAGGTGACCAACCCGCCGCTGGACGCGATCCGCGAGGAGCTGGTCACCAGCGTGCAGGCCACCATCGGGCCGGAGGGCAACCTGCTCGCCCCCGGGCCGGCGAGCTGTCGGCAGATCGTGCTGCCGTACCCGGTCATCGACAACGATGAGCTGGCCAAGATCTTGAACATCGACGAGGACGGCGACCTGCCCGGCTTCAAGGCGGTGCAGGTCTCCGGGCTGTACCCGGCACGCGACGGCGCAGCCGGCCTGAAGGCCCGGCTGGTCGAGATCATGCGCGGGGTCTCCGAGGCGATCGAGGACGGCGTACGCATCCTGGTCCTCTCCGACCGCGACTCCACCGCTGACCTGGCGCCGATCCCGTCGCTGCTGCTCACCGCCGCGGTGCACCAGCACCTGATCCGCGAGCAGACCCGGACCCAGGTGGCGCTGATCGTCGAGTCCGGGGACTGCCGGGAGGTGCACCACGTCGCGGTGCTCATCGGGTACGGCGCGGCCGCGGTCAACCCGTACCTGGCCTTCGAGTCCGTCGAGGATCTGATCCTCACCGGTGCGCTGTCCGGGATCAGCCCGGACAAGGCGATCCGCAACTACGTCCAGGCACTCGGCAAGGGCGTTCTGAAGATCATGTCGAAGATGGGCATCTCGACAGTCTCGTCGTACTGCGGAGCCCAGGTCTTCGAGGCGTTGGGGCTGGACGACAAGTTCGTCGCCCGCTACTTCACCGGGACCAGCAGCAGGATCGGCGGGATCGGGCTGGAGGAGGTACACGCCGAGGTGGCCGCGCGGCACTCCCGGGCGTACCCGGCGAACCCCGCCGAGCGCACCCACCGGCGGCTGGAGGTCGGCGGGGAGTACCAGTGGCGCCGCGAGGGCGAGCTGCACCTGTTCAACCCGGAAACGGTGTTCCTGCTGCAGCACGCGACGCGTTCCCGGCAGTACGACGTGTTCCGGCAGTACACGTCCAGTGTGGACGCTCTGGCCGCGAAGGCCGGGTCGCTGCGCGGCCTCTTCGACCTGCGCTACGGCGAGCGCCCGGCGGTGCCGCTGGACGAGGTGGAGCCGGTTGACGAGATCGTCAAGCGCTTCGCCACCGGCGCCATGAGCTACGGCTCGATCTCGGCCGAGGCACACGAGACCCTCGCCATCGCGATGAACCGGTTGGGCGGCAAGTCCAACACCGGTGAGGGCGGCGAGGACGTCGAGCGGCTCTACGACCCGGCCCGCCGCTCGGCGGTCAAGCAGGTCGCCAGCGGCCGGTTCGGGGTCACCAGCGAGTACCTGGTGCACGCCGACGACCTGCAGATCAAGATGGCGCAGGGGGCCAAGCCCGGTGAGGGCGGGCAGCTGCCCGGCACCAAGGTGTGGCCGTGGATCGCCAGGACCCGCTTCGCCACCCCCGGCGTGGGGCTGATCTCGCCGCCGCCGCACCACGACATCTACTCCATCGAGGATCTCGCCCAGCTGGTCTACGACCTGAAGAACGTCAACCCTGCCGCGCGGGTGCACGTCAAGCTGGTCTCGGAGGTCGGGGTGGGCACGGTCGCGGCCGGCGTGGCCAAGACCAAGGCCGACGTCATCCTGATCTCCGGCCACGACGGGGGTACCGGCGCGTCACCGCTGAACTCCTTGAAGCACGCCGGTACACCGTGGGAGCTCGGTCTGGCCGAAACCCAGCAGACCCTGCTGATCCAGGGGCTGCGGCACCGGGTCACGGTCCAGGTGGACGGTCAGCTCAAGACCGGTCGCGACGTGGTGGTCGCTGCGCTGCTGGGCGCCGAGGAGTTCGGCTTCGCCACGGCGCCGCTGATCGTCGAGGGCTGCATCATGATGCGGGTCTGCCATCTGGACACCTGTCCGGTCGGTATCGCCACGCAGAATCCGGTGCTGCGCAAGCGGTTCACCGGCAAGCCGGAGTTCGTGGAGAACTTCTTCCGGTTCCTGGCCGAGGAGGTCCGCGGCTACCTTGCCGAGCTGGGCTTCCGCAGCATCGCCGAGGCGATCGGGCAGGCTGAGCTGCTCGACGTGCGCCCCGCCGTGGATCACTGGAAGGCGCGCGGGATCGACGTCTCGCCGCTGCTGCACGTACCGGCGCTGGCGCAGGGCGCGCCGCGGCGCCGTACCCAGGCCCAGGACCACAAGCTGGAACTGGCGCTGGACCAGGTGCTGATCGCGGCGGCCCATCCGGCGCTGGTCGGTGGCGGTCCGGTCCGCATCGACGTCGCCGTCCGTAACGAGCACCGCAGTGTCGGCGCGATGCTCGGCGGCGAGGTGGCCCGCCGCTTCGGTGGCGCCGGACTGCCCGACGACACCATCGAGGTGACCCTGCGCGGCACCGCCGGCCAGTCCTTCGGCGCCTTCGCCGCCCGGGGCATGACACTGCGCCTCTACGGTGACGCCAACGACTACGTCGGCAAGGGACTCTCCGGCGGCCGGCTGGTGGTGCGCCCCGATGAGTCAGCGCCGTTCGTCGCGGAGGATCAGATCATCGCCGGCAACACGATCCTGTACGGCGCCACCAGCGGCGAGCTGTACCTGCGCGGCCGGGTGGGGGAGCGGTTCGCGGTGCGCAACTCCGGTGCCGTCGCGGTGGTCGAGGGCGTCGGCGATCACGGCTGCGAGTACATGACCGGCGGTACCGTCGTGGTGCTCGGCCCGACCGGGCGCAACTTCGCGGCCGGCATGTCCGGCGGTAGCGCGTTCGTCTGGCGGCTGGACCCGATGCGGGTCAACCCGGAGCTGGTCGACCTGGAACCACTGTCCCCAGCCGACGCCGACCGGCTGCGGGAGCTCGTCGAGCGCCACCACGCGGAGACCGGCTCGGCGGTGGCGGCCGGGCTGCTGGCCCGGTGGGACACCGCGGTCGCGGAGTTCACCGCGGTGGTGCCACGGGACTACCGGCGGGTCATGCAGGCGATGCGGGCCGCGGAGGCCGACGGCCGTGACGTGGACAGCGCAGTGATGGCTCTGCCGGCCGCACCGGCGCCCCGAGTGGCGGCGGCTGTGACCTCGGCTCGGCAGCCCCACGTATCTGAACAGGCGACCCATGCCTGACCCGAGCGGCTTCCTGCGCCACGAGCGCCAGCTTCCGGCCCGCCGGCCGGTGCCGGTACGGCTACTGGACTGGCGCGAGGTCTACCCCTCGGCCGGCGACGAGCTGGTCCGTGCCCAGGCGACCCGGTGCATGGACTGCGGCGTCCCGTTCTGCATGAGCGATACCGCGGGATGTCCGCTGGGGAACCGGATTCCGGACTGGAACGACCTGGTACGTACCGACGCCTGGGACTTCGCCATCGAGTCGCTGCACGCCACCAACAACTTCCCGGAGTTCACCGGCCGGCTCTGCCCCGCGCCGTGTGAGGCCGCCTGCGTGCTGGGTATCAGCGACGACCCGGTGACGATCAAGCTGATCGAAGTGGAGATCATCAATCGGGCGTACGAGCGCGGTCGGGTGACGCCGCGGTCGGCCGTTTCGGTCTCCGGGCGCAGCGTGGCCGTGGTCGGCTCCGGCCCGGCCGGACTGGCCGCAGCCCAGCAGTTGGCGCGCGCCGGGCATGCGGTGACGGTGTACGAGCGCGACGACGCCGTGGGCGGGCTGCTGCGCTACGGCATCCCGGACTTCAAGCTGGAGAAGGTACACATCGACCGGCGGCTGGTGCAGCTGCGGGCCGAGGGGATCGAGTTCGTGACCGGCTGCGCGGTCGGGGTCGACGTGACCGTCGATGAGCTGCGCGCCCGCCACGATGCTGTACTGCTCGCCACCGGCGCACTTGCCGGCCGGGACGCGCCGGGTACCCCCGGCCGCCAACTGCGCGGGGTACACCTCGCGATGGAGCACCTGGTCGGCTCGAACCGCTTTGTCGCGGGCCGGTCCGCGGCTCCCGGCGACCCGGCTGCCGGTCCGCTGACGGCACCGCCCATCGACGCCGCCGGTAAGCACGTCTTCATCGTCGGCGGCGGAGACACCGCGGCGGACTGCCTCGGCGTGGCGCACCGCCAGGGTGCGGCGACCGTGCACCAGCTCGACATCTACCACCAGCCCCCGGACGTCCGGGACTCCTCGCGCGACCCGTGGCCGACCTGGCCGTGGCTCCTGCGCAACTATCCGGCCCATGAGGAGGGCGGCGAGCGGGACTTCGCCGTCGCCATCCAGGAGTTCGTCGCCTCGCCCGAGGATCCGGACCGGTTGGGCTCGGTGCGCCTCGCCGAGGTCGAGGTGTCCAAGGTGGACGGTCAGCGGATCATGACCGTGGTGCCCGGTTCGGAACGCGAGATGCCGGCGGACCTGGTGCTGCTCGCTATCGGCTTCGAGGGTACCGAGACGGGGCCGCTGCTGGACCAGCTCGGGCTGGCCCGCAACGGCTGGGGCGCACTGGACTGCGGGCCGGACTGGCAGACGTCGGCGCCCGGGGTCTTCGTCGCCGGTGATGCGCACCGCGGCGCGTCGCTGATCGTGTGGGCGATCGCCGAAGGGCGGGCCGCGGCAGCCTCGATCCACCAGTACCTGGGTGGTGCGGGCAGCCTGCCGTCGCCGGTGACCCCGGCCTCGGAGCCCCTCGCCGCGCGGTAGGCAATAGACGTTGGCCTATCTACCCGGGGGTCGGACCAGAGTTCCAGGGGTAGATAGGCCAACGTCTATTGCCTACCGTCGGGCAAAGCGCTGATAGTTCGCTAAGCGGACAGCAGTCGTTCCATGGTACTTCGGCTCAGTTCGCGGTGGCCTGATCCGCGGCGGCCATCATCGCGCCGGCCGCGGCCGTGTACGCCCGGGTCCAGGCACCCTCGTACTCCGGCGTCCAGGCCTCGCCCGCGAAGGAACGCAGGGTGGCGAGCAGGGTCGCACCGACGGCGTCGAAGTGCGCGGGCTGGGCGCCGTACCGGGAGTGGTTGCGCCCCATCGAGGTGAGCGCGGGGCCCAGCTGGTCCGGGCGGTCGTAGTTGGTCACCAGCGCGATGATCGCCTTGAGCAGCTTCTCCCGCTGCGGGTCCATGTCCGCAGGGAACATCTCCCGTACGCCCGGGTAGTCGGCGAACAGTTTGTCGTAGAAGGCGGCGATCAGCTCGCTGGACTGCGGCGCGACGAGTCCCAGGCTCTCGTTCAGCAGCCGGTGGTCTTCGACGATGGTGGAATCGGGGTGCTCAGCCATGGTCGTCCTTCCAGGGGTAAGGCCACATGGTTCACAGAGGACGAGCGTAGTGAAAGTACGCAGGTCATCACAAGACCACTCAGGATGGTGCGTCGGGGAGTACCACCCCGAAGCCGCGGCGGGTCAGCTTGAGGAGCACCTGTCCGGGCGCCGCGAGCTCGCTCAGCCGCGCCGCGCAGAGCGCCTCCAGCTCGCCGAGCAGTGCGGTGTACGCCTCGGGTCCGGACCGGCGGGCCCGGTCCAGGAGCACCGCATTGCGCCAGACCTTCGCCCGCGCCTCGGTCAGGATGCGCCGGGTCGCGACCCGGTTGAGCGGGCGTAACAGCCGGTCGAGCAGGGTCAGCCGGGAGACCGCACTCAACTCGTCATCCTCGTCGCCGACCCGGTTCAGCAGCACGTCGTCGACGTGCTTGTGGTCGCGGGCGCGCAGGCCGAGCAGCTGCGGGTCGTCGAACTCGGGTGGACTGATCACTGCGATCAGCGCCTGCGGCAGGTCGTAGTTGATGTGTGCGTTCAGGCCGAGCAGGACGTGCCGCAGCGGTGGCAGGTCGGGCCGGCTGCGCGCGGTGTCGAAGGCGATCCGCCACGGCTGCGCGACGGCATCGCCGCGCCGGTCGGCCGCGAGGGCGTCGAGGTAGAGGTCGGCGAAGACGAGATCCCAGCGTTCGAGCCATTCCGGGTCGGCGAACCCGCCAATGTCGATCTCCTCGGCCACCGCCCGGGTGGTCCTCAGGTAGGTCGCGTGGAAGAAGCGACGAATATCGTCAGCTCCCTGCAGATCGGCCAGGTCGGCCTCCATCCGCGCGATGAGCGCCGCGATCTTCTCAGGCATCCGCCGACGGTAACATCGAGTTCGGCACCCGCCGACCTCCGTCGTGGCCCGGTCCGGGCCACACATCGTCGGTTGGCTATGTGTTACCGCATCGACCCGCGCCGCGTTGACAGGGAGTGCCCGTGACCACAGCACTGGCCGATCAGCTCGCCGCCGCGCGTCGTCGCTCCTTCGTCGGCCGCACCGACGAGCTCGCGCTCTTCGACACCCTGCTCCAGGCGCCCGGCACCGGTGGCGTGGTGTACCTGCACGGCCCCGGCGGCGTCGGAAAGACCTCGCTGCTGCGCCAGGCGGCCTGGCTCGGCGGTCAGGGCGGCCGGCGGGTGCTATGGCTCGACGCCCAGGATCTGGCCCCCGGCACCGACGGGATTCTCGCCGGGCTGGCCCTGGCCCTGCGGGTGCCGATCGAAGCTGCTCTGTCCACCGTGGCCGATACCCCGCAGCTGCTGCTGCTGCTCGACACTGCCGAACTGTTGACGCCGCTGGACCGGTGGCTGCGCGAGGATCTGTTGACCGCGCTGCCGGCCGACGCGGTCGCGGTGCTCGCCGGCCGGGAGCCGCCGCCGCTGTCCTGGCGGGTCGACCCGGGCTGGCGCGGGCTGCTGCGTACCGTGGCGGTGAAGAACCTCGGCGCGGCCGAGAGCGCGAACCTGCTCACCGCGTTGGGGGTGCCGGCCAGCGAGCACACCGCAGCCCTGGCGTTCACCCGCGGGCATCCGTTGGCACTGGCCATCATCGCCGACGTCTGCGCCCAGAACGGCGGCCGGTTCGAGCCGAAGGCCTCGCCCCAGGTGATGACGGCGCTGCTGGCCGGGCTCCTCGACGTGGTGCCCAGCCCGCGACACCGCGCCGCCGTGGAGGCCTGTGCCCAGGTACGCGTCACCACGGAGCCCCTGCTCGCCGCCTTGCTGGACATCCCCGACGCCCGGGAGCTCTTCGACTGGCTCTGTGGCCTGTCGGTGATGGAGTTCGGCGCCCGGGGCATCTTCCCGCACGAGCTGGCCCGCGACGCCCTCGCCGCCGAGCTGCGCTGGCGCCATCCCGAGCGGTACAGCGAGATCCACCGCCGCGCCGGCCGGTACTACCGGCACCAGTTCGGCGGCGCGGACCCGAGCGCGCAGCAGACCGTGCTCCGTGAGCTGACCTACCTGCACCGCGACAACCCGGACTTCGGCCCCCTCGCCTCGGTGCTGGCGCCCGGTCCGGCCGGTGATGGTGACCTCGTCGTCGCCGCGCCGCGGGCCGCGGACTTCACGGCGGTGCGGGAGCTGGTCGAGCGGCACGAGGGCGGCGCCTCGGCGAAGCTCGCTGAGCACTGGTTTGCCCGTCAGCCCGAGGCGCTGGCTGTGGCGCGCTCACCCGACGGGGTGGTCGGCTGCTGTCTGGTGCTGCGGCTGGAGGCGGTCGACGACGCCGACCGGCGGGTCGACCCGGCCGTGGACCGTGCCTGTGGGTACCTCGAACGGCACGCGCCACTGCGCGCCGACGAGTCCGCCACGCTGATGCGGTTCTGGCTGGACGCGCAGGAGTACCAGGGACTCTCGGCCACCGCCACCGCCATCTCGCTGCATCTGGCCCGGATCTACCTCACCACCCCGCAGATCGCGGTGAGCCTGCAGTACTACGCGGATCCGCAGTACTGGGCGCCGGCGTTGGGGGACGCCGACTTCGCCCGGGTCCCCGAGGCGGACTTCACCGTCGACGGCCGCAGTTACGGCGGGTACGCCCACGACTGGCGGGTGGTGTCCCCGGTCGCCTGGTTGGAGCTGCTGGCCG
>OBEQ010721557.1_pt1 | contig 19530 bp, 15 predicted proteins | sample 1670901 | NCBI WGS metagenome assembly OBEQ01 (sample SAMEA104232315, study PRJEB22302) | groundwater metagenome | biome: forest; feature: aquifer; material: groundwater | place: USA | collected 2011-08-07 | depth 5.4 m
GCTTTGTCTGCATGCCGCGATTAATGTTGCGCGCAACAGGCATGCAATTGTCATCGGGCCAACACCGCCCGGCACGGGGGTAATCGCGCCCGCAACCTCAAGCGCTTCGGCAAAACAGACGTCGCCCACAAGCCGGGTTTTACCCGCCCCTTTATCCGGTGCGGGTAACCGGTTCACACCTACATCAATGACCGTGGCGCCGGGTTTTATCCAGTCACCGCGCCCCAGTTCCGGCTGGCCAGCCGCTGCAATCAGAATATCGGCGCGGCGGCATACCGCAGCCAGATCACGGGTGCGCGAATGGGCAATGGTGACCGTGCAGTTTTCCCGCAGCAATAATTGCGCCACCGGTTTTCCCACAATATTGGAACGCCCGATCACCACGGCCTCAAGCCCTGAAAGATCAGCGCCACGCACATGCTTGATCAGAAGAATACAGCCCACAGGCGTACAGGGCGCCGGGCCATCAATGCCACTTGCCAGCAGACCGGCGTTGATCAGATGTATCCCGTCCGCGTCTTTGGCAGGATCAATGGCGCCAAGCACTTCAGGCTCAGGCAGATGTTTGGGCAGCGGCAACTGCACCAGAAATCCGTGTACGGATGAATTCGCATTGAAGGCACGCACAGCGGAAAGGCCATCCCCCAGGCTGGCGTCTGCCGGTAATTTACTTTCAAAACTGCGCATGCCGGCTTCGGCCGCCTGCACACCTTTGTTGCGCACATAAATCTGGCTGGCGGGATCATCGCCCACCAGCACGACGCCAAGCCCCGGCGTCAGCCCATGCGCTTTTTTCAGAACCCCTACCTCACGCGCCAATTGTGCGCGCAGGCCTTCCGCATAAGCTTTGCCATCAATGATGCGGGCCTTGCTCATTATTTCTCATCTCCTCCTGCGCCCAGATGCGCCAGCAGCATGTCCGGGTCACCCTTGATAAGCACGATCTTGTTGCGGCTGGCCGCGCCCGCCTTGATACTCAATTGCGATTTTGGCACGTCCCAAACCATGGCTAGCAGATCAAGCAGTGCGGCATTGGCATTGCCTTTTTCCGGCGCCGCCGAGACCCGCACCTTGAGCACCCCTGCCCCTTCTGCCCGTTCGATCACCCCCTCGACGCGATTTTGCCTCGCATTGGGGACAAGCCGGACCGAAACCTGCACCCCATTGCTGACCGGCAAAAAAGGCGATGCTGGCGGCAACGGACCCCCTCACCCTTAAATCAGAAGGCCACCATGCCCGCCAGATCATACAGAAGCTTCTGTAAAAACATGATCCCCAGCAGCAACAGCACCGGCGATATGTCAATGCCCCCAAGATCGGGCAGAATACGGCGTATTGGGCGCATGGCGGGCTCAGTCAGGCGGTAGGTAAAGTCCAGCGCCGTGGCGACAAAGCGATTGCGGGTATTGACGACCTCAAAGGCGACCAGCCAGCTTAAAACAGCCCCAATGATGATCACCCACCAGTAAAGGTTCAGTAGTTCGTTGATTAGCCAGAAAACTGCTTGCATGGTGCGCCCGATCCCGCCGGTTGATCTGTCAACATGTACCCGCGCCCCGTGAGTCATGCAAGTGCTGAACAAAGCGGGATGGCTTGACACAGGACGTCCCCGACCCTACAAAACCCTCCCTGACCCTTGTCTGGGGCGCGGTGCGCTTTCAGCAGGGCAATTTGGCACGGGGCTGTAGCTCAGTTGGGAGAGCGCGTCGTTCGCAATGACGAGGGCAGCGGTTCGATCCCGCTCAGCTCCACCAGTTTTCGTTAGCGCGCTTAAGAAAGCTGAGTGTCCCTGTGGCCTTGGCAATGGGGAAAACCAGCGGCCTGTCTGCGCCCCCTACTGTTGATGAACTCTCCACATATTAGGAAGATTATCATCACGCCCCTCTGCCAGTAAAATGGCTTCATCCTAAACTAAGGCGCACCGCTATTTTAAGAAAAGGCGTTTCCCTAAAATAACGGCTTGCAGTAATATGCGAAACGAAGCATTTCGATCCGTGGATACGCAGCAGGCACAGCGGTTGCTGCACCCCCATTATGCTAATAGTTTCAGTAATATAATAGCAGGTTAACCATGAAATTTGAAGCGTTCAGGGCTGGTGTCTGGCAAAAGCAGTATCGGTATAAAAGCTTTTCCCCCGCTTTGGTAAACCAGAACTGGGTATGGGACGATCCCCGCATTAACGTGCTTCTTGAACAGGCGACGCGAGCGCTTGGCGAATTGAACGCCTTTTCTTTTATTGTGCCAAACGTTGATATTTTCATAGAGATGCACATTACCAAGGAGGCGCAAACCTCAAGCCGTATTGAAGGAACCAAAACAGACATCGAAGAAGCCCTGATGCCAGAAGATGCGATAGCGCCTGAAAAGCGTGATGACTGGCACGAAGTGCGAAATTATATTGCCGCCATGAACATGGCGGTTAAGGAGTTACAGCATTTGCCGGTATCCTCCCGGCTATTATGCCAGACCCACGCAATTTTGATGCGTGGTGTACGGGGGCAAGGCAAAAATCCAGGTGAATTCCGCGAGGCGCAAAATTGGATCGGTGGATCGGGGCCGATGGATGCGGCCTTTGTGCCACCGCACCCTGATGAAGTGCCGGGGCTAATGAGCGATCTGGAAAAATTTCTGCACAACGAAGACATTTCCGTGCCGGATTTGGTGCGGGCTGCAATCGCGCATTATCAGTTTGAAACCATCCATCCCTTTAATGACGGTAATGGGCGGGTTGGGCGGCTGCTGATTACGCTCTATCTTGTAAGCAAAGGCATTTTGGAAAAGCCTTCGCTTTATCTTTCCGATTTTTTTGAACGCAACAGGTCTTCTTACATCGACGCATTGATGCGGGTGCGCATAGCAAACGATATTGGCCATTGGGTGCGATTTTTTCTTGCTGGAGTTCTGGAAATTGCAAAAAAAGGGCGCACCTCATTTCAAGCTGTTCAGGCATTACGTGAAGAAGTGGAGCGTCAATGTTTGACCTTGGGCAAGCGCGCGCCGAATGCACACCGTGCTCTCACCCTGCTCTATCGCCGTGGCCTTGTTTCAGCCAAGGACATTGAAATAGAACTTGGCATAACCCGCGCAACCGCAGACGCCATCATCCGGGATTTTGAGAAATTACGGATATTACATGAAATCACGGGCATGCATCGCAATCGTTTGTATATATTCGAGCGCTATGTGGATTTATATGCAGATTAAGAGTCCGTTTAAGAGGTTTTGCCAAGTTTTCTGAGCATGAGGCGGATTGAAGCCAAACGCAGGAACGCCAGGGCGTTGCGGGTGAGATTTTCCCAATCCCTGGCCAGACGGCGGCAACGGTTGAGCCATTCCAAGATGCGTTCAACGACCCAACGGCGCGGCGGAACTTTGAAGCCTTTGGCTTTGTCTGAACGTTTGACGATTTCAGTTTTGAGTTGCGGCAGGAGTTTCGCCAGAGCATCTCAAAATTTCTCAGCATTGATTGAGGTCAAATCTATTTTGGATGTTTCCGGTATTTTATTTTTGGCAGGGGCGGCTCTTGCGGCTGTCACCGGTATCAATCTTGGCATGACGAAATCGCCTGCCACGATTCCGTGAGGTGGCGCATGGCGCATAAACAGGTTTTATTCCGATCCGCAGCCCGTGAAAAAATATTGCGTGGCGCTACGCAGCTTGCTGATGCGATCCGTGTGACGCTGGGGCCGCGGTCGAAATCGGTATTGATCGAAAAGAAGTGGGGCGCGCCCATCGTCTGTAACGACGGCGTCACCATCGCCAAGGAGTTTGATCTCAAGGATCCAGAGGAAAATCTGGGTGCACGCATGCTGCGCCAGGCGGCGGAAAAGACCGGCGAGATGGTTGGCGACGGCACCAGCACCGCAACCATCCTGGCGCATGCAATATTAGCCGATGGCATCCGCAATGTTGTCGCGGGCGCCAGCGCAATCGATATCAAGCGCGGCCTGGATCTGGGCGCCAAGGCGGCGATAGAAGCATTGCGGGCCTTATCGCGGCCGGTGGCGACACGCAAAGAGAAGGCGCAGGTTGCCGCGATCTCGGCGCACAATGATCCCGCCATCGGCGAGCTCATTGCGGAGGCGATGGACAAGGTTGGAAACGAAGGGGTGATTACGGTCGAAGAATCCAAGACGACAGAGACGGCGCTTGATGTTGTGGAAGGCATGCGGTTTGACCGTGGCTTTCAGTCACCCTACTTCATCACTAATCCGGAAAAGATGGAAGCCGTGCTGGAGAATTGTCTGATCCTGCTGTCTGATCGCAAGATCAGCATCCTCAACGACATGATCCCTTTGCTCGAACAAGTCGTAAAAGCCGGAAAAACATTGCTGGTGATTGCGGAGGAAGTTGAGGGTGAGGCGCTCGCCACGCTTATCGTCAACCAGATTCGCGGCATACTGAAATGTTGCGCCGTCAAGGCGCCGGGGTTTGGCGACCGCCGCAAGGCGATGCTGCAGGACATTGCGGTCCTAACGGGCGGGCAGGTGATTTCCGAGGAACTGGGCCTGAAGCTTGAGAATCTGACGCTTGCACAGCTTGGGCGCGCCAAGCGCGTTGTCGCTGACAAGGACAACACCACGATCATTGGCGGCGGCGGTGATCCTGCGCAGATTGATGGCCGTATCGAACAGATCCGCCGCGAAATCGAAAACACGACCAGCGATTACGACAAGGAGAAGCTGCAGGAGCGGCTGGCGAAGCTTTCGGGAGGCGTCGCTGTGATCCGCGTCGGCGCGCCCTCGGAAGCGGAAATGAAATCGAAGAAAGAGGCGCTCGACGACGCCATTAACGCCACCAAGGCTGCGGTCGCCGAGGGCATCGTTCCCGGCGGTGGCCTGGCGCTGCTGCGCTGTATTGCGGCCGTGGCGCAGGAGGAGGCGAAATGCGAAGGAGATGAACGGACCGGCGTCCTTATCCTCAAGCATGCGCTTGAGGCGCCAACGCGTCAAATTGCCGAAAACTCGGCGGTTGACGGCGGCGTGGTGGTCGCCCGCATGCTGGAAGGAAAGGGTGGTTACGGGTTTGACGCCGGACGGAAAGAATATGTCGATCTTGTGGAAGCCGGCATCATTGATCCAACCAAGGTGGTCCGCATCGGGCTTGAAAACGCCATATCGGTGGCGGGTGTTCTGCTGCTGACCGAAGCAACCATGACCGAAATTCCAGAGTCTGAGAAGGAGCGCGCTGCGGGAGCAGAAATGCCGATGTAGCGCAGCGCATTGCGCCTGTCGCGCCGCACGATGTTCCAGCGCGTCATATCCAAGGATTGAAAGTAGCTATGTCTGGCAAATTTATGCAATCCGCAACGCGCGGGGAAGTCCGGTTACCGCCGCTTGGGCTGCCGGGCACGCTTGATATCCCCAGGGACGCGCAGGGCCTTGTCCTGTTTGCCCATGGCAGCGGCAGCAGCCGGTTCAGCCCGCGCAATATTCACGTCGCCAACGCCTTGCGAGAGGCAGGTTTCGGCACGCTGCTTTTTGATCTTCTTATCGAGGAAGAAGCGGACAGCCGTTCGCATGTGTTCGATATCGAACTGCTGGCCGGGCGGTTGTCCATGGCCGCCGATTGGCTCGTGACGCAGCCGCCGGCGGCAGCGCTGCCCCTGGGTCTTTTCGGCGCGAGCACCGGCGCGGCGGCGGCGCTTGTCTCCGCAGCGCGCGCTCCGGACATGTTTCGCGCGGTGGTCTCGCGCGGCGGCAGGCCCGATCTTGCCGGCAGTGCGTTGCGGCGGGTGACGGCGCCCACTTTGCTTATTGTCGGCGGGCATGATTTCGAGGTGCTTTCCCTTAATCAGGCTGCTCTTGCAGAGCTGCGCTGCACCAAAGCGCTTGAGATTGTACCAGGCGCTACCCATCTGTTCGAGGAACAGGGCGCGCTTGACCGGGTCATTGAACTGGCGCGAGACTGGTTTCTCGCCTATTTGCGTTCAAGCGAGGTGACTTTCTGATGTTCGCCAACCGCGAAGAAGCAGGCCGGCTCCTCGGCGCCAGGCTGATGGGTTACAAGAATAAGAATGCTTGCGTACTGGCGCTGCCGCGCGGCGGCGTGCCCGTCGGGCTTGAAATCGCGAAGCAGCTCAACGCGCCGCTTGATCTCATCATTGTGCGCAAACTTGGTGCGCCATCGCAGCCGGAGCTTGCCATTGGCGCCATTGTCGATGGCGCAAAACCGCAGCTTGTCCTCAACGACGATATCATAACCCAACTCGATATTTCCGCCGCCTATATCGAGGAAGAGAAGCAGCGGCAGCTTGCGGAAATCAAACGCCGCCAGCAGACCTATCTTGCGGGCAGACCGCGCGTCAGCATCCCGGGGCAAACGGCCATTATAGTCGATGACGGCATTGCAACGGGCGCAACAATCAAAGCGGCCATTCTCGCCGTCCGTGCGCTTGCCCCAAAAAAGCTCGTGCTTGCGGCGCCGGTCGCGCCGACGGACACGATCGCAGCCCTGAGACACACTGTCGATGAGATCGTCTGCCTTGAAACGCATGACTATTTCGGGGCAATCGGCCTTTATTACCAGGATTTCCATCAGATTGATGATGAAGAAATGCAGGCGCTAATGGCGCAAGCGCCCGCTCCACTTCCCTCGCCGGGCGCCAGACATACACGGTCATGAAACTATTTGCTCTCAACGCCAGCCGGACATTCGGCGAAAAAGTCGCAGCGGCGCTTGGCGTCACGCTCGATGCGCATGAAGAGCGCGAATTCGAGGATGGCGAGCACAAGGCGCGGCCGCTGGTGAGCGTGCGCGGCGAGGACGTCTATATCATCCAAAGCCTGCATGGCGGCCCGGAGCAATCGCCAAACGACAAGCTTTGCCGGCTGCTGTTTTTTATCGCAACGATGAAGGAAAACGGCGCGGCGCGCGTAACGGCGGTCATTCCTTATTTGGCCTATGCCCGGAAGGACCGGCAAACGAAAAGCCGCGATCCAGTGACAACACGCTATATCGCCCAGCTTCTGGAAGCTGCCGGAACTGACTGCGTTGTCACACTGGAAGTTCACAATATCGTTGCCTTCCAGAATGCCTTTCGCTGTCAATCGGTTCATCTCGATACGCGGCGTGTGTTTGCCAAATGCGCGAGCGAGCTTGCCGGTAATGGACCCGTGACCGTCGCATCGCCCGACCCCGGTGGCGTAAAGCGCGCGCAGCTGTTTCACGAGGCGCTGGAAACAGCGCTTGGCCGGCCCGTCGGCAGCGCCTTCATGGAGAAGCGCCGCAGCGCCGGAAAAGTCAGCGGTAATTTTCTGGCCGGTGATGTAAGTGGCGCGGCGGTTCTCATCCTCGACGATCTGATCGGCGGCGGCGGAACGATGCTCCGGGCGGCACAGGCCTGCCGCGCAGCGGGCGCAAGGGCGGTCTATGGGCTTGCCGCCCATGGGCTGTTTACCGGGGATGCGGCGGGCGCCCTGCGTCATCCCGATCTCGCCAGGATATTCATCACCGACTCACTTCCGCCGTTCCGGCTCGACAAAGATGCGCTCGCAGGCCGTGTCGAAATCGTCAGCGCCGCGCCGCTGTTTGCCGAGACGATCCGCGCACTACATGAGGGCGGATCGGTCAATGAGGTTCTGGAAAGCCGGGATTGAGCCCGGCCGCATCAGCCAATGCCAGATATTGGCGCGCAAGGGGCAGCCAGTGTTCCGGCTTGCGCGGGTCGTGCTCGAGAATATGAACCAGCGACAGGCGCGCCCGCAGACAGGCGCGGTAGCTGCGGTAGAACGCGACGAGCTTGGCCGATGGCGTATCGCCAAGCCGTCCGGCGTAGCGGTTTAATAGCACCGGCCCGATCCAGCCCGCCCCCAGACGCTCGCATTCAAGGCCGAGAAAAGTCAGCTCGTCGGCCGGATCAACCAGCCGGAACTCGCGGTTGAATTCCAGGCAATCGATGATGACGGTGGGCGTATTGAGACAGACATGTTCGGGCCGCAGATCCCCATGCCCCTCAACGACCCTGCCGCCTTCAACGCGCGCCTTCAAAAGCTCAGGTTGCGCGAACAATATATCCTCTATGCCGCCAAGAATTTTCCCGATTCGCGCGCCGTCGAGATCGAAAGTCCGGTCTGTGAGCACCTCCCGCGTTTGCGCCTGCTCACGGATAAAATGCGCCACATATGCCTCCGGCGTCAGTTCCGCAGGCTGGGCAAGCCGGTAAAAATCGCAAAGCCGGTCTGCGACAGAGATGATTTCATCGCGGCTGACTGTGCGCCTCTCGATGGTTTGATCCAGCATGCGATCCAGGGGCAGGCGGCGCATCAAGACGAGCCAGTCGACCGGTGGCCCCTCACCGCCGATGGCAAGTTCGCCTTTACTGCTCAGCGTTAGCGGCAGGACGCCGAGATAGACATTCTCCGCCAGCCGGCGGTTGAGCCGGTCTTCTTCGCGGCAATTTCTTTCGCGCGCGTCAAGGGTGCTGAAATCAAGGAAATCATAACGGACCGGCTTCTTAAGCTTGTAAACGCGCTCGCCGGTCAGGAACACCCAAGACATATGCGTTTCCCTGGCCAGCACTTCCGCTGCGCCCGGTTTCCCATAGGCAGCCGGAAGCCGCAGGAACCGCACCTTTTCTTCAATCGGGATTTCCGAGGGCCTGATCAATTGTTACCGTCGTCTTTTTGTCCGGCCACTGGCGGCTTTGCTTGGCGGCATCAATCATCGTACCAGAAGTTGATGCAAATCAAGGAAGGATATTGGGGGCATATCTATGCTGCTTTTGCCGTCGCAGTAAATGGGATGGCTGCTTGAACGCGATCTTTATGCAATCCGGAAACGCTATGGACCCTGGGAACAGCGCGCTGCTGACGGACCTTTATCAGCTGAACATGATCCAGGCTTATCTGGAGCACGGCAAGCTCGATACTGCCGTGTTTGAATTTTTCGTACGCCGGCTGCCGGCGCAACGCGGATTCCTTCTGGCCGCCGGTCTTGAGCAGTGCCTTGATTTCCTGGAGAATCTGCATTTCACGAACGAGGAGATTGCGTGGCTCAAGCAAAGCGGACAGTTTAGCGTTGAATTGCTTGATTATCTGGCGGCGTTTCGTTTCACTGGCGATGTTGACGCCATGCCGGAAGGCACGGCGTTTTTCGCCAGCGAGCCGATCCTGCGCATCACCGCGCCTCTGCCGGAAGCGCAACTCGCCGAAACGCGGCTGATCAATATTCTGCATTTCCAGTCGCTGATTGCCAGCAAGGCTGCACGCCTGGCGCTTATCGCATCCGGAAAATCTCTTATCGACTTTGGGCTGCGCCGCGCGCATGGCGCGGAGGCTGGAATCATGGCGGCGCGCGCCAGCTTCATCGCAGGCTTTGCGGGAACAGCGACGGTGCTTGCCGGAAAGCTGTTTGGAATTCCGGTCCGCGGCACCATGGCGCATTCTTTCATCGAGGCCTTCGACAACGAAACGGCGGCCTTTGAAAGCTTCGCGCGATCACGCCCCGATCATCTCACGCTGCTGATTGACACCTATGATGCCGAGGCGGCCGCCCGCAAGATTGCCGCCCTGGCGCCACGCCTTCACGATGCGGGGATCAATGTGAGCAGCGTCAGGATCGATAGCGGCGACATGATTGCCCTGTCGCAACGCGTGCGCCGGATTCTCGACCAAGGCGGACTTGGCGATGTGACGATTTTTGCCAGCGGCGGCATCGATGAAGATGATCTCAGCGCCATGATAAATTCCGGCGCGCCAATAGATGGCTTTGGCATCGGCACCAGCATGACAACTTCTTTCGATCTCCCCGCGCTTGATTGCGCCTATAAGCTTCAGGAATATGCGGGCCTGCCGCGGCGCAAGCGTTCCGCAGGCAAGGCGACATGGCCGGGGCGCAAGCAGGTTTGGCGGCGCTATGGGCCGGACGGAAAGATCGCGGGCGACACATTGTCGGCCGAAAGTGACCGGCAGGAAGGCGAGCCGCTGATCCTCCCCGTTATGCGGGGCGGCCGCCGCCTGCATCCAGCGCCGCCGCTCGCTGGTATCAGAAACCACGCGGCCAGCGAATTAGCCCGGTTGCCCGAAGCGGTGCGCCAGCTCGAACCTGGCGTTTCCTGTCCGGTGCAGGTGGCCGATGCGCTGGTGCGGCTGGCAAGCGAGACCGATCGCAGGCTGGCGCAACAGGAAAAAGAACCATGACCGGCGGATGGACGATTGCAGACCGGGATGTTCTGCTTATCGTTGATCTGCAGAACGACTTTTGTCCGGGCGGGCGTCTGGCGGCGCCCGGCGGCGGAGAAATTGTGCCGCTGGTTAACCGGCTCGCCGGACGTTTTCAGCATGTGATACTGACCCAGGACTGGCACCCGCAGGGGCACTTCTCGTTTGCGTCCTCACACCCCGGCCGTGCGCCCTTCGATAAGATTAAAGTTGCCTATGGCGAACAGCAGCTATGGCCAGACCACTGCGTCCAGGGGACGCCCGGCGCGGAGTTTTGCTCCGGTCTGAAAATCCCTCAGGCTGAACTTGTGCTGCGCAAGGGCTATCATCCCCTGATCGATTCCTATTCCGCGTTCCGTGAAAACGACCGCAAGACACGAACCGGTCTTGCCGGTTATCTTCGCGAGCGCGGCGTTGCGCGCATCTTCCTCGCCGGTCTCGCGTTCGATTTCTGCGTGCGCTATTCGGCGGAAGATGCGGCAGCGGAAGGCTTCGGCGCCATCGTCATCGAAGACGCCTGCCGCAGCATCGGCGTTAATGGCTCTATCGCGGAGACGCGCGCGCGCCTAGCGTCGCTGAACATACCGTGTATCCAAGCCAGCAGTATCAATTGAACCGTCAGAGGAATTGATCGTAATACTAAACGCACCGGCTTTGAAAGGCCCGCATGATGGACGCCGAGACGCTTTGCGATCTGATTGACGCCGCAGCCGGGCGCGGCGGCCGTCCCGCCATAATCGCATTCCAGGCTGACGGGAAGCAGACAGTATCCTTCCGTGAGCTTGCCGGGCGCGCGCGCCGCCTGGCGGCCAATCTTCTGCGTCAGGGGGTGCGCCGTGGCGAGCCGGTTCTGCTTGTTGGTCCGAACAGCCCGGAGTGGATCATCAGCTATTTCGGGATTCTCCTGGCCGGGGGATTGCCGGTCCCGATCGACGCGCAATACGGAGCACAGGAAATCGCCCGTGTGGCCGCGGATTGCGGCGCGCGCCGCGCCTTCACGGCACCCAGTCACGCGGACAGTTTACGGGCGCTTGGCACACCATTGCCGCTAGAGGTAAATGTGTGGGACGCCGCGCCAGCACAAGTTCCGCCCGAATATCCGGTGGCGCCGCCACGGCTTTCGGCGGATGATACTGCGTCCCTGCTTTACACGTCGGGTACGACAGGAACGCCGAAGGCGGTGCCGCTTACGCACCGGAACCTGCTGAGTAATGCCGAGGCCCTGGCCGCGGCGGCGCTGGCCGGACCCGATGACCGCGTGCTGTTGCCGCTGCCGCTGCATCATGCCTATCCCTTTACGGCCGGGTTGCTGGGTTGCCTGGCCACTGGGGCCACGCTGGTGCTTCCGGCCGGCGTTTCCGGGCCGCAGCTTGTTGACGCGATGCGGATGGCGCGGGTGACTGTCCTGATCGGCGTGCCGCGTCTTTACGCTGCGTTGTTTGACGGGATTGAGGCCAGGACGCGCGCGCAAGGGCCTCTCGCCCGGCTGGCCTTCAGGTGGCTGCTTACCCTATCCATGGCGATCCGGCGGGCTGCAGGCCTGCGCATCGGGCGCCTCATCTTCCATCGGCTGCATCGCGAGATTGCGCCCGGGTTGCGCCTGCTCGCCTCGGGGGGCGCGAAACTCGACGAAGCGCTGGCGTGGCGGCTCGAAGGACTGGGGTGGGAAGTGTTGTGCGGATATGGCTTGACCGAGACGGCGCCCATCGTGAGCTTCAATCCGCGCAGGCGGGCGCGCATTGGTTCCGCCGGGCTGCTGTTGCCCGGGGTCGAGGTTCGTATTGCGGCGGCCGCAGGCGAGCAGGCCGGAGAAATATTGGTCCGGGGCCCGAACGTCTTTGCAGGCTATCGCAATAACCCGCAAGCCACGGCGGCTTCTTTCACCGGTGACGGCTGGTTCAAAACAGGTGACCTTGGATGGGTGGACGGGGATGGCTATCTCCACGTTACCGGCCGCCTCAAAGAAGTCATCGTGTTGTCTGACGGCAAAAAAGTCGTGCCGGAGGAGGTTGAAGGGGCCTATGCTGCAGGCCCGTTCATCCGCGAGGTTGCAATTTTCGAGCGGGACGGTCGCATCGCGGCGCTGGTTGTGCCGGATGAAGAACAGGTGCGCCAACACGGGGCGGTGCGTATCGAAAGCCTGTTGCGTGAAACAATCGAAGACGTGTCACTGCGGCTGGCGTCCTATCAGCGGCTCGCGGAATACCGGCTGACGCGCGCAAGCCTGCCACGCACGCACCTCGGCAAGATCCGCAGGTTCCTGCTGCCGGAGCTTTATGCGCGCGCTGAAAGCGGCGCGCCGCCAGCCGCCCCTGCAGAGCTTACGCAAAGCGACCGCCAGCTTCTTGAGGCAGAGCCGGTCAATCGCATATGGTCCTGGCTCGGCGTCCGCTTCGCGGGCCAGCCGCTTACCCTCGATGCGAGCCCGCAGCTCGATCTCCACGTTGACTCTCTGGAATGGATCACGTTGACGCTTGAGATTCAGGACCGGTTTGGCATCGTTCTAACCCAGGACGCACTCGGGCGCGTGGTCACTGTGCGGGACTTGCTCAACGAGATAGCCGCCGCGGCCAGCACAAGCACGCCCGGCAGCACAGACATTAGGCAAGTTCGGGCCACCGGGACATGGCTGAACCCGCCAACTGGGGCGCTGCGTGCGCTTGGACGGTTTTTATATGCGCTAAACAAGCTGGTAATGCACGGACTGTTCCGGCTTCAGGTCGAGGGCCTTGAGAGACTTCCTCCGGACGGGCCGATACTCGTGACACCCAATCATGCGAGCTATCTCGATGGGCTGGCTATCGCGGCAGCCCTGCCATGGCGCTTGCAGCAACACATATCGTGGGCAGGATGGACTGGGATCATGTTCGCCAGCGCAGGCAGACGGCTTTTTAGCCGGGCAGTCCGGGTGTTTCCCGTTGACCCCGACCGCGACCCGGCGGGCGGTCTTGCATTGGCTTTGGCGGCCCTGGCGCAGGGCGCAGCCCTTATCTGGTTTCCCGAGGGCCGCCGCTCGCCTGACGGAAGCATCCAGCCTTTCAGCGCAGGCGTTGGCGCATTGATCCAGCAAAGCGGCGTAACGGCTGTGCCTGCATTGATCCAGGGCAGTTTCGAGGCGCTGCCGCGCCATCGGCGGCTGCCGAGATTTTGCAAGATAAAGGTGAGCTTTGGAGCGCCCCTTACTGCGGCTGAGCTCGAAGCATTGGGTAGGGGCGACAGCGCGGCGGTCCGGATCGCCAGCGGTCTCCGTCTCGCTGTCCTGGCGCTCAGCGATAAAACCAGGATATAACGCCAATCCTTATAATTTATGACCGCTTAAAATAAGCGATCTGCCCGTCATAAATTATAAGCGTTGGTATAAATCATTTTCTGGCTCCGGAGTGTCCTTGACTCAGGTCAAGGCCCTTTTGGGACAATTGTGATTTCCTAAAGCCGTTGAGCATTGCAAACGGCCAAGATAAAAAGTTGAGAGGTTACGATGACCGGAGATGCGGCTCACCTCGTCTGGTTCGAGGAAATATCGCGTTCTGACGTGCCGCGCGTCGGCGGCAAGAACGCGTCGCTCGGCGAAATGGTGTGCAACCTTGGAGCGGCGGGCGTTAAAGTCCCGCCCGGCTTTGCCACCACGGCCGGGGGTTATTGGCGCTTCGTCGCGGCAAACAAACTGGCAAAACCCATCGGGACCGCACTGGGAGAATACAAAGCCGGTAAACTGTCCCTGCAGGAGGCGGGCGGGACAATCCGGCGCGCTTTCCTGCGCGCCGATTGGCCCGCAGATGCCGCCCAGGCAATCCGCGAAGCCTATCGGGAACTCTCCAAACGATCCGGCGCCGCCGATACGGACGTCGCTGTGCGTTCCAGTGCTACAGCCGAGGATCTGCCGGATGCGAGCTTTGCCGGTCAGCAGGAGAGCTTCCTCAACATCCGGGGTGAGGACGCGCTGCTGGACGCGTGCCGCCGCTGCTATGCCTCACTGTTCACCGACAGGGCGATCAGCTACCGCGAGGCTAAAGGCTTCGATCACCTCAAGGTGGCGCTGTCGGTGGGGGTGCAGAAAATGGTGCGGTCCGATCTCGCGGGCGCGGGCGTCATGTTCTCGATCGACACCGAAACCGGCTTCGACAAGATCGCCGTTATCGATGCGGCCTGGGGACTTGGTGAAAATGTCGTGCAGGGCGCGGTCGATCCGGATGAATATCAGGTCTTCAAACCGCTTCTCGATCATGCTGATCTCTCTCCGATTGTTGAAAAGAAACTTGGCGAAAAGGCGCGCAAGATGCTCTATGCCACCGCTGGCGACGCGCCCACGCGCAACGTCGAAACCTCCAAGGCCGAGCGTGCTGCGTTCGTTCTTAACGACCAGGAGATCCTTGCCCTGTCGCGCTGGGCCTGTGTCATCGAGGCGCATTACGGCATGCCCATGGACATGGAATGGGCAAAAGACGGGCAGACAGGAGAACTATTTATTGTCCAGGCGCGGCCCGAGACCGTGCAGTCGCACAAGGCCCAGGGGTCCCTCAAATCCTACCGGATCAAAAGCAAGGGGCGAAAGCTTGTAACGGGTCTCAGCATCGGCGACGCCGTGGTTGCTGGCGGCGTCTGCCTGATCCGCAGCCCGGACCAGATCGCCAGCTTCAAGACAGGCGCCGTGCTTGTCACCGGGACAACCGATCCCGACTGGGTGCCGGTCATGAAGCGCGCGGCGGCCATTATCACCGATCACGGCGGCCGCACCTCGCATGCGGCAATTGTCAGCAGGGAGCTAGGATTGCCTGCCGTCATCGGCACAGGCAATGCGACCCAGATTCTGCATGACGGCCAGGAGGTCATGGTTTCCTGCGCCGAGGGTTCCGAGGGCTTCGTGTATGAAGGCATTGGCGAATTCGAGGTTGATGACGTCAGGCTTGACGGCATCGCGCACACCCGCACCCAGGTGATGCTCAATCTTGCCAATCCGGCGGCGGCCTTCCGCTGGTGGCGCCTGCCTGCGGATGGCGTTGGCCTTGCGCGGATGGAATTTGTGGTGAGCAATCTCATCAAAGTCCACCCAATGGCCCTGGTGCGATTTGATGACCTGAAGGATGCCGGGGCCAAGCGTATGATCAGCACCCTGACGCAAGGCTATGCGGACAAGACCGAATTTTTCGTTGACCGGCTCGCCCGCGGCCTCGCCCGCATCGCGGCGGCGCATTTTCCCAAACCGGTGATCGTGCGCATGAGCGATTTCAAGACTAACGAGTATGCCAACCTCATCGGCGGCGCAGAGTTCGAGCCGCACGAGGAAAACCCCATGCTCGGGTTTCGCGGCGCCTCACGCTACTACTCGCCCCGCTACCGCGAGGGATTCGCGCTTGAGTGCCGCGCGATCCGCCGGTTACGCCAGGAGATGGGCTTCAGCAACGTTGTCGTCATGATCCCGTTTTGCCGTTCCACGAAAGAGGCCGGCCGGGTGCTTGAGGTGATGGCCCAGAACGGGCTGCGGCGCGGCGTGGATGGCCTTGAGGTTTACGTCATGTGCGAGATCCCGTCGAACGTCATTCTGGCGAAGGATTTTGCCGCGCTGTTCGACGGCTTCTCGATCGGAAGCAACGATCTCACCCAGCTTACCCTCGGCGTCGATCGCGATTCCGCAGAACTCGCCGGGCTTTTTGACGAGCAGGACGAGGCGGTGAAATGGATGATCCGCAACGTCATCAGCGAAGCGCACCGCGCTGGCGCCAAGGTTGGTTTATGCGGGCAGGCGCCGAGCGATCACCCGGAGTTCGCAGAATTTCTGGTCGAGTGCGGGATCGATTCCATATCGGTCACTCCCGACAGCTTCGTTGCGGTCAAGCGCCACATTGCGCAGGCTGAAATGTCGAAAACCTAGAGCGTTTTCTGATCAGGCTGAATCGCTACTCCCGCCACGTCATGCGAGGCGCGGAACGCGCCGTGGCAATCCAGGATCACAAACTCAGGCTTTCCCACGGGACTCTGGGTCGCCACGCCGCTATGCTCCTCGCAATTGACGCAAGAGGATGCGACTCAATCTTAAAATCATCACGCCTTAACGTTGCGTCCGCACACCAAATATCGCGCTGCCGACGCGGACATGGGTGGCGCCATATTTTATGGCCGCCTCGAAATCATCGCTCATGCCCATACTGAGTTTTGCCAGACCATTGCGCGCTGCTATTTCCGCCAGCAATGCAAAATGCGGTGAGGCGTTTTCGTGCGCGGGCGGTATGCACATCAGCCCGCAAATATTCAGGCCCAATCCGGCGCGGCAGTGTGTAATAAAGCCATCTGCATCCTTTGGCGGCACACCGGCCTTTTGCGGCTCTTCGCCCGTATTCACCTGAATGAACAGCGCCGGGGATTTTCCAGTGGCGGCGATTTCACCGGCAATGCGCCGCGCCAGTTTTTCGCGATCCAGGGTATGGATCACATCAAACAGCGCCACCGCCTCGCGCACTTTGTTGGTCTGCAACGGGCCGATCAGATGCAGCCTGCATTCCGGAAAATTCTCGCGAAACGGTGGCCATTTGCTTGCTGCTTCCTGCACCCGGTTTTCACCAAAATCCCGCTGGCCCGCCGCAAGGGCCGGCAGCACGGTTCCGGCCGGATGAAATTTGCTGACTGCAATCAGCGTAATGCTGGCCGGATCGCGCCCGGCCGATTGCGCGGCGCTCAGAATGCGCGCGCGCACCACCGCAAGATTTGCGCTAACATCTGCTTGCCGGGATGAATCACTCTGGGTCATGGTTTGAATAATACACGCATTTTATACCGATGAGATTATGAATGATGCTGGCAAGGCTTGCGGTCCAACTCAAATGCACTTCGCGGTTTGCCCAGCGCGGGAACGGATTACCAGCCTTGTGGCTGGTGAGTGATACGCTGCGCCTGCCGGATCCGCGGAACGCCATATTGCGGCTGCCCGCAGGTTCGGGGTTTATTTTTCGCCAGTATGATCACCCGGAACGCGAGGCCATGGCGCGCGAACTTTTGCGGCTGTGCCGGAAACGGCGGATTGTATTTCTGCTGGCGGGGGATTGGCGCATGGCATTGCGCATTCATGCAGACGGGGTGCATTTTCCGCAAGGCCTGGCGCATCAGGCGCGCGCCATACGCACCGTAAGACCAGACGCCATCGTGACGGTGGCCGCCCATAATCTGCGCAGCATGCACCGCGCACATCAGTTTGGCGCGGATGCCATATTGCTATCGCCGGTGTTCGCCACCCAAAGCCATCCGGGAAGTGCCGGACTTGGAGCCATCCGTTTTGCCAGCGCCGCACACAAGTGCCCTGTGCCTATCATAGCGCTTGGCGGCCTGAACCGGGGCAATGCCCGCCGCCTGAAAGGCAGCGGGGCGGCCGCAATCGCGGGGATCAGCGGGCTGGTTTAGCTGGCCTTGCGATCAGCGGTGCGCAGTGAAAAATTGGCTTCCACATAGGCGATCAGTTGCGACACGCATTCTTCTATGGAATGTCTGGCGGTATCCACCACCAGTTCGGGCGCATCGGGCGCTTCATAGGGCGCCGAAATTCCGGTGAATTCCTTGATCTCGCCGCGCCGCGCTTTTTCATACAGGCCTTTGGGATCGCGGCTTTCGCAGGTTGCCACGTCGGCCTGCACATAGATTTCGTGAAAGCGGCCGGGCGCCGCGGCGCGCGCCCGGTCACGGTCTGAGCGATAGGGCGAGATAAAGGCGGTCAAGGCGATCATGCCCGCGCGCGCAAACAGCGCCGCCACCTCGCCCACCCGGCGGATATTTTCAGAGCGGTCTTCCGGCGAAAAGCCCAGATTGGCGTTGAGGCCAAAACGGATATTATCGCCATCCAGCACATAGACCGAATAGCCTTTCTGGAACAGACGCCGTTCCAGTTCCACCGACAAAGTGGATTTTCCCGCGCCCGACAGGCCGGTAAACCAGATCACGCCACCGCGATGGCCGTTCATGCGGGTGCGTTCATCATCGCTGACGCCCTGTTCGACCTTGACGATATTGGTGGAGCGCTGCGTGATAAGCTGACGCTGGTCGGCATAGCCTTCCATGGAAATAATGCCGCCACCGGCAATGTCATATTCATCGACCAGCACGAAACGCCCGGTTGCAGGCATGTCATTGAACGCATCCAGCGCCACCATGCGCCGCGAACGCAGCACAATTTCGGCGACCTGATTGCGTTCGACCATGGTTGCCGCCGCCGAGGACAGATCACCGGTATCGATAACCGCCTCGATTTTCTGCACCTGAACCTGCGCCTCGGTGGTGTTCAGTTTCAGCTTGTATGTCTTGCCGATGGTCAGCGGTTCATTACCCAGCCAGAACAGGCGTGCACGGAATACATCGGTTTCAATGGGCGCATTTCTGACATGGCTGATCGTGTCGCCCCGTTCAACAAAAATCTGTTCATCCAGCGTCATGCCCACGCTGTAGCCCGCCGTCGCGAATGCGGGTTTTGCAAGCGTTTCGGGCCATACTTCAAGGCTTTTTACACGCGGTGTTTTATTGGAGGGTGAAAACATGATTTCATCGCCGACAGTGACGCGGCCCGATTCAATGCGGCCGGCAATGATGCGGCGTTCGTCAAATTTATACACATCCTGCACGGGCATGCGCAGCGGCAGTTCGCTGGACAATGGCTCCGACACAAAACAGTCAAGCGCGCCCACAACGGCCGGCCCGTCATACCATTGCATCGCATCGGAACGGGTGACGATATTTTCACCTTCGCGCGCCGATACCGGCAGAATGAAGGTTGGCACGACGCCAAGTTCGGTCAGATATGCGCGGTACTCCGTGGCAATTTCATTAAAGCGCGCCTCGCTGTAATTCACCAGATCCATTTTGTTGATGGCGACGGCGACCTGACGGATGCCCAGCAGATGCAGCAGATAGCCATGACGGCGCGATTGTTCGCGCACCCCTTCGACGGCGTCAATGATCAGCAGCGCGGCATCGCTTTGGGCCGCGCCCGTGATCATGTTTTTGAGAAATTCCTTATGCCCCGGCGCATCGATAATCACATAATTGCGCTTGTCGGAATTGAACCAGATCTGTGACGTGTCAATCGTGATGCCCTGATCGCGTTCGGCCTGCAGCGCGTCCATCAGGAAGGCATATTCGAACGGCATGCCGCGCCGGTCCGACATGGCCTTGATTTCTTCCACCTTGCCAAGCGGCAGAGAATTTGTGTCATGGAGAAGTCTGCCAACCAGCGTTGACTTGCCGTGATCCACATGGCCGACAATCACGATGCGCAGTAAATCGCGGACGGCAGATTCAGAAAGTTTCGACATTCGCTTTAGCCCTTACAAATAGCCATCGGCGCGCAGGCGCTCGAATGCATCTTCTGATTCATGATCCATGGCGCGGCCGGAA
>OBEQ012428263.1_pt1 | contig 19530 bp, 20 predicted proteins | sample 1670901 | NCBI WGS metagenome assembly OBEQ01 (sample SAMEA104232315, study PRJEB22302) | groundwater metagenome | biome: forest; feature: aquifer; material: groundwater | place: USA | collected 2011-08-07 | depth 5.4 m
ATCGTACGGCCCGAAGTAATCGAAGCTTGTCTTCTTCAAAACGTTTTTGCGCCTGACCGATGGCCCGTATTGTTTTTTTCTTTAAATCGTCCACTCCCCCGACATAATCCATGACCTTTTCTTCGAAAGGGTCGTAAAAAAGGCCGTTGACCGTAAAATCCCTGCGCTTGGCATCTTCTTCAGGTGCTGTAAGTAATGAAACGCTTGAAGGATGGCGGCCGTCTTGATAAGGCCCTTCAGCCCTGAAAGTTGCAACCTCGTAAGGTTTTGAATCTTCAACGACTAAAATAACCCCGAATTGTTTTCCGACCGGAATGGTTTTTGGAAAAAGGGTTTCAACGTCTTCGGGTTTTGCGCTGGTTGCAATGTCAAAATCCTGGGGCGTTTTTTGCATCAACGCATCGCGAACACAGCCGCCGGCAAAAAATGCGGTGAAGCCCTTTTTTTTGAGGCGCTCGGCAATCGAAAAAGCTGTGGCCGCGGGACCGGTACTAAAATCCATTTTCATGGGAAGATCGATGGTGGCGCTGAATTTGAAAATTCTAATTTGTTCACAAAATATAATGCGCTTAGTGAGCTAATGCCTGTAATGATAATCAGCGGATATAAGCCTATGGGCTCAAAAAACCTTCCGCCGAGATACCCGAAAATGATTTGTCCCAGATTAAAAATGCTCATAAGAATCGCGAAAAGAGTCCCTTCAACGCCCGAATGATGCGTTAAAGAGGCCGCAGAAGACATAATCGGTAGCATGACGAGGCAACCCATGGCCCCGCTGATAAAAACCAAGATAAAGGCTGATTTCTCATTAGAAATAAGCAGTGTGCTGAAAATGTTAATGCAGTTAAGCACAATGGCCCAGCGGAGAACGATTTTGGGAGAAATTCCACGGAGGAATTTTAAATAAATCAAACTGCCCAGCATGGCTCCACCCCACCCGAGGCTTGAAAGAATACCCAAAAAAGTCTCCTTAAATTTTAAGGTTTCTTTCATGTAAAAGAAAAAGGGGACCCCGAAAGAAGCGGAAATAGAAGCGATAAAAAGAAGCGCGATGAAATTTCTTAAATTAGGCGTAAACGCAAGTGAGATGCAACGCTTGACGGGAGTGAGCGCGGTCGCAAACGGTGCGCTCGGGACTTTTTTTTCTTTTATCCAAATAACAATTGAGGTCACGACTAAAGGCAGGCACATGGTCAGAAGAAAAACATGTTGAGGCACCCAGTGGCCAGCCAGCCAGCCGCCCAGCGCCCCGCTAGCGACAGCCCCAAAGCTTCGCGAGCCCCATGCAATGGCTTGATAAACTGAGCTAGTGACGGTTGTGGAATGTTCTACGATAAGACCGTCTGTTACGACGTCAGTCGCGGCAAAGCCTAAATTCGTAAGCATCATGGCAAAAAGAATGGTGTATTTATGCGCGGGTAAAATAGCCAGTGAAAGCCAGCCCACTGCGGACAGAATAGAAAAAATAAAAAGATAAGACTTTCTTCGATATTCAAAAAGCGGATAGGAGTCTGAAAGAAGGCCGTAGAAAATTTTCAAGAGCCAAGGAAAAGCCGCAATCGAACTAATGGCCGTGATTTCTGCGACACTCCATTTGAGTCCCCTCAAAAAAAGAGGCATGGTAACGCCGGAAATGCCTAAAGCCCCTTGTGTGAAATAGATGGTGCCGGCCAGAAAAGCGACACCGCGAGTTTGTTTAAGCAAAAAAGTCTCTTGCTTGTTTTTGACCGATTGTTTTAGTGTAATCGGTAAAATCGATAAAAATTAAATCAGGGCGCTTTTCCTGGACTCTTCTCACAAGTTGAAAGCGCTCACCAGAATGAGTTTCAAGCCTGCGGCTGGTCACATATTTAAACGGAGTCTTGCATTCAGGGCAGCTCTTCGCTTGATAAGAATCAATGCCAAGCGCCCGGCATGCTGCGCAATCTCCGCTCAAATCCCCCATGATCAAAAGATGTTGCTTCACTTCATCAATATGATAAGGCTTGTAGGTCCTTAAATATTCCTGGCTCATGTTTCCTCACAATTTGTAAACATCATCACCTTCACGCACTCTATCCTTCACCTCGATACCGACTTCATCGCCAGGCTTTGCCTTTTGAATGGCAACACGGTCGATTTGGACAGATACGACCGTGAATTTCATGTCGGTTGTATGCCCCTTGATATAAAGAGTATCACCTACGCCAAAGCCCACTTTTTTCACTTTTACGACTGCTGCATTCACGTGGGGAAAATAATGGGTCACGCTGCCTATCCACTTGCCCTCAATTTTTGGTTTTTTCTTAAGTGGAACAGCGGATTTTTTCGGTTTCCGGGGCGGAGATTTTTTGGTCTTTTTTACCGGTTTTTTAGCTTTGGTTATTTTTTTTATTTTCTTTTTTGCAACGGGGGCCTTTTTTTTCTTTGGTTTGGGTTTTTTCTTCATTCTTTCCTCGTTTTATGAAGCATGGGTACAAATTGGACTTGAATTGTTTTTTGAAGATGGAAGGCGCCATTTTTTTTAACGCCAACAACCATATCTTGTCCGGCCCAACCATCGCCTTGTCTCAACGTTATATTCGAATAACCCAAGCTGGAGAGCCGGGCGGAACTTTCTTCAAAATGAGGCTTGGAAAGCTCAATAGAAAAAACTTCTGCGGCGAGTTGTGCGAGAATCACGGTTTGATAGCCAGACCCTGTTCCGATTTCTAATACGCGGTCGGTGCGCTGAAGCTGTAGGGCTTCTGACATGTAGGCCACGATATAAGGCTGGGAAATCGTCTGCTGATCGCCCAAGGGCAGCGGCATGTCTTCATAGGCCTTGTTTTGTAATGCCGCGGGAACGAAGAAATGCCTAGGCAGGGTTTTCATCACACTCAAAACGGCATTGTCGCGTATTCCGCGACCCGCTATTTGGGTTTTTACCATTTCTTCTGCGCTTAGGACCCAGGTTTGCGGTTTCTTTTCAGACATCCCATTATTTTACAAAAGTAATGTTGACGTCTTCAATATGCAGCCCAGAGTCAGGATAAACAAAGATGTGGCTGCGGTGCTGGCGCTCAAGTTGCTCAATGGCTTTCTTTTCTTGATGCAAAAGCCGCTCTGAAACAGACGGATGCACGTAAGCGTTGATCGTACGGCCTTGCGAATTCCCCAGTGATTTGCGGATTTCCTTGACGGTTTGTATCGCCATGGTTGTCGCAGATTTGACCATTCCTTTTCCTTCGCAATAAGTGCAGGTATTGTAAACAGCACTTTCCAAAGACGGGCGTATACGCTGACGGGTCATTTCAACCAGTCCCAACTCCGACATCTTCAGAATATTGGTCTTGGCCCTGTCCTTACGAACGGCATCTTTGAAGTTGCGGAAAAGATTGCGTCTGTGTTCGGCATATTCCATATCGATGAAATCGATAATGATAATTCCTCCGACGTCGCGCAATCTTAGCTGACGCGCGACTTCCCAGGCAGCTTCCATGTTGGTTTTGTAAACCGTTTCCTCAAGATTTTTATGGCCCGTGAATTTACCGGTGTTGACATCGATGGCTACAAGACCTTCGGTTTGCTCGATGACGATATAACCGCCAGATTTAAGATAGACGTTCTTTTGGAAAGTTCTCTCGATTTCCTTTTCAATATTGAACTTTTCAAAAAGGGGTCCACGGTCCTGATGGAGCGTGAGGTCGATTTTTTGCCCGGGTAAATAAAGATGCAAAAAACGTTCAACCTTGTGATGAATGTCTGTATGGTCGACGACCAACTTGTCGGTTTCTTCTACCAGATGATCGCGGATAATGCGTTCCACGAGATCGAGTTCCTGATGGATCAGGCTGGGTGCTTTTTTGCTGGCGATGGAGGCATGGATTTTTTTCCACATCCGGATCAAATACTTAATGTCCCGGGTAAACTCTTTTTCGCCTTTTCCTTCGCCTGCTGTGCGGACGATAAAGCCAACTCCACGAGGAATTTCAATTTCGCGGAAAATATTTCTGATTCTTTCCCGCTCTTTTCGATCTTCGATGCGGCGGGAGACGCCTACTTTTTCTTCCCCCGGCATCATGACCAAATAACGGGCTGGGATTGAAAAGTGGGTTGTCAGGCGAGGGCCTTTGTTTCCGATCGGTTCTTTAACAATTTGCACGATGACTTCCTGACCGACCTTCAGGACTTCGTCAATCCGCTTCATGCGTTCATGCTTTTTTTCTTCCCGAGGAACTGTTGTTTGCTCGTCAAATTCGGCTTCCAGGTCCAAGGGCGATTTGAGCGCGTCCGTAACGTATAAGAAACCATCTTTCTTGGTCCCTAAATCAACAAAAGCGGCGCCCATGCCCACAATAACTGTTTTCACTTTTCCTTTGTAGATATTGCCAAAAAGGCGGCCGGCATCGGCGCGTTCAATATAAAATTCTTCCAGGCGGCCCTCTTCCAAAATGGCCACTTGTTTTTCATTTGCATCCTGACTGATTAATATTTCTCGTTTCATGAACTGTATTCCTTTTTCGGTAGTAGGTTTATCGAGTAGCTCTGATTTTAACAATTTCCACTTCCTCTTTGAGCTTCGCGAGTTGGTTTAAGATTTCTTGTTGACCTTTAATGACTTGATCCAATTTGGCCATAATTTCAAGCGTTCCGTTGGTGGGCCTACTCGGCGCAGGCGTTTCAGCGCGTAAAAGGGCCGGAAAGCTAAAAATCACGATTGCGATAACAACGCTAGCAGATAGAAAATTTTTCACAGATTTCTCCTTCGGTTGAAGGCGGCAGGAAGGTATTAAAGTGGAGAAAAACAAATGAAAAAAGCAGCCGGTTTAAATTACGAAGGATTGACCGGTTTCGTGCTTTGTTCCGTTGCTTGAGCGTTTTCAGGAGCCTCTTCGGTTTCAGTTTTCTTAGGCTCCGTTTGATTAGCCGTCTCAACTTTTTTTTCGTTCGTGGGTGCCGGGGCTTGTTGTTTCTGCGCCTCCGCTTTTTTTAATCTGCTTGCCCGATCGCCCATGGGTTGACCTTCCGTATCCACCGTGGTCACCGTTACAAAAAAGAGTGTTTCAACTTTTGTGTTTCCACTTCCTGCTGTCTGACGTTTAGATCTAAATAGTTTTCCCACAAACGGGACATCGCCAAAATAAGGGACTTTTGCTTCATCGCTTTGTACTGAATCTGTCAAAAGGCCGCCGATGGCGATGGTTTGCCCGCTTCGAATCAACACCTGTGATTTGGCGGTTGTTTCGTTAATGATTGGAGCCGAGAGATCGGCATTGAATGTGATATTCGCTCCGCGGACATTGACGGAAGGTTGCAGATCGACCAAAATTTCGACTTCCGAGTTAATATGCGGGGTCACTTCCATGCTGACGCCTGTTTTTAATTTATCGTAATCAAAACCGCTGACAACCAAACGGCCTGTTGTCTGGTTTGTTTCAAATTTAGGCAGCGGTACATTGTCACCGACATGGATCGAAGCTTTTTGATTGTTTAATACGACGATTCTTGGGTTTGAAATCACTTTTGTAGCTGTCCTGCTTTTAAGTAGCTGTAATACTGCGTTAAAGCTGCTGAAATTTAATGTTCCCCATGTGTATGGGGCTGTCACTGTCGAACCAAAACCTGGAACTGGAAAGCCACGCGGATCTGCTGCGTTGGCAGCCCCGGAAGTACCAGCAATTGTCGGGGGAAAAAATTGTTTCAAAAACTGGGGGATTTCTGAGCCACCCCCCTCGCCAGGATTCGACGTCCCACTGATAAAGGGAAATGTCGTTGGCCGATTGGAACCGGTCAACGATCCTATATTGTTCGTAGCTCCTCCGGTACGCCATTCTACGCCAAGGTTCTCCGTTGTTCCGACGCTTGTATTGACAATCTTTGAGTCAATATAAGCCTGCGGAGTGATTTTATCCAGTTTTTTTATAACTTGGCTAATAAGATAAAGATTTGTAGGGATATCGGTGATGACAATGGCATTCGTTCTTTCGGCGACCTTGATCCTGCCCCGCTCAGTAAGAATGTCCTGAACGGCGTCCTGAATTTCAGAAGCTTTTGTATAATTTAAGACCTGTGTCTGGGTAATGACCGGCTCCTGGGCCAAATTCTCCCGGGTTGTGACCCGGATAATGTTTCCATCGCGTTCATAGACATAACCGTAGGTACGTAAAACAACTTCAAGGGCCTTTTCCCAGGGAACATTTTCCAAACGGATGGTGACCGTTCCCTGCACCTCAGGGCCTGCCACGATGTTGATTTTACTTTTAAGACTCATGACGCGAAGCACGGTATTTATATCAGCTTCCTTGAAATCTAGAGTGATTGTCCCCGTTTCTTCGGGAGCACCAGCGGGATTTATAGGAACCGGTTCAGCGCTCCAGGCCAAAGGAGCAAAAGTTAGAACAGTTAAAGTGAGCGTCAACAGGCGAAGAAAATTATGTTGTTTCATTTTTTTTCAGTTCCCGTTTTGGTTGTATCCTTTGAGTTCGAAGCAGGAGTAGGTTTGATATTCGTTAATATGCCCTGTTCAGTCGTGGCCTGATGGGCAGGATCATCATTAAACCAAACATTTTTTTCTTTGCTGTCCAGCAAGAGGGTGATGTGATCGGTGTAAATTTTTTTCACAATACCTCGTTCAACCTTGTCCCCTTGTTTGTAAAATTCCCCTTTAATTAAAACAAGAGACTCGGCTTCTTTTGGATCTAGCACAATTCCTTGAATGATAATGTCTGCTGACACTGGCGGAGCCTGAAGAGGAGCTGCCGGGCCAATCAACGGTAAAAAAGGGTCGCGACGATTTCCACTATCATAAGTAATTTCATCGGCTACAGAAAAAGAGCTATAAGAAAAAAGGGCAGCAAAAAATACGCTGCTGATCAGGATTATTCCGCGAAAGGGCTTCATGCTGCTGCGCTCGTTTTGGGTTGCTGTTTAAAAGAAACGGCGGAAAAGCTTATATCGGCCAAATGTGATTTCGGGGTTTCTTCTCTCGGAATGACGTGAAATAGTTCAACGCGCAAAAGTTTGGTATTTGATTCGATGCGGCTGATGAATTTGGCTAGATCGTGATAGCCACCCTCGACCGTAAAATCATACGCACTGCCCTCATACTGCTGCTTAAAAGTTGGCGGAAACGTAGCTTCGAAGGCCTTTGGCTTTGAGGCAACAATGGCGACTTTGGTATCTTCTGCCATTTTGGAAATAACTCCCAAAAGCAGTGACGACTCACCCGGAGGATAAATTCTTTTTTTAGCGGAAGTGCTATAAGCCGAATATTCTTGTTTGTTTCTCACAAGCATTGGTTTTTTATTAAAAAGAGCTTGAGTCGTCAATATTTGCCCTTCCAAAGCGCGGATTTTATTATGAACTTCTATTCTAGTAATCCATGCCGGCCAGACAATGATAATAATGAATAATAGCGCGACGGCTGCTGAAATACCGATTTTTATCCAGGTTTTTTTATCGACGTTTTTTAAGAAATCTATAATTTTCTCTTTATCCAGGCTTTTCAGGGATTCTAAATTGAGCTGCTTAAGATCGAAGTTCATACGGAGGTGCCTTTCCATTCAAAATTAGCAATAAATTGGGTCACTTCTGTTTTATAGACAGTCTGGCGGGTTGTGGTGAGGCTTAAATCAGCTTCTGGCATCTTCTCTTTTAGATGATGCAAGAAGGTCTCTATTTCTTCAATGCTTGATTTTTCTTTGGACGGCAGGGCAAATCCTTTGACCTGGAAATCCCCCCCCTCGCCTCTTCGGGTCATCTGGACTTCTGTTAACCAGGCGCTTTTAGGCAAAAACTCGCTTGTCCACGCCAGAAAATAGGTCAGTGGTTTTTCTGTGGTGACAAATCCGCTTAAGAAATTTCTTTCGGGCTGGAGCACCGTTTCTACTTCTTGCTGGAGTAGTTTGAGTTTTTCAGATTCAGGCTCGACTCGCTGCCATTCTTTTTCGGTCTTTTTTAATTTTGCCGATGCCGAAAGGAAATCGATATAAAAGAACCCTGTTAAAAGTAGAAATAAAGCGCCTGAGACAGCGGCAATCTTTAAAAGCGGAAGATTTGCGGTTGTTTTTTCCTGAACGCGAAACTCTTCGGGCAAAAGATTGATTGAAATCATTTATCTCTCACGCATAAACCTAATGTGACGGGTAAAAGGCCCTGATTTTTTTTGACGAGCTCGGCGTCCACCGTATTTGCAAGTTGGAACTTTCCTAAAATTTGCATGGTTTCGACTGAAAACCCTAATTGGCTTCCGAGCGTTTCGATCACGATTGGGTGATATCCGCCCCCTCCTCCGATGAAAAGGGTTTTGACGGGTTCGGCTGAAGGGACCTGATCAAAATAATAATTCAAACTTACTTTTAAATCAGAAATCAAATCGCCTAAGGATTCTTTTAGGACAACGGTTGCCTCAGGCGTCGGTTGTCGGTCGACTTCGATTTGCTCCATGGCATGTTCATGGGAAAGGCCTAATTTGCGTTTGAGGCGTTTTAAAATATCTAGTCCGCCATAAGAAATATCTCTGATAAAGCGCGGACGGCCGTGATGAATAATGCTTAGTGTTGAAATTTCAGTGCCTATATCCAAAATACCCGTGGAAGAATTGAATTGTTCCGGATAGAAAAACTCTAATGCATTAATCGATGCAAGAGCGTCAACATCGATCATCTCAATTTCAAGCCCTGCATTTTGAAACGTTTGAATCATGGTGTAAAGTTCGTCGCGTTTTACTGCGACCAGGAGCACGTTCATGCCCGTGCCGCCCACCGCAAGAGAGACGTTTTCTTCTAATATATGAAGGTCCCAAACGACTTCATGGGATTTAAACGGAATATATTGGTCGACCTCAAAGGCAACGGCGCTGCGTAACTCGGCTATCTTCATCGTTGGAAATTGAATGAACCGGATAATCACGCCTTGTCCTTTTACGGAGATGCGCACCCTGTTTGTCGTGTAAGCTCCCGCTTCAAAAGCCTGCTTCAGGAGTTCGGCATCTTTTTCAGGTTGCGTGGAGCGCGGAATTTTTTGAAATTTGGTCAAGGTGATGGCCTGCGGGGTTTTTTGGATTTCAAGAAACACGATTTTTGTTTTTCCGAAATCACAGGCCACCCGTGGAAGTTGAACGACGGGTGTTTCAGCCGCTTTTTGGGGGAGTAATTTTTTAAAACTGGAAAAGAGATTTAAAACCGTTTCAGAATTGATTAATGACATAACCTATAAATCGGCAATGGTTAACGATTTCCTTACGGAAATTTAAGGTGAAGGTCATTGATAGATGCTAGCGAATCATTTCCGGCTTGTCATTGGGAATTTGAAGATGGGCTAAAAAGCACACCGCCCAGTCGAAAAGACTGGGCGGTGTTGTAGATCCGAAAAAACAACACTTACGCGATTGCAGTACCGCCCGTGCAACCAGCCGCGGCACTCGTAGGAGCGCCAGCACCGGCTACAGAGCCCGTAATCACACCTTGCTGATCAACGCAAAAGGTGTTTACAGCGGTTGTACCAGCTGTCACAGGAGTTGCGATCATGCCAAAAGTGCTGGCAGGAGCAGCAGCAACTGCATACGTAGGGATATAACCATGCTTCGGTGCAACAGCCGTGCCAGGCCATGTGCCGTCAAGATAAGACGGTACAGCACCTGTTAAACCGGCAACCGTAGCAGCATAGGTGGGAGGATTTTGAGCTGCACGGAAATTTTCATTCGGAGCACTAAAAGCCCTTAAATCGGACTTCATAGAACCTTCATTCGCATTCAAACGTGCACGTAACAAATTGGGAATGGCAATAGCGGCCGAAAGCGCAATGATTGCAACCACGATCATGATTTCAACCAGCGTAAAACCTCTTTGATTTAGTTTAATTAACATGGGTACTTCCTCCTATTTAATTGTCGCGGCTAATTGAATGATACCTGCAGTATTTCTTAACGTCAAATTCTCACAAAAATAAAATTCATAGAAAAACTAATTATTTTAGCAATTTAAAAAGTACTAAATCCTTATACTGCAAGCCCTGCGTGCTCCATTAATGAATGGCTTGGGTCAAAGTCAGTACCGGCAAAAACATGGCGATAACGATACCGCCAATGACAATCCCTAAGAATGCAATAATAAGAGGTTCAATTAAGGCGGTAAGACCATCAACCGCTGTATCGACCTCGGCATCGTAGAAGTCGGCGATTTTGGTCAACATCTCTTCTAACTCCCCTGTTTCTTCCCCTACGGCAATCATGCGCACGACCATATTGGGAAAAACATCAGATTTGCCAAGAGGGCCTGAAATAGTCTCCCCTTTTTTAACCGAGGCCATAAGACCGACAATAATTAATTCCAGGCGGCGATTTCCAGAAGTTTTTGAAACAATGTCCAGGGCTGACAAAATGGGAACGCCGCTTTTAGTCAGAGTCGCTAAAGTGCGTGAAAATTTGCTCACAGCCACTTTCAGGAGCAAAGGGCCAAATACAGGAAATTTGATTTTAGAGGCGTCCCACAATAATCTCCCCGCAGGCGTTTTGATAATTTGGCCGAACAAGAAAAAGAAACCCACGATACCACCGATAACGATATACCATTTCGCGGCTAAGTAATGACTTGCGGTAATAAGCATTTTGGTCGGGGCTGGCAATGGAGCATTCAATCCTTCAAAAATAGTTGCAAATTTTGGAATGACAAATGTCATCATTGCAAACGTGATAATAAACGCCATTACCGTCACGGCGATTGGGTACATCAGGGCAGATTTCACTTTTTTTTGCAGTGTATTTGTTTTTTCTAAATAAGAGGCAAGGCGATCCAGGATTTCTTCTAAACTTCCGCTGGATTCCCCTGCTCGAACCATATTGATAAAGAGAGGGGAAAAAACTTTTTTGTGTTTTTCCATGGAGTCAGAAAAACTTTTTCCGCTTTGCACCTGTTGATGCATGTCCCAAATAACTACGCGAAATTTTTGTTTGTCGACTTGAGTGGCTAGAATATCCAGGGCCTGGATCAAAGGAATGCCGGCCTCGACCAATGTCGCCATTTGACGCGAAAAAATAACGAGGTCGTCAAGTTTAATGGCGCCGCTTTTGCCTTGTTTTTTTTTGTCCACTCCGCGCGAGACGCTAAAGATTTTGGATTTTTTAACTTCATTCACGCGAAGAATCATGAAACCTTGCGAGCGCAAGTTGGACACAAGCGAATTTACATCGGCCGCTTCTTGCACCCCGGTCTGATTTTTTCCGGTTTTGTCTTTGACTTGATATTCAAACGCGGGCATTGATTACTCCTGACTTGTGACTCGAAGAACTTCTTCGAGCGAGGTTAAGCCGCTTTTAAAAAGACCGAATGCATTTTCGAAAAGAGTTTCCATTCCTTTTTCGATTGCGACTTTTTGGATCTCATCACTAGATTTTTGCTGAATAATAAGTTCTCGGATTTCCGGGTCCATTCTCAGGACTTCAATCGTTCCCAAGCGGCCGTAATAACCAGTGTTATTACATTTAGCACAGCCAACCCCTTTGTAACTGACAACGCCTTTAAAAGCCGAACTTTCGATCCGGCAGCGACGCAGAACATCCGGGGGGATTTCATAAGCGGTCTTGCAATGTGGGCATATTTTTCTCATAAGTCGTTGCGCGGCCACACAAATGACAGAAGACGCAATTAAAAAAGGTTCGAATCCCATGTCGATTAAGCGGGTCATAGCGCCGGCAGCACTGTTTGTGTGCAGCGTGCTAAAAACCAAATGCCCCGTGAGAGCGGCTTTTATACCGATGTCTGCCGTTTCAGTGTCGCGGATTTCGCCGACCAAAACAATATCGGGACTTTGCCTCAAAAGAGACCGCAAACCCGTTGCGAAAGTCAGCCCCACATTTGGGTTGACTTGAGTTTGGGTGATTCCTTCAACCTGATACTCGACGGGGTCTTCAATGGTCATGATGTTACGGTCCAGCGTATTTAAAGTATTTAAAATAGTATAAAGGGTCGTGGATTTTCCGCTTCCCGTCGGACCGGTCACGAGAATCATTCCATAAGGGAATTTGACTGCATCCGCAAAAACGCTCGTGGGTTTGTCTGTAAAACCCAGTTTGTCGAGGCCTGCGCGTACGCCGTTTTTATCCAAAACGCGCAGCACGACTTTTTCACCGTGATAAGTCGGCAAAATCGAAACGCGAAAATCGATTTCACGATGATTGATTCGTGCACGAAAGCGGCCGTCTTGCGGGAGTCGTTTTTCAGTAATGTCTAACAGCGACATGATTTTGACCCTGGCGACAAGTGAGGAGTAAAGCTCGCGTGAATGCGAAAAAGACTCTTTTAAAGAACCGTCAATGCGATAACGGACCCTGAAATTTTTTTCATACGGCTCAAAATGAATGTCGGAAGCGCGCGAACGAAGGGCTTCATCTAAGATAAGGTTGACCATTCGGACAACAGGCGCTTCTGCGGCCCCGGCTTTTGATTTATCTGTAGCGCTGCTGTCTTTTTCTCCCCCATCTTCTTTGACGACCTCAACGTCTTCATCGTCCATGCCTTCGAGAATAGAGTCGAGATTGCTGGATTCCGCGTAATAATTTTCAACAGCCGTTGTAATCATCTTCGGCGGAACAAGCACCATAGCAACGTCGCATTGCGTTAATTCTTTCAAATCGTCGTGTAAAAGGAGTTCAAAAGGGTCGCTTGTGGCTATCGTGAGAAGGTTTTGTATCCGCGACAAAGGAAAAATTTGGTAACGGTCTACGATTTTTTTTGGCACAAGTCGTATGACTTCACTGGGAATGCGTAGAGAGGCAAGATTCAATGTCGGGATCTGGAGTTCTTCGCTTAAAAAATCAATGATTTCATCTTCTTTCATCAAATCATTTTCGCCCAACATACTCAACATTGATTTTTTTTGTTTTCTTCCGGCCCCGAGAAGTTCTTTGGCTTTTGCGGAATCAAATTTTTTTGCCTCCACAAGTTTTTGTATGAGATCTTCTTTAGATACGATGATCATGCGGCTTTCCCGCCTTTTTCTTTATCATCCGCGTGACGGGGCTTTAATCCCTGATCTTCGTTTGTGACCCGGAAGACTTCTTCCAGAGTCGTCTCCCCCGCCAGAGCTTTGCGAATTGCACATTGCCTAAGTGTGGTCATACCATTTGAATGGGCCATCACTTTGATTTTTTCGGCGCTTACCCCTTGCATGATGGATTGACGGACGTCTGACGTCATAGGCAATAACTCGGTAATTACAGTCCGGCCTTTATAACCTGTCTGCCGGCATTGCGAACAACCTTTGCCTTTGAAAAACGTAGCTTTAGAAGGCTCGATCTCAAGCCTTTTTAGCACGTCTTTGTCGACGTCTTCTGGATAGCGGCAACGCGAACACAATCGCCGGACTAATCTTTGCGCTGAAATCATGAGGACGGTCGAGGCAATGAGAAAAGGTTCGAGGCCCATATTCATCATGCGTGTAATCGAGCTGGTGGCATCGTTGGTATGAAGAGTCGAAAGAACTAAATGCCCTGTCAACGCGGCTTTGACTGCGATGTCGAGCGTTGGATTATCGCGGATTTCTCCGATCAAAATAATGTCGGGGTCCTGACGTAGGATAGACCGCAAGGACAATGGAAATGTGAGGCCGACTTGTTCTCTGACATTGACCTGATTAATTCCGGGAAGCTGATATTCGACCGGGTCTTCGACTGTTGTGATATTGACTTCAGGCGAATCTAGATATTTCAAAATCGAATAAAGCGTGGTTGTTTTTCCGCTGCCTGTCGGCCCGGTCACTAAAATCATGCCGTGTGGTTTGCGCACGCAATCTTTAATGATCGTCTGCTCGCCTTCGTTGAATCCGAGCTTGCTGATGTCATGACTTTGGGCTGTTGTGTCCAAAATGCGCAAACAGACCTTTTCTCCAAAACAGGTTGGGAGGATCGATACGCGCATGTCCACTTCTTTGCCGGTGACTTTGATTTTAAAGCGGCCGTCTTGTGGAACGCGGTTTTCGGCGATGTCGAGCTCGCTCATGATTTTAATGCGGGAAACGATATAAGGTCCGAGTGATTTTTGCGGGCGAATGATTTCTTCCAATAAACCGTCGACGCGTGTGCGCACCCTGATAAAATTTTCCCAGGGCTCGATAAAAATATCGCTCGCACGGCGGCGTATGCCTTCCATCAGCAACATGTTGACGAGTTTAATGACCGGCGTTTCGTAGGAAACCTTCAGGAGCTCCTGTGGTTCCTGGGCGCCCTGCTCATCTTCAATGAGCTTGACGATTTCATCAAGGCCTTGGCCCTCAGGTACGCCAGGCATGGTGTTTGACGGGTTTGAGGGAACGCCGTCTTGCCCGTAGTATTTTGCAATATGCTTTTTGAGAAGGCTCGGTTGGGCAACGACAACTTTAATGCGCATCCCGGTAATGGCGCGAAGTTCATCAATGGCTTTCAGATTGGTCGGATTGGCAAAAGCAATCGTGATCGTGTTTTCAAGCATGCTGATGGGCAGAAGAGAATATTTTTCAGCAATTCTTTGCGGCACTTTGTCCAAAACTTCTTTTTCAATGGCAAATACGCCTGGGTTTACGCAGGCATATCCATAAAGCTGCATGAGGACTGTGACTAGTTTTTTTTCATCCAGTTTTCCCAGTCTGATAAGCACATCGATCAGTGACTGATGGGTCTGATCTTGCTCGCGCAAGGCCTCGTTGATTACGTCGAGTGTGACGACGCCTTCACGCAAGAGCATTTCCTTGAACTCGCCGCGGCTTTCGTCTTTGGGAGCCATTATGATTACCCCGCTTTTTTGGCCGCTCTTTTAGCTGCGCTGAAAACCAAATCCATCATGTTTAGAATTTCCGTTGGGGTTGAAATAAAAACTTGTGGTTTTAAATTCGTTTTTTTTTGTATCTCAAGCAAAACTTGGGTGTTCAAAGGGTCGGACAGTGCTAAAAATATTCTTTTATCGTCTTGATCAAAACCCATGAGCAAATTCTTTCTGCAAAAGTCCTCGCCCAATATTTCTGCAGCTTCTGAATTGACTGCATATTGAGACAATGGAAGGTATGGAACGCGAAGTTGTTTACCAATTGCCGCGATAAGATTTTCTTCAGAAATATAGCCCATGCGGATAAGGATTTGTCCGATCAATCCACCTTCTCTTTTTTGATGGTTGAGTGCCTCCTCGAGGTTCTCGGGAGTCAGCACACCATTCTCGATTAGGATTTCGCCTAGGCGTTTTTTGACAAGTTCCGGCATGACAAAATTAAGTATAGCTGCTCTAAATAAGGTTTTCAATTTATAAAAAGATATTAATAAGTCTTATATTGATTATAATGCTATGTTTTGATGTTAAAAGTTATAAATATATAGCTAAAGGACAGGCTGTGCAGAGGGCTTCACGGGACCGGCAGAAGCTTTTTGCGAGCATCACGATTTGGGCGTGAAAGTCATTATAGAGGGATAATTTGGCGGGCAATGCAGCTGTGAAAAGTTGCTGCCAGTCGTCATAGGTGAATTGCAAAAGATCTTTTTGCGAAATAAGCCCGTGGCGGGAAAAGATACGTTTGGTATAAGCGTCAATGACAAAAAAAGGTTTTTGTAATGCATACAATAAAATAGAGTCTGCGGTTTCGGGCCCAATTCCATTAACTTCAAGAAGCTCCTTGCGAAGGTTCGTCCCCTTTTGTCGTGCCATACGTTTTAAATCACCCGCATATTTTTCAAAAAGGTAAGTGATAAAAAATTTCAAGCGCTTGGCTTTAATATTGAAATAACCAGAAGGACGAATTAATTCTGCAAGCTCGTCAACCGGGATCGCCTGAATGGCTTTTGGCGTCAACTTGTCAGCTTGTTTTAAATTTTGAATCGCCTTTTCTACATTTGTCCATGAGGTGTTTTGCGTAAGGATGGCCCCCACCATGATTTCAAAAGGAGTTTCACCGGGCCACCAGCGTTGATGCCCAAATGATTTGCGCAATGCACGATAAATCTCCGGTAGTTTTTTGCGCGCCAGAGGCTTACTTTTTAAAAATAAAGGTTTCGAGGATTTCATATTTAGGTTGTTGGTCATGGGAATTTAAATGGCTTCGGTACAAAATGATTCCATCAAATTTTTTTAAGGCGGTTTCTGGAAAATCTGAAAATTGTAAATCTTTCGCTGCCTGCGGGTTGTTGATTCTACCCAGGGTTGCATGGGCTTTAAAAGCCCGGCCTTCTAACGGAAAACCAGTTTTTTTCAATTCCCTTTCGATATTGCTCTGGAGAATTTCTAATTTCTCAGAATCTCCTTTGAGCCCGATCCAGACAACCCTCGGGCGATGTGAATCGGGGAAAAAACCAATACCCTTCAGGCCTAGCTGGAAAGGTGCGAGCTTTTTTATAAGTGGCGCGATGGAGTTTTTAATTTTCGTTAGCATTTCTGCTGATGTCGGGCCGAAAAAATGTAATGTGATATGAACTTGCTCAGGTCGCACCCATTTTATTTGGGTAGGTTGATTCTGCAGGAAGTCTAAATATTTTTTAATTTCGGGTAAAAACCCAGCAAGCGGAAGGGCTAAAAAAGTGCGGATCAGCGGATCATTTGCCATAAATAATTCATGGCCTTTTTTGCGGCTTTATTTTGAATTTGTGTCCTGTCGCCGTGGAAAAATTCTTCATGGACGGTCGTTTTATTTGGGGATGCCATCGCAATATAAACAAGCCCAATAGGTTTTGATTTGCTTCCCCCCTCAGGCCCCGCGATGCCGGTGATTGCGATCCCAAAATCAGTATTCGTTTTTTTCATGATTCCCTGGGCCATGGCTGCGGCCACCTCTCTGGAGACGGCGCCTTTATCCATAATAAGCCCGGCGGGTATTTCGAGAAAGCCGGATTTGACTTTATTGTCATAGGCAATGACGCCACCTTTGAAATAACGGCTTGCCCCAGGAATTTTTGTGATTTCCGAGGCGAGAAGTCCTCCGGTGCAGCTTTCCGCAACGGATAAGGTCTTGCGCTTTGAAATCAATAATTTTCCGACGACTTCCTTGAAAGGAGTTTCGTCGAACGTACAAATAAATTTCTTTAGTCGTGCGGATATTTTTTTGCGAAGTTTCTGAATGACGGATCTAGAATCCGCATAAAGGCGTAAAACGACTTCGGCGGTATCGGGATAAATTCCAAAATCAAAAGGATCGTCAAAGAAGTCTTTACCAAGCCTTTTCATGGTTTCCGGTTCGGAAATGCCAATTAACTTTACGATTAGGGAGAATTTTTTTGCGATACGGCGGCTGAAATTCCGAAGCAAAACCGGTTGCACTAGATTTTGGAACATTCTTTCCATTTCTCCCGGAACTCCCGGTAATACCACGACCATTTGTTTACCGGCCATAAGATAAAAACCAAGAGCAATCCCGTAATGATTAAACAGAGGGACAGAACCTTTCGGGAACATGGCTTCCTGCCGGACCATGGCAGGCATTTTCTTTCCCCGCCGGCTGTAAGCTGTTTGAATAAAAGACAGCTGGCGTTTTGAAATAACCAGAGGTTTTGCGAAATATTCGGCAACGGCTTGGCGGGTCACATCATCGGGGGTTGGCCCCAGGCCCCCTGAAACGATTAATAAATCCAGGGAAGATAATTGTTCGAATTGCTCTGAAATAGATTTTAGCTCATCCGGGCAAGAACTTTGAGCGGTGACATCAAATCCAATCATGCTGAGCTCTCGTGCTAGAAAATGGGCATTTGTGTTGAGGACAGTGCCTTTTAAGAGTTCATTGCCGATTGTGAGAATTCCTGCTTGCGCGCGCATTGTTTTATAACCAGCCCAATTGGAATAAAACAAAAAGAACCAGCCAGCCGTATATGCCGGCGCCTAAATCATCCAGAAGAATTCCCCAGTAACCCGGCAATTTTTCCAACCGGCGGAGTGGATAAGGTTTTGTAATGTCAAAAAGCCGGAAAAGCAAAAAGCCGTAAAGGGCTGAAGAAAAAGTGAGCGGATGAAACATGAGCGTTAGCATCATGCCTAAAACTTCATCCATCACGACAAATGACGGGTCTTTGTTTTCAGAAAGGTCCAACTTGCCCACGGCCCAATAGCCTGCCGCAAAAAGCATAAAAAAAAGAGATAAATAAAGCCATGGGTTCCACTGTGAAAGGCATGCGATCAAAAGGCCCAGTAAACTTCCCCAGGTGCCAGGCATAAAGGGAATCAAGCCTACTCCGCAGGCGCTGGTGAAACGGGCAAAACTTACGCTATGAAATAAATGCCGGTTTGAATGCAAAAAAGAAACGCCCGAAGCGAGTGTAAGCGCTAATGCAATGATCATCAGAACGAGCGTAATGTTGTCCAGGATGAGATGCATGCCGCCGACAGGAAAGTCGTGATTCAAAAAAAACAAAAAAGCCATGGAAACAGCCGCGACCTGGAACCCAAATTTAAGTTTTCCCAGGCGTTCGGCGCCGGCCGCTTTTCCTTCCAGGAGCCATGCGATACGGCAAAAAGTAATTGCGACTTCGCGGATGGCGATGGGAACGACCCACCAGATGGAATAAAAACCTTTGAGGGCAAATGTGACCATGGGAACAAGGATGAGAATTTTATCCATGCTCGGGTCAATGATTTTTCCGAAGTCGCTTGTGATTTGATGGCGTCTGGCAAGCCAGCCGTCCCAATAATCCGTGACGGCCCCAAAAATAAAAACAAAGAATGCAAAAACGTGTGCGGTCGGAGAATGGCGTAGTAAAAGAAAAGGAAGAAGCGCTCCGAGAATGCCGCGGAGAATGCTTAAACTGTTCGGGAGGTTCTGGCGGTTAAAGCTCGCCCACCAGGTCATACTCTTCCGTCGCCGTAATTTTGGCGGAATAAAAACATCCGGGTTGAAGAGATTTAGCGCTCTTGATAAAAACATTTCCATCTACTTCGGGGGCATCCATCGAGCTACGTCCCACCCAGACGTTAGGATCTTTTTCAGAGACTTCCTCGATAAGCACTTTTAAGGTTTTACCCAGCCAGTGTTTATTATTTTCTTGCGAGATTTCTTGCTGAAGCAGCATCGCGCGTTCGAGACGGTCTTTTTTCACTTTCTCAGCAATTTGCCCCGGAAGAGTTGCGGAATGCGTCCCCTCTTCCTGGGAATAAGCAAAAATACCAAGCCGTTCAAAGCGCATTTCTTTCATAAAATGCAGCAGCTCTTCAAAATCCTCTTCAGTTTCCACAGGAAACCCAACGATAAAAGTTGTTCGTATCGCAAGGTCGGGAACGATACTGCGAAATTTTTGGATCAAATCATGTGTGCGTCTTTTTGTGATGCCCCGTCTCATCGCTAAAAGCATGCGGTCACTGGCATGTTGCAGCGGCATGTCCAAATAATGGCACAAATGTTTGGAGTCGCGCATGGTTTCCATAAGTTCTGTTGTGATACATGATGGATAGGCATAAAGAAGACGCAACCATTCAATCCCTTTGACTTTGTCAACTTCCTGCAAAAGTTGCGGGAGTAAAAAATTGCCACCATGATCTTTCCCGAAATAAGTAGTGTCTTGGCCGGTTAAAATAATTTCTTTGGCACCCTGGGCAACTAATTGTTCGGCTTCTGTAACCACGTCTTTGGGTGTGCGGG